>Ga0116230_10000182_pt1 | contig 50264 bp, 48 predicted proteins | sample S1TSphfallax_3_FD_88678 | JGI IMG/M metagenome (GOLD analysis project Ga0116230, IMG submission 88678) | Host-associated microbial communities from peat moss isolated from Minnesota, USA - S1T2_Fd - Sphagnum fallax MG | ecosystem: Host-associated > Plants > Peat moss > Unclassified | place...
CCCTTGACGGTGCCCGCCATCTGAATCGCGCCGCCGAACAACAACAGCTTCTCGGTCAGCGTCGTCTTGCCGGCGTCGGGGTGGGAGACGATCGCGAACGTGCGCCTCCGCGTTATCTCACGCGTCATGTCGTTCATCGCTGCGCTCACTTCGAATCGTCGGTCAGGAAGCGGCGCAATACGCAGGCATCTTCGCGACCGACCGTGGCTTGGTAGTAGCCGCGGCGCACGCCGACCTGTTCGAATCCCAGGGACAAGTACAGTCGCCTGGCCACGGTGTTGGTGGGTCGGACCTCCAGATAGGCCTCTTGCATGCCCGAGGCCCGGGCTCGATCGAGCAGGTAGATCAGGAGTTTTCGCGCGAGACCGCCGCAGCGAAAATCCTCGCGGATGCAGATGTTGAGAATATGCGCTTCGCCGGCCCCGACGGACATGATGCCGTAGCCGGCGATCTCTCCGCCGCATTCCACGACGCGGCAGACGTAGCCCACGCGCAGACAATCGCGAAAGATCCCCTCGCTCCAGGGAAACTGGTAACCGGCGCGTTCGACCGCGACGACCATGGGCACGTCGAGTTCGTGCATCGGACGGATCTCGACGGCGGCGGGCGACTCCCGTTTCACGCTAGACACGCGCAGCCACCTCCCGGGCATACTGCAGATCTTCCCAAGCTTTGCGCTTCTCGCCAGGCGAACGCAAGAGGTAGGCCGGATGATAGGTCACGACCAGCGGAATCTGGTTCGGGCCGAACGCATGGGTCTTTTGCCGCAGACTCCCCAAGGGGGCGTCGCTCGCGAGCAGTTGTTGTGCGGCGATCCGACCGACCACGAGCAGCAGCCTCGGACGCACCAGGGCGATCTGGCGCTCCAGATAGGACAGGCAATGGGCGGACTCGCCCGCCGCCGGATCCCGGTTGCCGGGCGGGCGGCACTTGAGCACGTTGGCGATGTACACCTCGCTGCGCGCTAGGCCGACCGCATGCAACATCGAATTGAGCAACTGACCCGCCCGGCCGACGAAGGGCTCTCCCTGCCGATCCTCCTCCGCGCCGGGCGCCTCGCCGACGATGAACCACCGGGCCTCCGGGTTGCCGACGCCGAAGACGGTCTGGGTGCGGGTCTTGGACAACGCACAGCGGGTGCAACCGGCGACCCGCTCCCGCAGCGCCGCCCAATCGAGCTCGGCATCGGGCGGGGCGGGCGCATCGGATCGCCGTAGCGCATCGCCTGAAGTCACCCCCTCGCTTGGAGTCACCGCAGCGCCTGGCGTCACCGCAGGAGCCGGCGCCGTGCGCAGCACCCAGGACTCGAGGCCCAGAGCCTGCAAATATTCGCTGCGCATCGCGTTCATGACGGAAGCACAATTCCCCGGGTACGACGGAAGAACCTACGGTAGGCCCAAACCGAGGGCGCCGACAAGGCATAACAACCAAAAATCAGCAGCAGTGCGCTCGGCGGATGCAGCGCAATCAGCATGAACAGCAGCGGCACCAGCAGAATGTGGGTGAAACGCACGCGCGCGCCCATGTTGACCTGTTTGAAGCTGTGGAACGGAAACCGGCTGATCATGAGAGCGCCCGCGCAGGCCGTGATCGAGAAGGCCAGCAACAGGCCCCACAGTCCGATGTTCAGCTGCCCGCTCGCCAGCCACATGAACGCCGCGACGATCGCCGCGGCCGAGGGACTCGGCAGGCCTTCGAAGTAATTTTTGTCCTGGACGGCGATCCGCGAGTTGAAGCGTGCGAGCCGCAGCGCCGCGGCCGCCGCGTAGAAAAAGCACACGAGCCAGCCCAGGCGACGCCACAGGGGACCATATTCGCTGATACGGGCGACGCCCCACTGATAGGTCACGATCGCGGGTGCGAGACCGAAGGACACCATGTCGGAAAGACTGTCGTATTCCTTGCCGAAGGCGCTCTCCGTGTGCGTCCAGCGGGCCACCCGGCCGTCGAGCGCGTCGAAGATCATGGCGACGAACACCGCGACGCCGGCGTAATCGAATTTCCAGTCGATGGCCGCCACGATCGCATAGAACCCGGAAAACAGGGCCGCAGTCGTCAGCAGGTTGGGCAGCCAATAGACGCCTCGCGGGCGGCCTGGTTGATCGTCGTCGTCGCTCATGAAGCGCACATCATAGCAGGGGGGCTCATGTAATATAGGCGGCCATGCGCTTATCTCAATATCCGATATCGACGCTCAAGGAGGTGCCCGCCGACGCCGAGGTCGTGAGCCATCAACTGATGCTGCGCACGGGCATGATCCGGCGCCTCTCCGCCGGCCTGTATACCTGGCTTCCCCTGGGCCTGCGCACCCTGCGCAAGGTGGAGCAGATCGTGCGCGAGGAAATGAACCGCGCCGGTGCATTCGAACTCGTGATGCCGACCGTGCAGCCGGCGGAACTGTGGCAGGAGTCCGGCCGATGGAGCCAGTTCGGACCCGAGTTGCTGCGCTTCAAGGACCGCCACGATCGCGACTTCGCCTACGGACCGACGCACGAGGAAGTGATCACCGACATCGCGCGCCGGGAACTGCGCAGTTACAAGCAGCTGCCGGTCAATTTCTATCAGATCCAGTCGAAGTTCCGCGACGAGATCCGGCCACGCTTCGGAGTGATGCGTGCGCGCGAATTCCTGATGAAGGACGCCTACTCCTTCCACATTGACGAGACCAGTCTGCAGGCGGGCTACCGCCTCATGTTCGAGGCCTATTGCCGCATTTTCTCGCGCTTGGGATTGAAGTATCGCGCGGTCGATGCCGACAGCGGCAGCATCGGCGGCAGCGTCACCCAGGAATTCCACGTGCTCGCCGAGTCCGGCGAGGACGCCATCGTGTTCTCGGACGGCGACGACTACGCCGCCAATCTCGAGATGGCCGTTGCCGTGGCGCCGACGGCTCCTCGGGCCGCGCCCTCGGCCGCCCTCACGAAGGTCGAGACCCCGCAGATGCGCACGATTGCCGATCTCGCCGCCTTCCTGAAGATCGCTCCGCAGCGCTGTGCGAAGACGCTGTTGGTCGATGGCGCCGACGGCGACGTGGTCGCGATCGTCCTGCGTGGAGACCACGAACTCAATGCCGTGAAAGCCCAGAAACTGCCCGGCATCGCGAACCCGCTGCGCATGGCCAGTGCCGACCGGGTGCGCGAGTCGACCGGCGCCGAGCCCGGGTTCATTGGTCCGATCGGTTTCAAGGGCAAGATCTACGCCGACCATTCGGCCGCGCAGATGGCGGATTTCGTCTGCGGCGCGAACGAACGGGACCAGCACTATACCGGGGTGAATTGGGAGCGAGATCTGGCCGCGCCGGCGGCCTGCGACCTGCGCAACGCGCAGGCGGGCGATCCGAGCCCCGGCGGCCGCGGTACGCTGCGCATCGCGCGCGGCATCGAAGTGGGCCACATCTTCCAGCTCGGCCGTAAATACAGCGAAGCCATGCAGGCGAGCGTGCTCGACGAACAGGGCAAGAGCCAGACGATGTTCATGGGCTGCTACGGCATCGGCGTGACCCGCGTCGTGGCCGCGGCGATCGAACAAAATCATGATGCGAACGGCATCGTCTGGCCCGAGGCCATCGCGCCCTACAGCGTCGTGCTCGTGCCGATCAATTACCAGAAATCGAGCCAGGTACAGGCCACGGCCGATCTGCTCTACGCCCAATTCCAGGCGGCCGGCATCGACGTCTTGCTCGATGATCGTGACGCCCGTCCCGGCGTGAAGTTCGCCGACTCGGAGCTCATCGGGATCCCGCATCGCATCGTGATCGGCGAGCGCGGCCTCGCCGCCGGCACGCTCGAGTATCGTGGCCGCCTCGACGCGCAATCGACCGAGGTCGCGCTCGCGGAGGCGGTGCAGTTCGTCCAGAAGAAGCGGACGGGCTGAGGCGCGCTTGGTTCGGTCGCAGCGATGCGGAGGGTGGCGCATGCTCGCCCTGTGTTTCCTGCTCCTCGCCGCGGGCGCGCAGGCGGCGGAAGTGGCCAAGCCGGGACAGCGCGAGCCGGAGTTGAAGGATCTGCTGCAGAAGATCATCTCGAGCGCCGATTGTTTCGGGGACCGCTACGAGGCGGAGGTCTGGCACAAGGCCATGGAGCCTCGCCTGAGGACCTTCGTCGCTTCCTACGACGACCGCATCGACATCCTCGATCACGTCTATTGCGAGGCGAAGCGGGATCCGGATCTGCAGATGCCCCCGGACTTGATCCTCGCGCTGATCGAGGTGGAAAGCCGTTTCGATCCCTGGGCGGTCTCGCGCAGCGGCGCCGTCGGCCTCATGCAGGTGATGCCGTTCTGGCCCACGCAACTCGGCCACCAGAACGAGTTGGTGCGCGCGGCCCCGAACATCCGCATGGGCTGCGAGATCCTGCGCTTCTACCTGCGTGCCGAGCATCGCGACTGGGTCAAGGCGCTGGCTCGCTACAACGGCAGCGTCGGTCGCAGCGACTATCCGTCCCTGATCATGTCGCGCTGGCAGCGTGCCTGGAAGTATTGAGCGCGGCGTGCAACCGCAGCCGGGGCGCTTTAGTGCGCGGGAGCGGCAGGCTGGGGGGAGGCCGCGGGCGGCGGCCCGGCTTTCTCGGCGTTCGACAAGGCAACCGCGGCATGGCGCTTCGCTTCGAGCGCCGCGATCCGCGCTCGCGTATATTCCTGAGCCTGCAAATGCGTCTCGGCGCGGGTAATGGCGGCTTGGGCAGCGTCGAAGTCGGCCGGTGCTCGCTCCGGTGCTCCGGCGACGCGGGCGGCGGCGATCGCTTGTCGTGCATCGCTCATTTCCTGCACGGGGGCTCCACCGCAGCCGGCGAGGCAAACGAGACCTAAAAACAGGGCCAGGGCACGAATCATGGGCTGAGGACACTAGCAACAGCGGCTAGAGCCGTCAAACAGCCGCCCGGCGGCGGCGGCACGCGGCGGCTGCGAATCCGTTGCGCCGACGCTGCACCAGCCCCCAATCGGTCGGAAGACCCCGAGAGAGTCAATGATGAGCGATGTCCTGGTTTTGTATTATTCCCGCCATGGCAGCACCGCGGCCCTGGCTCGGCAATTGTGCCGTGGAGTCGAAACCGTCGCCGGGATGCGCGCCCGCCTGCGCACCGTGCCGGCCCTGACGACGACGACGAGTCCCTTGGAGTCCGCGGTACCGGAGGAAGGTCCGCCCTACGCGACTCACGAGGATTTGGCCGAATGCGCCGGCCTGCTGCTCGGCAGCCCCACCCGCTTCGGCAACATGGCGGCGCCGCTCAAGCATTTTCTCGATGGCACGAGCGGACTGTGGTTGACCGGCGCGCTCGCCGGCAAACCGGCCGCCGTGTTCACCTCGACGCAGAGTCTGCACGGCGGCCAGGAATCGACCTTGTTGAGCATGATGCTGCCGCTGCTTCATCACGGCATGGTGCTGGTCGGCATCCCCTATACGGAACGCGGATTGAGCGAGACGCGCACGGGGGGCAGCCCCTATGGGGCGAGTCACGTAGCCGCCGGCGGGCCGCCGGACGAACTATCGGAGCACGAGCGCGAACTCGCGCGCGCCCTCGGCGCGCGGGTCGCCGCGCTCGCCCAGCGACTCGGGCCGGGCGCCGGGTGAACAGCCCGGCCATGGCGCCCGCGTTCCTGGCGCGACAGACCACGATCTGGCTCTGGGCCTGCGTTGCACTCAGCCTGCTCGCGTGGATCTGGGCCGGCTATCCCTGGTTGTTGTGCGTGATCGCCGCCCTGCCCCTGCTCGTGCCGCTGCGCGGCCTGGTGCGCGGCAGCCGCTACACCTATGCGTGGGCGACGCTGTTCGCGATTCCCTATCTGATGTTCGTGATCACCGAACTGCTCGCCAATCCACGGGCGCGCTGGGTCGCGGCCTCGACCCTGCTGCTCGTGTTCGCCTGGTTCTGCGCTATGGTGGCTTATCTGCGGCTGTCTCGAGCGCGGCGCGAATGAAAGGAATCGTCAGGCGCCGCTGCGCGGCGAGGGACGCGACGTCGAGCGCGTCGAGTGCCTCGAGCAGGGACCTCAAGTCGCGTGGCAGCCGCTTGAGCAAGTACTCCGCCGTCTCGCGGGGCAGAGGCACGCCGCGCTGACGGGCGCGCAGGCACAATGCCTCGATGCGGCCGGCCTCGTCGAGTTCGCGCAGCTGATAGACGATCCCCGCGGCGGCGCGTGAACGCCAATCCTCCAGCGCCCAGCCCAGGCTTTGCGGCGCGGCCCGCGCTGCGAAGACCAGGCGGGTGCCGAGTTCGAGCGCTTCGTTGTACGAGCGAAACAGGGCTCGCTCCCAGTCGAGATCACCCGCCACGGCGTCGAGGCCGTCGAGACACAGTACGCGGCGCGTCTCGAAACCCTGGAGCGCTTCGGGCGGCAGACCGAGGTGCCGATCCAGCGGGAAGTACGCCGCGGTATCCCCTGCGTCCGCGCACAGCGCCTGCAACAGATGGGTCTTGCCGCTGCCCGCAGGACCCCAGATCCAGAGTGGATCCTTGCCGGCGCCGCGCAGGGCGGCGATGATCTCCGCGTTCTCCCCGACCGCAAAGCTGGCGAAGACCGCCTCCGCGCGCAACTGCACGCCGAGCGCCAACTGCCTCACGACACCGCCGCCGCGCGTTGCGTGAAGATCAAGACATAGTCGAGTCCGCTGATCACGACCGTGACCAGCACCAGGGCGCCCTGCAGCGTCAGCGACCAATCGGGTGGCACGGCGAAACGGCCGTGCGCCACGACGCTGGCAACGAACGCGAGCTGGCAGAGCGTGTTGAATTTGCTGACCCAGGTCGGACGAATCAACAGGGGCCCGACTCTGACCCGGTAGATCAGGGCGCCGCCGACGATCACGACGTCCCGCGCCACGGTACAGACCATGAGCCACAGCGGCACGTCGCCGAGCAGCGCGAGCGTCACGAACACCGTCGTGAGCAGCAACTTGTCCGCGGCCGGGTCGAGGAGGCTGCCGAGTTCGGACCGCCAGCCGAAGCGGCGCGCGAGGAAGCCGTCGAGTGCATCGGAGACGGCCGCCGCGATCACCAACACCAAGGTGAGAAAAAGTTCGTCGTGCCAGAGGGCGATCGCGATCGGCGCGATGAGCAGGATGCGCAGCACGCTGATCAGATTCGGCAATTGACGCAGCGACACCCGCTAGGACTCGCGCCGGTTCAGCGGCGCAGTTGAAACCGTTGCAGTCCGCCGTCGCCGGCGGCGATCGGTTCGAGCAGGCCGTTCAAGGCCAGGGCACGCTGCAGCGGCTCGATGCCGCCCCGCGTGGTCAGGTGAAACCGGACGGTGTCGCCGCTCAAGGCTTCGACGGCCACGTGGGAAATGAAGGCGAGCGACTCGAGATAATTCTCCACGCTCGCGTATTCCTTGACGTCGCCGACACCATCGACCTCGATATCCACCGGCGCGAAGGTCCCGCTCGCGGCGAACAACGAGGCGTACAAATCGGCGGCCCGGTCGACCCCTTCGAGCGTGCCGGAGAATTCGCGGCTTTGATCCTGGAAAAGCTCGGTCCAGCGGACGTTCGCCGCGGCCGTTGCGGCGTTGGCATGGCCGATGAGCACGCCCTCGCCGCCGAGATGGTGCGCGATTTCGGCCAGACTCGTGCCAGGGGCGCTGCCGAGCATCGCGTAGTCGACGTGGCTGGACTGCAGGTCCGCGGCGGTCGGCCAGAGCAACTGGATCCCGCGCGCGGTCGCCTCGGCGTCCAGAGCCGTCTTGAGCTCGGAAGAGTCGTCGCGCGTCACGACGCTCCCGCCCTGGGGCCCGGTTTGCAGACCCAGCCAGACGAAGGTCAGAGGCCGCTCGCGACCCCAGATCGGCTGGCCGGCCTGTGCGAGCCACCGTTCTATCGCGGTCGCGTCGAAACCGACCGAGATCTGACCGTCCTGGCCGGGATGGTATTGCTGCACGTAGCGGCGCGCCTCCGCGATCAGGGGGGCGAGCGCCGGATCGGTCGCGGCGGCCCGGCGGCCGGTCACCTTCACGAGCACGTTCCGGAGCGCCGCCTGAAAGGCCGCGTTCAACGCAGCGTCCGAGCGGTCGGCCAGCGGCGCGGTCGCCTGAAAGAGGTCCGAACGGACCGCCGCCTCGGTCGGCACGGCACCGGTCAGCGCCACCCAGGCGAGCCAGGAAATCACGAGAAAACGCCAAGCGCCGCGGCGCCAGCGTGAAAGCCCGTGGCGAGCCTCGAAATCGCGGTCGGTTTCTCTCATGGTGTAAGGCACATCAGTCTCAGGTCCCCTCGTGTAAAATACCACAGCTCGCCGACCGGCCGCGTCGGCGCACCCTCGAGTACTCTAAAGGACATGCATGACTGAGCGAGCGTCGGTTACCTATCGTGATGCAGGGGTCGACATCGACGCCGGAGAGGAGCTCGTCGAGCGCATCAAACCGCACGTGCGCCGCTCGATGCGCCGCGAGGTCCTGGGCGGCATCGGCGGGTTCGGTGCGCTCGTCGAGGTTCCGCTCGACCGCTATCGCAAGCCCGTGCTGGTCTCCGGCACCGATGGCGTGGGCACGAAACTGCGTCTCGCCATCGACACCGGACGCAACGAGACGGTGGGGGTCGACCTCGTCGCGATGTGCGTCAACGACGTGGTCGTGCAGGGCGCCGAACCTCTGTTCTTTCTCGACTATTTCGCGACCGGCAAACTGGACGTCGAGGTGGGCGAGCGCGTCATCCGCGGCATCGTCGATGGTTGCGTGCTGGCCGGCTGCGCGCTGGTCGGCGGCGAGACCGCCGAAATGCCCGGCATGTACCACGGCGAGGACTATGATCTGGCGGGCTTTTGCGTCGGCATCGTCGAGAAGGACGCGATCATCGACGGGTCGAAGGGCGCGGCCGGCGACGTGGTGATCGGACTGCCCTCGTCGGGCCCGCATTCGAACGGCTTTTCGCTGATCCGCAAGGTTTTGCAGTTGTCGCAGGCGGGATTGGATACCCCGATCGAAGGCATCTCGCTGATCGAGCGGCTCATGGCGCCCACGCGGATCTACGTGAAACCCTTGTTGCAGCTGATCGCCCAGGTGCCGGTTCACGGCCTCGCGCACATCACCGGAGGCGGCCTCGTCGACAATATTCCGCGGGTGCTGACGGACGGGCTGGAGGTCGTGCTCGAGCGACGAGCGTGGCCACGCTCCGCGATCTTCGATTGGCTGCAGCTCCACGGCAACATCAGCGATGCGGAGATGGCGCGGGTGTTCAATTGCGGCATCGGCATGACCGTGCACGTGGCGGCCGCCGACGCGAGCCGCGCGCTCGATGCACTGACCGCGGCCGGCCAGGAAGCCTGGGTCATCGGCGAGGTGCGCAGCGGCACCCGGGGTGTCGTGATCGCGTGAGCGCCCCGCCGTCGCGACGCCCCGTCGTGGTGTTGATCTCCGGACGCGGCAGCAACCTGCGGAGCCTGATCGAACAGTCGCGCGCCCCCGACAGCCCCTACTTCGTCGCGGGGGTGTTTTCGGACAAGGCGGGGGCGCCCGGACTCGCGCTGGCGCGCGACTCGCAGATTCCCGCGACGGCCCTGCTGCCCGCCGATTTCACCGATCGCGGCGCCTACGATCGAGCCCTCGCGGCCGCCGTCGGGGCCGGCGATCCGGCGCTCGTCGTACTCGCCGGCTTCATGCGCATTCTGTCGGCGGACTTCGTCACCCGGTTCGCCGGACGCATCCTCAACATCCACCCGTCGCTGTTGCCCAAGCATCCGGGCCTGCACACGCATCGCCGCGTCCTCGCGGCCGGCGAGCACGAACACGGCGCCACCGTCCATTTCGTCACCGAGGAACTCGATGCCGGCCCCTTGATCCTCCAAGGACGCATCGCGGTGCTGGCCGAGGACGACGAAACCCGTCTCGCGGCGCGCGTCCAAGCCCAGGAACACAAGATCTACCCGCTCGCCGTGCGCTGGTTTTGCGAGGGCCGCCTCGAACAACGCGAGGGTCGCGCCTGGCTCGACGGGGCGCCGCTCGCGGAACCCCGGCAGCTGGCCGCGATCGAGAATCACTGAAGGTGCACCCATGACCCGTTCTTTCCGCGCACCGCTCCTGGGTCTGCTGTGCCTGCTGAGCGGGGCGCACGTCGCCGCGGAGCCCCGGGCGGCCGCGATCCCGGTCGGCACCGACGCCGCTTCGGCTCTGGCGCCGTTTTCAGCACATTACGACGCCTACTGGAAGAGCATCGCGGTCGGCACGAGCGACCTGCAGCTCGAACGCGACACGGCCCCCGACCGCTACGTCTACACCTGGACGATCACCGCGCGCGGCATTTTCCGAATCGTTTACAGCAATCCCGTCACGCAAAAGAGCTGGCTGCAAGTACAGGACGAGCAGGTTCGGCCGCTCAAATATCATGGTGACGACGGCTCGGCGGCCGTCGATCTCGACTTCGATTGGGACCTGCACCACGCGCGCGGGACCTCGGAAGGCAAAGCCGTGGATCTGGCGCTGCAGGACGGTACGCAGGACGTGATGTCGATTCAGGTCGAGATCATGCTCGCGCTGCGCCGGGGCAGCCTGCCGCACAGCTTCCAGATCATCGACAAGGACGAGGTGAAGGAATTCAACTATACGCGGGAAGGGTCTGCCCGCCTGCGCACCCCGCTCGGCGAATTGGACACCATCGTGGTGGCGAGTCAGCGGACCGGCAACAACCGCATCCTGCGCATGTGGTTCGCACCCGCCCTCGGCTTCGTGCCGGTGCAGGCGGAAAGAACGCGCGACGGCAAGCTCGAGTTCGCGATGCGCATCAAGTCGCTGCGGCGTTAGGCCTTGGGGAGCGTGACTCCGCGTTGGCCCTGATATTTTCCGCCGCGATCGCGGTACGAGGTTTCGCACACCTCGTCGGATTCGAAGAACAGCATCTGCGCGACGCCCTCGTCGGCATAGATCTTCGCCGGCAACGGTGTCGTGTTCGAGAATTCCAAGGTCACGTGCCCCTCCCATTCCGGCTCGAGGGGCGTGACGTTGACGATGATTCCGCAGCGCGCATACGTCGATTTGCCGAGGCAGACCGTGAGCACGCTGCGGGGTATGCGGAAGAATTCCACCGTGCTCGCGAGTGCGAAAGAATTCGGTGGAATGATGCAAACCGGACCCTTGAAGTCGACGAAGGACTTTTCGTCGAAATTCTTCGGATCGACGATCGTCGAATTGATGTTCGTGAAGATCTTGAATTCGTCGGCGCAGCGAACGTCGTAGCCATAGCTGGAGGTGCCGTAGGAGACGATCTTCTGACCGTCCGCGACCCGGACTTGCCCCGGCGAGAAGGGGGCGATCATGCCGTGTTCGGCGGCCATCCGCCGGATCCAGCGGTCACTCTTGATGCTCATTAGGTTGACTCGACGGTGATTTTGGGAAAAGCGCGGCTGTAGTCTTTGTTGAGGGTGGCGAGTCGCGCGGCCGTCCGGCGGGCCATCGTCAAGTAGGCCGCGGCTCGCGCACTGCCGGGTTCGCTGACCACGGTCGGTACCCCGCCGTCGGCGTCCTCACGGATGCGGATGTCGAGCGGCAGCTCGCCGAGCAGCTGCACGCCATATTGCTGGGCCATGCGCGCGCCGCCGCCGCTGCCGAACAGGTGTTCCGCATGACCACAGCGGCTGCAGACGTGCACACTCATGTTTTCCACGATGCCGAGCACTCGGACCTCGACTTTCTCGAACATTTTGAGGCCCTTGCGCGCATCGAGCAGGGCGATGTCCTGGGGTGTCGTGACGATCAGCGCGCCGCTGACGGGCACGCGCTGCGCGAGGGTCAGCTGGATGTCGCCGGTCCCCGGCGGCATGTCGATCACCAAGTAATCGAGGTCGCCCCAATCGGTGTCGCCCAACAACTGGGTCAGCGCCTGGGTGACCATCGGCCCGCGCCAGACCATCGGCTGCTCCGGGTCGATCATGAAGCCGATCGACATGACCGCCACGCCGTGCGCCCGCAGGGGAGTCAGCATCTTGCCGTCCGTACTCGTGGGTTTTTGCCCCGCAAGACCCATCATGAGCGGCTGGCTCGGGCCATAAATGTCAGCATCCAGCAGGCCGACCCGCGCACCCTGATGGGCCCAGGCGAGCGCCAGATTGGCCGCCGTGGTCGACTTCCCCACGCCACCTTTGCCGGAGGCGACTGCTACGATATTCTTGACCCGGGCGAGCGGCTTCAGGGTCTTTTGGACCGCATGGACCGTGATTTGGGACCGCAGCTCGAGCCGCAACGGGAATCCGCAGAGCGCAGATGCGAGATGCGTCTGCAAAGCGGATGCCAGTTCCGGGGCATAATCGGCACATGGAAAGCCGAATTCGAGGGATACGGCCATCACGCCATCGGTGAGCGCAACGTCCACTATCGACTTCGCCTCGCCCAAGCTAATCCCAAGATAGGGATCGACGTAGGCACTTAAGGACGCGCGTGTTAGAGACTCCGCGGCAGCAGTTGGATTCATGGCCGGTAGATTGTACCGCAGCGGCCTGACGGCGCGCGTGGTGTGGCATAATTACGACGTGCAACGTCAAGGCACCGAATGAGTTTCTTTTCCAACTACCGTGCCGACAGGCTGCTGGCTGAGATCAAATCGAGCGGCAACCCTGCGAGTCCCGAGGCACAAAAGGCCGTGACCAAGCTGATCGGCATCGGGCCGAGCGTGATCGAGCCGCTGATCGGCGCGCTGAACAGCGCCGACAAGCGCGAGACCGTCGTCTACGTCGAAGCGCTGTCCCAACTGATCGACGTCAAAACCCTGCCGCAGGTCCTCAAGATCATGGCCGAGTCGAACGGCCGCGCGGTTGCCGGCATCGCCTGGGCCCTGTCCTCGTCCCGCAGCTACCCCGCCGGCGCCCTGCTCGATGCCCTCAGCAAACCAGGCCTCCCGAAGCAGGCGATCATCGACGTGATCGCCGCCCAGAAATCCCGGTTCACGGTGCGCGAGTTGCTCAACTGCGCCTACACCCAGGAAGCCAATGAACGCGCGGGTCTGTTCAAGATCATCGGGGAGATCGCGGACGAATCCTCGATCGACGACCTGATCGCCAGAACCGAGGGCAAGGATGCGGTGGCGCGCATGCACATCATCAACACCCTCGCGCGCTTCAATACCCAGAAGGTCCTCGATGCCGTTCAGAAGCAGCTCAAGGACAACAACAAATTCATCCGTTCGGCCGCGCTCTCGGCGCTCGCGCGCATGAATGGAAACTTCGACGTGGTCCTGCTCTGCAACATGCTGCGCGACCCCGAAATCGAGGTGCAGAACAAGGCGGTCGACGTGGTCGTGCGGGCGAATCATCCCGACACGGTTCGCCACCTGGTCGAGGTGCTCAAGGACGAGAACGAATACGCGCGGCGCGCCGCCGTCGAAGTGCTCAACGTGGTCGGTACCGCGAAATCGGTGAAATTCCTGCTCGAGGTGATCGCCGATTCCGATTGGTGGGTGCGAACCCGTGCCGCCGACGCGCTCGGCAAGATCGGCGGTCCGCGCGTGGTCGAGGCGGTGCTCGAGCTCATCAAGGACGAGAATCAGGACATCCGCCGCGCGGCGATCGAGATCCTCAACCAGACCAAGGACGAACGCGCGGTGGCGCAGCTCATCGAGGCGACCAAGGACCGTGATTGGTGGGTCAGCGAGCGCGCCGTCGATGCCCTGGCCGAGATCGGCAGCACGAAGGCGCTGCCCCGGCTCGTCGAGATGCTGGGTGCCGTCGAAGGGAAAGGCTTGCCGAGCGTGGTCCGGGCGCTGGCGCGCATCGGCGATCAAAAGATCGTGCCCAGCCTGCTGCCGCTGCTGCAACGCCCGGAAAACGAGATCAAGATCGAGACCATCGCGGCGCTCGCGAAGCTCGCCGACGAAAAACGCGCGGGCACCGTGCGGATGCAGCTGCAAACGATCGGCAACACCAGCGAGGCGGCGGTCGCCAACGCCGTCGAGCGTGCGCTGCAGGAGATGGAAAACCGCTTCTCGACGCAGCAGATCGCGGCCAATCAGCGTGCCGCCAAGATGCAGGCGACCGGCAAGACGCTGCTCATGGACAATCAGGAGATTTCGAGCATCGTCCGCCAACAGGAGGCGCAGAACAACAAGCTCGACATCGCAACGCTCTCGCCCGGCGACATCCTCGAAGGCCGGTACAAATACATCGAGAAGATCGGCAAGGGCGCGTTCGGGACGGTGCTGCTCATGGAGGACACGATCGTCGAGGAGCGGCTCATCCTCAAGTTCCTGAACGCCAACGTCTCCACCGACGAGGAAATGATGAAGCGCTTCGTGCACGAACTGCGCTACAGCCGCAAGATCACCCACAAGAACGTCATCCGCATCTACGACTTCCTGTACATCCGCGGACTCTATGCGATTTCCATGGAGTACTTCCCGTCCCATACGCTGAACGGCGAGATCGTGGGCGAGAAGCCGGTCGAGCTGAAGCGCGCGATCAAGTTCGGCATCGACATCGCCACCGGGATGGCCGTGGCGCACCAGGCGGGGATCGTGCACCGTGACTTGAAGCCGGCCAACGTGCTCATCAACAACGAAGGCCTGCTCAAGATCGTCGACTTCGGCGTTGCCGCCGCCCAGAGCCAGGGCGACACCCAACTGACCAAAACCGGCTACGTGATCGGCTCGCCGAAGTACATGGCGCCCGAACAGATCCTCGGCAAGAAGGTGGACGAGCGGGCCGACATCTACAGCCTGGGCGTGATCCTCTACGAGTTGCTCTGCGGCGTCCCGCCGTACTCGCGCGGCGACCACATGTCGGTGATGTACCAACACGTCCAAGGCAAGGCGCGGCCGCCGATCGAGATCAACAAGGAGCTTCCGCGCGAGCTCAACGATCTGGTCGTCAAGAGCATGTCCTTGGACAAGGCCAAGCGCTCCCAGAGCATGGACGAACTGCGCCTGTCGCTGGAGCGCTTTCTATAGTGCGCTTTCGCTAGAGCGCTGTCTCCGGGACGAGCCGGGCCGCCCACCGGCGCCGCGCCCTCGCCGCGCGGTGACGCAGCTCACGGTTATCGCAGTCCGACCTCGAAAAACTCGAAAATCCAATCGGTTACGGGTAGCCTAGCGCGCTATGGCCAGAATCGACGCGTTCCTGAAGCTCGGAATGGCGCAAGGGTGCTCCGATTTGCACCTTGCCGTCGGCGTGCCGCCGATGTTGCGCATGCATGGCGATCTCGTGCCGATCAAATTCCGCGAACTCGGCGACGCCGAACTCGACGGCTACATCACCGAGGTTCTGACCCCGACGCAGGTGGCGACGCTGCGCTCCGGCCACGACCTGGATTTCGCCTACGTCTCGAGCGACGGCGGCCGCTTTCGCGCCAATGTCTTTCGCAAGGAGACCGGTGTCGGCGCGGTGTTCCGGACGATCCCCACGAAGATGCCCAGCATCGACCAGCTGAATCTGCCGCCGGTGGTGCGCAAACTCTGCGATTACCACCAGGGCATGATCCTCGTGACCGGCGCGACCGGCACCGGAAAATCGACGACGCTCGCGGCGATGATCGACCACCTGAACTCGACCCGGGCGCTCAACATCATCAGCCTCGAGGATCCGATCGAATTCGTCCACCGCAGCAAGACGAGCCAGGTCATCCAGCGTGAGCTCGGCACCCACCTGCCGACCTTCGCGGAAGGCGTGCGCGCGGCGATGCGTGAGGACCCCGACGTGATCCTCGTCGGCGAAATGCGCGATGCCGAGACGATCTCCATGGCGATGACCGCGGCCGAGACCGGGCATCTGGTGCTCGGCACCCTGCACACGAACAGCGCGACGAAGACGATCGATCGCATCATCGATGCCATGCCCGCGGAGGAGCGCGAACAGACCAAGGCCTTCCTCTCCCAGAGTCTCATCGCGGTGATCACGCAGGTCCTGGTCAAGAGCCCGGACCAGCGGGCACGACGCGCGATCTGCGAGGTGCTCGTCGTGACCAAGGCCATCTCCAAACTGATCATGACCGATCAGTCCCATCAGATTCCGAGTCAGCTGCAGATGGGCAAGGAATACGGCATGCAGCTGCTCGATCAGGCGCTGCTCGCCGCGGTGACCGCCAAGGAGGTCGATCCGGACGATGCCTACGCCTACGCCTCCGACAAGAAGCAGTTTCAGCGCTTCACGACCGATCTCGGCGGCATCCCGACCGCGGAAGCGACCGGTACCTGACCGCGAGGTCCCCGCGCCATGGCCGTCATCGACCAGTATTTGACCAAACTCATCGAGCGCAAAGGCTCGGACCTGCATTTTCTGGCAGGTGATCCGGCCCGCATCCGACTGTACGGCGAGCTCGCGCCGCTCAGCCCCGAGCCGCTGAGCGCCGAGATGGTCAAGGCGACGCTCTACGAGATCATGCCCAAGATCGCCCTCGAGCGTTTCGAGGAGAAGGACGGCACCGACTTTGCGTATGCGCTCCCGGACGTCGCGCGCTTTCGCTGCAACGTCATGCGTCAGCTGAACGGCATGGGCGCGGTGTTCCGCGCGATCCCCTCGCGGGCGCGCACCGCCGAGGAACTGAACCTGCCGCCGGCCGTGCGGCAGCTCAGCCGCGCGAGCAACGGCCTGATCCTCGTCACGGGCAAGACCGGGTCGGGCAAATCGACGACGCTCGCGGCTCTGATCGACGACATCAATTCGCGCGAGAAGGGCCACATCCTGACGATCGAAGACCCCATCGAATTCGTCCACAAGCGGAAGAACTGCCTGATCAGCCAGCGAGAGATCGGCGTCCACGCCCCGTCCTTTTCGGCCGCGCTGCACTCCGCGCTGCGCGAGGATCCGGACGTCATCCTGGTCGGCGAGTTGCGCGACCTCGAGACCATGAGCATCGCGGTGACGGCCGCCGAGACCGGCATACTCGTCATGGGCACGCTGCACACGAACGGCGCGGCGGCGACCGTCGATCGCATGGTGAACGCGTTCCCGTCGGACAAGCAGCCCCATGTCCGCACCATGCTCTCGACGAGCCTGCGCGGCGTGGTCTCGCAGCAGCTCGTGCCGCGCGCGGACAAGCAGGGCCGCGTCGCCGCCCTCGAGATTCTCATCAACACCCCCGCGGTGTCGAATCTGATCCGTCAGGGCAAGATGGATCAGCTGGAAAACGCCATGATGACCGGCTCCGCGGTGGGCATGCGCACCATGGATTCGGCCATCCAGGCCTTGCTCGAGCAACGCGTCATCAGCGGCAAGGAGGCCTACAAGAAGGCCATCCACAAGTCGCGATTCGAGCAGTACAAAGAAGCATCCTGAGCCGGATCCGGCGCGCAAACGGTGGCATAATTTGCGGCTATGACCCAGCCCCGCCGCATCCTCGTCACCAGCGCGCTCCTGTACGCGAACGGACCCATCCACATCGGTCACCTGCTCGAATCGGTGCAGACCGACATCTGGGTCCGGTTTCAGAAGCTGCGCGGCCACGAGTGCTGGTACGTCGGCGGTGACGATACGCACGGCACCCCGATCATGCTCAAGGCGCAGAGCGAGGGGGTTTCTCCGGAACAGCTGATTGCCGCGGTCAACGTCGAACACCGGCGCGACCTCGCCGACATGCTGATCGAGGTCGACAATTACGGCTCGACGCACGATGCCGAGAACGAGAGGATCTGCGACGAGATGTATGGGCGTCTGCGCGCGGCCGGTCACATCGCACAACGCACGATCCGTCAGGCCTACGACGCGCAGGCGAACATGTTCCTGCCGGATCGCTACGTCAAGGGGACCTGCCCGAACTGCGCGAGCCCCGACCAGTACGGCGACTCCTGCGAGGTTTGCGGCGCGACCTATTCACCGGCCGAGCTCAAGAACCCGATCTCGGTGGTCAGCGGCACGACGCCCGTCGAACGGGAATCGGAACACTACTTTTTCCGCCTGAGTGACTTCGAGGCGGAACTCAAGCAGTGGGTCACGAGCGGCGCCGTGCGCAGCAACGTCGCGCACAAACTCGAAGAGTGGTTCTCCCAGGGCCTCAAGGATTGGGACATTTCCCGCGACGCCCCCTACTTCGGCTTCGAGATCCCGGATGCGCCGGGCAAGTTCTTCTACGTCTGGTTCGATGCGCCGATCGGCTACCTCGCCAGCTTCACGCAGTTGTGCGCGCGCACCGGATTGCGCTTCGACGATTTCTTTGCGCCCGGATCCGACACGGAACTGCACCATTTCATCGGCAAGGACATCCTCTATTTCCACACGCTGTTCTGGCCGGCCGTGCTGCAGGGCGCCGGCAAGCGCCGCCCGACGCGGGTGCATGCGCACGGCTTCGTGACGATCAACGGACAGAAGATGTCCAAGTCGCGCGGCACGTTCATCACGGCGCGGCGCTATCTCGACAGCTTCGCGCCGGAATATCTGCGCTACTACTACGCCGCCAAACTCGGGCCCGGGATCGACGATCTCGATCTGAACCTCGACGAGTTCACGACGCGGCTGAACTCCGACGTCGTCGGCAAACTCGTCAACATCGCGAGCCGCTGCGCAGGCTTCATCAGCCGCAATGCCGGCGGGCGCCTGAGCGATGAGCTGCCGGATCCTCCCTTGTTCGCCGCCTTTGCCGCCGCCGGTGAGGCCATCGCCGAGGCCTACGAGGCCCGCGACTATGCCACGGCGATTCGCGAAATCATGGCGCTCGCCGATCGGGCCAACCAGTACATCGATCAGCAGAAGCCTTGGACGCTCGTCAAACAAGCCGGCCAGGCCGACCGGGTTCGCGGGATTTGCAGCCAGGGACTCAATCTCTTCCGCGCGCTCATGATCTATCTGAAGCCGGTGCTGCCGGCGATGGCCGCGAAGGCGGAGCGATTCTTCGGCGAGTCGCCGTGGCGTTGGGAGGATGCGGCCCGGCCGCGATTGGGGACCGAGATCACGCCTTACGAGGCCCTGGCGCTGCGCCTCGACCCGAAGGCCGTCGCCGCCCTGGTTGACTCGGCGGGCGACGGGACCGCGGCGGCCGCGGCCGCGCCGGCTGCGCCGACCGGCTTGGCCGCGCCGATTTCCATCGAGGACTTCGCGCGCCTGGATCTGCGGGTGGCCAAGATCCTCGGCGCCGAGTTCGTCGAGGGATCGGACAAGCTCCTGAAGCTGCGCGTGGACCTCGGTGAGTTCGGTGAGCGGGAGATCTTCTCCGGCATCCGCAGCGCCTACGAACCGGCGACGCTCGTCGGCCGTCTGACCGTGGTGGTTGCCAATCTCGAGCCGCGCAAGATGCGCTTCGGGATTTCCGCGGGCATGGTGCTCGCCGCCGGCGCCGGCGGCAAGGACATCTTTTTGTTGACGCCGGATTCCGGCGCCGCTCCCGGCATGCGCATCAAGTGACATGACGGCCAGCGCATCGGCGGTCAACGAGTCGCAGATCGACGCCTTGCTGCCACAGACTCAATGCACGCGCTGCGGCTACGCGGGCTGCCGGCCGTATGCCGCGGCGATCGTCGCGGGCGCGGCGCAGATCAATCAATGCCCGCCGGGCGGAGCGGAGACGATCGCGGCGCTGGCCGCCTTGCTCGATCGGCCGGTGCTCGCCTTGAATCCCGAGAATGGCCACGAATCGCCGCCGACGGTGGCCTGGATCGACCCCGAACGCTGTATCGGCTGCGCCAAGTGTCTGCCGCCCTGCCCGGTCGACGCGATCTTGGGCGCTCCGAAATTCCTGCATACGGTGCTGTACGACCGGTGCACGGGCTGCGAGTTGTGCGTCGCGCCCTGTCCCGTCGATTGCATCGAGATGCGTCCCGCGCCGTCGTCGAGACGACCGACGGCCCACGAAAACCGGCGCCGCTACGAGGCCCATGGTTCGCGCCTCGCCCGTCAGGCCGAGGCGCGTCGCCGCGAGATCGCGGCGAAAAAAGCCGAACTCTCGCGCGGCGCTGGTCGGCCGGCATGAACCCGGCGAAACGGCGGGAGATCTTCGAACGCCTGCGCGACTTGAACCCCGCACCGAAAACCGAATTGCGCTATGCGAGTCCGTTCGAGTTGCTGATCGCCGTGATCCTCTCGGCTCAGGCCACCGACAAGAGCGTCAACAAGGCGACCCTGGGTCTGTTTCGCGCCGCAAATACGCCGGCGGCGATCTTGGGGCTGGGTGTGACCGGCTTGTCCCCGTACATCCAGTCGATCGGGCTCTACAACAGCAAGGCGAAGAACATCATCGCCACCTGCCGGCAGCTGATCGAAGAACATGCGGGCGAGGTGCCTCGTCTGCGCGAAGCGCTCGAGCGCCTGCCGGGTGTCGGGCGCAAGACCGCCAACGTGATTCTGAACACCGCCTTCGGGGAGGCGACGATCGCGGTGGACACCCATATTTTTCGCGTCGCGAATCGCACGGGACTCGCCCCCGGCAAGACCGTGCGCGCGGTCGAGGACAAGCTGATCAAGGTGGTGGCGCCGGAGTTCGCACGAGACGCCCACCACTGGTTGATCCTGCACGGCCGCTACGTGTGCAAAGCGCGCAAGCCCGAGTGTCCGAACTGCGTGATCGCGGATCTTTGCGAGTATCGCCGCAAGACCCGGGAGCCGGCGCCATGAGCCTGTTCGCCGGTCAGACGCGCGAACAACTGCGCTTGGCCTATATCGACGCCTGGCAGCGGCGTCGCGCCGGCCTGCCGCTCTCGCCGGTCGCCGCCCAAATCGCCGACGTGATCCTGCTGCACCCGGAATACCAGGCGCTGCTGGCCGACCCGGCGCGGGCGCTCGCCCACGCATCGGACTCCGCCGGCGGCGAACAGAATCCTTTTTTACATATGGGGCTGCACCTCGCAGTCCGCGACCAGATCGCGACGGACCGCCCCCCGGGCATCCGCGACCTGCATCGCGCGCTGCAGGCGGCGGCCCCGCATGCCCACGATGCCGAGCACCGACTCATGGAGGCGCTCCAGGAAGCTCTCTGGGAGGCGCAACGCCATGACCGCCCGCCAGACGAGCTGCGCTATCTCGCGCTCGCGAGGCGCGCCCTCGGCGCGGCGCCGGGTGCAGGTTAAGCAAGCTTCATGCGCGCGCCATCGGCGCGCCACGAACGAGCGGCTATGCTTGGGAGCTGCAATCGTCCAGTCTTCCGGAGTTTGGAATGCGTGTGCTCCTAGCCGTGCTCGCCCTGTCGGTCTGCCTGTGGCCGCTCCTGGGATCACACGCGGGTGGCGCCGAGGGCCCGCAGCCCGCGACCGAGCCACCGCCGAAGACACCGGCGCCGATCGCGGACTCCGCGGATGCGGCGCGCCACGCGAAGCGCACGGCGTGTATCAAACAAGCCCGGGAGAAGCGGCTCATCGGTGCGGAGAAAACGCAGTTCATCCGCGACTGCGTGGCCGCTCCTTGAGACCCGAAGGATCCGCTCGCTAGTCCAGCGACTCCGGTTCGATCTGGATATTTTTCTCGCCCGCGGCCTTCTTCGCCCAGTACTTCGCCACCCACGACTCGAAACTCTTGCCGGCAGCGGTATCCTTGCCGGTGAATTCCAAGGAGCGCACGTCGGCATACGAGATTTTGATCTTGAGGCGATCGGCGATGGGAATGATGCGCACGTAGGAGGCGCGCAGATCCGGGGCCGCATGCCGGTCGAAGACGTAGCCCTCGAGTTTGCCGCCGTCGTGCAAGTACACCGTGATGTTGCCGCGATAATCGAAGGCCTTGTCCAAGGCCTCCCGCAGCAGGCGCTCATCGGCCAGATCGGGCACCCAGCCGTGGAGATTCTCGTGTTCCTGTCCCGCGGCGACCTCGAGTTCGTCCGGATTCACCGCGCCCTGCGCGTCACCCGCGACCGCTTCAACCGACATCGGACGCCTCCTCAGTCTTCGAGGGATCACGCCGGCCCTTGATCGCCGAGATCGGCACGCTGACCGACGGCGCACTGTGCGCGGCCGGTTCCCATTCTTCGAGCAATTCCTGGGCGACCGGATCCGGATAGCGGTCGAACAGCATGGCCTTGACCGTTTGGGCGAGCCCCTTGAGCGAACCGAACGTATAGTTCACGCCGCTCGCCTCGTAGCCGGAATGCACCATGCAGTTGGCGCATTTCGGGTTGCCGCTCTCGGTCCCGTAGGCCGACCATTCGACGCTCTGCATCAGCTCGGCGAAACTGTCCGCATAGCCATCCTGGAGCAGGTAGCAAGGCTTCTGCCAACCGAAGACGCTGAACGTCGGCATGCCCCAGGGCGTGCAGGTCAGATGCTTCCTGCCCATCAAGAATTCCATGAACATCGGCGAGGCGTTGAAGCGCCAGGACTTCTTGCGATTGGAGAGGATCGCGCGAAACAGGCGCTTCGCCCGCGCCCGCCCGAGGAAATGCTTCTGGTCCGGCGCCTTGTCGTAGGTGTAGCCCGGCGAGACCATCATGCTCTCGACGCCGGCGACCATCATTTCGTCGAAATGTGCCCGCACGCTGTTCGGATCCGCGCCGTCGAACAGGGTCGTGTTGGTCGTCACGCGGAAGCCGGCCGCCACGGCGGCACGCACGCCCTCCATTGCGATGTCGTAGCCGCCCTCCCGGCATACGGCGAAATCGTGGTGCTCGCGCTGACCGTCGACGTGCACGGAAAAGGACAGATACTTGCTGGGTTTGAACAGATGCAGCTGCTCCTTGAGCAGCAGCGCGTTCGTGCACATGTAGACATATTTCTTGCGCGCGACCAGACCGGCCACGATCGCCGGCATGTCCGGATGCAGCAGCGGTTCCCCGCCGGGGATCGCCACCATCGGCGTGCCGCATTCCTCGACCGCGCGGAAACATTCCTCGGGCGTCAGCTGCGATTTCAAGATATGCGCCGGATACTGGATCTTCCCGCAGCCCGCGCAGGCAAGATTGCAGCGGAACAAGGGTTCGAGCATCAGCACGAGGGGATACCGCTTGCGTCCCCGCAGCTTCTGCTTGAGGACGTAAGTGGCGACGGTCCACGCTTGCGAAATAGGTACTGCCATAGGCCGCAAATGATAGCAGTGCTGCGGCCGTCGCGGTTGCTGCGCCGCGAACCGGCCACCCACCGGCCGGTCGGACCCGGGGGTGAGGCCGGGCTCGCGCGGCCGGCCGGGGACGCGGCGGCGCCCCGGTCCTCCGCGCGGCCCTCAGCGCTTCGGGATGTAGAGGTCGGTCAGCGTGCCCTCGAAGGCTTCGGCCGCCATGCCGACCGTCTCGGACAAGGTCGGATGCGCATGCACGGTCAGACCGATGTCGGCCGCATCCGCGCCCATTTCGATCGCGAGACCGACCTCCGCGATCAAATCGCCGGCATTCGTGCCGACGATCCCGGCGCCAACGACCCGACGCGTCAGCTTGTCGAACAAGATCTTGGTAAAGCCCTCGTCGCGATTGATCGCGAGGGAGCGACCGCTCGCCGCCCACGGGAACACCCCTTTGCCGACGTCCAGACCCTGGGCCTTGGCCTCGGTCTCGGAGAGTCCCACCCAGGCGATTTCGGGATCCGTGTAAGCGACCGAGGGAATGCAGCGGGCGTCGAACGAGGATTTATGGCCCGCCGCGACTTCGGCGGCGACCTTGGCCTCGTGCGTCGCCTTGTGCGCGAGCATCGGTGCACCGGCAATATCGCCGATCGCGAAGATATGCGGCACGTTGGTGCGCTGTTGCCGGTCGACCGTGATGATGCCACGCGCGTCGACCGCGACGCCCGCGGCGGCCGCCTCGATGGCCTTGCCGTTGGCACGCCGTCCCACCGCCACCAGGACCCGGTCGAAATCCTCGGGCGCGGGGGCATCCGGGCCCTCGAAGGTCGCGCGCAGGCCACTCGCATGCGCTTCGAGTTTGGCCACCTTGGTCTTCAGCAAAATGCGTTCGTAGCGCTTCTCGAGACGCTTCTGGAGGGGTCTGACGAGGTCACGATCCGTGCCCGGCATGAGACCCTCGCTGAGCTCGACCACCGTGACGCGCACGCCCAGGGCATCGTAGACGCAGGCCATCTCGAGCCCGATGATGCCGCCGCCGATGACCAGCAGGCGTCGGCAATCGGCGGGCAGATCCAGGGCACCGGTGGAATCGAGGACGCGTGGATCGTCGGGGAACCCGGGCAAACGAACCGATTCGGATCCGGCCGCGATGATGCACTGCTTGAAGTCGATGCGCCGGACCCCCTCGGCACCGCGCAGTTCGAGCGTATGCGGGCCGACGAAGCGGGCATCCCCATGCAGCACGTCGACTTTGCGCTGCTTCGCGAGCACGGTGAGACCGCCGGTCAGCCGACCGACGACGCGATTCTTCCATTCGCGCAATTTGACGTAATCGATCGTCGGCGGAGCGAAGCGGATGCCGCAATCCGCCATCTCATGGGTCTCCTCGATGACCTTGGCGGCGTGCAGCAAAGCCTTCGACGGAATGCAACCGACATTGAGGCAGACCCCGCCCAGCACCGGCCAGCGCTCGATCAGGGTCACTTTCACGCCCAGATCGGCCGCGCGAAACGCGGCGGTGTAGCCACCGGGTCCGGCGCCGAGCACGACGAGTTCCAGCGCGCCCGGCGGCGCCGAACTGACGACGGGGGAGCCCTCCACCCGGGGCGCCGCATCGGTCGCTGCAGCGGGCTGGACGGCGGCCGCAGCGGCGCCGGGCGCGGGGGTGGCTGTGCGTGTGGGAGCGGCCACCGGCGGCACCGGCGGCACCGCGGGTGCCACGCCCCGCGTGGGCGACGGGCCCGGCGCCGCCGCGGAAACTTCGACGTCGCAGATGACCGTGCCGCTCGTAACGAGGTCACCCTTCTTGACCCGCAGAGTGCGTAGCACGCCACCGACCGGCGAAGGCACGTCCATCGTCGCCTTCTCCGTTTCGAGCGTCAGCAGCGCCTGTTCCTTGTCCACGCTGACGCCGGCCTCGACCAGCCATTCGACGACGCTGACGTTCTTCGAATCGCCGAGATCCGGGATCCGTACCTCGAGGAGACTCATCGCAAGGCCGCCGGGTTGCCGAGAAGCTTGGCGAGATGCACCGCGAAGCGCGCCGCGGCGGCGCCATCGATGACGCGATGGTCATAGGACAACGACAGCGGCAGCGTGAGCCGTGGCACGAACACTCCGTTGTCGTAAACCGGTTTGAAACTCGAGCGCGAAACACCGAGGATCGCGACTTCGGGTGCGTTGATGATGGGCGTGAAATAAGTGCCCCCGATCCCGCCGAGGCTCGAGATCGTGAAGCTTCCGCCCTGCATCTCGGCCGCGGTCAACTTCCCCGCGCGCGCCTTCTCCGACAGACTCGCGAGCGCGGCCGCGATCTCGAACAGACTCAGTTTGTCCGCGTCGCGTATCACCGGCACGACGAGGCCGTTCGGCGTGTCGGCCGCGAAGCCTATGTGAAAATATTTCTTGAGAACGAGGTTCTCGCCGCTCGCATCGAGCGAGGCGTTGAAGCGCGGAAAGTCCTTCAATGCCTGCACCACGGCCTTGACGATGTAGGCGAGCGGCGTCAAGCGCAGGTTCTGCTGCGCAGCCTGCGCTTTTTGCGCCCCGCGATCGGCCTCGAGCGCCGTGATGTCGGCATCCTCGTGCTGCGTGACGTGCGGCAGATTGACCCAGCTCGCATGCAGGCGGGCGCGTGAGATCTTCTGGATGCGCGAAACCGCCTCGAGTTCGATCGCGCCGAACTTTGCGAAGTCGACCTCGGGCACCTTCGGCAGGGCCGAAACCGGAGCGACCGGCGTCGTCAGGAGGCGCTTGACCTGCGCCTTGACGTCCTCGACGGTGATCCGGCCCTTGGGGCCCGTGCCCGGGATGCGGCCGAGGTCCACGCCGAGTTCGCGCGCGAATTTGCGCACGGAGGGACTCGCGTGCGCCCGCGAGAACGCCGTTTCGTCGACCGCGAACGCGGGAATCGACGGCGCGGCAGCGGCGGGCGGCGCGGCTGCCACGGGTGCCGCGGCTGCCGGGACCGCTCTCGGGGCCGGCGCGGACGTGGCCGCGACCGCGGGCGGCGCCGGCTCGGACGTCGGCGCGGCTGCGACGCCGACCCCGGCCGGCGACGCAGCACCCGCGGCAGCCTCGAGCACGAGGATCAGGGAGCCTTCCGAGACCTTGTCGCCTCGCTTCAGTTTGACCTGTTTGACGAGACCTGCCGCGGGCGCCGGCACGTCCATGGCCGCCTTTTCGGTTTCGATCGTGATCAGCGGAGTCTCTTTGTCGATGCGCTGGCCGTCCTGGACGAGCACGTCGATGACACTGACGTCGGCGAAACCGCCGATGTCCGGCACGAAGACTTCGATGCTTGCGTTGTCGCTGGAATGGGTCACGGACATCACCTAAACCGACAGCGGATTCGGTTTGTCGGGATCGATGCCGAACGTCGTCATCGCCTGGACGACCGTTTGCACATCGATCTTGTTTTCGTCGGCGAGCGCCTTCAAGGCGGCGACGACGACGTAGTGACGGTTCACCTCGAAGAAGCGGCGCAACTCCGCGCGCGAATCGCTGCGGCCGAACCCGTCGGTGCCGAGCACGGCGTAGTGCCCGGGCACCCACTGACGGATCTGATCGGCGACGGTCTTCATGTAGTCGGTGGCCGCGACGAAGGGTCCCTCGCGGTCGGTCAGCGCCTGTTCGATGTAGGTCTGCCGGGGCGCCTCCTCCGGATGCAGGCGGTTCCAGCGGTCGATCTCAAGGGCGTTCTTGCGCAACTCACTGAAGCTCGTCACGGAGTAGACGTCGGCGGGGATGCCGAAGTGCTGTTCCAGGAGCTCGGCCGCGGCCAGCACTTCGCGCAGGATCGTGCCCGCACCGAACAGCGTGACGCGGACCTTGCCGCGGCCGCCGATCTTGAGCAGGTACATGCCCGCGAGGATGCCGGCGGCGACGCCGCTGGGCATGGCCGGATGGCGGTAGTTCTCGTTCATGCAGGTGATGTAGTAGAAGACGTTTTCCTGTTCCTGGACCATGCGTCGCAAGCCGTCCTGCACGATCACGGCCAGTTCGTACGCGAAGGCCGGGTCGTAAGCGACGCAGTTCGGCACCGTGGTCGCGAGCAATTGACTGTGGCCGTCCTGATGCTGCAGGCCCTCGCCCGCGAGCGTGGTTCGACCGGCGGTTCCGCCGACGAGGAATCCGCGCGCGCGGCTGTCGCCGGCCGCCCAGATGAAATCGCCCACGCGTTGGAAGCCGAACATCGAGTAGTAGATGTAGAACGGAATCATGCTCACGCCATGATTCGAATAGGCGGTCGCGGCGGCGAGCCAGGAACACAGCGAGCCCGCCTCGTTGATGCCCTCCTCGAGAATCTGGCCCTGCTTGTCCTCGCGGTAGAACATCAGCTGGTCGGCATCCTGCGGCGTATACAACTGCCCCACCGACGAGTAAATGCCGACCTGGCGGAACATGCCCTCCATGCCGAAGGTGCGCGCTTCATCGGGCACGATCGGCACGACGTGCTTGCCGATGTTCTTGTCCTTGACGAGCGTCGTGAGGATGCGCACGAGCGCCATCGTCGTGGAGATTTCACGGTCCGCCGTCCCCTCGAGCAGGGCGCCGAAAGCCTCGAGCGGCGGCACGATCAGCGGCGGCGCCGTGGAGTTGCGCACCGGCAGGTACCCGCCGAGACTGGCGCGGCGGTTCTTGAGGTAACGCAATTCCTCGCTGTCCTCGGGCGGCTTGCGGAACGAGAGCCCCTCGATCTCGTGGTCGGTGACCGGAATGTTGAAGCGGTCGCGAAAGTCCTTCAGCGATTCCTCGCCGACTTTCTTTTGTTGGTGGGCGGAGTTGTGTCCCTCGCCGGCCTTGCCGAGGCCGAAGCCCTTGACGGTCTTCGCCAGGATCACCGTCGGCGCGCCTTTGTGGGCGACCGCGGCCGCGTACGCAGCATAGACCTTCTGCGGATCGTGCCCGCCGCGGTTCAGGCGCCAGATCTCGTCATCGGACATGTTGGCGACCATTTCCTTGAGCTCGGGGTATTTGCCGAAGAAATGCTCGCGCGTGTAGGCACCCCCCTTCGACTTGAAGTTTTGGTACTCCCCGTCGACGCACTCCTCCATCAGTCGCTTGAGCAAGCCTTTCTGGTCGCGCGCCAGCAGCGGATCCCAGCGCGAACCCCAGATCACCTTGATCACGTTCCAGCCGGCGCCGAGGAAGGCCGCTTCGAGCTCCTGGATGATCTTGCCGTTGCCGCGTACCGGGCCATCGAGGCGCTGCAGATTGCAGTTGATCACGAAGATGAGGTTGTCGAGCTTTTCGCGCACCGGCATCGTGAGCGCGCCCATCGACTCGGGCTCGTCCATCTCGCCGTCGCCGAGGAAGGCCCAGACCTTGCGGTCGGAAGGCGGCACGATCCCGCGGTGTTCGAGGTAGCGCACGAAACGCGCCTGAAAGATCGCGTTCATGGGCCCGAGACCCATCGAGACGGTCGGGAATTGCCAGAAATCCGGCATCAACCAAGGGTGCGGATACGACGAGAGACCGCCGCCGCCCACCTCGCGGCGAAACCGCAGCAGCTGCTCCTCGGTCAGCCGGCCCTCGAGGTAGGCGCGCGCGTAGATGCCGGGACTCGAATGCCCCTGCATGTAGATCATGTCCCCGGGGTGGGCGGCACTGTGCGCCCGCCAGAAATGATTGAACCCGACCTCGTACAGCGTCGCCGCCGAGGCGTAGGTCGCGATATGTCCGCCGTATTCGGAGTTCTCCCGATTCGCCTGGACCACCATGGCGAGCGCATTCCAGCGGATGTAGGCTTCGTTGCGCCGCTCCAGGGAGCGATCGCCGGGGTAATCCGGCTCCTGGGCGCGCGAGATCGTGTTCAGATAGGCGGTGTTCGGCTTGAAGGGCAGGTAGGTGCCGGATCGACGCGTGAAATCGACGAGCTTTTCGAGCAGAAAATGTGCCCGCTGCGGCCCCTGGGCGCGCAGCACCGAGTCGATGGATTCGAGCCACTCCTGCGTCTCGATGGGATCGATATCTTCGAAGGGCGATTGTTGCGTCATGGGAAGCCTTGGAGAGAGCGAGTGGGTGCATGCACGCACCCGGTTGTCCTGTTAAGATGACGGGAACGTTTGCACGCGTATTCACGGCCGCCAGGACGGTCCGCGGGCGCTATCTTCAGGGTTTGGTTTTTCAGGGTCAAGCGAAGGGGCCAGCAGCTCGAGTTTCCGGATATGCCGATCAGCACGCCCCGCCTTCGATTACCGCTCGCCTCCCTGTCGACGCCGGTGCACCGGGTCACCGCGCGCGTGACGGCGGCGAAACTGCTGCGTCATCCGGTCGCGATCCTGCTCCTGCCGGCGACGCCGAGCGAGGAGGATTGGGCCGCTCTGCCGCTCTCGGCCGGCATACGCACCGTCTTCGAGCAGAAGGCGCGCAAACCCGCGGACAGCTTTCAACTGCGCGTCGGCCGGGACGGGGAAACCGAGCTGCTCGTCGCGGTGCTCGCCCCCCGCGCCTCCCCCTTCGAGCGTCTGCAGTCCGCCGCGAAGCTCGCGCGGGTCGCGCTTGCCGGCGAGCCGCGATCGCTGCTGTTGTTCAGCCAGGGTCTGGCTTCCGAGGCCTCGGATCAAGCGCTATTGGCCCTCGTGGCGGCGATCCAAGCAGCGGCTTTTCCGTTCGCGAGTTTCAAGAGCAAACCGAAGCCGCGCGGTCGCCTGGGCGAGATTCTGCTCGCCTCCAAGCTCACGAGCGCCGATCTCGATCGCACGGTGGCGACCTCCGCCGGCAACAATCTGGCGCGCTGGCTGACCGCCCTGCCGCCGAACGTGCTCGATGCGGCCGGTTATCGCAGGCTGCTGCAGGAATTCGCGCGTAAGCTCGGCCTGCGCTACCAGTTCTACGGCGAACGAGCGCTCGCGCGCCTGGGCGCCGGCGCGTTTCTCGCGGTCACGCGCGCCAATCCGACCCGCGATGCCGGCATCGTGCATCTTGCCTACCGACCGCGCGGCGCCAAGCTCGCGCCGCTGGCCCTCGTCGGCAAGGGCATTTGTTTCGATACCGGCGGCACGAATCTCAAACCCCACAAGAGCATGCTCGACATGCACACGGACATGGAGGGCAGCGCCGTGGCCGTCGGCAGTCTGTACGCCCTGCACCTCCTCGGCGCGCCCGTGCCGGTGGATTGCTGGCTCGCCATCACGGAGAATTTGATCGGCCCGACGGCTTACAAACCGCAGGACATCGTCCACACGCTGAACGGCACGACCATCCAGGTGATACACACCGATGCCGAGGGTCGCATGGTGCTCGCCGACACCCTGAGTCTCGCCGCCACGAAGAAGCCCCGCGCGATCATCGACTACGCGACGCTGACCGGCGCCTGCGTCTACGCCCTGACGGAGCGCTACAGCGGCGCGTTCACGAATCGGCTGGAAACGCGCGATGCGATCGAGGCGGCCGGCGCGACCAGCGGTGAACGCGTCTGGTGCTTTCCGATGGACGAGGATTTCGACACCGACTTGGACAGCACGGTCGCCGACATCCTGCAGTGCGCGGTCGACGGCAAGGGCGACCACATCCTCGCGGCGCGATTCCTGAATCGTTTCGTGCCGAGGGAGATCCCGTGGCTGCACATCGACCTGTCGGCCGGTTCGCGTCCCGGGGGATTGGGACACATCGCCACGGACATCACGGGCTTCGGGGTACGCTATACGCTCGAACTGGTCGCGCGCGGCTGGCCGAGCGCGCGCACCGCGCGCAGCGCGTGATGACGGCGCTGACGATCCAGCGCCCGGATGATTGGCACCTGCACCTGCGCGACGGCGCCGCCCTTGCGGCGGTCGTCGGATTCACCGCAGCGCGGTTCGGCCGGGCGATCGTGATGCCGAACCTGAAGCCGCCGGTGACGACGACCGCGCTCGCCGGCGCGTATCGGGCACGCATCCTCGCGGCGCTGCCGGCGGGCTCCCGATTCGAGCCGCTGATGACGCTCTACCTGACCCAGAACACCACGCCCGTCGAGATCGAGCGCGCACGGGCCGCCGGCTTCGTACACGGCGTGAAGCTTTATCCGGCCGGCGCCACGACCCATTCGGACGCCGGCGTCACCGACGTGTTCGGCCTCGATGCGGTGTTCGACCGGATGGCCGAGGTGGGCCTGCCGCTGCTCGTGCACGGCGAAACCCCGGGCGCCGACATCGACGTGTTCGATCGGGAGGCGCATTTCCTCGACGCCGTGCTTGCGCCCCTGGTCGCACGTCATCCGCGGCTCAAGGTCGTCTTCGAGCACATCACGACCTCGAGTGCCGTCGAGTTCGTCCGTCGGTCGCGGCCGGGCGTTGCGGCCACGATCACGCCACAGCACCTCCTGCACAATCGCAACGCGATTTTCGCAGGGGGCATCCGACCGCACTACTATTGCCTGCCGATACTGAAACGCGAGAGCGACCGCATCGCGCTTCTATCCGCCGCCACCAGCGGCGATCCGAGATTCTTCCTCGGCACCGACAGCGCGCCGCACGAACGCGCGACCAAGGAGACGGCCTGCGGCTGCGCGGGCATGTTCACCGCGCATGCCGGCATCGAGCTGTACGCGGAGGCCTTCGAATCGGCCGGCCGGCTCGAAGCACTCGAGGGATTCGCGAGTCATTTCGGCGCGGACTTCTACGGACTGCCGCGTCATCCCGACCGCATACGCTTGATCAAGGAAAATTGGATGCCACCGAGCTCGTATGGTTTCGCAGACGGCACGGTCGTGCCCTATCGCGCAGGCGAGCAGATCAGCTGGCGTCTCGCGCCAGAGGCGGCCCCATGAGCCGCTTGCCACCGATCACCTATGCCACGCGCTTTCGCGGCTTCCTGCCGGTCGTCGTCGACGTCGAGACCGGCGGGTTCAACGCGCAGACCGACGCGCTGCTGGAAATTGCCGCCGTGCTGCTCGAAATGCGCAGCGACGGGACACTCACGCGCGGCGAGACGCACCGATTCCACGTCGTGCCCTTTCCCGGCGGCAAGCTCGAGCCTGCGTCGCTCGCGGTCAACGGTATCGACCCGCATCATCCTCTGCGGCCGGCGATCCCGGAGGAAGATGCCCTGCAGCGGATCTTCCGCGAGGTGCGCAATGCCGTGCGGCTGGCCGACTGTACGCGGGCCGTGCTCGTCGGTCACAACGCCTTCTTCGACCTGAACTTCCTCAATGCCGCGGTTGCGCGAACACAGATCAAGCGCAATCCCTTCCATCCGTTTTCGAGTTTCGACACGGCCACGCTGGGCGGCGTGGCCTTCGGCCAAACGGTATTGATGCGCGCGACGCTTGCGGCGGGCCTCGAGTGGGACTCGGCCTCGGCGCATTCGGCCTCCTACGACGCGGAACGGACCGCCGACCTGTTCTGCACGGTCTGCAATCAGTTCCAGGGCGTATTCGAGGCCAGCCGGCGGCGCCTGGCCTCCATGGGGCCGCTCGAAGTCGAGGATTCGTCAGGCGCCGAGGGCGACCCGACGGGCTGAATTCAGGCCGCCACCGCGCCGGCGTCGGCGAGCAACTGCTTCAATTCACCGCTCTGGTACATCTCGAGCGTGATGTCGCAGCCACCGATCAATTCGCCGTTGACGTACAGCTGGGGGAACGTCGGCCAATTCGAATAGGTCTTCAAGGCCTCGCGAACTTCCGGGTCCTCGAATATGTTCACATGGGCGAATTGCGCCTTCAGGGCGCGCAGCGCCCCGGCGGTTTGGGCGGAAAAGCCGCATTGCGGGAAGTCGGGTGTTCCCTTCATGTAGAGCACCACGGGGGCGGCGGCGAGTTGCGCCTTGATCCGGTCGATTGCACTCATCGTTTCACTCTCCAAGCGGTTTATAGATCGGTCTCGACCCTGAGCCGGGACGCGCGTTGTTCCAGGCGATCGAGCAAGCTCCGTTGATCGCCGGCACTGAGCCGCGGCCAGGCGGTGATTTCCTCGATGGTACGATAACAGCCCCGGCAGTAGCCACGGGCATCCAAGCGACAAATATTGATGCATGGCGAGCGTGGGCGCTCCGGGCCATTGATTGAATTATTGGGGTCGCTCACCTATTCTTCCAGTCGCCAGCCTGCGAGGAGCGCGAGTGACTTCGCCCCGGTCGAAGGGAGGCGGTATTCATGTTCTCGCAATCCGGCCATTATATCGCAATGCAAGCCCGCCCCCGGCGCCCGCGGCTGGGCACGCCTCCATCCAGCGGTCGGCCGGGATCCGCGCGCGGGGAGCGACCGTGAACCCCGTGCCGCTGCCGCCCGATCTGCCCTTGCAGGTCGAGCGGGCGCTGGCGGAGGACGTCGGCGCCGGCGATTTGACCGCCAGCCTGATCCCGGCCGACCGCTTCGGACGCGCGAGCGTGATCACGCGCGAGGCCGCGATCATTTGCGGGCGTCCGTATGTCGAGGCCTCCTTCCAGCAGGTCGATCGCCGGGTCGTGATCGAATGGCAGGTCGGCGAGGGCGACGCGGTACAGGCCGATCAGTTACTGCTCCGTTGCACCGGTCCGGCGCGCGCCCTGCTGACGGCCGAACGCACGGCGCTCAATTTTTTGCAATTCCTGTCGGCCACCGCGACGGCCGCTCACCGGTACGCCGAGTTGATCGCCGACACGGGATGCCGCCTCCTCGACACACGCAAGACGATTCCGGGAATGCGCACGGCGCAGAAATACGCGGTGCGCGTCGGCGGCGGCCACAACCATCGCCTCGGGCTCTACGACGGCATCCTCATCAAGGAAAATCACATCATGGCCGCCGGCGGCATCCCGGCGGCGGTGACGCGCGCGAGGCAGCTGCATCCCGGGGCGCGTGTCGAGGTCGAGGTCGAAAGCGTGGACGAGTTGCGCGAGGCGATCGCCGCCGCCGCCGACATCGCGCTCGTGGACAATTTTTCGCTGGGCGCATTGCGGGAGGCCGTGGCGGTGAACCGCGCGGCGAGCCGGCCGCTGCTGCTCGAGGCGTCGGGCGGAATCACGGCCGAGACCATTCGCGGTGTCGCCGAGACCGGTGTCGATTTCGTCTCGGTCGGCGCGATCACCAAGAACGTGCGCGCGATCGATCTGTCGATGCGCTTCGAGTGGGAAGGCTAGCCGGCCGAAGGGTTGCGGCGCCGGCGTGCGGCTACTACAGGCTCGTCACCGACTTGAGCACGCGCTGCGGCTGCGAGACGCCGTAGCCCTGGGCATAATCGACCCCGATGGTGCGCAGCATGTTGATGATTTCGGAGTTCTCCGCGAATTCGGCGATGGTCTGTTTGCCGGTCAGATGGCCGATCTCGTTGATCGAGCGCACCATCTCGCGATCGATCGGATCGTGCAGGATTTCCTTCACGAAGGTGCCGTCGATCTTCAGGAAGTCCACCGGGAAGTGCTTCAAATAGCCGAACGAGGAGAGCCCCGAGCCGAAATCGTCGAGGGCGAACTTGCAGCCCTGATCCTTGAGCGCGCCGATGAAGCGGTTCGCCTGCGAGAAACTCGCGATCGCGGCGGTCTCCGTGATCTCGAAACAGATCTTGGTCGCATCGAGCCCGCTGCGGCTCAGCTGCTCGATCACATAGGGCAGGAATTTGTCGTCGCCCAGGCTCAGGCCCGAGAGGTTGATCGAGCACAACGCCAGATTTTGCCGTTCGTCGGCGTCGGAGACCAGCCAGCGAAAGGCGTTCTCGATGACCCAGCGATCGATGTTCGGCGTGATGCCGTAGTGTTCTGCGGCGGTCATGAAATTGTCGGGCGTGACGATCTTCCCGGCCTCGTCGCGCATGCGCAGCAGCAGCTCGTAATGCGCGCCCTTCTCCTCCCCCTTGAGCGGCAGAATGGATTGCCGGAACAATTCGAAACGGTTTTCCTCGAGCGCCGTATTGATGCGGGCCGCCCACTGCATTTCGCGACGCCGACGCATCAGGTCGATGTCATTTTCCTCGAAGCTATGGACGCGGTTTCGGCCCGCCTGCTTCGCGGCCTGGCAGGCGCTGTCGGCCGCGCTCAGCACCGCGGCGACGTCGTCGTTGTCGACGGAAATCGGCACGACGCCGATGCTCGCGCCGAGGCGGAAGGTGCGCTCCTCCCAGGTGAACTTGAAGTTGTTGACCGCCTCGCGCAGCGTCTCGGCCGTGCGCAACGCCTCCTCGAGGGAGCAGCTCTCGAGCAGCACGCCGAACTCGTCACCGCCCAGGCGGGCGAGCGTGTCCCGCCAGCGCACCTTCGATTTGAGCAGCGCGCCGACCTGTCCGAGCAGCGCATCCCCGGCGCTGTGCCCGCAGGTGTCGTTGACGATCTTGAATTGGTCCAGATCGAGGCAGCATAGGGCGTAGGAGGTTTCCCGCGCCTTGGCGCTCTTGAGGGCGCGTTCCATGCGGTTCTCGAATTCGCGCCGGTTGACGAGGCCGGTCAACACGTCGTGGCTCGCGTGGTAGCTCAGGCGGCGATTCAACTCGCGCGCCTCGCTGACGTCGTGGAACACCAACACGCCGCCGGACACGGCGCCGCTGCCGTCGCGGATCGGTGAGGCCGTGCTCTCGACGTAGATCTCGTTCCCGTCGCGCCGGATCAGCAGCATCGGGCGGACCGATTTGATCGAACGGGTCCGCCGGATCGCCACGGCCAGCGGATTTTCGAGCGGCTCGCAGGTTTCCTCGTGAAAGGCGCGGAATATCTCTTCGATCGCCCGCCCCTGGCTGTCCTCGAGACGCCAGCCGGTCAGCGATTCGGCGACCGGATTGATGTAGTCGATGACCCCTTTCTCGTCGGTCGTGATCACGCCGTCACCGATGCTCTGCAAGGTGATCTGCGCGCTTTCCTTTTCGCGAAACAAGGCCTCTTCGTAGAGTTTGCGCTCCGTGACGTCCAGTTCCACGCCGACGAGGCGCAGCAGCCGCCCCTTTTCATCGACTCGGGCCTTGGCGCGGCTGATCACCCAGCGCCATTCACCGCTCGAATGGCGCATGCGATGCAGGCTCTCGAACAGCGGCGTCTTTCCCGCGACGTGATCGCGAATCGCGGCCTGAACGCGCGACAAGTCCTCGCTGTGCACGAGGGTGCGCCAGTCCGGCGCCTGCCCCGTCGGCACGCCTTCGTAGCCCAACATGGCCTTCCAGCGCGGTGACAGATAGATGTGATTATGGAGCGTATCGAAGTCCCAGAGTCCATCGTTGGCGCTGTATAGGGCGAGTTCGTTGCGCTCCTCGAGATCGCTCAAATGGGACTGGATCGCGATGCGCTCCAGACCGGTGGCCAGGCTGCTGCCGACCAGCTTGAGCAGCAGGTGCAACTGCACGTCCCATTGATCACGCGGCAGTGCGCCGCCGATGCCCAGGATGCCGGCGGGGCGCCCCTCGATGTAGTAGCCGATCATCAAGACCGAGCCGATCCCGAGATCGGACCAAACCGCGCCATCCTGGAGCTGGTCGGGCCGCAGATTGGCGGTGTCACGCAGTTCGGAGACCCGCAGCGGCGCCAAGCGGGAGCGAAACCAGGGGAGTATTGCCAGCGACTGGCCACGGAGCTGTTCCGGATTGCCGGTCGCCAGCATGCTGCGCGCAGCCGTGACGTCGCTCAGTTCGTGGCCGTCGGGATCGAGACGGATGTGGAAGGCGGCATCCGCTCGCGTCGCTTCGCGCAACAGTTCGAGATTCGTCGCGATGGTGGCGGGGGCGGTCGCCGCGGTCATCGATTGGAAATCGACCGCGATCTTGATGCAAATCACGTCCAGGCCGACGGCGGGAAGGGCACCGCGCCGGGGCCAGGTCTGCGGCGACAATATGTCAGACGCAGTGAAGTCCGGGTGCCGCGTTTCAGTGGGTACGATGGCCATGCGCGTTACTCGATCCCAGCGAGGTGATGCCGTTATAGCTCAAGAGTTTGCCACCCAGTCTCCCGTCAATACCGAATCCGTCACACACTTCCGTCGAACTGCGAACTCGATACCTGCATGACAATTCTCGCACAACAGTTCAGGAAAACAAGCTAAGCGATTGTATTAATGAGGCTTGATGGTTTTCACGTCCCGCCGACCGGGCCCAAGCTGCGGGCGGTCTCAACCGAGGGCGGTTCTCGCCTGCTCGAACAGCGCGTGCAGGCGCTGCTCCATCTGCGCCTGGAAACCCGCGAGACCGGCGGCATCGAGGCCGCGAGGCACATAGACGGGCTCGCCGACGGCGATGGCGATGCGCGCGAAAGGCTTCGGAATGACGAAGCGATCCCACTGAATTTTCCAGGCCCGCGAGGCCGCATACGCCATCGGGATCATGGGACGCTGCGACAATTGGGCGAGGAGGATGGCACCGGGCTTGAACTTCCACGGAGGTCCGCGCGGGCCGTCGGGCGTGATTGCCGGCGACAGCCCGTCGTGCGCGAGCGCTTGATAGTAATCGCGCAGCGCGCGCGCGCCGGTGTGGCTGGATGACCCGCGAATTGCCACCGCGCCCAAGCGCGCGACGATCATGGCGCCGATCTCGCCATCGACCGAAGGGCTGATCAAGAAGCCGAGCTTCACGCCCAGGGGCCGCTGGCTCAGCAGGTACTTGACGCAAAACAGCTGATGTTGGTGCCAATAGACCGGGATGAACGAATTCGCCTTGGCGAGCGCGGCCGGCACGTGTTCGGTGCCGAGCACGACTTTGATCCGCGCCCACCCCAGACCGACCCGCAACAGCCCCATCGCGACCGGCAGCAAGCTGCGATAGAGCCACAAACGCCGACGCGTCAACCGGCGGCTGGAACTGGTCTGCTGCTGGTAAATCGTGTTGCGAAGGCCGCCACCGTCGGGTTTTTCTTCCACGGAATGCATTGTCGAGAAGCGCCGCTCCCCGCGCAATAGCGGCGCTCGGTTACAATGACGTGGATGCAAACGACCGCCATTCCCCCGGGCCCCAGCGAAGGATTCGATCTCGGCGGCAGCGATGAATCGCTGGCGCGCATGCAGACCTATTTCGCGCAGTTCGGGGACATTTATCGGGTGTTCGCGCCCGCCCGCGGCGTTTTCAACTACGTCATCCATCATCCCGACGACGTCAAGCGCGTGCTCTTGTCGAACCACCGCAATTACACGAAGGGTCTGGGCATGGATCAGGTCAAAATCCTGCTCGGCAACGGGATCATGACCAGCGAGGGCGATTTTTGGCGCAAGCAGCGGCGCATGATGCAACCCGCCTTTCACCGCCGCATCATCGATCAGTTCACGGCGCTGATCAGCGAGGTCAACACCCGCACCATGGAGCGCTGGGCGGCCAAGGCCGCGACCGGTGAACCGGTGAACCTCACCGACGACACGAGTGAGTTGACGCTCGAGATCGTTCTGCGCTCGATCTTCGGCACCGATCTTGCGCGGCTCGAACGCCAGCTCGGGGTCAATCCCTTCGAGGTCGTCGCCAAGGACCAGAACCGCGACTTGAAGTTCGCCTTCCGTTTTCGCTCGCTGGGACGGCTCGTCGGCGAACTGATCGAGCGGCGCCGGCGCGAGCCGGAGGAGCACTTCGACTTCCTGGCGATGCTCATGGCGACGCGCGACCGGGAGAGCGACCTGGGCATGAGCGATCGGGAAATGATCGACGAGGTCCTGACGCTGATCGTCGCGGGCCACGAAACGACGGCATCCTCGCTCGCCTGGACCTGGTACTTGATCAGCCAGAACGAGGCGGTCGCCGAGGGACTGCGCGCGGAGGCCGACGGCGTCGCGGACGGAAGCGCGCTCGGCCTGGAAGCCGCGCATTCCCTGCGCTACACGCACCAGGTGCTGCAGGAGTCGCTGCGTCTCTACCCGCCCGGCTGGCTGTTCACCCGACGCGCGATAGAGGGCGACGAACTGGGCGGGTACGCGATTCCGCCGCGTACCGACGTGTTCATCTGTCCCTATCTGCTGCATCGGCATCCGGCCTACTGGGACCAGCCCGAGCAATTCCGGCCCGAACGCTTCGCCGAGGCCGACGCGGAGGAGCGTCACCGCTTCTCGTACATTCCTTTTTCGGTGGGTCCACGCCACTGCATCGGCGAGAACATCGCCATGTTCGAGATGCTCGTGCACCTGCAGCAGGCCTCGCGGCGCTTTCGTCTCTCGCGGGCGAGCGCCGAGCCGATCGAACTCGAGGCGCAGATCAACCTGCGGCCTCGTTCCAATCTCATGATGAACGTAGAGGAACGATGACCTATACGACCTTGGTGGAAATACTCGAGAACAACCGCGGCATCGACCGGGCCGTCTGTTACATCGAGGGCGAGAGCGTGGAACGGCGCGTGCCCTACGCGGACGTCTACGCGCGTGCGCTCGGCATACTCCATCATCTGCAGCGACTCGGCGCCGAGAAGGGCGATCATATGATCGTTTTCCTCAGCAACAACGAGCAGTTCCTGGACGGTTTCTGGGCCGCCGTCTGCGGCGGCATCGTCCCGGTGCCGCTGGCGGTCGGCATCAGCGACGAACATCGTCACAAACTGCTGCGTGTCGCCCGCAAGCTCGGAAAACCCTGGCTCTACACCGATACGAGGAACCTCGAGCGGCTCGAGACCCTGGCGACACAATTGGGCGAAGGGCCGCTTTTCGCCGAATTGAAGTCGCGCTGCTTTCTCGTCGACTCGCTGACCGACATCTCGCGTCCGGGCAAACTGCAGCGACCGCTCCCTGACGATCCGGCGTTCATCCAATTCTCATCCGGGTCGACGAGCGAGCCGAAGGGCGTGATTCTCACGCATGCGAACCTGGTCGCGAACACGCTCGGCGCGACCGAGGTGGACCGCTTCGACACCGACGACGTGAGCCTGAGCTGGATGCCCCTGACCCACGACATGGGCTTGATCGGTTTTTATCTGATGCAGTTCGCCAATCGCGTGCACGTCAATCTCATGCCCACCGAGCTGTTCGTGCGCCGACCTCTGCTCTGGCTGCAGGTCGCCGCGAAGAAGCGCGCGACGATCACCTGCTCGCCGAACTTCGGCTACCGGCACTTCCTGAAGGTCTTGGGCGAGCGCCGCCTCGACGATCTCGATCTGTCGTCGTTGCGGCTCATTTACAACGGCGCCGAACCGATCTCGGTCGAGCTCTGCAATGAATTCATGCGCAAGCTCGCCTGCACGGGACTGAAGCGCGTGGCGATGTATCCGGTCTACGGCCTCGCCGAGGCCTCGTTGGCCGTGACCTTGCCGAAGCTGGGCTCGGAATTCCGCTGGTTACGCGTGAACCGGCACAAGCTCTCGGTCGGCGCGCCGGTCGAACAGAACCCCGCCAATGCACGCGACGCGCTGGAACTCGTCTGCGTCGGCGAACCGCTGCCGAATCTCGAACTGCGGATCGCCGACGACGAGCGGCGGCCGATCGAGGCCGGGCACGTCGGCCACATCCTCATTCGCGGCCCGAACGTCACGCAGGGCTTCATCGGCGACGCGGCAGCCACCGCCGCGGCCATCGACCCGGACGGCTGGCTCGCGACCGGCGACCTGGGGTTTCTCATCGACGGCTCGCTCTACATCGCGGGTCGCAGCAAGGAAATCATTTTCGTCAACGGCCAGAACTACTATCCCTACGATCTGGAGAACATCGCCCAGCGGGCGCCGGGGCTGGAGCTCGGCAAGGTCGTGGTCGCGGGCATCCGCCGCCCGGGCGAACAGGTGGAACAGCTCGTGGTGTTCGTCCTGCATCGTACGGGGATCCCGGAGTTTCTGCCGACGGCGGTCGCCGTCGGCCGCTTGATCAACGAGCTCACCGGCCTCGAAGTCGCGCACGTCGTGCCCGTGAACAAGATCCCGAAAACGACGAGCGGCAAAGTGCAGCGCCACCTGCTCGAGCAAGCCTATACGGCGGGCGAATTCGACGTTCCCCTCGCCGAGCTCGCGCGTCTGCGCGAGGGGCAACACGGCGGAGCCGCCCTCACGGGCAGCGAACTCGAACGACGGCTCCTCGGGATATGCGAGGCGGCTCTGCCCGGCAAGAGCATCGGCATCGACGACAATCTGTTCGAACTGGGTGCGAGCTCGCTGAAATTGATCGAGATCCACGAGACGATCGATCGCGACTTCCCTGGCCTGATCGATCTGACCGAGCTGTTCGACTTTCCCACGATCGCGGAGCTCGCGGCGCACATCGAAAGGAAACTCTCGTCCGCGGCGGTGCGCGGCTGATCTTAGCCGGCGCCGTACAGGGGTTTCGGATAGCGCCAGCGTCGGTAGGTCCACAGCCAGTCGGCGGGTCGCGCCAGCACATCCGACTCGCAAGTTCGTGCATAACGGTTCGTGAGTTCACCGGATTCGGTGCGCTCGCGCCCGTCCCACAACTCACGCAGTTCCACGGCGTAGAAACCGCGCCTCAGGCGCCGCATGGCGACATAGACTATCGGCAGGCGCATCGCGCGGGCGATCTGCTCGGCGCCGAGATAAAACGCCGTATCGTGCCCGAGAAACCGGGTCCAATGCTGACGCTCGCCAGGACTTGGCGTTTGATCGGCGTTCATCGCCACGAGATGCACGATTGCGCGACGCTGCAACAGATCCGGCAGGACGTCCTTGGCGGGCACGAGTCGCGCGCCGAAGCGGGTGCGCAATTCCCGCATGAGTCGCTCGCCGCGCGGGTAGCGGATCGGTTTGTAGGCGGCATCGACCGGAAATCCCAACTGCAGGGTCACGGCCTGCAGCAGCCATTCCCAATTGCCCATGTGCGAAGTCAGCAGCATCACCGACTGGCCGGCATCGAGATAGTTGCGCACGGGTGCGACGTCGGCGATCCGGGTGCGCGCGACGAGCGCCCCTTCCGAGATCGACGCGCCTTTGAGGATCTCCACCAGGACCTGGCAATAGTTCTTGAGGAACTGGCGGTGGATGTCCCGGCGCGCAGCTTCGCTGCGATCGGGAAACACCTTGTCCAATTGCGCGACGATCACGTGTCGCCGATGACGGAACACGTAATAGGCCAGCAGATAGACGCAGCCGGCGAGACCGTAGAGCGCCCAGAGCGGCGTTCGTGACAGCAGCTTGATCACGAGGTCACGGTCGGATCAGGTGGATCTGGTCGGGAGCACCTTGGGATTGTAGCCGATCAAACGCCGTCGGTGACTGGCAAAGCCTCCCCGGTAGCAATCGCGCGAGCCTTCAGGGGCGCCTCCGGCGGGCTCTCACGCGTCCTTGCGAAACCAGGGCACGAAGCGGCTCGTGCGACGCTGATAGGCGCGATACGCCTCTCCGCGGCTCTCGAGAGAATGCTTCTCGGTCAGTGGAATCCCCGTGACCTGCAGGAGCAGGTAGAGCATCAGGAGCGGACACACCAAGGTCACCAGCCCCCACGGGGAATCGAGCGCGGCAATGAAGAAACCCCACCACACGAGGGATTCGAAGAAATAGTTCGGATGGCGTGAGTAGCGCCAAAGACCCACGTCGACGACCGCATCGCGGTGGGCCGGATTGCGCTTGAAGCGCTGCGCCTGCCAGTCCGATAGCGATTCACCCGCGATCGCAATCAGGGCGAGCGTCAGGCCCGCCCACTCACACCACCCAAGATGCGGCACGGCATTTCTCGACGCCAACAAGAAGGGCAGCGAAAAGACGACCGCTATCACCGCCTGCAATTCGAAGAAAGCCAGAAAGCGCCAGGGACCGCGCCATTTTTCGCGCAAAGTCCGGTAGCGAGCGTCTTCGCGCGGGTGCAACCGGGATACCCGGATCAGGACGTACAGGCCGAGGCGCAGGCTCCACAAGGCGCCGACGGCCGTGAAGGCCAGTCGGCGGGCCGGATCGCCGTTGCCGAGCACGGCGTAGATCGGCGCAAGCACGGCAATGCTCAAGGACCACGCGACGTCGAGAAATCCGTAGTTGCGTATGCGCACACAGAGCCACCACACGAGGGCGAAGCCGACCACGGCCACGCCGGTGGCGATCGCGAGGCTGATCATCATGCCCGACGGCGCTCAGTGGCTGGTCGTCGCACCCGCGGGCGCCGGCACGTCATTCGATTGCCGTTGCGGGACCTTCTCGAATTTCGAGGGATCATAACCCTGTCGCGCAAGATCGCCGAGAAGACGCCGGTAGAGGTCGTCGTCGAGGGTTTGCTTGCGCGCCATGATCCACCCGTAGCGGCGCGAGGGATGTCCGACCACGACCCATTGATAATTCGGATCGAGCGCGAGAATCATGTATTTGACCGGAATGATGTGGAAGAATTTGACGGTCCAGACGGCATTACTGCCCTTGTCATCGACGCTCGCCACGGCGGTTGCTTTGCGCTCCATCGGCGCCTCGAAGGACCCCTTGCGGCAACGAAACCAATTGTCGATCTTGCCATCGGTGCGCAGCGCATAGCTCTCGATCGAGTCGTAGCAATTCTTCTCGGCGAAATAGGGAATGTTGGCGATCACGTACCAATCACCCATGTAGCGCGGCAGGTCGACCTGCGGAACGGTTTGTAGAGGCTGTTTCATTGAAGTACATCCTAGGGAAAGACTGAGCAGCACGGCCACGACGATCAGGCGATACAAAGCGGTTACTCCAGAGTTGCAAATTCGACGATCACAGTGCCGCCCAGCACCCGCGATCGGCTAGCCGCCGTGTGCCCGAATTCTTGTCAGACAACGCCCGTTCGGCGCTCGATTTGCCGATTTCGCATGGACTGTATATAATTACAGTTCACCCGTAAGATCCGCCAACATGGTCGCTTTCGAACTGGATTACCCCTTCTTTTGTGCAAATTCCGCGTGCGAGTTGCACGTGCAATTCGGGTCGCCCGGCGTACGCGGCCGCGGGAACTGGGCCGAGATGCCGGACGGCCGGGTGGTCGGCCGTAGCCTGCACGGCGACGGATTTCTCTGCGACCTGTGCATGCGGCGGCAAGGCGCCGACGCGCGGGAGCAGGCCGCCTAGCGCGCGAGCGAAGCCTGAGCGCTAGCCGGTGCGGCGCAAGGACGGGTCGCCCGGCCGGTGACGGCTGAATTCCGGCTGCGCACGGCGCAGAAACCCCAACACGTCCTCGGCGAGTTGCTGCTTGTGCGTGACGAGCAAACCGTGTGGCGCGCCTTCGTACTCGAGCAAGGTGCTGCCCGGAATGCCGGCCGCGGCAGCTCGTCCGGCCGCATCGATCGGCACGGTTTTGTCAGCGGTGCCATGGATGATCAGCGTCGGAACCTTGAAGGCGGCGAGATCGCCGCGAAAGTCGGTCGTGGCAAAGGACTGCGCACAGGCAAGCGTCGCGCGCAGACTCGCCTGCATCGCGAGGTTGGCCGTCCATTGCAGCACTTCGTCGCTGACCGGATGCGAGACGAGACCCACGCCGTAGAACTGCTTGGAGAACGAGGTCCAAAATTTCGCGCGGTCCGCCGTCATCGCCTGCGTCATTTCCTCGAACACCGACGGGTCGACACCGTCCGGATTGTTGGCGGTCTTCATCATGTAAGGAACCACAGAGGAAATCAGGATCGCCTGCTGCACGTTCTTGCCCGCATGGCGAGACATGTAGCGCGCCACTTCGCCGCCGCCCATCGAGAAGCCGATCAAGGTCGCATCGCGCGCGCCGGTGTGTTCGAGCACCGCGTGCAGATCGTCGGCCAGGGTATCGTAATCGTATCCGCTCCAAGCTTGTTCCGAGCGGCCGAAGCCCCGGCGGTCATAAGCGATCGCGCGCATGCCGGCGTTTGCGATCGCCAGCGACAAATCGTCGAAACTATCGGCCGACAGCGGCCAGCCGTGTAACAAAACGACGGGACGACCGGAGCCCCAGTCCTTCACGTAGAGGTTCACATCGTCGCGGGTCTTGAGGTAATTCATGGGGTGCTCCGCTGAGGGTTCGGGGCAAGGACTATAGGCAGGTGCACCGGAAACGAGCACCCCGCGACGGCGGCAGCCAACGTCGGAGGACGCTTACGCGGACCCGAGCGGCCGGCCCGGCGGACTGGAATCAGCGGCGTTTCACCAGGACGAGGACGATTTGTCGCACAGAAACCACGAGAAGAACGAAAATAATGAGGTAGGCCGTTGGCGGAAAGGCCTGGAGCCAGGAGATTTCGCGAATCTCGAGCACCGACCGACCGGGTTCCAGCGGGTCGTAGTGGACGGGCACGGCGTGATCCACGGGGTAGGTCTGCACGAGATGCGCCGCCGATTCTTGGGAACGGCTGCAGAGCGACGGATCGGCGGGCAAGAGCACGATGCGACTCGCGTGATACACCGTACCGCCCAAGTCGTACCCATACCGGACGAACGGACAATAGCGCTCGAGACCCCCGCGGTCGACGACGCGCGACTCGATGATCTTTCCCGTGACGATGGGCCATGCCGCACTCTCGCCAAGTCGCGCCCGGGTCGCGTCGGCGACCTTGACGCCCCAAAGAATCGCGCAGATCAGCAAGCCGAGCGTGAGGAACAGGAGCCAGCGCTGTTTGCGCGAGAAGATTCTGAGTTCCGGGAGCGGCATGCGGCCGCTAGTCTAGCGGAGATAGCAACGGGCTCGAAGTCCATGCGCGAGCCGGTTCGCGAGCAAAATTCCGAGACTGGTCAAAACGTAATCAAGAGCGGCAAGCGACTGATTTATCGAGACGAAATCGTGACAATTGGAAGTTGTCCACAGGCTTATCCCCCGAAGCGGGGGATAGTCTAATTGCAAGCGCTATTCCGGTCTCAGTGAACATTGAGCGCGAGCAGTTTCTCGATCAGCGGTTGGCCGCAGACGAGACCGAGGGCGATCGCACAGAGCCAGACCAGCATCAAGGCGCAGCTGAGCGCAACATACGGGGTCTCGATCGCGGGCGCCGCCGCGCCCACGGGTAGTGGCTCGAGAAGACGCGCAATCCGACCGGGCAACGCTTCCGGACGGCCGATCAGTGTCGCTGCCGAGCCCGAGAGGCGAACCTGATAACGCACCGACCCGAGCACGGCCGCAGCCAGATCGGCCCCGTCGATGCCGCCGGCACGCGCCTCGTCGTCGCGTGCGACTTCCAGAACGGCCAGCCAATCCGTGAATCGCCGCTGCGCGGCATCCCAAGGCCATTGCAAGTCCGTGACGAATTGCGCCAACCAGATGCGCAGCGGATCCCGATGCAGGATATGGGTTCGTTCGTGCGCGAGCGCGGCGCGCAGCGCCCGCTCATCGAGGACCTGTTCGAGTTCGGGCGCGACGACGATCCGCGGACGGAAAAATCCCACGGTGGCGATGCCCAAACCCTGCGACGAACGACACAGCGACCATGCCGCCCGCAGCAGCGCGCGTCCGCCGATGATCAGAAAGGGCGTGGCAACGACGAAGATCACGCCGCTGACATGGCCGGGAACGGGGTCGGGCTGGGACAGCGCCCAGCCGCACAGCCACGCGGCGACGGTCAGCGCGGTGGCGAACGGCCACCACAGAGCAAACCATCGCAACACCTCGAGCGTGCGCGAGGGCGACTCATCGAGACGACGCGAGGGCCAGGCGGCCAATAGCTGCAGGACCAATCCGCCAAGGATGACGATCAAGGTGGCCAGCAGGGATTCACGTTCCATGCTTCGATCTCCTGTGCGCCGCAACTGCGCGCTCCAATTCATCGATCAATTTGGGATCCACTTCGCCGACGGCGTCGACCAGCGCAGCCACCGCCGCGTGCGGTCTCGGACCGAGCAGCCGGCCGACCGTGTCTTGCGCGCGCGCGCGATCGACCGCCTCGCGCGCCACCCGGGCCCGATACACGAAGGCCTTGCCGTGCCGTTCACGCTGGATCAAACCCTTGCCGCGCAGGCGATCGATGACCTTGGCGGTCGTCGTATAGACGAGACCGTCGGGCTCGCCCAGCAGGCCATGCACCTCGCGCACGGTGGCAGAGCCGAGTTCCCACAAGGTGCTGAGTACCGCGTACTCGAGATCATCGGCGGGCAGGCGAAAAGATTTCATGCATCGGAGCCTAAGGCGCGCCGATTGCCGATGCAATCCTGAGGCCGCGAGTTTCGCTCGCGCAGCCGCTTTGCAGTCCAAACTGCAGCCTTGTCGCAGAAGATTCACACGATTGAAACATCGATCCGGTCCGTTCGTTGATCAGAACGTCACGCGCAAACCGCCGTAGGCCGAGACGGGAGTTCCGGGGCTGGCGGTGCGCGGATCGGTGACACCGCCGGGAACGTTCGGCCACGGGACGTCGCCCACCGGTCCGAACGCACCGTAGGTGTAGTAGCGCTTGTCGAACGCGTTGTTGACGACCGCGAACAGCGTGATCCGTTCGCTTGGCCGGAATGCCGCATTCAGGTCGACGATCGTGTATCCGCCGACCGGTTGCGTCAGATTGGCCTCGTCCCCGAACCGGTAGACGTTGCTTTGGGCAACGACGGATCCGCCCACGCTGAAATGTTCCGTCACCGTATAGTCCACGACGAGGTTCCCGCGATGCATGGGAATCCCCGGAATGCGATCGCCCGGTTCCACCTGCTCGTTACCATTCGCGTCGGCGGCCGGACTGTTCGTGTTCAGCAACAGCGGACTTTGAAACGTGGCCTTGGTGTAGGCGTAACCGAGAGTCACCCGCAACTGACCCCGATCGTAGCGCAAATTCGCTTCCACGCCCTCGCGCAGCGTCCGTCCCGCATTCGTATAGAAGGCCAAATTGGGGTTGTAGACGGTCGTCTCGTAGATGATGTCGTTGGTGTTCGCGGTGTGATACCCATCGACATTCCAACTGAACTGCCCCGCGGCAGCCGCCTCGGTGTGACCGCGCAGGCCGACCTCGAAGGTATGGGCCACCACCTGATTCAGGTTTGGGTCCCCGACGAAGAAGTTCAGCAAGCTGCAGGGATCGGCCGCACTGGCGCAAGACAGCTCGAGCGGAGTGGGCGCGCGATTGGTCTGCGCATAGTTGCCATAGAATTGCAGCAGGGGCGTCCAGCGGTAGGTGAAGCCGGCGCTCGGATTCAACCGGTTGTAGGTGTGATTCCCGTTCACGGGGCCGCCCAACTCGTCCTCGAGATCGATCTGCGCGCTGTTGAAACGCGCGGCAACCGTCACATCGAGATCCGGCAGCAGCGTAAACACATCGGTCGCGAACAGCCCATAGAAACGGGTGTCGCTTTTCACGCGCACGGGATTCACGCCTTCGCTGGGTTGATCTTGGACGACGCCCGGACCGATGAATTCACGGGTATCGGGATTGAATCCACCGATTTCCGCGGCGCCCGCGAAGATGCTGTCGGAACCGTCGAAACTGACGCCGCTCACGAAGTCATTGTCGTGGCCCGCCAGCGTGTCCCGGTTCGTCGCCTGTGCCGATGCCCCATAGGCATGACTGCCCAGTTGCTGGATGCTGAGGCCCGAATACAGGCCGCCGTTCAGAAAATCGGTCACCGGCTGGTTGCCGTATGTGGTGACCACCGAACCGTCGCTATTGCACAGCAGGCCCGTGCCGTCGTCGCAGGGCGCCACCTCGACGGTCGTGCCGTTCGGAATCACCTGGTTCAAGGTTTGGAAATAGGCGAGACCCTGCAGAGAGGTCTCAGCGCCGAGCGTGTAGCTGCCGTTCAGATTGAATCCCAGATAGGTGTTGTCGACCACGTTGGGCGCCGTAAAAATGTTGCCGATGTTGGCATTGAGCGATTGTTCCGGCGTGGCACCGGGATTGCCGAGTTCGGTGTGTGCCGCCGTGATGCCCAGGTGGATCTCGCCGCCGCCGCCCCGCCAGCCAAGGTCGCTGTAAAGCCGATACAAATCCGAAGCATTGGTCTGGCGAAAGCCGTTGTCGTGGGTCGCATCGGCGGCCGCATAGATCGCGAAGTCTCCGTACTGCTGACCGAATTCGAGAATCGCGGACGCACGGCCGTACGAGCCACCGTAGGCCGTGACGTTCGTGGTTTGCGTGGTAAACCCATTCTTGAGGCGGACGCTCAGCGAACCTCCGAGCGCGTTGAGCCCGAAGATCGGGTTGGCGGCCTCGAGGGCAACCGACTGGATCGCGGTGGGCGCGATTAGATCCCAATTGACCGTGTCGCCGAACGCGTCGTTGAAGCGGGCGCCGTTGACGTAGATCGCCAGACCCTCCGGCGTGCCGGCCACCGGCGATGCTGTGAAGCCGCGAAACAGGATATCGGGCTGGAAGACGTTGCCTTCCGTGTCGTTGATCGTCACCGAAGGCACGTCCTCGAGCAGCGCCCCGGTAAGGGAGGGAATGCCCGTGCGATTGATGTCGCCGGCATTCAATACTCGATTGGTTTCCGCGACGCGGTCGCGACTCAAGTCAGACCCCACGAGAGGCGTGCTGCCGATGACCGTGACCTGCGGCAAATTCGTCGAGAAACCGGCGTCACCGGCAGCCGTCTCGAGAGACGACGAATCGTCCGCCGCACGAGTGCCGGTCGCGGCGCCCAGGAGCGCGTAGAAGAAGACTCTCGTGAACTGTCCGTTACGGCTGCGATGGCGCATCCCTGTCTCCCCAGGCAAAGGACACAGGGTCATATTGGCATATGACGACCACGTGAATGCTACGACGGCGGTCGTATGACTCGCGTGACCATGGCTATACTAGTCGATGGACAAAACCCCGGCGGCCGTGGTCGTGCTTTGCGCGCTGCTGGCCGGCGTTGCGCCGGTCGCGGCCATGGACACCGACGGGGATCACGGATGGCTTCTCGTGGAATTCGGCGCGTCGTCCGAAAGCGAACTCTCGGAACACGCTACTCACGTCGGTCCGACCCTCGGGATCGAGTTCGAGCCCGCCGCGGATCGGCTGGAGATCGAGTTCGGAGCGACGCGAACGAGCAGCCCGAGAGCCGCCAATTGGGACCTCGATCTGCAGTTGCAAAAGTCCTTTCGAGTCTCCCCTGCCGTGGAAGTCGAGCCGGGTCTCGGGCCTTCGTGGAGTCATGCCGGGGACTCGGAGGCGCGCCCGGCAGCGTGGGGTGCGGAGGCATCCATCGACATCATTTTTTGGCGTAGCAAGCGGTTCGGGTGGTTTTTGGAGCCCAGCTGCGACCTCTCGTTCGCGAACGGCGCGAAGACGTCGATCGCGCTGAGCGGTGGGATCGTTTTCAGCCCGCGGTAATGTATTGCTGTGTGTCGTTTCCCCCACCGCTCCGTCGGAGCCGGAAGAGCTTTGCGGTGCGTCGAGCAACGGCCGATGCGTGATCTGGCTGTGGCATTCTTGCGTGGATGATGACGTTTCGAACCGCTAGCCGACCTTGGTGGATCCTCACGGTCGCCACGGCGCTGGTCGCGAGCCTGGCCGCCGTGTCGCTGACGCCCCTGCTGGAGCGTGCGGTGCGCGCGCGGATCGAGGCCGCCGCGGTACGGCATGGTGCAGTTGCTCGGATTGGCGTGGTGCGCGTCGGCCTGTGGCCCTTGGTGCGGCTGGAGGGCTTCGATCTCGACCTGCGGTCTGGCGTGCGACTGCACGCCGACATGATCGCGGCCACGTGGCCCGGCCGCTTGCGAGTCGCAGCGCGAGCGGTCACTCTCGCGGGGCCAGCCGGGGTGAGTGTCAAATCGCCCGCCACGGTCTGGGACGTGGCGGGCCTTGGTGGCGATGACCTGCGCGCGACGCTGGTCGAGCCTCAGGCGGGCCTCTCGATCCATGAGCGGTCGTATCCGGCAGGCAGCAC
>Ga0116230_10000183_pt1 | contig 49931 bp, 40 predicted proteins | sample S1TSphfallax_3_FD_88678 | JGI IMG/M metagenome (GOLD analysis project Ga0116230, IMG submission 88678) | Host-associated microbial communities from peat moss isolated from Minnesota, USA - S1T2_Fd - Sphagnum fallax MG | ecosystem: Host-associated > Plants > Peat moss > Unclassified | place...
ACCCCCGCCACCCGTTCATCGAACACGGGCCGAGCGACCCAGCTCTCCGCCTCGATGCCCGCGTCACGCAGCCAGTCCAAAGGCAGGTAGAGGCGCCCCGCCCGCGCATCCTCGCCGACATCGCGCGCGATATTGGTGAGCTGCATCGCGACGCCGAGATCGCAGGCGCGGCCAAGCAAATACGGATCGCGCACACCCATGACCATGGCCATCATCGCGCCGACCGAACCCGCAACACGCACGCCATAGGCCTTGAGTTCGGAGATATCGCCGTAGCGACGGTTGCCCGAGTCCCATTCGAACCCTTCGAGCAGCGCATCGGGAAAGGATTTCGGGATGCCGTGGCGGCCGACCGAATCGGCGAAGGCGCGATCCGCGGCGATATCGACGGGGTCGCCAGCGTAAATGCGCGCGAGCCGATCCCGCAGCTCCGCAAGCGCGCGCGGCCGGTCCGTGCCGTGATCGATGGCATCGTCGGCCATTCGGCAAAACGCGTACAGGCCGGTCGCCGATTCGCGAATGCCCCTGGGCAAGACCAAAGAGGCTGCGAAAAAGGAACGCGAACCGCCGCGTAACATTGTGCGGCAGGCCGCAATGTCCGCGAGCGAGGCAAACGGTTTATCGGTCGAGCGCATCAACATCCGGCACCACTCTATCAAGAATGCGCGCAGAAGAAAGCACCCCCGGCACCCCCGCACCGGGGTGCGTGCCGGCGCCGACGAGGAACAGCCGCTCGAAATCCTCGCTCTGGTTATGCGGACGGAACCAAGCACTCTGCGTCAAAATCGGCTCGAGGCCGAAGGCTGCGCCATGAAACGAGGAGAGCCGATCGCGGAAATCGAGCGGCGTCATGACACGCGAACTGATCACCTCGGCGGCGAGATGCGGCAAGACCGTGGCGCTCAAATGCGCCTCGATCGCGCGCCGATAGGGCTGGGCCTTGACGGTCCAGTCAGTGTCGCCCAGCAGATTAGGCACGGGCGACAGGACATAAAATGCATCGCAGCCCGGCGGCGCAAGCGACGGGTCGGTCGCGGTCGGACGATGCAAGTACAGACTGAAATCCTCGGCCAGCACCTTGCGGTCGAAAATATCGACCAGCAGTGCCTTGTAGCGCGGGCCCACCATGATCAGGTGATGCGGCACGTCCGGGTATTGGCGCTTCGTCCCGAAGTACCAGACGAACAAGCTCATCGAATAGTTCTTAGACGCCGTCTTGCGGTCGCTCCAGTGGCGCCGCGGCGCGTCCGGCAAGAGTTCGCGATAAGTCGTCGCAGAATCCGCATTCGAGACCACGATATCGGCGGGGATCTGCTCGCCGGAGACGAGCTGCACGCCGGTCGCGCGCTTTGCTGCGAGTGTGATCTTGGCCACGCGGGCGTTGACCCTGAGCTGCCCCCCTAAGCCCTCGATCAAACCAACCAAGCCTTTGACGATGCTACCCGTGCCGCCCATCGCGTAATGCACGCCCCAGCGGCGCTCGAGAAACGCGATCAGACCGTAAATCGACGTGGTCGTGAACGGATTGCCGCCCACGAACAAGGGATGAAAACTCAGCGCAAAGCGCAAACGCGGGTCTTTGACGTGAGCCGCGACCATGCCGTACACGGTGCGGTAGCTCTTGAGCCGCACCAACTGCGGCGCCAGGGCGAGCATGTCGGTGAAGGAATTGAACGGCACGGCGCCCAAGCGCGTGAAGGCGATGTCGTAGATCGCCTCGCTGAGCTTCATGAACCGCTCATAGCCGGCGAGGTCACCAGGGGCGAAGCGATTGATCTGCTCGGCCATGACGCTCTCGAGGCCGGAGCAGTCGATGATGTCGCCGTTGTGAAAGCGGATCCGGTAGAACGGTTCCAGGGGCCGCAGTTCCACATCATCGGCGAAACGTCGGCCGGCCAACTGCCACAACTCCTCGAGCAAGAACGGCGCGGTGATGATCGTCGGCCCCGCATCGTAGGTGAATCCGTCCTGGCGGAACACATACGCGCGCCCACCGGGCGCATCCAATTGCTCGAGCACGGTGACTCGATACCCGCGACTGCCCAAACGGACGGCGGCGGCCAGTCCGCCAAAGCCGCTGCCGATCACGATGGCATGGGGCTGCGAGGGGTCGACGGACGGTTTCGGGTGGGCTGCCATGGCGCGGGAGTCTAGCAGGGCCGACGCCGAGACTAGAACTTCGCTGCGGATCCGGTTACCGTTCGCGCCATGATTCCCCCTAACCATCCGCTCCGTGCCGAATTGAACGACGAAGTGCATGCGCGCACCTCCGATCCGCTGCGTGCGCCCGTGCGCATTAGTTATCTTGCGCTGCTCACCGACCCCGCGATGCGCGCCGCCGAATGGCAGAACGTCAAGGATCTCGCCGCCGGCCGGGGCGTCGCGATCGCGGATGCCGCCCCGAATCACATGACGATCGACCTCGGCAGCTTCTCCTTGCGCTGGGAGCGGCATAGCGAATTCACGCGCTACCTGTTCGTCGTGGCCGGCGCGGGTCCGAGCGACGACCCGTTTGCCGAGCCTGCGATTTCGGCGGTGCCTGCGGATTTTATCGCGCGGATTCCGGGCCAGACGCTGGTCGCCTCGCATGGGGCGATATTGGCGGCCGCGGAGCCGACCCCCGATTACGAAACCATCGCGACGCGCTTTTTTGCCGGGAACGTACTCCTGGGTTCGCTGGTCGGTGACGATGCGGCGACCGCGCTCACGGATTTTCGCGTGCGCGAGGACGGGTTCAGCCGCTTCCTGTTGATCGATCATCATTTGACCGAGCGCCAGGCGGGCCGCGTCGTGCAGCGTGTTCTGGAAATCGACACCTATCGCATGATGGCGCTCTTGGCGCTCCCCGTCGCGCGCGAGCTCGCGCCTATTTTGGGCGACTGCGAGCGGGAGCTGTCGCAAGTAACGACGGTGCTGGAGCGTGCCAATGTTGACGATGAGGCGAGTCTGCTCGATCGCCTGACGCGCCTCGAGGCGCAGATCGAGAGCCGCGAATCCGAAACGGATTACCGCTTCTCGGCGGCCAACGCCTATTATGAGCTCGTGCAGCGGCGCATCGCGGAGCTGCGCGAGCGGCGCATTCCGGGCCTGCAGACCTTCGGCGATTTCACCGAGCGGCGGCTCGCGCCCGCGATGAATACCTGTCGCGCGGTCTCGGTTCGCCAAGATAATCTCTCCGAACGCGTCGCCCGCGCGAACCAGCTGCTCGCGACACGGGTCGACATCACGCGCGAGCGGCAGAACCAGACCTTGCTGGAATCGATGAACCGGCGCGCCAAGGCGCAGCTGAAACTGCAGCAGACGGTCGAGGGGCTCTCGATCGCGGCCGTCACGTATTACTTTGTCGGCCTGATCGGCTATCTCATGAAAGGCGCGAAGTCCTTGGGCTATGGCGTCAACCCGGACCTCATCGTCGCGATCAGCATCCCGATCATCGCCGGCCTCGCCGCCTTCGGGATCACGCGCATCAAGCAGGCGATCAAGCGCAAGACCGCGGCACCCGCAGGCAGTCCCTACTAGCACTAGCGCTCGCGACCAGCCGCAGCGGCGCGGCGCGCTAGGAAAACGGCGTCATGATGATGTCGGTGACGGCGCGCGGAGCCTCTTCGTGCGCGAGATGCCCGAGCCGCGGCAGTTTCACGAGGCTAGCACGCGGCAGGCGCGCGTGGATCCTGAGCGCCTGAGCGGGCGGCACCGCGCGATCGTTCTCCGCATAGACCAAGCGGATCGGCGTCTCGAGCCGGCTCAACTCCTGCTCGAAGCTGTGCAGATTCCAATTGCCCATCATGCCGAGCGCGCCCGCGATATGACTCGGCTCGCGCACCAGGCGTGCGTACAAATCGATGCCGCGGCGATCGAGTTTCGAGCCCGTGCCGCTGATCACGCGATCCACTGCCTGTGGGTCTCCGCCCCGCCATGAAATCAAGCGCGGCACAACCGGGTTCGCGGCGAGCAGCTTCGCGATCGGCGAGAAAATCACGCCCGGCGCACCGCCCAGGGGCAGGAACGCACCGTTGATGCTGACAATGCCCTCGGGCGCGATGCGCCCATCGAGCGCCATGCGACACAGGATCGCGGCCCCGGCCGAATGCCCGACGCAAAACTGCGGCTGGACCTTCAAGGTCTCGAGCAGGCCCGCCAGCGACTCGCTCATGCCGGGCAAGGAATAACGGGTCGCGGGCGCGGACTCCGTGAACGCATGGCCGGGTAAATCGGCCGCAATCACCGTGAAGCGCTCGGCGAGGGTCGGCAGGATGTCGCGCCAGGAGTGCGTCGAGGCGCCCGTGCCGTGCACGAGCAACAAGACAGGACCCGTGCCTGACTGCTGCACGTGCCAGCGCAGGCCGGCGGCATCCACGAAACGGCTCAAATCTTGGTGCGGCCAGGTGCGCTTTTCGCGCTCCCAAAAGGCAGTCTTGCTCACGGAAGGTCTTTCAAAAGCGACAAAGTCTACGCGACGGCAATCATCGCGCCCACTTGTCCGCGTGCGCTCGATCGGGGGTTGCAGCCGCCAAGACCCATGATCGCGAAGCCACCTCATTACCCAGGATAGCTTTATCGCCTATAACCCTGCTTGGTATAAGGAAAAATCGATCGCCAAACGCGTTAAATCAATCGTCGGTGTGATCAAGCGCGTGCATGGCCGGCGTCGATCGCGTCCATGCCGGTATGGTGGCCGAAAGTCTGGAATAACAAGTCGTTTTTTATCAATCATTTACAGTGCTTTTATAAAATGACATTTACCACGAGCCATCTCCAGCTAAACCGTACTCTTCAACTAGGACGGTGCGGCCTGCGCGCGCAAAGATCATCTATGTTCGAACGAGCGCGACCACGGCTGCCAAGTCGATCGAGATCGCGTTCCGGGTTATGGCAAACCAGGGCGACGGTTTGCTGGTGATACGGGCCGACTACCCTGACCGCATGAACGCCTTTTTTCAATGGAATCCTAGACTTTCCTCGCGTATTGCACATCATCTCGAATTCCCGGATTATGCATGAGATGAGTTGCAGCAAACGGCAGAGATCATGAACGCACCCGATCGCGTGCGCTTGCACCAGGCGAAGCATTCGTTCGCGCGGACGGACAGGGAGCTGTCGCGCGTGGCGCTCATGACGATCGAAGGCGACGATTTGCGCGCGAGTCGCGTATTCATTTGAGTCTCAAGGCGCTTATTCTCGATGTTGACGGGACGCTGGCCGACACGGAGGAAGCGCACCGCCGCGCATTCAATGAGGCTTTCCGGGCGCACGGTTTGGACTGGAATTGGAGCAAACCGCAATATGCGGAACTCCTGCTGACCACGGGCGGCAAGGAACGCATCGCCGCGTTCGTCAAGAAGTTGTTTCTGCCGGCGGCCGATCGCGCCGCCGTGATCGAGAAAATCCCGTCCCTGCACAAGGCGAAGACCGCGAATTACACACGCATCATCAATTCGGGCGAGGTGCCGTTGCGCGACGGCGTCGAGCGCCTGCTCGATGAGGCCCGCGATGCGGGCATCCGGCTTGGAATCGCGACCACGACCACGTTCGAAAACATCCAGGCACTGCTGCACACGACCTTGGGGCCTGCCGCGCTCGACCGCTTTGAAGTGATCGGTGCGGGCGATCAAGTCGCGCACAAGAAGCCGGCGCCGGACATATACCGGCACGTTCTCGAGAAATTGGGCCTGCCCGCCGATGAGTGCGTCGCCATCGAGGACTCGGTCAACGGACTCGGTGCGGCCAAGGCCGCGGGCCTGTTCACGATCGTGACACCGAGTTACTGGACGCAGGGCGAGGATTTCTCGGAGGCCGATCTCATGCTGCCGAGCCTCGGTTCGGCGGCGAGACCATTGACGCATCGGGCTGCTATGCTGGTAGGCAACGGCGTGCTCGGGATCAAGGAAATCGAGGAACGCTTGATGGTGGCGAAAAAGGCGCGTCTCGCGTCCGGCGGTTAGGCTTCAGGTTGGGGCTCTACGGGGGGAAATATGAGCACTCGAGAAAAGACGATTACTGAATTCATGATCGAGCAGCAGCGTCGCTTCCCCGAGGCGACTGGCGACTTTACCGCCCTGCTCAATACCGTACGACTGGCCTGTAAGCGCATCAGTTTCATCGTCGGTCGCGGTGCCTTGGCTGGAGCGCACGGATCCGCGCAAGCCACCAATGTCCAGGGCGAGACTCAACAGAAGCTCGACGTGATGTCGAACGACATCTTCCTGAGCACCAGCGAGTATGGCGGCCACCTCGCCGGCATGGTCTCCGAGGAGCTCGATGAGCCCTACCACATTCCTCCCGAATACCCGCGCGGTCGCTACTTGCTCGCCTTCGATCCGCTCGACGGCTCCAGCAACATCGACATCAATGCGCCGGTCGGCAGCATATTCTCGGTGCTGCGCGCGCCCAAGGGTACGGAGCCACCGACCACCGAGGACTTCCTGCAGCCGGGCATCAAACAGGTTTGCGCGGGTTACGCGATCTACGGCGCGACCACGATGTTGGTGTTGACCCTCGGCAACGGCGTCAACGGCTTCACGCTCGACCGGGGTTTCGGCGAGTTCATTTTGACGCATCCGAACATGCGCATCCCGGACGACACGAGCGAGTTCGCGATCAACGCCTCGAACGAACGGTTCTGGGAGCCGCCCGTCAAGCGCTACGTGACCGAGTGTCTCGCGGGTCGCGCGAGCGTGCGCGGCAAGGATTTCAACATGCGCTGGATCGCGTCCCTCGTGGCCGAAGTCCATCGCATTCTCGTGCGCGGCGGCTTGTTCATGTATCCCAAGGACACGAAGGATCTGACCAAGCCGGGACGTTTGCGGCTGCTCTATGAAGCCAATCCGATGGCGATGTTGGTCGAGCAGGCCGGCGGCAGCGTGTCGACGGGGCGGCAGCGCATGCTCGAAGTGCAGCCGACCTCGCTGCACCAGCGCGTGCCCGTGATCCTCGGCGCCAAGAACGAGGTCGAGCGACTCGAGCAGTACCATCTCGAACACGACCAGGGTCTCGATAATTCCTATACGTCGCCCCTGTTCAAAGAGCGCTCACTGTTCATTCAAAGCTAGGCGCTGAAAAGCAAGCAATTTCGACGTTCATTGATTTCCACTCGGGGGTTTCATGTCTGCAAAGCATCCCATCATCGCTGTCACCGGTTCATCGGGAGCCGGAACGACGTCGGTGACGCGTACGTTCAACTGGATTTTTCGGCGCGAGAAGATCAAGGCCGCCTTGGTCGAGGGCGATTCGTTCCATCGCTACGACCGCGCGCAAATGAAGGTCAAGTTGGCGGAAGCGACGGCGAAGGGCGACAACCACTTCAGTCATTTCGGACCCGAAAACAATCTCTTCAAAGAGCTCGAGGACTTGTTCCGCGTCTACGGTGAAACGGGCAGCGGCCGCGTGCGGCATTACCTGCATAACGAGAAGGAAGCCGAGCCCTACAAGCAAGAGCCAGGCACGTTCACCGAATGGGAAGACATCACGCCCGATACCGATCTGCTGTTCTACGAAGGACTGCACGGCGCGGTCGTGACTCCCGAGGTCAATGTTGCCAAGCACGCGGATCTGACGATCGGCGTCGTGCCGATCATCAATCTCGAGTGGATCCAGAAACTGCACCGCGACAAGGAAACGCGCGGCTATTCGACCGAGGCCGTGGTCGATACGATTTTGCGCCGCATGCCGGACTACGTGAATTACATCTGTCCGCAGTTCTCCGAGACGCACATCAATTTCCAGCGCGTGCCCACGGTCGATACCTCGAATCCATTTACGGCGCGTTACATCCCCACGGCCGACGAAAGCTTCGTCGTGATTCGCTTCGCGAATCCGAAGGGCATCGACTTCCCCTACTTGCTCTCGATGATCCACGACTCGTTCATGTCGCGGCCCAATATCATCGTCTGCCCGGGCGGCAAGATGGAATTGGCGATGCAGCTGATTCTGACGCCGCTGATCCTCAAGCTCATGGACACGCGCCGCCGCACGATCGGCGCGACGGGTGGTCGCGTTCGGGTATAGCCGCGCCACGCGATCGGCTGCCACGGCACCCGTCGGATATCACTCCGACGGGTCTCCGTCCGCCAGAGTGGTGCCTAACCGCCGCCCTACTTTGCCGCCCAAGTCATCGACCGCACCTGCCACTTTCCCGCAATTCTCACGAGCGAAAACGTCAACGTACCGTCTAGTTCCATTTTCTGCGTACCCGCCTGAATCGCAAAATGCGCAGGCTCTGGTGCATAGGCAAAATCGCCCGTGACATCCGTGAGCGGACCCTCATGTACCGTCATATTGGCCGCCGTGACGCCATGCGACTTCCAGTTGCCGGCAACGACCGCTTGCCACTCCCGAAACGCGTGCGGACCCACCCAATAATACGGAAGTACGTCATCAATGACCGTGCCCTCAGGCGCGACCTCCGCCTCGATTCCCGCGACGTCCGAATGATTGGCAGCCGCCACGAGTCGATTGATGGCGGCAAACACCTCGGCCTTGTCGTCCGCCGCATACCCGGGTGCCGCCGCCGAATTTCTTAATACGGATTTAATATCGTCCGCGTGCCGAGCTTTTTTAACGCTGGCTTAATGGCCCAACTGATATTCATGATCCCGTTAGAACAAGAAATCGAGGGATCATTCATTGCACAAGACACTACCGGCCTTGGTGTTTTTCTGTGTGCTATCGCTTTGTGCTTGCGCGACCTCGGCGTTCGCGCAAGCACCCGATACCGCCTCCGCAGCTAGCGCTGCAGCCGCCACACCAACCGCGGATGCGGCGCCCCCTGCGCCGTCCGAGCCGCAATTGATAGGCATCGACAAAATCAGCGCCGGCGATACCGCCTGGATGCTCACGTCCACCGCGCTCGTCTTGATGATGACGATCCCCGGGCTCGCCTTGTTCTACGGCGGCATGGTGCGCAAGAAGAACGTACTGGCGACGCTCATGCAGAGTTTCGCGATCACCTGCGTCGTGACGCTGCTGTGGTGGATCGTTGGGTACTCGCTCGCGTTCACGCCGGGATCGGCGTGGCTCGGGGGAACGTCGCGACTCTGGATGAACGGCATGACGTTCATGAAAGACGCGAACAAGCTGACCGTGTCGCATCTTGCGCTGACGATCCCGGAAACCGTCTATGCGATGTTCCAGCTGACGTTCGCAATCATCACGCCTGCGCTGATCGCGGGCGCCTTTGCGGAGCGAATGAAATTCTCGGCCATGCTGCTGTTCGTCTCGATCTGGTCGCTGGTGGTCTACGCACCGATCGCACACTGGGTCTGGGAACCGAGCGGGTGGCTCGCCGTCAAGGGCGTCCTCGATTATGCCGGCGGCACGGTCGTGCATATCAATGCCGGTATCGCGGGACTCGCTAGTTGCATCGTACTCGGCAAGCGCGTCGGCTACGGCAAGGAGGCCATGCCGCCGCACAACCTGGTGCTGACCTTGATCGGCGCCTCGCTGCTGTGGGTGGGTTGGTTCGGATTCAATGCCGGATCCGCGGTCGCCGCCGACGGGCGTGCCGGCATGGCCATGGCCGCAACGCAGATCGCAACGGCCGCCGCCGCGCTCGCCTGGATGTTTACCGAGTGGCTGATCAAGGGCAAGCCCAGCGTTCTCGGCATCGCCTCCGGTGCGGTCGCCGGACTCGTCGCAATCACGCCCGCTTCAGGCTTCGTAGGACCGACACCGGCCGTGATCATCGGTGCGGTCGCAGGCATCGCCTGCTTCTTCGCGGCGACCTCGCTCAAGAACGCATTCGGGTATGACGACTCCCTCGATGCATTCAATGTGCACGGCATTGGCGGCATCGTCGGTGCGCTGCTCACCGGTGTCTTTGCGAGCAAGGAAATCAGCGGCGTGGAGGGCTCCCTGCTCACCCAGCTCTGGGGCGTTGGTTCCACGGTGATTTACGGTTTCATCACGAGCTTCATCATTCTCAAGCTCATCGACGTGACGATCGGGCTGCGCGTCTCCGAGGAAGATGAACGCGTCGGCCTCGATATCTCGCAGCACGGCGAAAAAATCGAATAAGAACAAGGCAGGACGATCGCAGGCAGGGGGAGTTTCTTCGCCAATTCCAATATTTCTAACAAGGAAGGAACGGGATCGATGAAAAGACAAACGCGTCCACTGACACTCCTGTACGCGGCCGTGGCCGCCATGGTGACCGTGTTCAATCTCCCAAGTGCGAATGCGGACGTCGTCGCGACACCCGCTGCACGGGCCCCGACCGGCACCATCGTCGGCATCGTCAGGAATTCAGCTCATGTACCCGTTGCGTATGCGACGGTAACCGCGGCGCGCGCCGACGGCACGGCGATCCGCTCGACGCTGTCCGGCAGCGACGGCGTGTACTCGTTTTCCGATCTGCCGGCAGGTGACTGGAATGTGAGCGCTACGGCCGACGGACTGCGCGACGTTGCGCTGCCGGCGGTCACGGTTGCAGCGGCCAAAGCGACGCGCTCCGATATCGTCATGAACGGCGGTGTCGAGACCTCCCCGACGCAGGTCGCCTCGGCGGCGCCAGTCGCCGGCGCCGCGCAAGCGACAAGTCCCGCGCCCGTCGCGAGTTCAGCGCCAATTGAGGCCGCGACGAAGCACGACGCCCCCGCATGGCTCACCGCCGCGGCCGGCACGCCGCAAGTGATCCCGGAGGCCCTGGAGTCGCCCGACCCGGGACCCGAGGTCGACACCTATACGCCCTTCGCGGTCGGTGACCTCGGCTGGATGAACGGCACGACTCGTGAGAAGGCGCCGATCTTCGACACGAAGTTCTTCACACCGGAAATTCGCTTCGACTCCAATTATCTGCAGAGCGGCAATCATCCGCAAGACCACACGATTTCGGGATCGACCGAGGAATTCCGCTCCGGTGAATTCCAAATCGAACAGGTGAGCTTCGGCGGCGACTTCCACTGGAACAACGTCAAGGCGCGCTTCTTGTCGATGTTCGGCGAATTCGCAACGACGACGCCGCGCAACGACGCGAGTTCGGCGGTGGGCGAATGGGACCTCCAGGGCGCATATAAGTACTTTTCCGAAGCGAATGCGGGCTATCACTTCGACGTGAGCCACGGTCTAAACGTCGACGTCGGCGTGTTCGTTTCCTACATCGGTCTGTTCAGCTATTACAACTTCGACAATTGGACCTACCAGCCCTCCTTCGTGTCCTCGAACACACCATGGTTCTTCAACGGTCTGCGCGTACAGTGGTTCCCGACTCAGACGCTCAAGATCGAGCCCTGGTTGATCAACGGTTGGCAGTCCTACGCTAAGTTCAACAGCAAGCCCGGCTTCGGCGGTCAGATTCTGTGGATCCCGAATGATCGACTGAAAATGGTGTTCAACACCTATTCCGTGGGTCAGGACAACCTGAACTGCCAGCAAAATGCCACCAACGGGCAAGGCACGGAGAACATCCCCTGCAACCCGCAGAACGGCGGAAATCCCAATGCGGTAACAGGTTCCTATGTCGGTGGCGGGCCGCCGGTCAACTGGTCGCGAGTCACGCGCGTGCATGAAGACGACAGCATTCTCTATAAATACTACGACGCCAAGGGCTCCGGCGGCGCCGGTGTCTCGAAAATGGCCTTTTCGCTGACCGTGGATCTCGGCTGCGAGTACGGCGGCGGCGTCTACTGTTCGCACGGACAGAACAAGGAGAACTTCTTCGGCATCATGGCCTACGATCGCACCTGGTTTCATAACGATTTGTATGCGGTCACCTTCGGTGGCGGCTTCATGAACAACCCGGGTCGATATCTCGCCTTGACCCCGCCGATCAATGGCGCAACAGCGGCAACCGGCACGCCGTATTTCACGCAGCAACCGGGCCAGAAGCTCTACCAGTGGGACACACAGTTGAACTTCCAGTACATGCCGAAGGACTGGATCACATGGTGGACTGAGGTTACGTTCCGGCACTCGGACGTGCCGTACTGGACGGGTTCCGGCGGCATAACGCCGCCGCTTTCCGGCGGCAACACGGGCAACAACACCAGCTACGGTGGTCCTGCCGCCTGCGTCGGCGCCCCTGCGAGCTCGGTAACCGGTATCTGCCCTGCCGGCGACTGGTTCCCCGACCTTCGCACCCGCGAGGTGGTCTACGGCGCAGGCGTGATGGTTAAGTTCTAAGAGATTTGGGGGACCCCGCGAGGGCCGGCCGGCTGTGCAGCCGGCCGTGCCTCGTTGGCATCAGCGGAGAACGACATGAAATTGATTACTGCGGTCGTCAAACCGTTCAAGCTGGACGATGTGCGCGCGGCGCTTGCGGAGGTCGGCGTGTCGGGGATGACGGTCACCGAGGTCAAGGGATTTGGCCGTCAGCGCGGCCATACCGAGATGTATCGCGGCGCCGAATACACGGTCGATTTCGTGCCGAAGGTGCGCATCGAAGTCGCGGTTAGCGATGAAATCCTCGATCAAGTGCTCGAGGCCATCGTGGTCGCCGCAAAAACCGGCAAGGTGGGCGACGGCAAGATTTTCGTCGCCCACGTGCAGCGTGTATTGCGCATCCGAACCGGCGAGACCGATCACAGCGCCCTCTAGCGGGAATGAAGCGCGTGACTAGGAGCGGGGTCGCTGCTGCATGCATCGCGGGCGTGGGCCTCGTTCTGATGACTGCGCAGGCCCGAGCGCATTCCTTGCAGAAGGATACCCGCGTCGTTCGCGATCGCCTGCATCGCTGGAACAATCCCGACCAGCAAGACTATTCGTTCCTGAACGGCGTCGGCGCAGTCTGGCCGGAAGACTTCGGTAAGTCCGCAATACCCTACGATGCCTCGAGCGGCTTTCTGATCGATCGCTGCCACGTGTTGACGACGCTGCACGCGGTCTACAAGGAGGATCTCGTCGTCCATCCAGCGCCCGGCAAGGCGGTGAGCTTCGGCGTCGGTCAGACGGAGGGCGAGACGAACCGCGGCGCCGCGCGTGGATTCAAGTATTTGCTGCGTGGGGTCGTCGTCGCCTATGGGGACACGACCGTCGTTGATCAGGTCGTGCAGCGCCCGGGTGGCGACTGGGCCCTCATTCACCTGGCGACAAAGGTCGATGCCGGCATCCCGGCGCTGGCCGTTGTCGCGCCGGCTCCCGGGCAGTTGCTGCCGGGAGCCGTGGTCGCGGCCGCCGGGTTCCCTAGCGACCATCGCAGCCTGCGCGCCGATGGTTTCAATTTCAAGGATCTATGGGGATCGACGGGCACGCTCGTCGAGGTAACTCCCGAGAGCACCGTCACTGCGAGTGCCCAAACAACGGTCCAGGCGACACGCGGCATGTCCGGGGGGCCGCTTTATGTGGCCAAGCGCGGCGTCGCGCCTGTCGCAATAGGTATGGTTCAGAGCATCCGCGGCAATGGCCTCGATGTGTCGATGCGCAGACCCAATGTTGAACTCCTATTTACACCTCATATACTCGAGCAAATCGCGGGCGGCGTTACCGGAACCCCCTGCCAATGAAATGATCATCCAAGCGCGCCGCAGCAACTTCCCACCCAAACGGGTGATACCCACCCCCTAGTAGGATCGGGTCCGCAGCATGTAAGGTATTCCCCTACCTCGCCTTCATCCGCATGATCGAGAGCACGCCGATACCACGGAGGAATAGTCGAATGGTGCGAAGGCTAGAATTCCTGGCGGGCAAGCTTGAGCCGCCGAGCCAGCGTATCGCCATGGTGGCTCGTACCGTCTTGCTGGATCGACTCGCGGCTTGGCGCGAATGCACCCTCACCCTGATCGTCTCACCCGCGGGATTTGGCAAGACCACCCTTCTGACCCAGTGGTGGGAGCAGCTGCAAACCGACACTCAGCAAATCACGGCCTGGCTAAGCCTGGAGGAAGACGACGTCGAACCGATCAGCCTCGTCGCCCATCTCATTCTGTCGTTACAACGCGCCGGTCTCGATGTCGGTGAACTGCGGACGGTGGCGGAACATGGGCTGCTCGAGACATCGGCACAGGCCACGCTGCTGAGTTTGATCAGTCGCATCATTGCCGCCGGTAAGCCCGTCGTCCTGATTCTGGATGATTATCAGCGGGCCCAATCTCGACAGACAGATGAAATCGTCGAGACGCTGCTGCGTCTCGGATCGCGCAATCTGCATCTCGTCGTCAGCTCGCGCGATCGACCCAGCATACAAGTTGCCACGCTTTGCGCACGCAACCTGGTCCACATGCTCACCGCAACCGATTTGATCCTCTCGAACTCGGAGTCCGCGACGATGTTTCAAGGTCTCGTCAAGTCTGAGGAACATTCCGCGCTCTATGCCCGCACCGAAGGCTGGGCCGTCGTCTCGCAGCTCATGCGCATCTGGATTCAGCGCCACGCCGACCGTGAACCACCGATACTCGAGTTTATCGGTCGCAACGATGAAATCGCCGACTATTTGAGCGAGCAGTTGCTGCAGGATCTACCGGCAGAGCTTCAGGGTCTGCTGCTGGACGCCGCCATTCTCGACCACTTTTGTGCGGAGCTCATCGATGCAGTCCGGAGCATGGGCGATAGCGCCGCGTTGCTCGATCGACTGACGCACCTGGATGCGGTGCTCATCCCCCTGGACCGCGAGCGCAAGTGGCTGCGGTTTCACACGCTGTTCGGCGATTTCCTGCGGCACCGTCTGCAAATGGCCGACCCGGCGCGGGTGCGGGTCTTGCATTTGCGTGCTTCCGGGTGGCTCGTCCGTAACGGAAACCTACTGGATGCAGTTCGGCATGCATTGCGCGGCGAAGATATCGGGCTGGCAGTCGCGATCATCGATCGCGCCGGCAGTTGGCAGCTGATCATGACCCATGGAATCGGCTTCGTGACGAATTTGCTGGCACTGTTTCCCCCTGCCACTCTCGAGCAACAGCCGCTGTTGCTGGCTTTGCATGCTTATCTCGATCTCAAGCACGGCGATTGGTCGGCCGCCGGGCGCCGTCTCGCGACGATTCGAAAGCAGCACCACGGGTTGGCGACGAGCGAGCTGCGCGCCTATACCATCGTGCGGGTACTGTTCGAGCATTACCTCGATGAAGAGCGCAACCGCGAGCAGCTGCGGCAACTGGAAGAATTCAATACGACGCTTGACCCGGACGACTACATCACGCTCGGCACCTCGCAAGCCATCTGTGCGGACTGCGCCATCGCGATCGCCGACCTTGCCACCGCCGAACGATATAGTCGCGAATCCCTGCAGAACATGCGCAACGCTGACTGCGTCGTGGGGACGACGTATTGCCTGTTCCATTTGGCGACGACCCATTATTACAAGGGTCACTGGCGTGCCGCGGAGGATCTGCTGCGCGAATCCTTGGGACTTGCCGAGGCTAACTTGGGCAAGGATACGCTGCTGAAGGCGGTCGCGGATTGCCTGCTCGCCCGCTTGCTGTTTGACCGCAATGAGCTCGCTGCGGCTGACGCCTTGATCGAGGCCTCGCTCGGTGTGATTGAACGCCAGGACGGCTGGTTTTACATCTTACTTCTGGCCTACGAAACGATGGTCAGGATCGCCTTCGCGGAACGAGGGCACCAAGCCGGCCTCACCGCGTTGCGACGCGCGCGAAAATATGCGGAAGAATGGAATCTACCGGAACTTGCCCACTTGCTGGACGCGTGGCAACTCGAGCACGAGGTGCATACGCCTGCCGCACGCCTGGCCTACGACGACGGCACACAAACGCAGGAAACCACGGTCGCCGACCATCGGTCCTGGCACTGGCGGGCCAGATTTGCATGGGCTGTCGCGCATGTTCGGCAAGCACTGGAATACGGTCATTTTTCGCGCGCGATACAATTGGTCCGAGGAGAATTGGAGTTGTGCGAACTCCAGTCGCGCCGACCGCATGCGGCCGTGCTCGATGCGCTGATCGCCCTCGCCTTGAAAGGCCAGGGCCAATCGGGCCTCGCCATCCAACATTTTTCTCGAACTCTCGAGTTCGCCGAAGCGACCGGCGCGCTACGTTTGTTCTTTGATCTTGGACCGGCCGTCCAGTGCCTCATCGACGACGCACTGAACGATGAAAAGGTATTGCCGCCGGAGAGCGCACAACGCACGTTTCTGAAGCGTGTGCAGCGCGAACTCAGTGTCGTTGCGACATCTGGGCAGCACCAGATCAGCACCCGGCAGTCCGATGTTCTGCGTGAGCTGTGCCGGGGTCGCTCCAATAAAGAGATCGGCCGGCACCTGGGTTTATCGGAAAACACCGTGAAATTTCACTTGCGCCACATTTACCGCAAGCTCAACGTCAAGTCGCGGGTGGCTGCGCTCTCGGCGGCGCGCCGCTTGTCGCTGCAATTCGAAACGGACTGAACATGTCATCCTGTCCCACCCGTTCAGGTGGTTCCGGCATCGGCGCGGCGAGCGCGATCCACCCTTTTCATGCCGAGGGCGGCACGGGCAATCCGGTACAGTGATTGCGGCGATCCGAACCGGAACACAGGCCGATGACCGAGTCTCACGCGAGTTGCGCATCCCTTCGACCGGCAAGCGGTGACGGCGGTCTGCATTGACTGACAACGGCGACCTTAGTGCAACAGAACGAATTGCCCTGGCGTTTCTCTACGCCTATTGGGATGCCGACTTGCGAGGAGCGCTCGATGCCTGCGGGGACTCCGCCATCCTGGACTTCCCCGCAGGCATCGGCGTGCTGTCCCCTGCTCCGATGCGCCTCATCCTGCCTATGATCTTCAATGGCATGCTGACGCGTCTCGTCGGCGGTCGCTGCAATATCGCGATCGAACGCAGCGTTTGTCAGGCCGGCGTTGTGGTCATCGAATATACCGCGCTCGGACAATTCGTGGATGGTCCCGATTATCGCAGCCGCGGCGCGATGGTCATCGAGGTCCAGCAAGCAAAAGTCCACCGCGTAAAATCCTATGTCGAGACGCAATACTTTGCTTCGGAACAGGTGCCTGGCCGGATGTTGATCTTCACAGACCGTCGGTTTGCCACGAACGCGTGACGCCCCCGACACGCTGTGCACTTAGGGCGCTCCGCCCTTTTGAGCAGTCGCTTGCGAGCGATTCTGTGCCGTGCCATAAAGGCTCATGCTGAAGTAGGCGCATGCCGCTACGAGTATCGAATCCACCGCGGGCAGACGCGTGAACGAGTAAGCGCCGTAGGTGCCGGACAATCCGGCAACAGAGCCGAGAATCCACGCCACAAAGGCGCTCGACCGAACGGCGGGCAAGCCGATCAAGGTGTCGAAGTCGTATCGTTGGTGTTTAACCACGAAAAAATCGACGACATATATTCCTGCGACCGGCGTACTGATGATTCCCAGAACGATCAGCGCATCGATGAAATGATCGGCTATCCCCAAGAACGCCGCTGCGGCGGCCACGACGGCTGCGCCGAACCCCAGTTGTTGGGTGGAACTGCGTTTGAAAAACGTGGCGAGCGTCAAGGTCGAGGAGTAGAGATTGCTCGAATTGCTCATCCAGGTCGAGAGAACCAAGATCACGATGGCAGTGCCTGGGATACCGAGCAAGGTCATGACTTTCATGACATCCCATTGCCCGAAGAGAGCCGCAGGGATTGCCGCCATGATCAAGGCGATGGGAAAGCCGATGGCAATCCCCAACACCGACAGCAAAGCATGTCGATCGTTGCGCGCGTAGCGCGTCAGATCGGGAGCCAACACGGCTGCCAGGATAATCGCGCCGATGACGGACGACACCGCATCCATGGTCGATAGACCGTGGTTGCCCGGTCTCGCCATGAGATCTGCCGGCGCGCCTTGCCGCAAGGACAACCAGAGCACATACGCCATCAGGACCGCGAGCAAAGGCAAGGTGAATCGCACGAATCGCTCCAGGACGCGAAAGCCAAAGATGGCGGTCAGTGTCATCACGGTCAATGCACTGAGGCTATAGATCCAACGTGGACCCGTCGTGCCGTGGATTCCAGCGACAGCCTGTTGGATCGCTGCCCCCAGCATATCGCCGGTCGTTGCAAACCAACCGATCAGCATCACACCGAGGACCAGGTTGACCAGTTGCGCCCCACGCACTCCGAACGAGAAGGCAACGACTTGATAGGTTGAGAGTCGCGAGCGCGAGCCGACGATCGATGTGAGCAAGCCCAATAGCCCCACGACCCAGCACGCCGAGCAGCACGCGAGACACGTGACCCTCAATCCGCGCGCAACGGCGATCTGCGAGGCCAGCAGAAACATGGGCAGCGTCGCACCGATACTGGCAATCACAATACCGATCCGCAAACCATGGACGGTCGCTTCGTCAGGAACCTGTGCGTCGCTATAGTCCTTGGTCAACATCGGTCAGGTCACCATGAAGCCTGTGTGGGGGCACAAGCCACTACAATACCTCAACTTTTCTGCTCGGATTTGCGTCTGCTCACGGAAGTCTCCGAGAGCAAGAATCGGCCGGAGGCCGAAAAATCCACTTTGGCAGGCAGGGCATTGACCATCCATTCACGTCGCTTTGCCGCCGTACAGCGATATACCTCGTTGATAGGCATGGGCCTGCCGAAGGCAAATCCTTGCGCAATCTTGCATCCGAGTCGCAGCAAGGAGATTCGCTGGGTGTCGTCCTCCACCCCCTCTGCGATCGTCTCCAAGCCGAGACTGTCGGCGATGGACAGCATCGCACGAATCATGGTGTCGGCTTCACGGCGGCGCAGGGCATTGCTGGAGGACAGCTCCTGCACGAACGACTTGTCGATTTTCAGCACATCCAAGGCAAACCGCTGTAGATAGGACAGGGATGAGAAGCCCGTACCAAAGTCGTCCAGAGCGAGTCGAATGCCGAGCGAATGCAGCTCGCCGACACGCTCGTTGAGTTCGCCGGAATCCTTGAGCAGGACGCTCTCGGTGATCTCCAACACCAAAGACTCGGCATCCAGTTTGTTGCGATTCAACGCCGTCTCGACGATTTGAACAAACGTGGCATCTTGTAGACAGCGACCCGACAAGTTGATCGACAATCGCACGCCGGCGGCCTGCGGCAGCGCGGCCTTCAGTTGAACAACGTCCTCGCATGCCCTGTTCAAGATCCATTCCGTAATCGGAACAATGAGCCCGGTCTCCTCGGCGACCTGGATAAAATCTCCCGGCAAGACCAGGCCGAGACTCGCATGATGCCAACGAACCAGTGCCTCGACTCCGAGCAGATGCCCGGTTTCGAGCTCCACGATGGGCTGATAAACGAGCGCGAGTTCGTTCCGCTCGACGGCGACCGCCAAGTCCTGTTCCATGAAGAGTCTGCGTCTGGCGGCGGCCGCCATTTCCGGGTCGAATAGCACGGCATGGCCCTTGCCCCGCAACTTCGCGCGATACATGGCGGCATCGGCGCCGCGTAAAACGTCTTCCACGCGGGTCGGACAATCTGCGACGTAGACGCCGACACTGGCGCCGACGCGGAGTTCTCTGCCGTCAACGACGACGGGCGGTGACAGCGTTTCCACGACATGCCGTCCGATTGCAAGAGCGTGCGGCGCGTTCTCGACGTGATCGAGCAAAACAGCAAACTCGTCCCCACCCAGTCTTGCGACCAAACCCGCGGTGGCGACGAGTTCTTCCAAGCGACGAGCACAAGCTCTGAGCAAAGAGTCCCCCGCCCCATGTCCCAATCCGTCGTTGACCGACTTGAAATTATCCAAGTCGATGAACAGAACCGCGACCCGCTTGCCGGATTCGCCGACAGTCTGGATGGCACGCACGACGCTGTCGTAGAACAATGATCGATTAGCGAGTCCGGTCAGCGAATCGTAGTAGGCCAACGACCTCAGCTTGTGTTCCAGGCGTTTTGTGTTCGAAATATCGCGAATCGCGAGGCAGGTGCCCTCCACCATCGAATTCGCCGAGGCGACGCAGGCGGTCACCTTGAGATATTGAATATCTTCACCCACCGCTTTGCGTGTGATCTCCAGGGTCTGCGGCCAACCAGGCGCCGCCCGTGCGCGTGACAGGAGTCCCTGGAGTTCCAATTGCCGCGAGGGACCCAATAAATCAATCCCGGGGATTCCGAGCAGGCTGTTCGGCTTGCTACCGAGGATGCGCTCGGCGGCGGGGCTGACATAGGTGATCATTTCCTCGGGCGAGATCACGCACAGCAGATCCTCCGCGCCCTGCACCAACTCCGATAGCCGGCGATCAGCCTGCTGCCGCGCAAGCGCATCTTGAAGTTTTTCAAAGTCCTTGCGCATGAGCATCTGCCGCCCGATCGCGACCACACCACCGACGATGATGGTCAGTGCAAGCCATGGCGGGGGCGAATGATCGGCATTCAGCGTCGTCGACGCCAAGAGGACCATGCCCATCAACAGCGCCACGATCGGCAGATAGTTATACGATGTGGCCCGCCGGAGTTGCGGCACGACGCTCACGGGCCGGTGCCGCTCAATTGCCGCCGCGGTACCGAGCAAGGAATAGTGCAAACAGTAGCCGACGTTGGCCAGCGTCGACGCCGTGTCGGCGCCGTGGACCTGCGCGGTAATCCACGCCGTATCGGTCGCGAGCGTACACACCACCGACAGCAGGAACAGCAACGTGGATTTCCGCGCTCGCCAATGGCCAACCTGCATGGCTAGTGCCGCTGCCGTGGCCATGGTCAAGGCATCTCCCAGGCCGTACGCACCCGCGGTGTAAATAGATCCCGTGGTTATTCGGTCGAGTGCCGGTTGTTGGCCAAACACGATGAGCCAGAGCATCGCCAGCAACCCCAGAGCGAATGCAATCGCATCGAGCCACAAGGGCAGATCACGAGGGGAGCCGCCTTCCAACCGGAACATCAACAGACAGGCCGCGGCCGTTGCGGGGTAGTAGACGAGGTAGATTGCATCCACCCAACTGCCATAGGGCATCGAACTGTTGGCGTGCAACACACCCCATGCGACCGTCGCCGCGACATCCGAGGCAACGGCGAGCAGCAGCCATCGCCAAATAGCCCGCTGCGGGGCGCCTTGATGTCTGCGCGCCATCGGCATGATGAGCGACATGACGAGCAGCGCTGCGACGACGGTGGCAATCGTGGATAGCAGATCAGCGTCGGCGGAGGACCAGCGTTTGACGCTCAGGAGAACGAACAGCGCCAAGGGGATCAGCCAAAGAACCAGGGCGCGGCGAGTCGGCATCCTGTTGACTGCTGAAAGAACCATTGCAGACCATCCTGGAGACTACATGAAGTCCGACTCTAGGCAGGATTCACGTATGCTGTTGGGAACGAGTCGAAACTTTTGGCATGGCGAGTGCATCAGTTGACCTATGCCACCCTTATGGGTGGCAGAACTGCAACGACGATCAGCGCGCCGGCTCCGGCGCCGGCGCGACCAAGCGGCCCGCGATGACCATGCGCGCACTCGCAGAACCACCCATCGGTGTAGCGCAAATCAAGATCACTGATTTTGCGTTCCCCAACTGCGATTTGTCGCTCGTTCACGCGTGCGATTAATTGACCTGACTCACACAATCGCGCATTACCGTATCGGTAGATTGGCCGCGCCCGATTGATATCGCAGTACCGAAGCGCGAGTGCATAGCCGAGCCCAAACCATGATCAGTCAACCCATTCTCATCGCCGATAAGCCAGGTCCCCGTATAGCGCTCGTCGATCCTGCGCCGAGCGCCGGGAAACAAGCCGCCACGGCGATGCAGCTGTTCGATTCCATGTTCTGGGCGTTTCAAGGACTGACCCAATTGCGGTGGACGAAGAGCGCTCCCCTCATGGCTGACGTCATCGTCGTGCCTCAGGGATTTTCCCGGGAACAGCTGATGACTTGGAACGCCCACGCCAAAATCGTCGTGGAAATCATCGTCGATGCGGCGCACGCCGTAGCGGAGTCTGGGCAGTACATGCTCAATTACCCGTTCAAAGCGCGCGAGGCGCTCGATTTGCTTGCCCAGCTCGAAGTACGCCTGACGACGTTCGGCGACGCAGCCGCTGCCGGACGCGCAAGGCGTCAAGTAAACGCCGCCGACCAGGCCGGCGAGGATTCCTGGCAGTTTGTCGAATCCTTACGCACTCTGGACAGCTCACCGTGGCAGAAGGCCTGGTTTGTCGGGCAGCGACGAGACGAATCCCTCTTTTGGCTGAGCGGGGACTGTGCAACCTACTTTACGGCCCCGTCCACGGCCAAAGCCATACGCAGCGGGGATATCCAGTTGAGCGAAGTGGTGCTGATCCCGGCGAACGGCGCCAAACCGGATCCCGTGTTCCGCGCGCGGTCGGGAATCGAGCTGCGCTGGTTCGCCGGGTGCCAAGCCGGTGAGGAACTGGCTTCATGGCTGCCGCCGACCGCGCAATTCAGGCTGACACGCTGGCCGGATTTCAAGGCCATTCTTCCGGCGCCCTCGCAGGTTCGTATCGCGGCAGCGCTGAACATCGAGCCCGTCTCCCTAGCACAACTCATGCAACGCACCGATTCCTCGCTGCCAGAGGCGACGCGCACCTTGAACGCGCTGGCCGCCTGCAATGTCATTTCCGTGATCGAATCGGGATCGGTCGCCAAGGAACTGCCTGGTTCGACTTCCGCGCTGCCGCGCAAAAGAGTCGCCGCTTTTTTTCACGATATTCGCCAGCGTCTCGGACTCGGCGCCTGAGCATCGCCGCCTGCACGGGGTGTGGTGCTCGCCTATTGCCTGGCGCTCAGCGCCGCGCGGTCGACGCGCGCACCATCGCCGAGAGCGAACGCGCATTGGCGAACGGCAAGGCGATGTATTCGGCACGCATGCCCGCCGCGATGGCTTTGGCGAGTTCGCTGGGTCGCGGCGAGGTATCGACGAACAAGGACGCGACCCCCGAAACACCCAGACCGCGCGCCGCCTGCAGCGCGTTCGCATGCGCGCGCTCGCGCCCCGGGCTGCCATCACGCGCCACGTTCGCGCGACCGTCGGTGAGCATCACGATCGTCGGCGTATCACCGCGGCGTCGCGCCAAATCCGCGAGCGCAACGGCCGAGTCGATCGCCGCGGCGAGAGGGGTTCCGCCACCGCCAGGCAATCCCGCCAAACTACGCTTCGCCCGCACCAAGGACCGCGTCGGCGGCAACAGGACCTCGGCACTCTTGCCGCGAAACCCGATCACGGCCACCTGGTCGCGGCGCACGTAGCAGTCTGCCAAGAGCAGTTCGACGGCGCCCTTCGCTTCCGCAAGACGATTGAGTGCCGAGGAACCCGACGCATCGACCGCAAAGATCGTCAGCGTCTGGGCGCGCTGCTTGTAGCGCGTGACGCGAAAGTCCTCGGGGCTGACGCGCACACGCGCCTCGCCCGATCCTGCCCGGCCGCGCAGGCCTTGCCAGGGCGCGGCGGCACGCAGGGTCTCGATGACATTCAGTCGGGCCGAACCCTTGGGCGCACCGGCACTGATTCCAGACGGTCGGCCACGCGCGCCGGCACTGCGAAACGCGCCGGTTCGGCCTGCGGCGCTCGGGCGCGCCGCGCGCTCATGGGCGGCGCTGCGCAGGCGCGCGAGCAGGCCTGCGGGGATCGCCGCCTCGGTCGCGGTCAAGACCATATCGGCCAGCGTTTGCACATCGATCTCGAGCGGCTTGTCCGGCTGCTCGGACTCGCCTGGATCCGGCGGCGGTGGCTCGGCCGGCGGCTCTGGGGCCTGGTCGGGCGGCGGCTCAGGGCTCGGCGGCGGCGGCTCTGCGGAGTCGCGCGCCTGCGGCGCGATCGTCGCACGTGGCGCGAGCACGAGCCGCCCGGCAATGACCGCATCGGCCTCGGAGACCTGGGTTCGACCATCGAGCGCGGCCGCGGCGCAGGCGACGCGCATTGCGAGTAGCGAGACCCGCGGCGAGCCCGCGCCGAGACTGATCGCAGTCGCGCAGATCGCTTGCAGCATATCGTCATCGATCGCGACCCGCGGCAGCAAGGCACGCGCGGCAACGACGTCCTCGACTTCGTATTCCGGGATCAGCTCGCTGCGCATGTTGAAACCGCCAAGGTCGACCAGAAACGCAAAGCGATCCAGCAAGGACACGGGCACGGCTTCATCGGGACCGATGCCTTCATCGAGCGCGACGATACCGATGCGCGCCGGATTGCTGATGGTCACCCCTTCGCGCGGCATCAGGATCTCGCCGGAGTCAATGACGGCGTTGAGGCGGCCAGCGGTTTGCGCAGTCAAGCGCTCGGCCATGGTCAGAATCACGACGCCGCCGTTGGCATCGGCGAGCACGCCGCGCTCGGCGATCGGTCGGTTGGCCTTGAGCGTTGCTACGAGATCCAAACCGCCGAGCAGGCGCCCGTCGGGAATATTGAACGGCAGCTTGCGCACCGGCGTGCCCGGCGGCAGCGACTCGCGTAAGAATTGTAGCCATTGATCGCGCGCAGGCTGCACGGGCGAGCGCAGACAGACGCCGCCCACGCCGGCTGGGTCGACGGCGAACAGCGATACGACCAGCGCCGCATCGCCCTCCGCGCTCATGCGTCCTCCTGGCTCACGCGCCCCAGACCTCTTGTATTGCCCGCTCGACGCGTACCGAGGATCCCGATTCATCGAGCGGGTCGCGTCGCAGGCGATGCCGCAGGGCCGGGGCCGCGACGCGCCGCAGATGCGACAGGTCGACCTCGTCGGCATGCTCGTAGCTGCCGATGGCGCGCGCGGCGCGGATCAGCGTGAGTTCGGCGCGCAGTCCGTCGGTGCCGAGATGCATGCACAGCTTCGTGGCCCGCTCGAGCACGCTATCCGGCATCTTGATTTCCCGCAGACGCCTGCGGCCCGCGATGATCTTGCGGCGCAGTGCATCGTCCTGCTTTTTCCATTTGGCGATGAAGGCGCCTTTATCACGCTCGAACTCATCGCGGCGTTTGATCACCTCCATGCGCTGCTGCAGTTCCATCGGTGTCTTCACTTCGACCGAGAGGCCGAATCGGTCCAGCAACTGCGGGCGCAGTTCCCCCTCTTCCGGATTGCCGCTGCCGATCAAGACGAAGCGCGCCGGATGACGCACGCTCAAGCCTTCGCGCTCGACGACGTTCTCGCCCGACGCCGCGACGTCGATTAAAAGATCGACCAGGTGGTCCTCGAGCAGATTGACCTCGTCGATGTAGAGAAAGCCGCGATTCGCGCGCGCGAGCAGTCCCGGCTCGAAGGCCTTGACGCCCTGGGACAGCGCGCGCTCGAGATCGAGCGCGCCGACGACGCGGTCCTCCGTGACGCCTAAGGGCATGTCGACGACGGGCACGGGCACTAGGCGGTGTTTGAGGGTTTCGGTTTCGGCGCGCGTTTGGCATTCCGGGCATAGCGCATCGAGCGCAGCCGGATCGCAAGCATAGCGGCAACCGATCACGGCATGCATGGGCGGCAACAGCGCCGCGAGCGCGCGCACGGCCGTCGACTTGCCGGTGCCCCGATCGCCGAACACGAGCACGCCGCCGATGGCCGGATCGACTGCCGAGCTGATCATGGCGAGCTTCATCTCGTCTTGCGCGACGATGGCTGAAAACGGGAATACGGGGCGTGGGCTGGAACTCATTCGAAAACCTTGGTGTTATTGGATGCGGCGCCGGGGCGCAGTTTAGCGCAAGACCGCCCGCGTCCTCAGACCGGGCACCGGGGCTCGCGCGGACAAGCGCCGCTGCGCGGACAAATCACGCGGGCCGGCGCATCCAACGCGGCCGCGATCCAGGCGATATTGAGCACTTGCGAGGCCGCCCGAATGCTGGCCGCCGCCTCGGCCGGAATCTCACCGTTGCCGCCGCCCTGGCGGCAGGAATCCGTGATGGCCGCGATGATGCCCTCGCCGTCATAGCCTTGCGCCTCCAAGGCCGGCAAGAGATCCACGCCGACCGACAGCACATGCACGGCATCCAGGGCATCGCGCGTCAACAGCGAGTGACAGCAATACAGGCGGGCGCGCTTGCCGTCCTGCATGATCGAGATCTGCGATTTCGGCTGCAACGCCGCGGCCGCCTCTTCAGGCGTTTGGTGCAAAAGGCGAAACACCGCCCAACGCGGACAAGGGTCCGAGACCAAACTCATATTGCCCCAGGGCAAGGGAATGCCGTTGGCACGATAGACCGCCCGCAGGAATCCCGGCGGATAGGCATCGAAGAAATGCCAATGGCGATACGGCGAGACGGCCGTCATGCGCCGCATGATCAGCGCCGGCGTGACCCCGAGTTTGGCGCCAGCCGAGACGCTATGCGCCTCGCGTATCAAGAAGCGCCGAAACGGCAGACGCGGACAGAGCAGCGCACCCGCGAAGAAACTGCACTCGAAATCGCGCCAGGCGTACAGCACGTCCTGCGCGCCCATGCCGCCCGTGGTCGGTGAGGGCTCGAGCTCGCGCGAGTGCGTCGCGCTATGCGGCGAGACCAGGCCATCGCCATTGTGCAAGATCTTGTGACCGATGAAGAACGCGAGATCGTATTTGAGACGCTCCTCGCGGCCCAGCAAGCGGCGGTTCAGCAGCACGGTCCCAGGCGCCTCGAAGCGCGCGCGCACGAGCGCGTCATGCGGTTGCTGGGAATCGTCGTCGAACCAGCGCACGCTGAGCCCGCGATCCTTCGCGATCTCGAGCAGTTCGTGACGGCTCAATGGCATTCGGCGCTTGCCCGCCTGCTCTGCAGCGCGTTCGATGTCGGGAAAATCGTTGTGCCGAGTTTCCTGCCAGACCCGGATCAGGAGCTGGGCAAACTGGCGACCCGTGGTCCCGGTTTGCGACAGGAGCTCCGGCAAGGCGTTTTGCAACAACTCGTTGGAGAACAGAAATGCCGGTTCGAGCGGCATCGCGGCGAGGCCACCGCGCTCGGGGCGCGTAGGAATCGCCTCGATTTCGGTGTTTTCGTCGAGAAACCAGCGCGGCTCCTTGCTGAAAATACCGGCGAGCAGTCCCAAAGTCGCGGCCGAGGGCATGCGTTTGCCGGTTTCCACCATGCTGAGGTAGGAGACCGAGGGTGCGGTGGCTGCATCGATTTGCACGCAGCGCGCGGACAGCTCTTCGAGCGTCAAGCCGTTGCGCTTGCGCAAGGTGCGCAGTTTGGCGCCCAGGAAATGGCCCTGGCGGATCAATCCGGCCATAAGCTAAACCGCCTTGTTAAGTTCACACTGTGAAATTTCTATTGTGTAAATCTTCATAAGATCAATCTAAGCTGATTCCAGGACATCAATCAAGCTTCACAGGAGATTCTTCAGTATGCCCACTTCAGAGCAACGCGCGGCCCAGTTGGCGGCCAGCTGGTCGGACAATCCCCGCTGGAAAGGCGTGCAACGGCCCTATTCTGCTGCTGACGTGCTGCGCTTGCGCGGTTCGGTGCACATCGAGCATTCCCTGGCGCGACTCGGTGCCGAGAAGTTCTGGCGCCGCTTGCAGACCGAATCGGTCACCGGCGCGCTCGGTTGCATGACCGGCAATCAGGCCGTGCAAGCCGTGCAGGCCGGACTCAAGGCCATCTATTGCTCGGGCTGGCAGGTAGCGGGCGACGCCAATACGGCCGGCGAAATGTATCCCGATCAGAGCCTCTATCCCGTCGACTCCGTGCCGAAAATGATCGAGCGCATCAATAATGCGCTGCTGCGCACCGATCAGCTGCACCACCTCGACGGCAAGACGGAGACCGACTGGCTGGTGCCGATCATCGCCGACGCGGAAGCCGGTTTTGGCGGCAATCTCAATGCCTTCGAGCTCACCAAGGCGATGGTGCGCGCGGGCGCCGCGGCCGTGCACTTCGAAGATCAATTGTCGTCGGCCAAGAAGTGCGGCCACATGGGCGGCAAGGTGTTGGTCTCGACCGACGAGGCCATCAACAAGCTGGTCGCGGCGCGGCTTGCGACCGACGTGCTCGACGTGCCGACGATCGTGATTGCGCGCACCGATGCGGACGCTGCGAATCTGTTGCTCTCCAATCACGATCCGCGCGATGCGAAGTTCCTGACCGGCGAGCGTTCGAGCGAGGGGTTCTATCACGTCAAGGCGGGACTCGACCAAGCCATCGACCGGGGCCTCGCCTATGCGCCGTATGCGGATATGCTCTGGTGCGAGACCTCGAAGCCGGATCTCGCGCAGGCGAAGCGCTTCGCCGAGGCGATCCATGCGAAGTTCCCGGGCAAGCTGCTGTCGTACAACTGTTCGCCGTCGTTCAATTGGCAGGCGAAGCTCAGCCCCGGGGCCATGAAGAGCTGGCGCGAAGAACTCGCCGCGATGGGCTACCGTTTCCAGTTCATCACGCTCGCGGGATGGCATGCCTTGAATCTCTCGATGTTCGAACTCGCGTCCGCGTATCGCGAAGACGGCATGCTCGGCTACTCGCGTTTGCAGCAGCGCGAGTTTGATTCGGAAGGCGCCGGCTATCGCGCGGCCAAACACCAGGCGTTCGTGGGCACCGGTTATTTCGATGCCGTGCAGACGACGATTACGGCAGGACAGTTCTCGACGGGGGCGTTGAGCGGCAGCACGGAAGAAGAACAATTCACATCCACGCCAGGCGCCGCGCCGAAGCGTGAGGTGGCCTGAGTCAGAGGCGGAGATTGTCAGCCCCCTCTTTGGTCATGTCTGCCGCGGCGTCGAGCGCAACTGCTCGACCCGCGGCAGCGCATGCCGCGATGATCGCGGAGCATTTTCGCGCCTATAACGAGGAGTTCGCACGCATCACACGCCGCGCAGCCCTGCATTTCATGGCTTGCGATTGGGCGAGTGCCGAGCGCGATTCGGTCGCTCGGATCGAGCTCTACGAACAACGCGTGGCCGCCTGCCTCGTCGCGCTCGGCAGCGAGCCCTCCGATCCGCAATCGGCCGCCCTGTTCTGGGTCGAGACCAAGAATGCTTACGAGCAGATCGTTGCGCGCCGCGCGGATGCCGACTGCTATCGCACGTTTTACAATTCCGTCACGCGTGATGTGTTTCGGACCGTCGGCGTCAACCCCGACGTCGAGTTTTGCGCGACCAATGTGGGTCGCACGGCAGGCTCCGTGCCGCTGCGCGTCTACCGCGTGGGCTCCGCGCTGCCCGGCGCCGTGCAGGAGATCCTCGCGGACCTGCCGTTCGGCGCCTTCATTACCGATATCGGTGCCGCGATTCATCGCATCAGCGCCGACTTCGGCCGGTATTTCGAGAACCACCGGCAAAGCGCCGCACCGGATTCGATCGAGTTACTCGAGCCGGTGTTCTATCGCGGTCAGAATGCCTTCGTGATCGGGCGGCTCATCGATGACAACTCGATGACCCCGGTCGTCATTGCCTTCTCGAATTCCAGTCAGGGGGTCCGGGTCGATGCGGTGATGCTGTCCCGCGCGGAAATCGGCTCCCTGTTCGGATTTGCCCGTTCGTACTTCCATGTCGATCTGCCGGTCGTGGGTGCGACGATCACGTTCCTGCGCTCATTCATGCCGCGCAAGCCGATCGACGAGCTCTACACCGTGCTCGGCCGCGCCAAGCAAGGCAAGACCGAGCGCTACTTCGCGCTGCGACGGCACTTGGAGACCTCGATCGACAGCTTCGTGCATGCGCCCGGCGAAACCGGTCTGGTCATGATCGTTTTCACCCTGCCCTCGCACGACCTGGTGTTCAAAGTGATCCGCGACCGCTTCGGACAGCCGAAGAAGAGCACGCGCGCCGAGGTCATCGAGCGTTATCAATTCGTGTTCCGGCATGACCGCGCCGGTCGTCTCGTCGACGCCCAGGAGTTCAAGCGCCTGCGTCTGCCGCGCGCGCGGTTCATGCCTGTGCTCACCGAGGAGCTGCTCAAGGACGCGAGTCAGAGCTGCCGGCTCGAAGGCGACGATCTGATCATCGAGCATTGCTATATCGAACGCCGGCTCCGACCGCTCAATTTGTTCTTGCGCGAAGCCGATCCGGCGGCCGCCGAGTCGGCCATCATCGACTACGGCCATGCGCTGCGTGACCTCGCGGCGCGGAACGTGTTTCCCGGCGATTTACTGCTCAAGAATTTCGGCGTCACGAGTCATGGCGGCGTGATCTTCTACGATTACGACGAACTCTGCCAGGTCACGGATTGCGTGTTTCGGGATCTGCCCGCGGCCAGCAGCGACGACGAGGAGACCAGCGCCGAGCCCTGGTTCTACGTCGGCCCCAACGATGTGTTTCCGGAGCAATGGCTGCCGTTTCTCGCGATCCCCGGGACCGTGCGCGAGGTCTTCCTACGGCATCATCGCGAGTTGCTGACCGCGTCCTGGTGGCGCGAGATGCAGGAGCGGTTGCGCGGCGCGCCGCTGCGCCTAGCTACCGTTTAGATATTGCGCGAGCGCCGGATTCGGCGTGACCCAGGGCAGGCGATACTGCGTCCAGACCTCGCGGTCCGGCGGAAATGCGTTCGCATCATCGAGCGTCGTCGTGGTCAGATCGATGTCGCGAGGTCGGTCCGCAACCGTGAACGTGAGCGCGCAGCCGCAGGTCTCGCAAAAGCCGCGCGCAACGCCCGGCGAGGATTCGTAAACGCGCAGCGCCCCGGCCGTGAATTCGATCTGCCTGCGATCAAACGTCAGCCAGGCGACCGCAGCTCCCCCACTCGCCTCCCGGCAGGTCACGCAGTGACAAATCACGGAAGACGAGGGACTGCCGCCCACGCGATACCGGATGGCTCCGCACAAACACCCGCCTTCCTGATAATCCATGGTCACTCCAAGAAACGAAACGGAATGTGATGCACGCCAAGGGCTATTGCCTGGCTCCGCTCCACTCAAGATAGGACTTCCATTCCTCCTGTCCCGGCATTCGCATCTGGAATTTGCCGAACATCGTCAAATTCTTGCGTTGGTACATCAACCGAAACTGCGGTCCATTGCCGCTCGCGTCGGAGAGGAAGATCACTGTCGTTGCATCCGGCGTGGACACGTTGTAGTGAATCACATGTCCTTCGTTATCGAAATATATCGCCTTCAACGGCTGGCCGTCCGCGTCCTGATAAATGTAGAGCAGGTCACTGTGCTCGCAGTCAAACGTTGCCGGCCCCTTGCAACTGACAGGACTCTTGCTGACGCGCGAGAGGACATGGTGCTTTAGTTGGTATTCGAAGGCGTACAGGCCCCTGCTTTGCGCACCGGCCGACCCGCCTTGTGCATTGGCCGCCCACGTGCCCTCCAAGAAGTTCAGTGCCTGCCAGGGACCATCCTGATCGGCCTGAGCGATGGTACTGAAGGACAGGTCAAGCATCACGAATAGCGCCAAGAGCGCAGCGATGATTTTCAAGAAATTCCCCTTGTGTTTCGACAATGGTGCCACAAACGAGGCCTGATCGCGGATCGATTTCCCTCATCGTTGCCAATCCCCTAGCTGCTGATACTGACCGCGTTCAGCAGTCCGACCGCGATCGAGAAACTCGCGACCATGACTGCGGAGGCGATATGCCCCTCTTCGATGCGTTTCGCCTGGCTGCGCAGCGCGAGCAGGACGCCGAGCTGCACGACGCAGGTGATGGCCGCCCACACGATCATCTCCAGCAAGGAGTGCGTGAAATAGATCGCCGCCACCAGGGGCAAGGTGAATCCCAACACCGCTCCCGCGAGCGTGACCGCGACGGCGACATTGTCGTGCGCGATCAGTGCGAAGTCCTTGTAGGGCGTCGCGCGCGCGTAGATATAGACGAATAGGCCCAGCAAGACGACGGCGGTGCCGAGGTATTCGATGAAGGCGACGATGGCATTGATCATGGCGATCCTCAATTGACGACGTAGTGCGGCACAAAATGACTCAGGTTCGTGGTGATCGGGGTACGATCCTCTCGGACACAGATTCCGGCGCTCTTGCCCGCGACGACCCAGGAGCCGATCACGGCATGGAGCCCATCGAATCGGGGCAGTGTTTGCAGCGCCTGATAGATGTGGCCTTGCTGTCCGTAGGGACCTTCCGCCGCGTCCAGGCGCTGCCGGTCGACGAACAGTTCGACATTGGCGCCTTCGCGCGAATAGAGAGGCTTTTTCGCATAGGCGACCAGATGTCCGTCGTCGAAGTAGGCAGGCAGCAAATTCGGATGCCCAGGGTAAAACTCCCAGAGCAAGGCTAGCAAACCCTTGCAGGAGAGCGCGGCCTTCCAGAGCGGCTCGATGAATCGTGTGCGGCTCGCCACGATATGCGCACCGAATTCTTCGCGCATCAGCCATTCCCAGGGATACAGCTTGAACAAGTTGTCGATCGGCTGAAGGCCCAAGTCGACGAAGCGGCTGCGCACGCCGTCCCAGCCGATCGCCTCGATGCCGAGTTGGATGGCCTCGCGACCCGCCTGGGCAAGCGTATCGACGAGATATGCGGCACACGCCCAATCCTCTTCGTGCTCTTCGAGGCTCGCGACGTGGACCGGCCCTTGCGCCGGCAGTTCGCGCCAGCGCGCAATCAAGCGCTCATGTATCGAATTGAACTGATCGGCGCGCGGAAATTGATCTTGCAGCCAAAACCATTGACACACGGCCGATTCGAGCAGGGAGGTCGGCGTATCGGCGTTGTACTCGAGCATTTTCGGCGCAGTCTTGCCGTCGTAGCAAAGATCGAAACGGCCATACAGAGAAAACTCGTCCTGCTGCAAAGAGGTTGCGATCGGATCCCAAAACGCCTCCGGGATCGCGAGTTGCCCGAGACGCTCCTCGGCGACGGCCCGCGCGAGCGTTGCCACACACATCTCATGCAGTTCGTTGGTCGCCGCCTCGAGCACGGCGACCTCGCGCAGATCGAAGCGATAGCAGGCGTCCTCGCGCCAGTAGTCATCGCGGGCATGAAACGAAAGCCCCTGCGCTTCGAGCTTCTGGGCTCGATCCGGCCGCGGCTCGATACGTTCGCGCCACATTCTCAGCCGCGCGCCCCGCCGAAGGCGCGCGCCGATGAACCGAAGCCGCCGCGGCTCACGAAACCGGCACCCGTGCGTACACCGCCGAAATGCGCGCCGTCGGCGCCGACCTGAACGCCGCCGACACCGGCACGCGCGCTGCTGAGAGGGCGTGTCGTGCCGTCGGGGCGGACCTCGACCGGACGACCCGAAGCCGGATCCCAGTAATAGCGTGGGCCGTAGTAGCGAACGTAATTGCCGGAGGATCCGCCTGAATCACCGAAACTGCCTGAGGCGCCGTTGCCCCCTGAGCCACCGGTACCAGCGGTACCACCGGTGCTGCTGTCCGGCTTGCAATCGTCGGGGCCGCCCCAGTCGCGGCGGCACTCCTCGAGCGAGTCATAGCGTTGCCGATACAGGTCCAACCGGTGATTGTCACAGGCATAGAGACCAACTGCGGAACCCAGCAGCACCAATTGAACTCGAGCGGATCGCTTCATGATTAGGTGCTTTGTTCCACCAAGAAAAGCTGCGCTAGTTAATTACAAATGTCCCTCGGGTTCAAGACGCGTGGCACGCACCGGCGTGGAACTCGGTGCCGGAATCCGGAAGGGATTATTTGCTTGGAACCACGCGTCAGCGGTCCGTAACTCCTCGTTGGAGGCGCCTCGAATGCGCGCAGATTGCGGATCTAGGTAGCGCGTTATCGCGAGGGCGCGCGTCTTATCAGGGCCCGTCGGGGCATAGGAATACTCCATTGCATACGCCCAAGCCTGGGTTGGTTGCATCACTTGCACCGCCTTAAGCCATGTCAGCAAATCGATCCTGAAGCGCGAATCCTCGGTGTCGTGATACAACCATTCAAAGGCCTCTGCATATTGGTATTCGCTGAGAATCGGCCGATTATCGGTCGAGGGTCGTAACTTGAACGCTTTCTGTAGCGCATCCCGCGCCGCTTCGGACTCCTTGCGCATACCGGCGAAATAGGCGTGCGCCAGCCAGTAGTCGAAGTTCCGGTAGCCCGGCATCGAATATAGACATTTTTCGAGATGGTCTTTGTCCCCCGTCTTGGCGGCCGCATACGCGAAGTAACCGAGGGGGTGATCCTCGATTGGATAGTGTTCCGCCATCGCGTCGAATTCACTGACCGCGGCGGCATAGTTTCCGGCGCGCAGCGCCGCGTAAGCCTCCGCAAAGAATTCCAGGTCTGACTTGAACGCGGTGCCGGTGGGCAATTTCGCCACCTGGTTTGCGCGAAAGGGTGATGCATGCAGGGCCATCAAGCCCTTGCCATCGATCGGATGCGGCACCAGCAGCGTCAAGCCGTCGACGTCGATATGTCCGACCGGTGGCCCTTGCAATTCCTCGACGAGCTTACCTAGCCCGGGCGGTGGCTCACGGTCGGTTGCGTACCAGAGGACCGCAAAGTAAGGCGCGAATTGCTTCGCTTGGAAGCGCGCTTCGCGGATCTGCGGGCGGTGCAACCACTCGTTGATCGTTTTTTCGTTTGCGCCGGCCATGCGCTGACCGACAAGCTCGTTGAATTGGTCCAGCAGTGAAAAGAATGACTCAGCTCACAGCAACGCGAGCGCCGGATCGCATGATCTTTCGCGCAATAGCGCGCGACAGCCTCAGGGCTGACCTTGCCCACCACCCGCCCCATAGACGTTGCCGGTCGTAAAACTCGCATCGGCCGCCGCGAGTTGCACGTAGATCGAGGCGAGTTCGGCGGGTTGTCCGGGACGACCCAATACCGTTGCCGCGCCGAACTGCATGTACTTGGCGGCTGAGGCACCGCCGCTGATCTGCAAGGGCGTCCAAATGGGACCGGGCGCCACTGCGTTGACGCGGATGCCTTTCGGTCCCAGTTGTTTGGCCAGCGACTTGACGTAGTTCATGGTCGCCGCCTTGGTCTGAGCGTAATCGTACAGGTCCGGCGATGGATCGTAGGCTTGCTCGGAGGTCGTCGCGATGATGCAGGACCCCGCACTCAAGTGCGGCAGAGCGGCCTTGAGTATGTAGAACGGCGCGTACAGGTTGGTCTTGATCGTGGCGTCGAACTCCTCGTCGCTGATCTCGAGGATCGACGCGCTGGATTGCTGACGGCCGGCGTTGCAGACCACGATATCCAGGCCCCCGAGCTTATGAGCCGCTTCCGCGACCAGGCGTTGGCAGAAACCTCGGTCGCGCAGATCGCCTGGAATCGGAAATCCCTGGCGCCCGGCCTGCTTGATGAGCGCGATGACCTCACGCGCGTCCGGCTCTTCGGCAGGCAGGTAGTTGATCGCGACATCCGCGCCCTCGCGTGCATAGGCGATTGCGGCCGCGCGACCCATGCCGGAATCGCCGCCCGTGATCAGTGCCTTGCGACCATATAGCCTCTCGGACCCGCGGTAGCTCGTTTCGCCGTGATCCGGTCGCGGACGCATTTCGCTCGCGAGCCCAGGCCAAGGCTGGGTCTGCGCTTCGAATGGCGGCGAAGGATATTTCGAGCGCGGATCGTCCTTGGCAACCGGCGACAGGGATTGATTTTCCCGCTCTTTCGATCCGAACATCTACGCGCCCCCCAGACTGCAAAAATGACTCATGGGGCGATCATCGGGCGTTTGCGCCCGCAGGCGCCATCAGCAAAAACGGGCACTAGCTGTCGGCGCAGGATTACGCCTGTGCCTTAACAATGCCCCATGGCACCCTTCCCCGATCGGGATCGGCTTACAAGGCCGGCGAATCGTCCCCCAGCATCGCCCGGCGCACGATCTTGATCGGTGGGCCGCCCTGCTGCAGGAACTCGTCGTGGAAATGCTGCAAATTGAAGGCCGAACCCTCGCGCGAGGCAAGGTCGGCACGCAGCTTTTGAATCTCCAATTTGCCGAGCGTGTAATACAGATAGGTCGGATTCGAAGTGCCCCGCTTGGTCTCGACCACCGCGACGGCCGGCGATTGATAGCCTTCCTTGACGAAGAAGTCCTCGCCCTGCGCCATCGTCATGTCGGTCGTGTGCAGTTTGATGCCCACATAGAACCGGGCATTGCGCAGCAGTGCATCCTGGAGCTGTCCCAGCTTGAGAAACTTCTGCTTGCGTGGATCGTTCGGATATAAGGCCTGGGCGAGTCCCTCGTCGAACATCATCTGCTCGCAGTAATGTGCCCAGCCTTCGACGTTGCTGTTGGCATTGAAGATCTTGCGCACGCGATCGTGCACGTCGAACATCCACAAGAACTGGACGTAGTGGCCGGGATAGGCCTCGTGGACCACGACGGCCGTGATCACGGGGTAACTGAACTGCGCCATGAACTGCTGCGTACGCGTCGCCGGCCAGGAAGCTTCCGGCAGGGTCACGTTGAGATAGGCCTCTTTGGCCTTCGGCTCGAACGGTCCGGGGGTATCCATGGAGGCGAATGTCACGGCCCGCATGAACGGCGGGGTCTCGACGACCTTGGGCTCGATCTTGGAAGGAATCGTGATGATGTGATGCGTGTTGATGAAGCCGATCACGCTCTCGAAGTTCGATCGGAACGTCTCGAGAATCTGGTCGGGCATCGGATGCTGGCTCGCGAGCTCGGCGCGCACCTCGGCGACGGTCCGGTCCGGCTCGAGTTCCTTGGCGATGCGCGCAAACTCGCGCTGGTTCTCGTGCATATTGGCCAGATCGAGCGCTACTAGATCGTCAAGCGGCAGATCCACCATCTCATCGAAGCGCAGCTTGTCACGAAACGCGGCGGTGCCGATCCGATAGTCGCCATGCGAGCGTGGCAACAAATAGGTCTTGAGCCAGGACTGGTAGCCGAGCAAGGCTGCGACGACCGCGTCATTGCTGGCCGTGAACTCCTTGCGCAATCCCGGATCCGTCACCGACACAAACGCCGCCGGTACGTCTTTGCGGAAAAATGCCACCAGCCCCGGCAGCTGGTCGAGTGCGATTTCGGTATAGACCTTGGGCGGGTTGGACAGGTTGCGACGCGCTTCGGCGAGCACCTGCGGCATTGCATGTTCGCGCGCAATCAGCGATCGCAGGCGCACCTCCGGCGGCGCGAATTCGCGCTCGATCAGACTGAACACGCTTTGCGTGATGCCGCCGGAGTACAAATCCGGGTTCTTCTGCCAGCTGCGCAGGACAGTGTCCTCTTGCCGCGTGCTGCGCACGTAATTTAACAATAAATCGCGATCACCACGAACAGTCTCACTCAGTACCGCGGGATCGGTTGCCGAAAACCGCCGTTCCCAATCGCTGAGTTCGCGGACATCCCGGGCCACCGCGGACTGCGAGCGGTCTTCGAGCATCGCGTCGTAGGTATGCACGCCGAGACTCGTTGCATCGGTCGGGTGTCGCGGCAGGTAGTAGCCGTCGATGAACTGATCGGCGAGCGCGAGAAATGCCGCATCGCCGGCCGCCGCCGCCGCCGCCGCCGATGATCCAATGACCACTGAGAGCCATGCCGCTACGGCAAGAATATAAAGACGATCGAGCACGGGCACCCCTTGAGCCGCGACGAGGCGCGGCGATCCGACCAGTCGGGCATTCTAACCTGCGAGCAGCGCCTGTCGACGCGCTGCGCAGCGATGCCTTATCGGCTGGTGAGACTCACGGAAGCCGGGGGCAGCTCAAGAATGCCAAAGGTGGCACCGGTCGGATCGGCAAGGATCGTCATGATCGCGCCGTGGGCTGCGGGACTCCCGGCGATGAGGATCCGTCCACCCATTTTCACAGCTTGCTGGGCGGTCGTCGCAGCACTGAAGACCCGCACGAACCCGACCCATTGCGGCGCCAATGCCTGGTCGCCGCTCGGAATGGGACGCACCGTGGCGCGATCAATGTGAGCAGCGGACAGCCGGATGCGCTCGAAGCCCTGGTCCGTGGGTTCGCCAAGCACCGCGAATCCGAACAGGGTCTGGTAGAACACGGCCTCCTCTCCGGGGTCCCGTGCCAGCAGCGTGGGCACACCCCAGGTACCGAAAGCGCGCGGATTCGGATCGTCCGCAGGGTCGCCGCTCGAGGAAGCGACCAGAGCGAAGACCACGCCTTCCGGATCCCGCAAGCGCGCCTGCCGGCCGCGCAGCGGTAAGTCCTCGGGCTCAGAGCGAACCTCGGCATGGTTCGCGAGCGCTTGCCTAAAGCTCGCGTCCAGATCGGCCACGGAGAAGAACGGCAGCCAGGCCGAGCGGTGTACAGTTTCGTTCAGGACCGGGCGCGGCACGAGGCCGGCGACGACTTGGCCATTCGCCAACGCCACGGTATAGGCGACGCCATAGGCGTGATAGTCCCGATATTCCCAGCCAAATAAGGCGTGATAGAAGCGTTTGGCGCCGGGCAGATCCGTGGTCTCGAGATCGAGCCAGACGAGCTTGCCCACCAAGTGCACGCCGGTGGCGGGATTGGCGAGCACCGGCACCTCGAAGGCATCGGCTAGCGCTGCGCGGCCAGGTACAACGCCGAGCACGGCCGTCGACGCCAGCAGAATCGCATAAGCCGAAATCCACCAGGGTCGTGCGGGGCGTTTGATCACCCTTTCGACGATGCGCGATCTGGGGTATCCGGTCTGTGCGCTCCCGCACGCTGAGTAAGGTAAAGTGCTTCGCCGCACAACACACACGGGGAACTCCATCGCATGCTGTTTCTGACCCTGGCTCCCTTATGGCTAAGCGCCCTGATCCTGGTGGGACTGCCCACGGCAATCGCCATGATTTGCACGATCGCAATCCGCAAGCGCGTGAGCCTCGACCAGTTGCGCAGCAACAACGAGGTCGCCGGCTTCAAGTTTGCGACGATCGGCGTGCTGTTTGCCGTTCTGCTCGGTTTTGCGGTCATCGTCGTCTGGGAGAAATTCAGCGATGCCGAGAACAAAGTTGCGCTCGAGGCCGGCGCCGCCGCGACGATCTATCGTCTCGCCGGCGGTATACCGGAAGACTCCGGCCAAGCACTGCGTACTGCGATCTCAGCCTACTTGAAGTCGGCGATCGAGAATGACTGGCCCGCCATGGAGCGCGGCAAGGCCAGCGCGGCAACCAATCATGCGCTCGATAATCTCTACGCGATCGTCCTGCACTATCAGCCGCCTGACGCGCGCGGCACCGCGCTCTTGACCGAAGCGCTGCAACAACTCAATACCCTGACTCAGGCGCGCCGGGCTCGAATCGTATTGGCCGCCGGCATCGTCCCAGGTGTCGTTTGGCTGGTGCTGTTCACGGGCGCCACGCTGACGATCGCGTTTACGTTCTTCTTCGGTACGCAAAATCTGCGCGCACAGACCCTGATGACGGGTGCCCTTTCGGCGCTGATCTGCTCCGGTTTGCTCGTCATCATTGCGATCGACCATCCCTTTGCCGGATCGGTCAAGGTAAAGCCCGAGGCGCTCGAGAACGTGCTCACGGATTTCACGGCGCCCTGAGTTACCGCGCCAGGTGCAGGCGATGTCGACTCAAAGCAGCAGTGCAGACACCGAGCGCCTACGCGGGATCGCGGCGATGATAGCGGCGGTTTTCGTGTTTGCGATCATGGACGCCTCGCTCAAGCGCTTGTCGACGCGCTACGGCGTCTTGCAGGTCGCGTGCCTGCGCTCGCTGTCATCGCTGGTGTTCGTCGCGCTGCCGATTGTCTGGCGCCGAGATTGGACCCGCGTCCGCATGAAATCGCCGCGGTTACACGTGCTGCGCGCAGTGCTGGGTGTGCTGATGCTGGCGAGCTTCGTCTACGCCGTGCGCAGCTTGTCGCTCGCCGAGACGTATTCGGTGTTCTTGTGCGCGCCACTGATCATGACCGCGCTCTCCGTGCCCCTACATGGCGAGACCGTTCCGCCGCGACGCTGGGTCGCTATCGGCGTCGGCCTCGCCGGCGTCTTGCTGATCCTGCGCCCGTCGGGTGGCCACTTCGGCCTCTTGGGAGTTCTCGCCGCGGCGGTCGGCACGATCTGCTACGCGCTAAGCGCGCTTACGGTGCGCACCTTGGGTCGCAGCAACTCCAGCACGTCGATGGTGTTCTGGGTCCTGCTCTTGATCGGCGTCTCGAGCGCCTTGCTCGCGCTGCCGGATTGGCAGCCGATCCCACGCAGCGAATGGCCTTGGCTCAGCCTGGTCGGTGTCAGTGGTGCACTCGGGCAGTATTGGATCACCGACGCCTTCCGGCGTGCGCCACCCTCGGTCGTGGGGCCCTTCGAATATACGTCCATGATTTGGGCATTCGCGATCGACTGGCTCTTCTGGGGCGCCGTGCCGACGCCGGCGCTGCTGCTGGGTTCCGGCGTCGTGATCGCGAGCGGCGTGTTCGTGATCGTCGACGAACGCCGTCTGGCGCAGCTCGCGCTCAACCCAGGCTCGCCGCCGCCCTGAAAATGGTCGGTCTGACGCCCTGCGTCCTTGCTGCTAGATGCGCCCCATCACCAAGAGTATGACCACAATCAGCACGACGAGACCCAGACCACCACTCGGATAGTAGCCCCAGCTGCGGCTATGGGACCATGACGGGAGGGCGCCGATCAACAAGAGAATCAAGACGATCAAGAGAATGGTGCCGAGCATGAAGCGCTGCCTGTATAAAAGTACGAAATAGCCATGGGACATTACGCCAGCAGCGAACCCCTCGCCGTCGGGCCGGACCCCCGCCCGCTGTAGGACGAGTCCTAGGCCAGATTCTTGATATTGCGCGCGCGGCCCCCATAAGATTCCCTCACAGAGGAGGTCTCCATGCATGCCATTCGCCGCAGCCAGGAACGAGGATATGCCGACCATGGTTGGCTGAAATCCTTCCACAGTTTTTCGTTTGCGGATTACTTTGACGCCCAATATGTGAATTTCGGGCCGTTGCGGGTGATTAATGAGGATCGCGTCGAGGCCGGGGCCGGTTTCGGCACGCACGGTCACCGCGACATGGAAATCATCAGCTATGTGCTGAGCGGGGAGCTCGCGCACAAGGACTCGCTCGGCAACGGTTCGACGATCCGTCCCGGCGACGTCCAGCGCATGAGCGCGGGCACCGGCGTGCGGCATAGCGAATTCAATCCCTCGCCGACCAATGGGGTGCATTTTCTGCAGATCTGGATTCAGCCCAATGCGGAAGGACTGCCACCCAGCTATCAGGAGCGGCGTTTTTCGGCCGACGAGAAACGCGGCCGCCTGCGCCTCATCGTCTCCGGCGACGGCGCCGAAGGGTCCTTGTCGATGCATCAGGATGCCAAGCTGTATGCGGGATTGTTCGATGGCACGGAGACAGCGTCCTTGGACGTGGGCGCCGGCCGGCGTGTCTATGCACACCTCGCACGCGGAGCGATCAAGGCGAACGGCGTGGATCTCGCGGCCGGGGATGCGCTGCGACTCGGTGATGGTGAACGGCTCGAGCTCAGGGACGGTCGCGACGCCGAAATCCTCGTCTTCGATCTGCCGCGTTAGGCCGCCGACGTAGCCGGGCGCCGCGGGGACTCCCGGGCCTCAGGGTTTGCTGGGCTCCGGCTGGCGCGCGAGGAGCGCGCGCCAATTGATCAGCGTATTCCACAGCATGCGCTGATCGCCGCGATTGAGGTCGCGGTGCAAGGGATTGAAGTTGAAGGCGACCACATGGCCCTTGCCGGCGGGCAGATCGAAAATCGCGGGACGACCGATCAAATTATCCGCACCCCAGGCTTGGCCGCTGACCACGAAATCGCTGCCGTCGCCGTCGGCCGTACCCCACTCGAGCACGACGCCGCTCAGATCGCTGGGACCATCGAGACAGGTCGTGCAATAAGCCATGCGCAGCCAGCGCCTCGGTGTGGCATAGAGTGCATAGTTCTGACGAAACACCTCGGTCGACGCCGGGTAACCGTAGCCAATCGGGTGATCCGCTTGCAGGAAATGCACGCGCACGTGCGCTCCCGGTGTGCGGGTAACCGCATCCTGGGCCGCCGCCGCCGCCGCCGCTCCGCCGCCTTGAGAGCTGCGCGGCACGCCACCCGAATCGCGTCGCACGCCGCGCACGATGCCCGCTTCCAGAGGCAGCATGGAGCCATTGCCCAAGGTGACCATGAGACCACCGCCTTCGACGAAGCGCTGAATCTGCGCAAGCCCCGCGAAACCGATCCCACCCGTGATGTCATCGGAGGATGCCGGCGTTCCGTGGCTTGGCGTCAGCGCGGTCTTCTTGAACGGCATCGGACTCCAGCGCTTCGGGATGCCTTGAATCTGTTCCGCAAGCTCGAGGTCGACGTGGCCATACAAAAGCACATCGATGTCTTTTAGCGCATTCCCGGAGCGAATATCCTCGTCGCGCAGATAGACGTAGGGGACCTTGCGTTGGTCGAGCGAATACCGCACCCAGCCGATCGAATCGGTATCGGCCCAGGGTACCCAGAGGCCGAGCCGTGGCGCGGGCGCCGCATGATGCGCCACCGCCGGTAGCGCTGCAGTGCTCGAGAAATTCAGCGCCAACTCGTTTGCGACGGCGCGCAGCGCATCGCTGACGCCGGGCTGCGCGGTAATCAGCCAGGTTCCCGCGGGATAGCTGATCTGATCGGCGACGAAGGCGTGCTCGGCAATCTCGACGCGGAATTTCGCGAGCCGATAGCGCGCCGCGAGCAGCGACTCCTGACCCGTGTCCTTGAGCAGATAGACGGGCCCATTGCCCACGACCTGCCCGATCGGCTGCGGCGCCTGCGTGAGCAACGCGACCGGCGCAGCGCGAATCGCGATGTCGGCCACGGGCAGCACTTGTAAATGATAGTGCGCGGGCAATTCCCAGGAGACGTCGTCGTACGGCTCACCCGCATCCTTGGGGTAGTGCTGCGGCGTGAGCAGATCGAGCGCGTAGTTGCGGTACGGCTGGTCCATGCGCACGACATAGGTACCGGCCGGAAACTGCCCTTCGCGGACCGTGATCGGCGCCGTGCTCTGGGATACCTCGATGTGCTGAGACTGTAGCCGCTGCACGAGCGCCGCAACACGCAGCGGATCGCCCTGATCCTGCGGAATCAAGAACGCGTACGGCGGCGACTCGACGCCCTTGCGCCAACTATGCAGACTCTTCGTATAGTAATTGCGCAGCAAGGTCTTGGAATTACGGGCCGCCATGTCCAGCGCGGCGAGAATGCCGGTCTCGTTGTAATTGACATTGTCGCGTGCCGACCAGGCGAAGGGCTCGGTCGGCGGCGGCGAAGTGCGCCACCAATGGTACGAGGTATCGTCCGAGCCCAGAGACTGGGTCAAGGTCTCGGCCGTGCCGTTCCCGAAGGTCTCATAGCCGCGCCCGATCGCATTGTGATTGGTCGCGATCGACTCGAGAAACAAATGCGCAAAGCCGTCCCCGAAATTCCAGGTCGAGACGCCGGGCATTCCCAGGGCCGTCATGGTCTCGACTTCATGGAAGCTATAGGACAAGGCCTCGTCGTAATTGATCGGATCCACGTTCGAATCGTACGGATCCGTGCCGTTCCAGGACATCAGCAAGGCGACGCTCTCGTGCAGGTCATGCAAGATGACCGGGTGCCACTCGAAAAACGCGCGGCTCACGGCCTTGGTGGTCTCGTGGGTCAGCTGATGCGCATCGCGATTGATGTCGACCATCGCATACTTGGACCAGTAGGGCGGCGCTTGCCGCGGTAAATTTGCAAGTTCGGTTTTTCCCTTGAGGAATCGATAGAACCACTCGACCTGCTTGTCACGGCCATCGGGATTGGCGACGGGATCGATCAGGACCACCATGTTCTCGCGGATCCGCCGGATCATGGGCTGCTCAGACACAGCGAGTCGATACGCGAGTTCCAGCACGGATTCCGTCGAGCCGGTTTCGTCGGAATGCAGCCCCGCATTCAGAAAATAGAACGGCCGTGATTCCGCGATCAGCCGCTCGGCGCCCGCGGCGTCGGTGCGGCGCGGATCGGCAAGCGCGGTGTTCGCCGCCTTGAACTGATCGAGCGCCTTGATGCCCTGTTCGTCGGCGATCGCGAGCAAAATAATGTCGCGTCCCTCCTCCGAGCGGCCGATCGTGAACACACGCACGCGCGGCGAGGCCGCGGCGAGCGCGCGCGAATACGCGTACGCCTTGGCGGAGTCGACGAGTTCGCCCGGTGCACCGGCAATACGGCCCCAAAACGCCGATGGCGAGGGCACGGTCGCCGAGGCCGGCACGTACGCGACCCAGGGCGACAGAAACCGCGCCTCGGTCGTCGCTTTCGCGATCGCCTCGACCGATCCCGGCTCGGCCGTATCGGGCGCATAGAGAGACTGCGCCGGGGCATAACGCGAGGCTGCCGTAAAGCCGAGAATCATCAGAACGAGGGCGAATTTCATGGGCATCGAGTGTAAACCGTTTCCTCGACACGCTGGCCTGCGAAACATCGGGTCCTGTTGTAGTATCGCCCGGTGGATACAGCGCCTGCCCAATCCCCATTTGCGGGTCACGAGCATGTATGGTTCGCGGTCTTCGCGGCGCTGATCGTGTTCAGCATTTATCGCCGCCTGCGGCGCAATTTTGGCGCGCAGCCGCTGCGCCCGAAGTCCATGACGGTGCGCATCGTGATTCTGCTGGTCGTCGCGGCCCTGCTCGGGCCCTTGGCCCTCCACTCCAACGAGTTCCTGCTGCTTGGGATCGGGGGTCTTGTCGCGGGCCTGGGACTCGGCCTGTTCGCTGCGAGCCGCACGCGCTTCGAGAAGCGCGAGGGGCTGCTCTATTATATTCCGCACACCTATACCGGCTTGTTGGTGACCGCCTTATTTCTGGGGCGACTGCTGTATCGACTATTCGAGCTGTATGTGACCGGTGCACTCGCGGGCGCGGCGCCCGTGAATCAGGGGGCGGACGCTTACGGCACGCAAGCCATGTTGCATAGCCCGCTCACGTTCGGCGTCTTCTTTGTGCTGATCGGCTACTACGTCACGTATTACTGTCGATTGCTGTTGAAGTCGCGACACCTGGAAACCGGAGATTTCGAGACCGCGGCGGATACGACTCCGTCGTAACACACCGCGGGCCCAATAAACCGCTAGTAGGTTCCACCACCCGGCAATTTGTGCGGACAGTCGCGCGCGTCTTTCGCCTGAATCTTCAGTTCCGAGACGATGTTGCTGCTATCCACGTTGAAATCGATCGTGCACTTGTCACTGAACACGTATTCGTAGACCTTTTGGCCGCCTTGCAAATCAACCGTCTTGCCCGGGTACCCAAATGTATTGGTGACCGCGGCGCCGGTCTGTCCCCGCCACGACTGCAGATTCTTTTGTGCGTCGTGGCTGCTCAAACCGGCGCAACCGGTGAGCGAAACGATGCCGCCGACGAGCATCGCAGCCAAACCGCAACGAGCGATGGCAGCGATGGTACCGAGGGATTTTCTGCTGTTCTCAACGTCCATACATCCTCCTCAACGATTTTTTTTGAATCAATAGACTGCGCATCGTGGATGCGACCGCGCACGATCATGCCATAAGAATTACCGCTCAGGTGCGCATCCGAGCCCCGCTCGGATCGACCGGCGGCAGGGGCTGCGGGACTGCGCGCCGCCGCTCGCCGATGAGTTCGATCTCGAATCCTGACTCCGCGGCCGCGAGTTGCGCCGGCACATAACCCAGCGCGATCGATGCCTTCGCTCGGTAACCGTAGGCTCCGGATGTGACCCAGCCCACCGCTTTACCGTCGTGCCAGATGGGCTCGTCGCCGAGCGCATCCGCATCCGTGGCATCGACCGCAAAGCTCATGAGCCGTAAGGCACCCCCATTGGCTTTTTCATCTAGCGCTGCCGTCCGGCCGATGAAGTCCTCCTTCTTGAAATCCACGAACCGCCCCAGCCCCGCCTCCAAGGGACCATAGATCGGCCGGTACTCTCGCGCCCAAGTGCCGAAGCTCTTCTCAACACGCAGGGAATTCAAGGCGCGGCCGCCGAATGAGCGCATGCCGAATTCACGCCCCGCGCTCTTGAGCAGGTCGAATAGCGCGCGCTGATAGTCGGTCGTCACCCAGAATTCGTAGCCCAGTTCCCCTGTGAAGGAAATGCGGCCGACATAGGCCGGGATCATGCCGACATCGAGGCGCCGAAAGGACATGAACGGAAACGCCGCGGTCGAGAGATCCTCGCGCACCAAGGTCTGCAGCAGCGCACGGGATTGCGGCCCCGCGATCGATAGGCCCACGTACTCGACCGCGCAGGGTCGCACACTGACGCCGCTCGGCGGCATGTGCCGCTCGAACCAACGCAGATAGAAGACCTCGGCCGCATACGTGCCGATCAGGAAGAAATGATCCTCGGCCGCGCGGCAGACCGTGAAGTCGCCGATCAACTTGCCGCGGTCATTGAGCATCGGCGTCAAGACGATGCGACCGACGGCGGGGACTCGATTCGCCATGATGTGCCCAAGCCAGGAAGCGGCCCCCGGTCCGCGCACCTCGAACTTGCCGTAGTTCGAGGTCTCTAGGAGGCCCAAGCCCTGCTCGACCGCGCGGCACTCCTCACCGATGGATTCGAACGCGTTGGACCGCCGGAAACTGACCACATCGTGAGCCTCGGCGGCCGACGGCGCGAACCAGAGCGGATGCTCGAACCCGCAATAATCGCCGAACACCGCGTGCTCGGCTTGCAGTTTCTCATAGATCGGCGTCGTGCGCAGCGGTCGCGCGGCCGGCAATTCCTCGTTCGGAAAGCGAATGCTGAACCGTCTGGCGTAATTCTCGCGCACTTTCGCATTGGTATAGGCAAGCGTCGCCCAATCCCCATAGCGCGCGACGTCCATGGCCCAAACGTCGGCGCCCGGATCGCCGTCGACCATCCAGTGCGCGAGCGAGAGGCCGACGCCGCCGCCCTGGCTGAAGCCGGCCATGACGCCGCAGGCCACCCAAAAATTCTTCAAGCCGCGCACCGGGCCGATCAGCGGGTTGCCGTCGGGCGCAAAGGTAAAGGGACCGTTGACGACTTTCTTGATCCCGGCGGCGCCGAGCGCGGGGAAATGCTCGAAGCCGATTTCCAGACTCGGCGCGATGCGATCCAGGTCGTTGGGCAAGAGATCCTGACCGAAATCCCAGGGCGTCGTCTGCTCGGACCAGGGTACGCCGGCGCGTTCGTAAGTGCCCATGAGCATGCCGCCGCGTTCCTGCCGTAGGTAGATCTCGCCTTCGAAATCGATGCAGTGCAGCTGCTCCTTCTTGCCGACGAGTTGCGGCATGTCCCCCGTGATCAGGTACTGATGTTCCATTGCGAGAATCGGCAGTTCGAGGCCCACCATGCGCCCCACCTCGCGCGCCCAGAGACCCGCCGCATTGACGACGTGTTCGGCATGCACGTTGCCGTGATCCGTGATCACGTCCCAGCTGCCGTCGGCGCGCGGCTTCAGGTCGGTCACCCGCGTTTGGCGCACGATCTGCGCGCCACCGATTTGCGCCGACTTCGCGTACGCGTGCGTCACGCCGTAGGGATCGACATGCCCCTCGATCGGATCGTACATCGCACCCAGGAATCGCTTCTTGTCCATCAGGGGAAACAGATTCTCTGCCTCGTCGACGGAAATCAGCTCGAGCTCCATGCCGAGGTAACGGCCGCGCGCGTGCGCCATCTTCAACCAGTCGACGCGTTCGCGCGTGCCGGCGAGCATGAGGCCGCCCGTGATGTGCACGCCGCAGGACTGCCCTGAGATGCGCTCGATCTCCTCGTACAGCTTGATCGTGTATTGCTGCAGCTTCGCCACGTTCGGATCGCCGTTGACCGTGTGCATGCCGCCCGCCGCATGCCATGTCGATCCAGACGTGAGCTCGGCGCGCTCGATCAACAGCACGTCCTTCCAGCCCGCCTTCGTCAAATGATACAAAACACTCGCGCCCACGACGCCGCCGCCGATGACGACCACCTTTGCCTCGCTCTGCCAATTCATCGTCTACCCTTTACTCGTTGGAAATCGCTAAATGAAGATTTGCGGGAGCGGTGGACGCGCCGCTGCCGAAGCGCTCGATCAGCCAGGAGCGGAACAGGGCGATCGCGGTGTCGCCGAGGGCTTCCGGGTGAGTGATCAAATAATAACCATAGCCGTCATCGAGACTTATGTCGAAGGGCCTGACCAGACGGCCCGTACGAATCTCGTCGCCGAACAAATTGGTGTCGACGAGCACGATGCCCTCCCCGCTCAGCGCATACTGAACCGCCAGGATCGCCGTATCGAACACGATGCCGCGCTCGATATTGACCGAGGCAAGATTCGCCTGGCGCGCAAACTGCGCCCACATATGGTGGCGCGGCAGGTCGGCGATGCGCACATGCACGAGCTCGTTGCGCTCGACGAACTGCTGCAAGCTTTGTCCTTGGAACTTGGCGGCGATCTGCGGATGGCACAAGACGCTGAGGCGCACGGGCCAGAGCAGATCGCGCACGAGGTCCGTGACCGTCGGTTTCGAATACACGACCGCGACGTCGACGTCGCTGAGCGGGGGGCCCACGCCGTAGGGGCTCACGAGATCGATCTCCACCTCGGCCACGGCGCGCCGGAAGTCCCGCAGAATGGGAACGGCGAGATGCACGGCAAAGCTCGGCGGCATCTGCACGCGCAGCGTACGCAAGGCCGGCGCGCCCTCGTTGCGCAAATCGTCGAGGGCATATTCGAGCCGATCGAAGGACTTCATGACCGCGGGCAGCAAATGCTGCCCCGCCTTCGTGAGCACGAGCGCGTGCGGACGGCGCTCGAACAATTGCGTGCCGATCAGTTTTTCCAGAGCGATGACGTGACGCGACAACGCGCTTTGCGAAATCAACAGCGCGTTGGCTGCGGCCGTGAAACTGCTGTGCTTGGCGACGCCTTCGAATGCGCGCAAGGCATTCAAGGGCAACCAACGCCGATCGATGGGGGTTTTTGGCATGTTGCCGGCTCGCTTGAGGTTCAGGGCTTAAGGCGCCCACGCCTTGGTATAGCTGAGTGCTCGCTGTTGATCGGCGAGAATCGTCTTCGATGCCGCGTAGAGATGGTAGGCCGCCCAGAAGCCGGTCGGCGCGAGCATGAGCTGCGCAAGGCGCAGTGAATCGGCCTCCGAACTCACGAGATGATGTCCGAACCAATCGCTCAAGGCGCCGACCAGTTGTGGCGCACCGAAATTCAGGAGATTCGCGACCAGCAGCGAGACCGCGATGAACATCGAGCGCATGTGACAGGGGGCGAGATTATTGAGCAGCCCAAAACACGGTCCGATGTAGAAATAAATCGAGGGAATGAAAATCCAGAACATCAGTTTCGCGAAGACGAGCGAGTGCGTCCAATACGCCAGGATCGAGGGCACGGTCGCGAGCCCAATGCCGGCCGCGAGCAGCCAGACCACGCGGCGTGGATCCGCCATGGACGGACGGGACAAATACCATGCGGTCGCCACGGTCGCCAAGGAACCGCCGATCAAATGGATGTTGCCGGTCACCGCACCGGCCTGTGCGACATCGAGCGAATAGGTGCGCATCAGGAAGGTCGGCGTGAACGCCATGAGGCCCCAACCCCAAAACGCACAAAGGCCGCCGCCCATCACGACATGGAATGCGGCCTTCTGACGCCACAGGAAATTCAAGCTCGTGACGATCGACGGCTTCATGTCCTCGACGAGCGCGTCCAGGCGGCCGCGAATAGGTTCGCGAATCGTCAGGAACACGACGATGCCGATCACGAGGCCCGGCAGACCCAAGGCGTAAAACGCATAGCGCCAGCCGTAAGCGCCCGCGACGCCGCCCGCCATATAGGCCGCGATCCATGCACCGATCGGCGCGCCCAGTGCCAGAATCGTCATCGCCATCGGCCGCCGATCGGGCGGAAAGCAATCCGAGACGATCGCGGTCGACGGCGGCGTGCCGCCCGCCTCGCCGATGCCGACACCGATGCGTCCCAGCAAGAACTGCAGATAACTTTGCGACATTCCGCACAAGGCCGTGAAGCCGGACCAAACGATCAAGGACAGCGACAGAATATTGCGCCGGTTCGAGCGATCCGCGAGCCAGGACATCGGAATGCCGCAAGTCACGTAAAAGAGTGCCAGGGGTACGCCGGTCAAGAAGGCGACGCCTAGATCGCTGAGGTGCAATTCGAGGCGGATCGGCTCGAGCACGGTGGACACGACATATCGGTCGGCGATGTTGATTGCGTAAATCAACATCATGAGGATCAGGACGTACCAGCGCTCAACCGATGAGGGCGCCCGGTCGCGGGCCATGTCAATTGCGGTGGTAACCACTCGACGCAACCTTCGGTTGTGGGTTCCTCCGCACCATACATGTTTCGCACCCGTTACGCGACGCTGCCGACGGCCGATGCGCCGGCCTGGCTTCATATCGGAAAAAGAGTTGGGTAAATCGCGAAATGGCATGGCGCAGCCGGTCGATCAGGCTAAGCTCC
>Ga0116230_10000185_pt1 | contig 49610 bp, 38 predicted proteins | sample S1TSphfallax_3_FD_88678 | JGI IMG/M metagenome (GOLD analysis project Ga0116230, IMG submission 88678) | Host-associated microbial communities from peat moss isolated from Minnesota, USA - S1T2_Fd - Sphagnum fallax MG | ecosystem: Host-associated > Plants > Peat moss > Unclassified | place...
CAATGGCGGCGCGCGCAACGGCAATGCGGGACGTCCCGCGGGCCGGCGCAACCGCGGTCGCTAGAACGGGAGCGACTCGACGCGGTGGGCCAGGGCTGCATCTGAGGGAGAGGCCGGCGGCATTGGCCGGAGACCCCCATTGCGCCCCATCCCCCATGCCATCGCCCAGGACGATCCGCATACGCAGCGGGTGTGGGAGGCGGTGTCGCGGACGCCGCTGGGCGGGCTGTGGGAGTTCGAGGGCGCGGCGGTGGGCACGGTGCTGCGCCGCACGCTGAAGGCGATGCTCAACGACAACCTGCTCTCGCGCGCGGCAGAGCTGGGCTATTACTTCCTGTTCGCGCTGTTCCCCGCGCTGGTCTGCGCGAGCTCGCTGCTGGGGCTGGCGGCGCGCAGCGCGTCGCTGATCTATCAGCATCTGCTGCAGTCGCTGACGCTGCTGGTGCCGCCCTCGGCCTATGGGCTGGTGATCGAGACCTTCAATGAGACCGCGGCCCACGCCACCACCGGCAAGCTGACGCTGGGGCTGGTGGCGGCGGTGTGGTCCGCGTCAGTGGGGTTCTCGGCCATCCAGGACGGCATGAACGCCGTGTACAAGGTGCGCGAGGGCCGGCCGTACTGGAAGGCGCGTGGGTCGGCGATCCTGGTGACGGCGGCGCTGGCGGTGCTGGTGTCGCTGGACCTGGCGCTGCTGCTGGGCGATGGCCTGTTGAAGGCGATGCTGTGGACGCGGCTGGGCGAGCATATGGGCCGCTATGCGCTGGCGCGGGCGTCGATCGTTGCGGTGCATGCGTTGCTGTGGCCGGCCACCTGCGCGCTGCTGCTGCTGCAGTTCAGCACCATTTATTACTTTGCGCCGGACCTGCAGGCCAAGCGCTGGCGCTGGGTAACGCCGGGAGCGGCGCTGGGGCTGGCGGGCTGGGTGGCCGCGTCGTTGGGGCTGAAGGTGTACCTGCACTTCTTCAACAGCTTCTCGGTGACTTATGGCTCGCTGGGCGCGGTGATCGTGCTGCTGACCTGGTTCTACATCACCGGGCTGATGATCCTGCTGGGCGGCGAGGTGAACTCGGAGATCCAGGCGACGGTGGTGGAGCGGCGCCTGCAGCAGGCGCAGGCGGAACGCGCGTTGGCGAGCGTGCCCGTATCGGCTGCGGGCAACGCAGATTCCCTGCGGGAATGACAACAAAAAATCACTTGGTCATCGGCTGCAGGATGTCGTCGAGGCGCGCGGGCGTGCCTTCGACACGCACGTACTGCGGATACTTTTCGCCGTCGTGGTAGTTGAGGGTGACAGTCTTGAAATAGCCGGTGTTTTCGACGATCAGCTCGATGGCGGGCCCGCTGCCGGCGGCGGCCTGGATGGCGGCGCGGAGCAGCGCCGGGGTGAAGGCGCGGCCGTTGACGGCGACGATCTTGAAGCCAGGTGCTAGCCCGGCCTGGTAGGCGACGCCGCCGACGATGACATCGCCGAGGTTGCCGCTATCGCCGACGGAGAGGCCGAGCGACCAGCGGGCGTTGAGGCCGCCATTGCTCTCCTCCAGCTGCGACCAGTAGTTGGGCTTGGCGGTGTAGACGAGCTTATAGCCGGAGAGGGCGTCGATGCCGGCGGTCTCGGGGGCGTGGAGCTGGTTGGAATCGAGGCGGGTGCGCAGGAAGCCGGCCCAGTCATAGGGCACCACCGCGTTCAGCCCAGCGACGATGTCGTCGAAGGTGTAAGGCACGACCCTGGGGCCGGTGTTGCCGCCGAGCCCTACGAAGGCGCCGGCAAAGTCGTTGAGGCTTTTTTTGCCGTTGGTCTTCTCGCGGATGGTGGCGTCGGCCTCCAGCCACAGCAGCTCGCCCTCGTCGTAGTAGTCGGTGTTGCGCCGCCAGTTGTCGTAGGGGCCGCCGACGAAGTAGAGGATCTGGGCGTCGGTGGCGGTGTCCTGCAGGTCACGCCAGGTGCGGCCGGGGCGGGCATCGTTCAGGTAGCCGGCGATGGTGGCGAGGCGGTCGCGGTAGACGGCCGGCGACCAGATGCCGCAGCGCGCCGCGAGCACGTCGCCGAGGTACTCGGTGAGGCCTTCATAGACCCAGAGCAGGTCGCCCTTCATGGGGTCCTGGTAGTTGCCGGTGGCCAGCCCGGCGGGGCGCCGATACTTGCCGTTCCAGCTATGGGTGAACTCGTGCGGCAGCAGCAGACCCTCTTCGACGAAGGCGTCGTTGTCGATGAAGGTCTTCTCCGGCACGCGGTCGTCGGAGCTCTGGTGGTGCTCCAGGCCGAAGTGCGCAACCTGGTCGGAGAGAGTGACGAGGAAGTGATACGCGGTGTAGTGACGTGACTTGTAGAGCGCGCCGGTCTCGCGGATGAGCTTGGAGAAGTCGTCGATGTGCTCCTGCGAGAGCAGGACGTCCTCGGGGCCGTCGCCGGCCAGGTCGAGGTAGTGCTTGGGGGTGACGTCGGGGGCGAGGTCGATCTCGCGGAACCAGCGGCCGGCGAGGACGGGCGAGTCGACCAGCTGTTCCAGCGAGACGGTCTGGAAGTGGGTTGGGTCGCCGGGCGCGACGGGCAGCAGGGCGGTGCCGAAGCGCCAGTCGGCCGGGACCTTGATGGAGGGCGTGACCATGAGGTCGGCGACGCTGTGCACCTCGGGGTAGACGAGCACGCTGTTCCAGCTGAGCAGCGCGAGGTTGGCGCTGGTGCTGGCGCCGGCGGAGAAGCCGGTGGCCGCGGCGGTGGCGAGGAAGTCCATCTTGATGTTGAGCTGGGTCACGCCGGCGGGAACGGTAATGTGGTACGCGAACATGTTCACCGGGTCGCGCTCCCACTTGATGCGGGCGCCGGGCTTTCTATCCGCCGCGGGCGCTCCATCCGCCGCGGGCGCTGCGGTGATGACGAAGCCGGCCTGGTTGTCGATGGGGCCGTCAGGCGCGTGCTCGCCGGGAATCCACTTGGGATAGAGCAGGGTGAGCGGACCGGGCTGCACCGGAATGGTCTCGACGGAGTGCAGGATCTTGCGCGGCGCGTCGGTGAGGTCGACCGCGAGGGTGAGGGGCGCGGTCTGGGCGGCGGCGGTGGCGAGTGACGCGAAGAGAATGACGGGAAGGAGCTTCTTGCGCATGGTGTCCTTGGAATGATGTTTGAGTTTCAGCGGCCCAGGAGCGAAACGCCTTCGAGCATGGCCGCGGTGCGGAGTTTTCGCTCAGCGATATGGACTTGCGCGGCCACAAGGGTTGCCTCAGTGTATCGCGGTACCTCTGTGTCTCGGATAGAATTGCGGCAATCATGAACCTCTACGCGGTTGTACTGGGCATCATCGTGGTGACGCTGCTTGGGGTGTCGCTGGCGCGGCTGGGTGGGGTAAAGACGAAGGCCGATTACCTGGTGGCGGGGCGGAGCCTGCCGGCGTTTGTGCTGGTGTTTACGCTGCTCTCCAGCTGGATCGGCTCGGGCAGCCTGCTGGGCGGCGCGGAGAATGCCTATCGCCACGGCTTTGCGGCGCTGTGGCAGGCCGCGGGTGGATGGGCGGGCCTGGGGCTGATCTACTTTATTGCGCCGCGGGCGCGGAAGTTCGCGCAGTTCACGATCCCCGACCTGCTGGAGAGCCGCTACAACCAGACGGCGCGGGTGCTGGGGGTGATCGCGGTGCTGTTCACCTACACCGCGATTACGAGCTACCAGTTCATCGGCGGCGGCGACATCCTGCACCTGATCTTCCCGGCGGTGACGGCGGTGCAGGGCCAGTACATCCTGGCTGGGTTCGTGATCGTGTTTACGGCGATCGCGGGCATGGCCTCGGTCGCATACATGGATGTGGTGATCGGGCTGCTGGCTACCTTTACGCTGATCGCTGCGCTGCCGGTGCTGCTGCACCACGCCGGGGGCTGGGCGGGGCTGCGCGCGGCGCTGCCGGCGACGCACTTTGCGGTGCTGGGCGACCTGAACGGCGTGCAGGCGATGGAGCTGTTTCTGCCCACCTGCCTGCTGATGCTCGGCAACCAGAGCATGTACCAGAAGTTTTTCAGCGCGAAGAGTGAGAAGGACGCGACGCGGGCGACGGTGGGCTGGATCGTGGGGACGGTGGTCCTGGAGACGGTGATTGTGGCGATCGCCGTGGTGGGCAGCGCGCTGTACCGCACGGGCGAGGTGCATGAGCGGCCCCGGGAGGTGCTGGCGTATACGGCGATCCATGCCTTCGGCTCGGCGGGGCCGGTGAGCGTGCTGGGCGCTCTGCTGGTGGGGGCGATCTTCGCCAAGGTGGTATCGACGGCGAACAACTATCTGTTTTCGCCCGCGACGAATCTGGTGAACGATGTGTTTGTGCGGTATCTGCGGCCGGAGGCGGCCAATCGGCAAATTCTGCTGGTAAGCCGGTTGATGGTGGTGGGGTTGGGGTTGTGGGCGCTGTGGCAGTCGCTGGGAACGACCAGCGTGCTGAAGAAGAGCCTGTATGCCTACACGATCTACTCGGCGGCGCTGACGCCGGTGATCCTGGCGGCGTTCTTCTGGCGGCGCGCGACGGCGAAGGCGGCGGTGGCGAGCATTGCGGCGGGGACGATGGTGACGGTGGGGTGGGACTGGCTGACGCCGCACCTGCCGGCGGCGGTGGCGGCGCGGGATGCGATCCTGCCGGCGCTGGTGGTGTCGCTGCTGTGCCTGTTTGCGGTGAGCCTGGCGACGCGGCCGCCGAGCGCGGCGCAGCTCAAGCCGTTCGCAAGCTGAGTTCCAGAAAGCATGACCGGTTGCGGCGCGATGACGATGCGATGAAAGCGCGTCTGCACACAGGTGCGCGCGGCCGATTCCGGCATCTAACCGCCCAGTGACGGCATGGCAGGCGAAGTTACGGCGAAGTCCGCACGCGGATTCGACCTCCTGGCCGACAAGACCCCCTGAGGAGACATACATGGCACGCACCCACAGTTCCATTGCAACCGACAGCGCCGCTGAGCTGGAGAGGCTGATCGGCGAGGACGCGACCTCGACGTTTGAGAACGATCCTGGGTTCGTCGCGGCGCGGCCCACCGCGACCGCCTCCAGCGACAACATCGCCGTGCAGCGCGACACCGACGACTTGGAGGACAGCAACGAAGAAGAGGTCGAGTCCGACGAGGAAGAAGAGGAAGAAGAGGAAGAAGAGGCCGCGCTGCACACCGACCGGGCGATCGACGAGGCGCTGCGGATGAGGTCGAGGGCGGCGGGGATGCGCGCGGCTGCATAAACGCGGGAGCGTAGGGTCGCATATAGTCTGGCTTGCAGGGTTACGTTGTCAGGCGGATAGTGTGCGCCGGGGAGAGGCCGAAGGTGAGTGACAGGCAGCGGTCGATCGTAAAGGGCTTGGTGGCGGGCGCGGTTGCGGGCCTGGCGGCGACTGCGGCGAAGTCGCTGGCGGAGCGGTTTTATCCGCCGCGGGTGCATGGCGAGCCGGAGCCGCCGGCGAAGCTGGCCGAGACGCTGGCCGGGCACCGGCTTGAAGGCGATACGAAGTTGGCGGCGAGCGAGGCGATCCACTGGGGCTTCGGCGCGGTGGCCGGCGCGGCCTATGGCGCAGCGGCGGAGTTCTATCCCGCGGTGACGGCGCGCGATGGCGCCAGCTTCGGGCTGGCCCTCATGACCCTGACCCATGAGACGGCGCTGCCGGCGTTGGGGCTCTCCGCGCCCGTCGGCGAGCAGAGCGCCCGCGAGCGCACCAGCGAGGCGGCGACGCATCTGCTGTTCGGGCTGGTCGCGGAGCGGGTGCGCAGGGCGGTGCGGGGCATGCTGGGCTAGAGCATTTCTCCTGTAGGTGGGGTGCGGGGCCGCGACTCCGATGGGTGTCTTCCTCAATGAAGACGGCTCTGCACATTACCTCCTGAATACCCGGCAACAGGGGAAATGCTCTAGGGTTGTGCGCTCCAGGTAACAGAGCGTGGGTTACCGAATGGGCTACCGGGCAGCGTTCGGTGGGGGCAATCCGGTTTCGGTACCGCTATGGGCGGCTTGCCGATTCCTTTACCGGATGGGATGGCGGTCAGTTTTGGGTGGGGCGCGCGAGGGCCGCGCGGTACACTGAACAAAACTAAGGCGACTCATCGAAGTATGCGCCGGCAAGGATGATGGAAGCTCTTGAGACAGCATATCCTGCAAGCGAAGCGAACGGCAGACCGGCAAGAAAAGCGTGTGACCGTGGTGGGTGCGGGGCCCGGCGGGCTGGCCACGGCCATGCTGCTGGCGCACAGCGGCTTGCAGGTGACCGTGGTGGAAAAGCATGGCCGCGTGGGTGGCCGGACCTCTACGCTGGAGCAGGACGGCTTCCGCTTCGACATTGGGCCGACATTTTTTCTGTATCCGCGGGTGCTGCGCGAGATCTTCCGCGATGCGGGCTATGACCTGGAGCGCGAGGTCCCCATGGAGCGGCTCGACCCGCAGTACCGGCTCGTCTTTGGCTCGAAAGACGGGGGCGACGGCGGCCAGATCGATGCGACCGGCGACGTGGAGGCGATGGAGCGGCAGATAGCGGCGATCAGCCCGGGCGACGCGGTGGAGTTCAAGAACTTCCTGGCGCGCAACCGCAAGAAGCTGGCGAGCTTTCTGCCGGTGCTGGAGTCGCCCTTTGAGAGCTGGCGCGACCTGATGCGGCCGGAGCTGCTGCGACTGCTGCCGCTGATGAAGCCGTGGCTTTCGCTGGACGGCGACCTGCGCGCGCACTTCAAGGATGAGCGCATCCGGCTGGGCTTCAGCTTCCAGTCCAAGTACCTGGGCATGAGCCCGTTCCGCTGCCCCTCGCTGTTTTCCATCCTGTCGTTTCTGGAGTACGAGCATGGGGTGTTCCACCCCATCGGCGGCTGCGGCGCGGTGACGCGGGCGATGGCGCGCATCTGCGAGGAGATGGGCGTGGAGCTGTTGCTGAACGAGCCGGTGGAAGAGGTGCTGGTGGAGCGCAGCGGCGGGCGCAGCCGGGCGATGGGCGTTCGCACGGCGCGGCGCACACTGCCGGCCGATGCCGTGGTACTGAATGCAGACTTCGCCGAGGCCGCGCGGCGGCTGATTCCCGGCAGGCACCGTGCCAAGTGGAGCGATAAGCGGATCGCGGCCAAGCGCTTCTCCTGCTCCACCTTCATGCTGTACCTCGGCATCGAGGGGCGGTACGACGACGTCGCGCACCATACGATCTACCTGGCCGAGAACTACCGGCAGAACCTGCGCGACATCGAGGAGACCCACCGGCTGAGCGTGAACCCGTCGTTCTATGTACAAAACGCCTCGGTGACGGACCCGACGCTGGCGCCGGCGGGGCACTCCACGCTGTATGCGCTGCTGCCGGTGACGCATGAGAGCGAGCACGTGGACTGGGCGAAAGAGACGCCGCGCTTCCGCGAGCTGGCGCTGCGGCAGATGGAGCGCATCGGCATCCGCGACTTGGAGCGGCGCATTCGCACCGAAAAGGTGCTGACCCCGAGCGGCTGGGCCGAGGATTTCGGACTGTACAAGGGCGCGACGTTTTCCATGGCGCACTCGCTGGGGCAGATGCTGCACCGCCGGCCGCACAACCGCTACGAGGACGTCGACGGGATGTACCTGACCGGCGGCGGCACGCATCCGGGCTCGGGGCTGCCGGTGATCTTTCAATCGGCGCGGATCAGCTCGCGGCTGCTGCTGGAGGACCTGGGGATGGAGCCGCGCTGGAGCGCAACCGGCGACCTGGCGCTGGAGAACGACATGATGCAGGTCGCATCGTGAGAGCGCACGTGGAGCCGATGCCGCCGGCGGTCGCTCCCACGCAACCGCACAGCACAGTGTGCACGCGGCTCTGCGGCCTGGGCGCGGCGCGCGGCGATCTGCGTTGGGCGGCGCTGCCGGTACGCGCGCGGCTGCGTGTTTTGCGCGCGGCACGGCACCGCATGGCGCAGGGCGCGGAGGCGTTCGCCGCGGCCATCTCCCCCGCGCTTTCCCGAAATAAAGCGGATACGCTCATCACCGAGCTGCTGCCGCTGCTGGCTGCGTGCAAGTTTTTGGAGCGCGACGCGGAACGGCTGCTGCGGCCACGCAAGCTCGGCCTGAGCGGGCGGCCACTTTGGATGGGCGGCGTGTGTGCCGAGGTCCACCGCGAGCCGCTGGGCCATGTGCTGGTGATCGGCCCGGCGAACTTCCCGTTGTTTGTGCCGGGAGTGCAGGTATTGCAGGCGCTGGCCGCGGGCAATACGGTGACGTGGAAGCCGGGCGTGGGTGGGCGTGCGGTTGCGGACCTAGTGGCGCGCGCGCTTCGTGAGGCAGGCCTGCCGGAAGGCGCGCTGACGGTGACCGAAGAGAGCGTCGCCGCCGCGCAGCAGGCGCTGGCCGCGGGTGCGGACAAGGTCGTGTTTACAGGATCGTCGGCGAGCGGCAGCGCCGTGCTGGCCGAGCTGGCAACGAACGCGACGCCGGCGGTGATGGAGCTTTCCGGAGCGGACGCCGTGGTGGTGCTGCCGGGCGCGGACCTGGAGCGTGTGGCGAAGGCCGTCGCGTTTGGGTTGCGCCTGAACGGCGGCGCGGTGTGCATGTCGCCGCGGCGGCTGTTTGCCAACACGACGACCCTGGCGGCGCTGCGGCCGCTGCTGCAGGCTGAGCTGGCGAAGGTGCCGGCGGTGCACCTCGATAACAGAACGGCGACGCGGCTGGAGGCGATGCTGGACGAGGCAGTGGCTGCTGGCGCAGCCGTGCAGCAGACCGGCGAAGGCACCCCACCCATGCCGACGAAAGGACCGTCGTCATGGATGGGCCACCCGATCATCGTCGATCAAGCGACCGCCGAGATGGCCATTACATGCAGCGACATCTTCGCGCCGGTGATCTCGCTGATTGAGGCACAGTCCTTGCTGCACCTGACGGAGATGTACGCGCAGTGCCCGTATGCGCTGACGGTCGCGATCTTTTGCGCGCCGCGAGAGGAGAAGCGGGCGCGGGCTGTCGCGCGGGAGCTGCGCGCGGGCACCGTGCTGATCAACGACCTGATTGCGCCGACCGTGGACCCGCGCGTGCCCTTCGGCGGCCGCGGCGCCAGCGGCTACGGCGTGACGCGCGGCGCCGAGGGACTGCTGGAGATGACCGCAGTGAAGACTCTGCTGGTGCGCCGGGCAAGTCCGATTGGCTATATGCTGCACCTGGACCCGACGACCGATGCGGACACTCCGCTGTTTGCCGGGGCGATCGGCGCGATCCACGGCAACGGGTGGTCGCGGCGATGGGCAGCGCTGCGGCAGGCGATGACGGCTGCGCGGCAGCGGATGTAGTTTCCGGGACGAAATACAGGGGTCTCTCCACTGCGCGCTACGCGCTCCGGTCGAGAGGACGCTTCAAAAATTGAGGATTTTGAGGAGTAGGCATGCGAGTTGGCGTGATTGGATCGGGACTGGCGGGGCTGGCGGCGGCATGTACGCTGGCCGCGCGCGGTCATGAGGTAGAGGTGTTCGAGAAGAACGCGTGGCTGGGCGGCAAGGCGGCGCAGCTGCGCGAGCAGGGCTTCCGCTTCGACATGGGGCCGACGATCCTGATCCAGCCTTCGGTGCTGCGGAAGATCTTCGCCGAGGCCGGACGCACACTCGAAGACTACATGCCGATGGTGCGGCTGGACCCGCAGTGGCGCTGCTTCTTCGAGGACGGCGCGCGCATCGACCTGAAGGACGACATGGACGCTATGTCCGCCGACCTGGAGACGCGCTTCCCGGGCATGGGCGCGCGCTACCGCGAGCTGATGGGGCTCTCCGAGCAACTGCACGGCATCAGCGACCGCTTCTTCTTCTGGAAGTCGGTGGGCTCGATCAAGGACACGTTCGATATCGGCGGGGCGTTCGACCTAAACGTGCTGCGCGACGTGCTGAAGATGCGCATGGGGCAGACGGTGGCGGGGGCTATCCGCGAGTTTATCGCGGAGCCGAACACGGCGCAGATGCTGGACCACATGGTGCAGTATGTGGGGTCGAACCCGGATGCGTCGCCGGCGATCCTCACTGCGATCGGCTCGATGCAGATGCAGGAGGGCATCTGGTACCCGATGGGCGGCACGCGCGCGGTGCCGGAGGCGCTGGTGCGGCTGGCCAGCGAGCTGGGCGTGCGCTTCCACACCGAGACGGATGTGGCGCGGATCAACATCGCCGAGGGCAAACACGGGGCCGTGCGCGGGCTGGTGACGACGATGGGCGATGTATATAGCTTCGACGCCATCGTGAGCAATGAGGACGCCGTGCGCACGCACCGCGAGCTGATGGCGGGCACCGCGGCGGCGCGCGAGTTCGAGCACCGTCGCAACTATGAGCCGGCGTGCTCCGGCGTGGTGCTGTATCTGGGACTGAAGCGGCGCTATGAGCACCTGGCGCACCATGACTTCGTTTTTTCGCGCGACCCGGAAGAGGAGTTCCACGCGATTTACGCCAAGGGCGAGCCGGCGCCGGACCCCACCTGCTACCTGGCCTGCACCGCGGCCACCGACCCGGAGAGTGCGCCCGCCGGCGGCGAGGCGATGTATGTGCTGGTGCATACGCCCTATCTGCGCCCGCACCACGACTGGTCGAAGATGTTCCCGGCCTACCGCCAGACGATTCTGGACAAGCTGAAGCGGACGGCGGGGTGCGAGGACATCGAGGAGCGCATCGTCTTTGAGCGCGCGCTGACGCCCCAGGACATCCATGACCGCTATCGCGTGCTGAACGGGGCGATCTACGGCATCTCGTCGCACGGGCGGTTCATGGGCGCGTTCAAGCCGGCCAACCGCAGCAGCGATGTGCCGGGTCTGTACCTGGCCGGCGGCGCGGCGCACCCCGGGCCGGGGATGCCGATGGTGATGATGTCGGGCTGGATCGCGGCGGACTCGCTGGATGCCGATGCGAAGGACGGCCGGCTGCGGCGGGGTGTAGGCGCAGCCGTGCCTGTATCCCGAATGCAGGAGTCATCGCAGCCGGTGGCGGCAAGCGCGGCGAGCGTATCCGCAGGCGCAGCGATTGCGCAGATGCCACAATGAACCATGCCCGCTGCCGGTAAGTCTCGCGATGTGCCGCCGATCTCGGCATGGATGCTGCGTTGGTTTCGCGGCGTCGTGCGGGGATACTTTCGCCGGCACTTTCGCTCGGTGATGGTGCAGCATCCGGAACGGCTGAGCGCGGCGTCAGGGCCACTGATCGTCTATGCAAACCACTCGTCCTGGTGGGACCCGATGGTGAGCTTTCTGCTGGCGGGCAGGCTGCTGCCGGGACGCAACCACTATGCGCCGATGGATGCATCGGCGCTGGAGCGGTATGCGCTGCTGCGAAGGCTGGGCATCTTCCCGGTAGAGATGAGCTCGGCGCGCGGCGCGGCGCAGTTTTTGCGCACCTCGCAGGCGATCCTCACGGCCGTGGGCACGCCCGGCGTGGTGTGGATCACGCCGCAGGGACGCTTCGCGGATGCGCGCGCGCCGCTGGTGTTCAAGCCGGGGCTGGGCGCGCTGGCGGTGCGGACGCCCGGGGCCACGCTGCTGCCGCTGGCCATCGAATACAGCTTTTGGGATGAGCGGCTGCCCGAGGTGCTGCTGCGCTTCGGCGAGCCGGTGCGGATTGCCGCGGGCGCGACCGCGGAGGCGGCTACCGAGCAGCTGCGCGCGGCGCTGGCCGCGACCATGGCCGAGCTGCGCGCGGCGGGGATGGCGCGGGACCCGGCGGCCTTCACGCCGCTGCTCGCGGGTGGCCGCGGTGCTGGCGGCATGTATGCTTTGCTGCGGCGGCTGCGTGCGCTGGTTACCGGACGCGCGGTGGTGCTGGACCACACCGGGCGGCCGGGGGGCGGGCAGGAGCAGGACGAGGAAACTTCGGGGGAGTAGGCTGCGATGCTGCTGGCGCTGGTTGTGTCGACGATCTTCGTAAGCCTGGCCTGCGCCGCGGTGCCGGCGGTGCTGTTCATGGTGAATCTGACGCGGTACCGTGCGCCGGGTATGGACTCGCCGGCTGTAGTGGAAGCGGGGCTCGACGATACGGTCGCTGTGTTGATACCGGCGCGCGATGAGGAGCGCAACATCGCGGCGTGCGTGGAGAGCGTGCTGGCCAGCGAGGGCGTGCGGCTGGAGGTGCTGGTGCTGGACGATGGCTCGACCGACCGCACCGGGGAGATCGTTCGTACGCTGGCGGCGCGCGATGCACGGGTGCGGCTTGCCTCCAGCGAGTCGCTGCCGCCGGGATGGAACGGCAAGCAGCGCGCCTGCTGGCTGCTGGCGCAGCAGACGAGCGCGCCGCTGCTGCTGTTTCTGGATGCGGACGTGCGCCTGCGGCCGCAGGCACTGCGCCGCTCCGCGGCCGAGCTGCGGGCCTCGCGGCTGGCGCTGCTCTCCGGCTTTCCGCGGCAGATCACGCTGGGCTGGATGGAGAAGCTGCTGCTGCCGCTGATCCACTTCGTGCTGCTGGGGTTTCTGCCCATGGGGCAGATGCGGCAGACCACCGATCCGGCGTTTGCGGCGGGCTGCGGGCAGTTCTTTCTCGCCGAGCGCACTGCATACTTCGCTGTCGGCGGCCATGCGGCGATCCGTGAGACGCGGCACGACGGACTGCGGCTGCCGCAGCTGTTTCGCCGCCATGGCCTGCGCACGGACATCTTCGACCTGACCGAACTGGCCGAAGTGCGGATGTACGACTCGGCGGGCGCGGTGTGGCTGGGACTGGCGAAGAATGCGACCGAAGGCATGGCGACACCGGCGCGGATCGTTCCCTTCACGGTGCTGCTGTTGCTGGGCCAGGTGCTGCCGGTGGTGCTGGCGACGCTGTGGGTGCTGCTGTGGCTGGAGATGGCCGTGGTCGGGGCGACCTTCGACCAGCCTGTGCTGGCTGCGGCGGTGGGCGCGGCGATATGGCTGGCGCTGCTGGCGAGCTATGCGCCGCGGCTGCTGGCGCTGCGCAGGTTCCAACAGCCCGTGGTCTCGGCGATGTTGCATCCGGTGGGCGTGGCGCTGCTGCTGTGCGTGCAGTGGTATGCGCTGGCCCGGCAGGTCGCGGGCAGGCCGGTGGCCTGGCGGGCGAGGACGTATTCCAGCGAGACCGGCGAAGAGGTGGGGTAGCCGAGATAGCTGTCGGGTGGCCCATCCTTTCGGAGTCTCATCCCGAAAGGGTGGGGTATCCTTCGACTTCGCTCTGGACTGCGGTAGTAAGCGACCGCTCTCTTCTATCCAGCCGCCCTCGCAACCCATAAGAAGACGGTCGTGCTTGTGCGCCATACCACACCCTTTGCCCAAGTGCGGCAAAGGATGGGCCACCCAAGGCGATAGCTAAAAGAGCGCGTCGGTGCGGCGCAGGTTGCCGGCGGTGCCGATGTTGGCCAGGGTGAAGTTGAAGCGGTAGGCGCCTTCATCGCGCACCGTGCCCAGGTTGTAGCGGCGGTACTCGACCGAGAGGCCGCAGCAGTTCCAGTTGTAGCTGGACTGGATAGTGATGTACTGGGCGGCGCCGAGGTTGAGGTCGATGCCGGCGCTGGCGGCGGCGGAGAGCCCGGCGCGGGTGGGCTCGCCGTAGCCGAGCAGGAAGCGCACCTGGGAGAAGTTCGACACCGCCGAGCCGGTGAGGCCGGTGACGATGTTGGTGGCGCTGATGTCCTCGGTGTAGAAGCGGCCGGGGGCGTTGAGGCGGGCGTAGGAGAAGCCGGCGAAGACCTTGCCTTCGTGGACATCGAGGAAGGTGTTGGAGCGGTTGAATTTTCCGGCCCCGGTGTCGTAGTCGAAGTCCCAGGCAATGTCGGTGTGGCTGGAGGTGCGGAAGCGCATGCGCGAGACCAGCGGGGAGATGGCGCGCGGCTCGGTGAGGAAGGCGATGCCGGAGAATTCGAGGGTGGTGTCGAAGATGTTGCGGCGGCGGTTGATGACGGCGCCGCCGAAGTTCTGGTTGAAGAAGACCTTCTGGGCCAGCTCCCAGGTGAACCACTCCTGCTGCTGTGGACGGGGCGGGGTGCAGGGGTTGGCGTGGCGGGCGTGGGTGCGGGTGGGGGTGTCCGGCACGCTGGTGGAGGCGTTGGGGATGCCGTTGGCGTCGACGGTGGCCTGGGGCGCGGGGACGAGGGCGTCGGGCTCGGATCGTTCCCAGGTCTCAGAATCGAGACCTGGGGCACCCGTCGTCTGTGGTGAACCCGGCTGGCCGAGCACGGCGTCGGTCTGCTGGGCTAGCTCGCTTGCGCTCGGGGTCGAGGTTGCGGGGCAGCCGGCGGAGGCAGGTTCGTTCACAGAGGGCTTTGGCTTCCTGGGGCGCACGTATATGTGCTGGGTGAGCGCGTACTTCAGCTCGTCGGTGTCGCTGATCAGGTCGACGTCGTCGAAGCGGAGGACGCCGAGGAAGTTGTCGACGCCGTGGACGCTGCGATAGCTGATGTCGGGCTCGATGGTGTGGCGGAACTGCTGCCCGAAGAGCCCCTGCCAGCGGGTGGGGGTGTCGAAGGTGCGTTCGACGACCGGCGGGCGGATGTCGATGTTGATCTCGGCGTCGGCGCGGTTGATGGGGGCGGTCAGCTCGATGGGAACGGCGTTGGCGCCGTACGGGGCGACGCGGGACCGGGTGTAGGCGGTCTCGCGGACGGCGATGGAGGAGAGCGTGTGCCAGCCGGCGAAGGCCAGCGGCAGCGAGAGCTCGGGGCGAAAGTCGAAACGCTCGACGCTGCCGGAGGAGACGAAGTTGGGCTGCACCCGCTTGAGGCCGGCGGCCGAGGCCGTTGCGGAGAACAGCAGCGGCGTGCCCGGGATGAGGTGGTCGATGCCGTTGAAATCGATGGAGGGGGCGTGGAAGACCTTCACCTCTTCGCCCGCGGTGGTGACGGTGGGTACGACCTTGAGACCCTGATAGCGGTCGACGCGGCCGTCGAGCGAGTAGCCGTCGTTCTGGTGCGTGACGTAGACGATGGAGGTGATGTCGGAGCTGACGGCCTGGTTGAAGTTCTCGGTGAAGACCTCGCGGTAGATGTAGGAGCTAAGGTATTCGCCGTCGCCCACCACGCGGGTGTGGCCGGTAAGTTGGCGGCGAAAGCCGGCGGTGAGGTCCTCGCCGCCCTGGTTGGTGTAGAGCCCGGTGACCGAGGAGACGAAGCCGCGGTCCTGCAGCGCGGAGAAGTGGGCGGTGAGGAAGTCGTCGCCGACGCCGCGGTAGCGGAAGGTGCCGTTCTCAGAGAAGCCGCGCAGAGAGTAGTAGAGGCTGCCGAGGGTGGCGTCGGCGGAGCGGCCCAGGGTGAAGTAGACCTGCTCGCCAAGGGTGAGGCCCTTGGAGCCGGTGCCGTTGCTGGCGCTGGAGTAGCCGAAGACGGGGATCAGCAGGCCGGACTGGCGCTGGTCGGCGTCCACCGGGTGGGAGACATACGGAAAGAAGAGCACCGGCACGCCAAGCAGCGTGAAGGTGGAGTTGGTGGAGACGGCCTTGCCGTCGGCGAGCGTGAACTTGCGGCCAAAGAGCTGCCAGTCGGGGTGCGGCAGCAGGCAGCTGGTCACCGCGCCGTCATAGATGGTGTAGGCGCCGGGGCCGGTCTTGTCGACGCGGCGGCCCTGGAAGAGGAAAGGGTTGGCGTTGCGAAAGCCGGCCGTGCGCGTGGGGGCCATGGCACCGGCGCCGGAGGCGGCCACGACGACCGGCGAAGGGGACGCGGCGGCGGCGCGCAGCAGCACCGAGCCGGTGACGTCGTAGAAGGTGCCGGTCTGGGTGCGGAGGTTGTAGGTGCCGTGTGAGGCCTCCAGCGTCTCTTCGTTCTCGGTGCCGGTGAGGTGGACGTGGCCGGTGACGACGGTCTCGCCGCTGTCCTGGTCGTAGGTGATGGAGTCGGCGCGCAGTTCGCGGCCCTGGTAGGTGATGACGGCATTGCCGGCGAGCAGATACTGGCTGCCGTGGCGGGACTGGGTATCGCTTTCGAGCACGGCGGTCTCGGGCGGCGTGGCCGGGGCGAGCGGGGTGGCGCGGGGCAGGCTGGCGAGGTCAAGGGCCGGCGGCTGCGGGGCGTCGGGCAAGGTTGCTACGGGCTGTGTCGCTGCGGGTGCTGGGGGGGGTGTCGCCGCAGGCACCTGCTGCGCCGCAAGATGTGGATGACCCAGGGGGAGCGCGATGATAGTTATGAGAATGGCGAAACGCAGGCCCGCGCTTCGGAGCGCACACGCTGTCCGGTCCATGATTGGCTGGGCAAGGACTAGCTGGGCGAGGACCGACCACCACGCAGCGCGGTCCGAGAGATAGGCCAACCGACCCCGAGCGGGCAGCGACCGGCCGGAGCCGACGGACAGGATTGGATGGCGGCCGATCACCTGAGATGAGATTAGACGATTCTCGCGCAGACCGGATGAGCGAACACCAGGACAGCGGAGCAAGATGAGCGGATCGGCACAACGCGAGTGGACCGAACGGGCCGATGGCGAGGGCCCTGCGGGCGACCTGAAGCGGCTGGCGGCCGAGCGGTTGGCGGCGCATCGCGGCCGGCGCAGCGTGGCCGAAGCCCGGCAGGCGCAGGCCGCGCAGGTCGCCGAGCAGGACGCCCAAGCCGCGTCTACGCATCGGGAGCTGGGGCCGGACGCCTCGCGTGTGCGGGAGGCCGTGGCGGAGCGCTATCGGCAGCGGCAGAGCTATCGCGAGTACCTGGCCGCACAGGCCGAGCGCGCCGTGGAGCAGGCCCAGGCCGAGGTCGAGGTCGCCGAGCGCAAGGCCCGCGCCGTCGCTGAGGCGCAGGTGCAGCTGATGGCCGAGATCGAGCGGTGGGAGATGGACGCGCCCGCGCCGCTGCCCTCCTTGGTTCCGATGGCGGTTGCGATGCCGCTGCCGGTACAGCCGGCCGCGCCCGCGCCTCCGGTATCCACGCCGGCGCCTCCCGCGTTCGAGCCTCCCGTATTCGAGCCTATCGAACAGCTACAAGACGTCGCGCCCATGGCGGAGATGGCCGCGGCCGCGGTCGAGGATGCCACGCCGTCTTTCTGGGCCGAGCCGCCGGCGACGGAGGTCCTGCACGCGCCTGAGCTTTGGGTGGGCGACACGACGCCGGAGATCGCTGAACTCGACCGCGAGCCTAGCCACAACTTCGATCATGATTTCCATCCGGAAGAGCGGGGCGAACTGGAGGAGCTCGAAGAGGAGATCGCCTTTCGCCGCGAGCCGCGGTTCGTCGAGCACCATCTTGAGCCGCTGACCATTCCGGCCAACCTGGTCGAGTTTCCCCGCCAGCTAGTAGCGACGCGGCGCGTGCGTCCTCGGCTGGCCGAAGGCCCGCTGCGCGAGCTCGCGGCCACCGGTGTAGAAGAGCCGCCGCAGCTGCGCATCTTCGAGGTCGAGCCGGAGCAGATCTCCGCCACCCCCGAGGTGGCGCCGGCTGAAGCCGCGCCCGAGTGGCAGCGGATGGTGCTGGACCGCGAGGTGGTGCCGGCGGAGCCGCTGTTCGAGCTGGACGCGGACGGGCGGCCACTGCCTGGGCTGCTGGCGCCGATCTACCCCTGCGGCATGGAGCGGCGCCTGTTGGGTGGGCTGTTCGATCTGGGTTGCGTGGCTGTGGCGGCGCTGGCATTTGCCTGCGTCTTCGTCGCCTGCGCCGCGCCGGGCGGTATGCTGCTGCCACAGTGGCTGGCGGCGCGGCCCTCGCTGCAGTTGCCAGTGCTCGCCGCTACCGCGCTCGCCGTATATGCCGGCTGCTTTGCGCTGTACCAGGTGCTGTTCCTCACCCTGGGTGAGGCCACGCCGGGGATGCTCTACGCACGCATCGGGCTGTGCACCTTCGCCGATGCCAGCCCGACGCGGAGCGAGCGCAAGCAGCGGGTGCGCGCGACCCTGCTGGCGATGCTGCCGCTGGGTATGGGCGTGCTGCGCATGGCGGTCGATATCGACCACCTGGGCTGGCACGACAACCGCTCGCGCACCTACCTCAGAGAATACTGAGCTTAGAGAACGCAACGCCATGCAGCGCGACTTACTGTGCTGGCGGGTCCGCAGGCATCTTGGCGCCGGCGGCGACCCAGGCGGTGACGATGGCGATGTCGGCGTCGGAGACCTTGTCGCGCGGCGGGGGCGGCATCGGCATGGGGTCGTTGGCCGGCCCCTCGTGACGCATAAGCTTGATGAGCAGCGATTGCTCCGGACTTCCAGGGACGAGCACGACGCCGTCGCGGCCGCCCTTCAACAGACCTGCCTGGGTGGCCATGCTGAACCCGCCCCGATGGCTCATACCGCCATGGCAGCTATAGCAGTTGGCCTGGAAGATGGGCTGCACCTTCTGGGTGTAGAACTCCACCGTGCCCGGCGCGGGGGCGGCCTGTGCGGCGACCGCGCGCGGCCGCCACAGGACGGCGGCGGTGGCCAGCGCGCCCGCGGCGATCAGGCAAACGGCCAGACGCAACCGGATGGAGAAAATACCTGCATAGGGGCGGGGATGGCGCAGCGGCATCGTCGATCTCTCCAGAAGAGAAGTATGAGTGGGACGGATGCCGTAACTTTATCGCGAAAGCGCAGTTTCAACAAGCAGCCGCCGAGCGGCCAAGTCGCAGCCAAGCGGTAAAAGAGCGGGACATTGTGCACGATGCGAACACCGGCGCACTGGGCCTTGCAGCGGCTGGAACCGAAGTGGCCACTGTGCGCCTGCGCGCGCGCCCGATAGGCTCAGGAGAGGCTCGCTTGGCCGGCGTTCCATGTACGACAATGGCGGCAAACCACAAGCGGAAGGGTGGACGAGGATGCAGAGTCGTGCGGGACACCAGAGCGAAGGCGTGCGCGGCGTCCTGTGCGGTATTCCGTTCCCGGCTTTTCTGTTTCCGATTGTCTTGTTAGCCGCATTGCTCGCGCGGCCTGCGCGTTTGCACGCGTCTGCGCCGGTGCCGACCCATCCGCGCGTCCACCGCACGGCGCAGACGGTGCAGCCGCAGACCCCGCCAGCCACGGGCAAGGCCGCGCCCAAGGGCAAGAGCGGCGCAAAGGCCGGCAGCAAGGCGAAGGAGAACGACTCCGCCGAGCACGCCACGCCCAGCACCCCGCCCCATGCTCGGTCGCGCAGGCGTCACAAGCCTGCGGAGCCGCCCGCGGACACGCCGACGCTCTATCGTGCCGGCTATCGTGCGGGCACGCCGCAGCCGGCAGGCCGGCATCGCCGACTGATTGTGCCGGCACCGCTGAGGGGCTCGCACGAGGTGCTGGTGCACCAGAACGCGATGGCCGACAGCGAAGGGCTGGAGCGCATCGAGGACGAGAGCGAACTCGAACGGCTGCGCGCAGCGCGGCTGCTGGTGCCGGTTACGGAGAGCAGCGCGCTGCACATCGACCCCGAACTGCCTGCCGTCCGCCGCACCGCGCGGCCCTGGACGGCGCGCTTTGCCGGCGACATCGCCCGGGCCTACCATGCGCGCTTCGGCCGGCCGCTGCAGTTGAACTCGGCCGTCCGCACGGTGGACTACCAGCTGCGCCTGCAACAGGTGAACGGCAATGCGGCCGCGGTGGAGGGCGACACGGCCAGCCCCCACCTGACCGGCCAGGCGATCGACCTGGGCAAGCGCGGCATGGGCGTGGCCCAGATCGCCTGGATGCGTGCCTATCTGAAGCCGCTGATGGAGGCCGGCAAGATCGACGTGGAGGAGGAGTTTCAACAGGCCTGCTTCCACATCAGCGTCTACCGCAGCTACCTTCCCAGTCCGCCCGCGCCCCGGCGTCGCGCTCATGGGTCACAGGCTCCTGGATCGCAGCTGGCGCAGCTGCACGGCGTGGCTCCGCATCCGTCGCGGCCTTAGCGGCTACGTTTCGGCTGCTGGTTCGTGCTACTCGTTCGGGTTCGGTGGGACCCTGGCACCCTTCTTACGCGCCTCCGAGAGGCCGATGGCGATGGCCTGCTTCGGGTTGGCGACCTTCTTGCCGCTGCGCCCGCTCTTCAGCTTGCCTTCATGCATCTCGTGCAGTTCGGTCTCGATCTGTTTGCCGGCCGCGGGGCTGAACTTGCGCGTGGACTTCTTTGCCGGGCCTTTCTTCGCCGTGGACTTGCTTGCCTTCTTGGTAGCCTTCTTGTTTGCCATCGGGGGTTGCCTCCCAACGTTGTAGGAGTCCAGCGGCGCTAGCGGCGTTGCTCGCGCACCCCGTCGCGACGCTGCCCGTCACGGTGCCTCCCGTCACGACGCCTATAGAGCAGAAGAACCAGCATCGCGACCGTCAGACCAACCCCGAAGGTAAAGAAATGCCGGTGCGTTCGCCGCAGCTTGCCCTCCTGCCACCCCGCATAGGTGGCGTTGAGGTCGGCGGCGAGGCCGGGGATCGTCACGGCGGCGAAGTCACCGTGGGTGCCGGGGTCCGTTGGTAACGAACCGAATATCCGTTGCGGCTCTGGCGGCCTGCCGTCGCGGTCGTTGGGGACAGCGCGAAGCAGCGCGTTGATCTCGGCGTCGCGCGGATCGGTGAAGTAAGCGGTGTCGACCGTGTTGGGAAAGAGCGTGACCTGGCCGGTCATCGCGTGCTCGATGGCGGAGACGCCGTCCTGGCAGACGCCCAGCGCGTAGTAGCCGCCGAAGGGCAGCGCGAGGTGCGCAGCGTGCGCGTGCAGGTACGCCACGGTGAGCAGCCCGGCGAGCCGTGTGACCTCGACTGCCTGCGCGCCCGTATAAGTGTGGGCCGCGCGGCGCAGCACCCAGGGCTGGTCGAGCGTGTCCATGGTGCGCCACTCGGACTTACCGTCGATGCCGAAGTAGTAGCTGACGTCGGCGTTCACTAGCGGTCCGCGGACGTGCCATTCGAGCTCCGCGTGCGAGGCGGGAATGAGCAGATGGCGTCCGCCGCTGTTGGGGATAGTGAGCTGCGAGTCGATCCAGAACGGCGCCATCACGTCCTGAGCCGGCTCCGCAGAGCCACGGGCGCTGTAGTGCAGGTGCGTGAAGTTGGCGAAGTAGCGGGCGTCGTCGATGCTAACCGTCTGCCGATGGTTTTGCAGAAGCTCAATCAGCTCTTCGGGCGAGCTGGGTCGTAGGCCGTCCCATATAAATCCGGTAACATCGACCTTTCCAGACCCCGCTAGCTTGTTGGCTGCTAGTCGGTTCAGCACATCCGCTAGCCGCTGGCTATCCGGGTGCTCGGGCGCGTACTGGTTCGGTCCGTCCCCGCGTGTGACGCCATCGCCGAGGGTGCTCACAATACCGTCCGTTGTGAAGCCGGGCAGCGTCGATGGCTTGTCGAGAAAGATGGTCTGCGCCCTATCCAGCGCATAGGGCCCAAGGTCGAGATACTGCTGTGTCTCCGCATCCGTCGGCGCGTGCTTGGCGACGACATCGCTCACCACCCCGACCGTCGGATTGATCTCGCGCAGGGTCCAGCCGGGGAAGCGGTCGAGGCCTTGCCAGTCGTTGCCGAGGATGCGCTTGCGCAGCTCGTCGATGAGGCGCGGCGTCATCGGCGCCGTGGTCTTCTTCGTGTCGTTCCCGCCCAGCTCCTTCAGCAGAGCTTCCGTAAACCCGGGCTGCGCGGAGAGCTGCCGCATCATCTGCGAGAGCAGAATGGTGTTGGGCGGCATCGGCGTCTCCGGCACGGTGTAGCTGCGCCTGCAGGCGGAGAGGGCGAGCAGAGCGGAGAGCACGATGCCTGAAGAGCGCGCGAGTTTGCGAGATGAGGGCATGAGGAGTTTCGATGCGACGATTTACAGTGTATGGTTCGTCGCTGTCCGCAGGCAGGCATAAGTCCACGAACAGGGCGACTGCATCCAACGCAATATGAGATTTCTGCGCTCTTCGATGCTTCCATGACCGGCGCAAGCCCACTGACCTACTCCGGGATCGGCCTGGCTGTGTTTGGGCAGCAGTTCTGTCTGCCGGTTCCCTCCATGCTGCTGTTGATGACCGCCGGAGCGCTTGCGGCCGATGGACAGGGGCATCTGCGCCTATCTCTGGTTCTGCTCTCTGGGGTGGCCGGCTGTCTGGCGGCCGACGGCTTCTGGTTCTGGCTGGGGCGGCGCTGGGGCAGCGGGATCATTCGCGTGGTGTGCAGCCTGACCGCAGACCCGCGCGCCAGCCGCGAGCGCTCCGGCAAGATATTTGAACGCTGGGGGCTCAAGCTGCTGCTGGTGGCGAAGTTCATTCCGGGGCTGGATGGCGTGTCGCCTCCGCTGGCCGGTGCGGAGGGCGCGTCCACTGGTGCCTTTCTGGCCTATGACACGGCGGGGGCGCTTTTGTGGTGTGGCGCCTACGTACTGCTGGGCTTCATCTTCTACAGTCGGTTGGTACCCATGATGCACGCCATCCAGCGCTTCGGAACTTTCGTGGTGTTGCTCGTGGGTGTGCCGCTGGCGGTTTATGTGCTGTGGCGGGCGCTGCACCTGGTGCGCATGATTCGGCACCTGCGTCTGCGGCGCATCGGCCCGGCACTGCTGCAGGAGAAGATAGACAAAAGCGGCCGCCTGGCGATCTTCGACCTGCTGCACTATGAAGCGCATGGGCTGGAGGTCGCGGGCATTCCCGGGTCCGTCCGCGTGGACCCGACACGGTTCCGCACATCGACGAAGGTGAAGGTCCCGGAGGACGTGGATATCGTGCTCTACTGCTCCTCGCGTAACGACTTCGTCAGCGCGCGTGTGGCGGAGACGCTGGAGAAGCGCGGCGTCAACAACGTCTGGGTGCTGGAAGGCGGGCTGGAGGCGTGGGAGCTCGAGGGGCGGCCTGTTACGACGCAGCTGAAGACGCCGGAAGAGGTCGCATCGCGTCTGGGGATAGAACTGCCGCCGGAGGTGCGGCGCGGGCGATGAGAAGCTGCATCGTGAGCGCGTGCAGGTAGTCTAACCATCATCATGGAGATTGGGATCGACAGTTTTGCGGCGTGGAGCGTGGGCGGCGACGGCCAGGCCGCAACGCCTGTGGCGGCGATGCGCGAGCTGGTGGAGCGCGTGGTGCATGCCGAGCAGTGCGGGCTGGATGTGTTCGGCATCGGCGAGCACCACCGCAAGGAGTTTCTGGACTCGGCGCCGGCGATGATCCTCGCGGCAGCGGCCAGCGTGACGAAGAAGATCAAGCTGACCAGTGCGGTGACGGTGCTGAGCGCGGCCGACCCGGTGCGCGTCTTCCAGCAGTTCGCCACGCTGGACCTGCTGAGCGCGGGCCGTGCGGAGATGGTCGTCGGGCGCGGCAGCTTCATTGAGAGCTTTCCGCTCTTCGGGCTCGCGCTCGAGGACTACGACGAGCTGTTCGCGGAGAAGCTCGACCTGCTGCTGGAGATACGCAAGAACGAAAACGTCTGGTGGGAGAGCACGCATGTGCCTCCGCTGCGGCCTGCGCTGACCGGGCAAGGCGTGTATCCGAGACCCGTCGAACGCACGGACGGAGAGAAGCTGCCGATCTGGCTGGGTGTGGGCGGAACGCCGGCCTCGTTTGCCCGCGCCGGCGCGCTGGGGCTGCCGCTGATGGTCGCCATCATCGGCGGCGAGACCCACCGCTTTCGCCCGCTGGTGGACTTGTACAGGCAAGCCGGGCGGCGCGCCGGCTTCGAGGACACACAGTTGAAGGTCGGCGTGCACTCGCTGGGCTATGTGGCCGAGACCGATGCGCAGGCAGCGGACGAGATGTTTCCTGGCTACGCGAAGGCGTTTGGCGAGATCGGCAAGGAGCGTGGCTGGGGCGGCGTGACCCGCGCCGCCTTCGACGCGCAGATCGGCCCGACAGGCGCGCTGCTGGTGGGCTCGGCGGAGACTGTGGCCGAGAAGATACTGCGCTTCAGCGACGCGCTGGGCGGGGTTACGCGCTTCACCTTTCAGATGGATGTGGGTGCTCTGCCGCAGGCGAAGCTGCTGCGGGCGATCGAGTTGATTGGCGAGAAAGTACGACCGGTGGTGCGATGACTTTGTTGAAGCGAGCTATGAAAGAGGGGAAGCGGTTCCTGAACCCTGTGCCGACTACGGTGGGCAGCCCGGGGACGCTCTTCAAGATGCTGCCGCTGCTGCTGAACAATAAGGCGGAGGTCGCGCCGCGCCAGCCGCTGGGGCCGTTCCATACCGACGCGCGGGTCTATGCGACGGCGCCGGCGAGCGGGCTGCGCGTGACCTGGTTCGGCCACTCGTCTTCGCTGATCGAGCTCGACGGTGTGCGCGTGCTGATCGACCCGGTGTGGGACCCGCGCGCGAGCCCGTTCTCGTTCATGGGGCCGAAGCGTTTCTTTGCGCCAACGCTGGAGCTCGCGGAGCTGCCGCCGATCGATGCGGTACTGATCTCGCACGACCACTACGACCACTTGGGTGCGGCGACGGTGCGGCAGCTGGCGCAGCTAGGGCCAACGGCCGGCGCGCGCTGGGTCACGTCGCTGGGCGTGGGACGCTGGCTGCGCGAGTTCGGCGTGGCGGCGGAGCGCATCGTGGAGCTCGATTGGACCGAGAGCGCGCAGGTGGGCGCGCTGCGGATCACGGCGTGGCCGGCGCGACACTTCTCCGGCCGCTGGCTGTGGGACCGCTTCCATACGTTGTGGAGTTCGTTCGTGCTGGAGGGGCCGCACCACCGCGTCTTCTATGGCGCGGACTCGGGCTGGTGGGAGGGCTTCGCGGAGATCGCCACGCAGTATCCGGGGTTCGACCTGACGATGCTGGAGATCGGAGCCTTCCATCCGCTGTGGGCGATGATCCACCTGGGGCCGGACAACGCGGCGCGCGCCTTCGAGGCGATGGCTGCTGTGGACACGACCGGCGGTCGCGGCGGCCTGCTGATGCCGATCCACTGGGGGCTGTTCAACCTCGCGCTACATGCCTGGAACCAGCCGATCGAGCGGATGCTGGAGCTGGCGGCAGAGCGTGGGCTCCCGCTATGGCTGCCCGAGCCGGGTGCGCCTACCGAGGTGCGCCCGGGCGTAGAGCTGATCTCGCGGTGGTGGCAGCGAAAGTAGACAGGCGTAGAAGACGGGTGACCGCTAGGCGTCGAGCTTCTTGATCACCAGCTCATTCAGCAGCGCGGGGTTGGCCTGGCCTTTGCTCAGCTTCATCACCTGGCCGACGAAGAAGGCGGAGACGGTGCGTTTGCCGGCCTTGAACTGTGCGGCCTGCGCGGGGTTGGCGGCGATCACTTCGTCGATCATCTTTTCGATGGCGGAGGAGTCTGAGATCTGCTGCGGCTTGTCGCGGTCGTAGATGAAGGCGAAGTCTTTGCCTTCGGTGAAGCACGAATCCAGGAGCTGCTTGAGCTGTTTGCTGCTGATCTCGCCGGCCTCGGTGAGGTCGGCGGCGAGCACCAGGCCGTCGAGCGAGATGGGCGACTGGCCGAGCTCGATCTCGGCGGCGCGCAGGCGCATGGTGATCTCGCTGAGCAGAATCGAAGCAACGCGCTTCGGCGACTTTGCGGCTTTTGCAGCGAGCTCGTAGTGGTCACCCAACGCGCGGTCGGTGGTCAGCGTGGCGGCGTCCTGCGCGCTGAGGCCGTAGGCGGCGACCAGCCGAGCGCGGCGGGCCTCGGGCAGCTCGGGCATCGCGGCGAGGATCTGCTTCTGCCAGGACTCGCCCACTACCAGCGGCCGAAGATCGGGCTCAGGAAAGTAGCGGTAGTCGTGCGCGTGCTCCTTGCTGCGCATGGAGAATGTACGGCCTTCGGCTGCGTTCCACAGCCGCGACTCCTGCACCACACGGCCGCCGTCTTCGAGTATGCCGATCTGGCGCTCGATCTCGTACTCCACCGCGGCGCGGATGTAGCGAAAGCTGTTGACGTTCTTTACCTCGGCCTTGGTGCCGAACTCCTTCGCACCTTTGAGCATGACGCTGACGTTGGCGTCGCAGCGCAGGCTGCCCTCTTCCATGTTGCAGTCGGAGACGCCGGTGTAGAGCAGAATCTCTTTGAGCTTGGTGAGGTACTCGAAGACCTCGTCGGCGGAGCGCAGGTCGGGTTCGGAGACGATTTCGACCAGCGGCGTGCCGCAGCGGTTCAGGTCGATGTAGGTGCGGGTGGCGGAGTCGGCGAAGCCGTCGTGGAGGCTCTTGCCGGCGTCCTCCTCCATGTGCAAGCGGGTGACGCCGACACGTTTGGGCGCGCCGCTCGCGTCCGGCACGACGATGGCGCCATGCTCCGCGATCGGCTTGTCGAACTGCGAGATCTGGTAGCCCTTGGGCGAGTCGGGATAAAAGTAATTCTTGCGCGCGAAGATGCTGGTCTCGCGAATCGTGCAGCCGATGGCCCGGGCCGCGAGCACGGCGTACTCCACGGCCTGTTTGTTCAGCACCGGCAGCGCGCCGGGCAGGCCGAGGCAGACCGGGCAGACGTGGGTGTTGGGCTCGCCGCCATACTCGTTCCTGCAGCCGCAGAAGGCCTTGGTCTGCGTCAGCAGCTGGACGTGGACCTCCAGCCCGATGACGGGCTGGTATTTGGCGAGGACCTCGGGGGCGATGGCGAGCGCTGCGGGCATTGCCTAATTTTAGCAATGGGGGGTGGTAGGGTGCGTACAGCGTGCATCTGACAGCAGAGGACTTCAGGCAGCACTGGACTTCAGGACCTTCGAGGGATGAGCGATGGCGGAAGAGAGCAAGAGCGTAGCGGCGGAGGCGCCGGCCGAGACGGGCTGGACGTCGCAGGAGGCACCCCAGGCAGCCGCCCCGGATGAGACCTCGCAGCAGAAGGACCTCTCGCGGCCAAGCGCGGAGGACATCTATGCGCAGGTCGCGAAGAACGCCAAGGAGGAGCTGAAGCGCTCGACCGTGTCGCTGGCGATCTCCGGTTTCACCGGCGGCATCTTCATGGGTCTTTCTGCGCTGGGGGTGGGGATTGTGCTGGCGCACCTCGCGCCGGGCGGCGTGGTCTCGCCGAGCGCGTTCGTGATCTCGCGGATGTTTTACCCGCTGGGGTTCATTGTGGTGATCCTCGGCCGCTCGCAGCTGTTTACGGAGAACACGCTGTATCCGGTGGCGCTGGTGCTGACCGAGCCGAGGGCGATCTGGCATACGCTGCGGCTGTGGGCGACGGTGCTGCCGGCGAACGTCTGCGGCGCGCTGGCGTTTGCGGCGCTCGCTGGATTGACCCACGCGATGCCGGCCGAGGTGGTGCAGGCGATCGCGCAGCTAGGTATGAACGCGGCGCACGATCCGGTGGCGACGGTCTTCTGGAGCGGCGTGGTGGGCGGCTGGATCATCGCGACGGCGGCATGGCTGGTCTCGGGCTCGCACTCGATTACCGGCTCGGTGATGGTGATCTGGATGCTGACGTTCGTGGTGGGCCTGGGCAACTTCGCCCACTGCATCGCGACCTCGGGCGAGATTCTTACAGCCGTGCTCACGCACCAGCTGCCGTGGGCGGCCTATCCGCGGTGGTTTGGGCCGGCAGTCGCGGGGAACATCTGCGGCGGCGTGGGCATGGTAACGCTGCTGGAGTACGGCCAGGCGGTGATGAGCAAGGGGGCCGATGCAGCGGCCGGCGACGTAGGGTAGCTGGCGACGTAGGGTAGGACGGGCACACGGTTGATAGACTGGGGTCTGCATGATTCTTCCCTTCGTCCGCGAGTTGATGGCGGACCTGGAGCACTCCGCGGCGTTTGAGCGTGTGCGTCGCCATCTTGCGGGCGGCACGGGGCGGCGGCGTGTGTCTGGATTGACGGCGACGGCGCGGGCGCTGTATCTGCCGCTGTTTGCGCGGGCCGCGGGCGCGCCGGTGCTGGTGCTGGTGAGCGACAACAAGGCGGCCGAGGCGCTGCACACGGCGGTGCTGGCGGCCTGCGAGCTGGCCGGCGCGCTCGGCTGCGATGAGGTGCTGTTACTGCCGGCGCACGATGTGCTGCCGTTTGAGAATGTGTCGCCGCATCCGGAGATCCAGGAGCAGCGCGCGGTGGCGCTGTGGAAACTGGCCAGCGGCGCCGGCGGCGGGGCGCGGGCGGAGAGTGCGCCACGGCTGGTGATCGCGCCCATGGAAGCCGCCTGCATGAAGCTGTTTGCGCGCGAGCACTACGCGGCGCTGGCGCTGCGGCTGCGCGTGGGTGAGGAGCACATCCCGGAGATGCTGGTGGAGCACCTGCTGCAGGTGGGCTACACGCGCGTGGATGTGGTGGAGATGCCGGGGCAGGTGACGGTGCGCGGCGGCATCCTGGACGTTTATGGGCCGGAGATGGAGCGGCCGGTGCGGGTGGACTTCTTCGGCGATGAGATTGAGTCCATGCGGCGGTTCGACCCGGAGACGCAGCGGTCGATAACGAGTTCAGGAGCCGGCTCAGGTTCGTCGCTGGATGAAGTGTTATTGCTGCCGCTGACCGAGACGCCGGCGACCGAGGCCATACTGAAGGCCATCCACGCACGGCTGACCAAGCGCTCGCTCGACGAAGTGGGCGATACCGAGGGGACGGTGACGGTGTTTCCCGGCTGGGAGTTCTATGCGCCGGTGGCGGGGGCGCGCTCCACGCTGCTGGGGCTGATGGGCGCGCCGGGGCCGAACGGGCCGCGGGTGTTCGTCGAAGAGCCGGCGATGGTGTCCAACCAGGGTGAGCGTTGGTGGAACAAGGTGGAGCAGCGGCATGAACGCGCGGGCATCGGCTCGCTGGTGCGGCCGGGCGACCTGTATCTTTCGCCGTGGGACCTCGAGGAGCAGATACGCGGCTACGGCGGCTGCGAGCTGGACCAGCTAGGCGCGGTGGATGTGCTGGAGGGCGACCGCTCGGACGGCAGCGAGATCGAGTTTGCGACCCGGCCAACGGTACGCTTCCACGGTTCGGTGCCGGCGCTGGTGGACCAGCTAAAGGCGCTCATGGAGAACGACGCGCGCGTGCTGGTGGCGGCGCCGAACCAGGGCGAGGTGGAGCGGCTGGCCGGGCTGTTGCAGGAGTATGGCGTCGCCTACCGCATCGGCTCGCGGCCGGACCAGGGCGTCTCCGCGACGGTGTACTCGGAGTCGAGCTACCTGGCGGGCGACCTGCGCACGCCGGTGATCGTGCGCGCCGCGATCGCCAACGGCGTGCAGGTGCTGGATGTGGACGCGAAGACGGCGCGGCAGCTGGTGGTGATCGGCGCCAACGACCTGAGCGATGAGGCCGACGTGATGGCGCGGCCGGCGGCGCGGCGCTCCAAGACGGCGGCGTTCGTCTCCGACTTCCGCGACCTCGCGGTGGGCGACTACGTGGTGCATGTGGAGCATGGCATCGCGCGCTACGACGGCCTGCGCAGGATCGAGCAGACGGACGGGACCGACCTGGAGCTGATGATTCTCACCTTCGCGGAGGAGGCGAAGCTGTATGTGCCGGTGACGCGACTGGACCTGATCCAGAAATACCGCTCCACAGATACCGGCCCCGCGCCGCAGCTGAACCGGCTGGGCAGCCAGAGCTGGCAGAAGACCAAGGCGCGGGTGAAGAAGGCCATGCAGGACATGGCCGAGGAGCTGCTGAAGCTGTATGCGCAGCGCAAGGCCGCGGTGGGCACGGCGTTCTCGCCGGACAGCAACATGCAGCGCGAGTTCGAGGACGCCTTCGACTTCAACGAGACCGACGACCAGCTGCGTGCCATCGCCGACATCAAGGCGGACATGGAGAGCACCCAGCCGATGGACCGGCTGCTGTGCGGCGACGTGGGCTACGGCAAGACCGAGGTGGCCATGCGCGCGGCCTTCAAGGCGGTGCAGGACGGCAAGCAGGTCGCCGTGCTGACGCCGACGACGGTGCTGTGCTTCCAGCACTTCGAGAGCTTCAAGCGGCGCTTCGCCAAGTTCCCGGTGGTGGTGGAGATGCTCTCGCGCTTCCGCACCGCGAAGGAGAAGAAGGACGTGCTGGAGCGCGTGGAGCAGGGCAAGGTGGACATCCTGATCGGCACCCATGCGCTGCTGGCGCAGGGGCTGAAGTTCCAGGACCTCGGGTTGCTGGTGGTGGATGAAGAGCAGCGCTTCGGCGTGCGGCACAAGGAGCGGCTGAAGCAGATGCGCGCGGCCATCGATGTGCTGAGCATGAGCGCGACGCCGATCCCGCGCACGCTGCACATGAGCCTGATGGGCCTACGCGATATGAGCGTGATCGAGACGCCGCCGAAGGACCGCATGGCGATCCAGACCATCGTGGCCAAGTTCGACGAGAAGCTGATCCGCACCGCGCTGGAGGTGGAGCTGGAGCGCGGCGGGCAGGTGTACTTCGTGCACAACCGCGTGGAGACGATCTATGAGCTGGCGGCGAAGCTGCGCGAGCTGACGCCGCAGGCGCGCATCGTGGTGGGCCATGGGCAGATGCCGGAGGCTGAGCTGGAGCGGACGATGCTGGCCTTTATGGACGGCGAGTTCGATGTGCTGGTGGCGACCAGCATCATCGAGAATGGGCTGGATATTCCGCGGGCGAACACGATCGTCATCAACCGCGCGGACCGCCACGGGCTGAGCGAGCTGTATCAGCTGCGCGGCCGCGTGGGCCGCAGCAACCGCCGCGCCTATGCGTACCTGCTGATCCCGGCCGAGCAGCAGCTGAGCGAGATCGCGCGACGGCGGCTGGCGGCGCTCAAAGAATTTTCCGACCTCGGCGCGGGGTTCAAGATCGCAGCATTGGACCTGGAGTTACGCGGCGCGGGCAACATGCTGGGCGGCGAGCAGAGCGGGCACATCGAGGCGATCGGCTTTGAGATGTATACGCAGATGCTCGAAGAGGCCGTGGGCCGGCTGAAGGGCGAGGGCCGCGAGGAGCGCGCGCAGGTGACGGTGAACCTGGGTATCTCGCTGCGCATCGATGAGAGCTACATCCCGGAGGAGGGCCAGCGGCTACGGATGTACAAGCGGATCGCGGGCGCGGAGACCGACACGATGCTGACCGAGGTGCGCGCGGAGCTGGAAGACCGCTATGGCGCGCCGCCGGAGAGCGTGCTCTGGCTGCTGGCTGCGGCCGAGATCCGGCTGACCTGCGAGCGGCTGGGCATCGCGCAGATCGAGCGCAAGCGCATGGCAGTGGAGGAGGCGAAGAAGGTGGGTGTGCAACCCACCTCTCATCCAGCGCGCGCTCAGGACCGAGATGTAGGGCACCCAGCTTCTCGACCACCGCTGGCGGGACGGCACGGGCAGGCGCCGCAGACGGCGAGCCTGCAGTTCTCTGCACGCGCGGCGGCCAACCGCCCGGTGACCAACGCAACGGTCGCGCTGCGGGAGACGGTGGGCGCGCGACCGGGGCAGGCCGGCCGCATGAAGCCGATGCGGGAGATGCTGACACTCACGTTCTCGGAGAAGCTGCACGCCGCGCCGGCGGTGGAGGGCCAGGGCATCCAGCCGGGGATGCTGATGAAGCTGGTCGCGCGCAACGCGAAGGCCGGCGCGCAGTTTACGCCGCAGGGCGTGCTGCGCTGGCCGCTCAGCGGCGCGGAGCCGGCGCGGGTGCTCGCAGAGACCCGCGAGCTGCTGGCGGTGCTGGAGAGCGGTGCGGCCTAAGGTGTAAGGGCTTTCACGCAAAGTACGCGAAGGCAGCCAAGTTGCGCCACGGCTGCCGTCGCGAAACCTGGCGTTGCACTCTGCGCACTTGCGTCAAGCATTTTTGGCTACACTGAGCAGTATGCGTTCCTTACTCAGCTTGCCCCTGATGGTGGGTGTGTTGATGTCTATGCAGGCCGTTCCCGTCCCCGCGCAGCACCTCTCCGCCGACGGCGCCGCACAGACGTTCGCCTTTCTCACCGACCAGTACTTCGACCAGATCTACTTCAAGTTCTCGCCGACCTCGGGCACCGCGGCGGGGCTGCATCAGTACGACCCGCTGCTGGAGGACTACTCCGCGGCGGGCGTGCAGCGCCAGGTGGCCGCGCTGCATGCGTTCGAGAAGAAGCTGATGGCGATCGATCCGGCGGCTCTCGATGCGGAGCCGGCGGCGGACTACGCCATTCTGCTGAACAACGTACGCGGCACGCTGCTACAGCTAGAGACGGTGCGCGGCTGGGAGAAGAACCCGGACAACTACTCCAGCGGCATCACCAACTCGATCTTCGTCATTATGGAGCGGCCGTATGCCCCGGTGAACACGCGGCTGCGCGCGGCAGTGGCGCGCGAAAAACAGATGCCGCAGGTGTTCCTGGAGGCGCGCAAGAACCTGAAAAATCCGCCGAAGATCTACACCGAGATTGCGCTCGAACAGATCGACGGGCTGGTGAGCTTCTTTGAGAAGGACGTGCCGGAGGCGTTTGCGGCGGCCGACGATGCCCAGGCCAGGGCCGAGTTCGCGCGCAGCAACGCCGCGGTGATCGCCGCGCTGAAGAGCTATGGCGCGTGGATGAAGAGTGACCTGCTGCCGCGCTCGAACGGCGACTTCCGCTACGGTGCGGAGACCTTTCGCAAGGCGCTCGCCTATGACGAGATGGTGGACATTCCGCTGGAGCGGCTGCTGGAGATCGGCACGGCGGACCTGCACAGGAACCAGGCGGAGTTTGCGCGGGTAGCCAAAGAGATCGACCCAGCGAAGACGCCGCAGCAGGAGCTGGCCGAGCTGGCGACGCTGCATCCCGCGCCGGACCAGCTGCTGACGACCTTCCAGGGCACGTTCGATTCACTGATCGCCTTTATCCGCGCCAAGAAGATCGTCACCGTCCCCAGCGACGTGAAGCCGACGCTGGAGGAGACGCCGCCGTTTATGCGCGCGACCACGCAGGCGTCGATGGACCCGCCCGGGCCGTTCGAGACGCACTCGGCGAAGGCCTACTTCAACGTGACGCTGCCGGAGCCGGGCTGGAGCGCGGCGCGCGTGGCCGAGCACATGGCGGCCTTCAACATCGGCACCATCGTCTCCACCAGCGTGCATGAGGCCTACCCCGGGCACTACGTGCAGTTTCTGTGGATGCCGGAGTTCCCTTCGAAGATCCGCAAGCTGCTCGGCGCGAACACCAATATCGAAGGCTGGGCGCACTACTGCGAGCAGATGATGCTGGACGAGGGTTACGCGACGGCGACGGCGAAGACGCCGCGCGAGGCCAACCTCATCCGTCTGGGGCAGCTACAGGACGCTCTACTGCGCGATGCGCGCTTCATCGTGAGCATCCGCATGCACACCGGTGTGGGCGGAGCGATGACGACCGAACAGGCGCAGGCCTTCTTCGTCGAGCAGGGCTACCAGAGCCCGGCGATCGGCGAGATGGAGACCAAGCGCGGCACCTCGGACGCGCTGTACCTCTACTACACGCTGGGCAAGCTGGAGATCATGAAGCTGCGCGAGGACGTGCGCCGGCAGCAAGGCGCGGCGTTCGACCTCGGGCGCTTCCATGACGAGCTGATGCGCCAGGGCTTTGCACCGATCGAAGTGATACGCAAGGCCATGCTGCACGACGGCAGCCCAGTGTTGTAGTCTAAGTCGTCTGTGCGAACGATGCAGACGGACCGAGATTCAGGAGCTATTCCCCTTCATGGCATCCCAGAGAATTCGTAAGGCCGTTATCCCCGCGGCTGGCATGGGCACCCGGGTTTTGCCGGCGACCAAGGTGATGCCGAAGGAGATGCTGCCGCTGGTGGACAAGCCTCTGCTGCAGTACAGCGTGGAGGAGGCCGTGGCCGCAGGCTGCGATGAGGTGATCCTGATTACAGGGCGGGGCAAGGTCACCATGGAGGACCACTTCGACCGCGCGCCGGAGCTGGAGGCCTCGCTGGAGCGGCGCGGACGCACCGATGCGCTGGAGCTGGTGCGTTCGATCACCTCGCTGGCGCGGATCGTGGCGACGCGGCAGTCGGAGCCGCTGGGGCTGGGCCATGCGGTGCTGCAGGCGCGCGACCTCATCGGCGACGAACCCTTTGCTGTACTGCTGCCCGACGACATGGTCGAAGGCAAGGTGCCTTGTATGAAGCAGATGGTCGAGGCCTTCGAGCTGACGCAGTCGACCATCCTGGGCTCGGAGGTGGTGGAGGGCGACGCGATCTCGCAGTATGGCTGCCTGGACTGCGTTCCCAACGCGAAGTACCCGCGGCTGCTGAACGTGAGCGACCTGGTGGAGAAGCCGCAGCCGGACGAGGCGCCCAGCCAGAATGCGATCATCGGCCGCTACATCCTGACGCCGCGGATCTTCGACATCCTGGAGAAGCTGGAGCCTGGCCGCGGCGGCGAACTGCAACTGACCGACGCCATCAAGGCGCTGCTGCAGTATGAGAAGGTCTACGGCTTCTCGTTTGAGGGCACGCGCTACGACGCGGGCGATAAGTTCGGCTTCCTCAAGGCGACGGTGGAGTTCGCCCTGAAGCGCGAGGACCTGGGGCCGCCCTTCCGCGAGTGGCTGCGCAAGCAGACGTTCTAGGTGCGGGGTGCAAGCGGGACGGTTGTCTCGGTCCCGCGTAGCGGAGAGACCCGCATTTTCACATCTGCACGCGCAAAATGCAGGTCCTTCGACTGCGGAACTCGCGATGAGGCTGCGAGTTCCTTCGCTCAGGATGACAATTCCTATGTTTGATCCCTTGCCTTTGTGCCAGTGGATACAACCTACGCGTTCGGCGCGGCTACAATAGCGGCGAGGGCCGTGATGGGGGCTGGAGCTGGCATCGTTCTGGGGGTTGCGCTGCTGGCAACAGCGGCAGGCGCGCAGGAGCGGCGTCCGCTCGATGTGCCCGACACCACGCAGGCGCCGCACACCGTGCGCACTCGGCTGATCCTGAAGGACGGCAGCTACCAGGTCGTCTTCAGCTTCCAGGTGAAGGGCGAGGTGGTGGAGTATCGCAGCGCGGAGCGCAACGGCACCGTGGAGCAGATTCCGCTGCGGCTGGTGGACATGGCCGCGACCCAGCGCTGGTATCGGCAGCATGTGGAGGGCGCGCCGCCCGACCCGTCCGAGCCGCAGCGTCCGGTACTGAGCCCGGAGCTGGCGCGGGACGAGGCCGAGCGCGCCGCGCTGACGCCCGAGGTCGCGCCCAATCTGCGCCTGCCGGAAGAGATCAGTGTGCTGGCGCTGGACACCTTCGAGGGCACACCGGAGCTGGTGCCGCTGGCGCAGCAGGGCAGCGACCTGAACAAGGAGACCGCGCATGCCACCGCCAAGGTGCAGGTGAACCCGGCCTCAGCCGCGCACCGCATCGAGGAGATCAAGGGCTTCCAGTCGGAGATCCAGCTGCATGTGGCCACGCCGGTGTTTTATGTGCGCATCGGGCCGGAGAGCGATCAGGTGCACGGCGAAGCGCTGACGGTGGACACCCACGGTGCGGGCGGCGACGCGCAGGGTGCAGGGCGTCCCACGCCGGGCGGCGGCCGCACCGATACCGACTATGTGATCGAGCGGCTGGACCCGCGGCAGCAGACGCGCATCGTCGATAGTGTGCGCATCGGGCTGCTGGGCACGGGCCGCGCGCAGCCGGATGTGGTGGAGCTGCGCGAGGACCCTCTGCCCGGTGGGCACTGGTTGAAGCTCACGCCGGTAGCGCCGCTGGACTTTGGGGAGTACGCCCTGGTCGAGGTGCTCAATGACCACGAGCTGAACCTCGACGTGTGGGACTTCGGCGTGCACTCGGCGGCCAGGGAGAATGTGGAGGCGATGCGGCCGGAGCCGCCGCGCCGGATTGGGCTGCGCAGCCGCGAGCCCTGACCGGGTTCCCGGATCGTAAAGGATGGGCATCGGGGGGTACGCGCCGATAAAGCTTTTTGAAGCAAGAAAAACTCCCACCCGGCGTTGTGCCGGATGGGAGTGGAAGCGTGCTCGCGCGATGGCGCTACGGTCGGTACGTTGCGCTTGCGGCTGGGTTACTTGCTCAGCGTGAACTCGAGGTTCACGTTGGCGGCGACGGCCTGGTGGTTCACCGTGGCCGGCTGGAAGCGGAACTGGCGGACGGCGTCGAGGGTGGACTGGTCGAGCGCGGCGCCGCCGGAGCGGGAGATGCGCATGGCCGCAGGCTTGCCGTCCGGGTCCACGGTGACGATGACATCGACAACCTTGTCCGAGGCGACCTGAGCGGGCAGTACACGGCCGACCACATGGGTCAGCTGGGGCACGGCGTTGTCATGGAGCGAAACGGAGGTGGGGATGGAGTCGCCCGCGGGAGCGGGGGCAGGCGCAGCCACGTGAAACAGGGGTGCGGGCGCGGAGTTGGCGGCGAGGGTCTGGGTGCCGGACTGGGCGACGGCCATCGTGGGGAGCAGGGCAAGGGTCGAGAGGATCAGTAGACGCATTGTGGTTGCTTCCTTGTGGCGAGGAGTCGCCATCACCACAATAATCCCCAATCGATACGATTGTCAACACTTTTGTGCAAAGTTTATTTTTGCTCCGTATTTCCGGGTTTGCGGGGTGGTGGGAGAGGCGTTTTTTGCGGGAAGCCTGGGAAAACGCACAGGCAGACCCACCGCCGGCGGGTCGGGTCAGCGTGGACTGGAGTGAGAGGTTTGTGGCTAGCTGTGGCGGGAGTGGGGGGAGGGCTCGGAGCGGGGGCCTTCGCCGGCGACCTCGATGCGGTCGCGGCCGCCGGCTTTGGCGGCGTACATCGCCGTATCGGCGGAGCGGATGATGCCGTGCAGGGTATCGCCGTCCTGGGGATAGGTGGCGAGGCCGAAGCTGGCGGTAAGGCTGACGGAGAGGTTATTGGCGGTGAGGAAGGTGTTGGAGGTGAGCTCGGCGCGCAGGCGGTGGGCCAGCTCGAGCGCCTCGGGCTTGTCCAGGCCGCGCAGCAGAGCGACGAACTCGTCACCACCGTAGCGGAAGCCGGCGTGGTGCGGTCCGAGGACACGCCGGATTACGCCGCCGACCTCGGCCAGCAGGCGGCTGCCCACCAGGTGCCCGTGGGTATCGTTGACGGCCTTGAAGCGGTCGAGGTCGAGGAAGATGAGCGAGAAGTGCGGCTGGCGGATGGGGACGACGCGGGCGGCCGGCGCGCACACAGCAATCTCCTGCTCGAGCAGGGTATAGAGGTGCCGGGCGTTGAACAGGCCGGTGCAGTCGTCGGTGATGCTGAGGTGGTGGATCAAGTCGACCTGGCGGGCGTTTTCGAGCGCGATGGCGGCGTACTCGCACAGCGCCGGCAGAAAGGAGACGCTGGCGTCGGGCAACTGCTCGAAGGTCGAGTCGTAGATCTGCAGCACGCCAAAGGTGCGGTGGCCGTAGCGGATGGGCAGCGATGTGATGGATTGCACGCGCAGGCCTGCGCCTTTGGCGTCGGAATCCATGCCGGGCAGGTCGAGGTCGGCGACCCGGACGAAGAGCGGGTCGCCGGTCTTGGCAACGCCGCCGGCCAGTCCTTCGCCCATGGGGATGCGGATGCCGCGCACCGCGGCCTCATCGATGCCTTTGTGCAGCGCGTAGTAGAGCTCTTGGGTCTCGCCGTCGAGCATCAGCAGCGACCACTGCTTGAAGCCGAAGTGGTCCTCCATCTGCGCCATGAAGGCGCTCAGCAGGCTGTCCAGATCCAGGTTGGAGGTGAGCGCGGTGGAGACCTCGTGGAAGACGCGCAGGGTCTCCAGGTAGCGGCGTTCGAGCATCTCGATCTGGCGCTTCTCGTTCACGTACAGCACTCCGGGGTATGGGAATTAGGTGCCGTGTGAGGCAGGTGTTGGGAGCTGCGCTCGCGACCGGCAGGATGCGAGCGTCGCGAACGGCCCTCCGCTCTGCGTGGGTCTGGGAGCACGCTGAGGCGATATCGGGCCCAGGCATAGGTGGTATCGAGCCCAAAAGATGCAACGAGTATGCACGCTGCAGATTAAATGGCTAACCGCCGATGTGCACCATGCTGCGGGAAGGTTGCTGGAAGCCGGGCTCGCCGATGTGGTGGCGGGCCTCCTTGAGTTGGATAGTACGACGGATCCAGCGGCGCAGTTCCGCATCGTCCTCGCCACGCCGCATGCGACCGGCGAGGTCGTGGTCGCTCTGCGAGAACAGGCAGGTGCGCACCATGCCGTCTGCGGTGAGGCGCACACGGCTGCAGTGGCCGCAGAAGGGCTGTGAGACCGGGGCGATGATGCCGATCTCGCCGAGGCCGTCGTCGAAGGTGAAGCGGCGCGCGGTCTCGCTGGCGTGCAGCGCGGGCAGTGCGACCAGCGGCCGCACGGCATTGAGCCGGGCGACGATCTCGGCCAGCGGGACGACGGTCGCGGGGGTCCAGGCGCGGTCCTCTTCCAGCGGCATGAACTCGATGAAGCGGACGATTACGCCCTCGCGGCGGCTGAAGTCGGCGAAGGCTTCGATCTGGTCGTCGTTGAAGCCGCGCAGCAGCACGCAGTTGAGTTTGACGGGGCCGAGCCCGGCCTCCTGCGCGGCGCGGATGCCCTCCTGCACGCGGGCAAAGCCGTTGGGCACGCGGGTGATGCGGGCGAAGGTCGCGGGGTCCACCGCGTCCATGCTGACGGTCACCCGGGACAGGCCGGCCTCGCGCAGCGGACGCGCCAGCGGCGCCAGCAGATGGCCGTTGGTGGTGAGCGCGAGATCGAGCGGCGCGTCGGTAAACGGGCTGCGCAGCCGCGCGGTCTCGCGGACGAGCTCGAGCAGGCCCTGACGCAGCAGCGGCTCGCCGCCGGTGAAGCGCACCTTCTCGATGCCGAGCGAGACGAACAGCCGCAGCATGCGCGCGTAGTCCGTGAGGGGCAGCTCGGAGAACTGCGCGCCCTCATTGCCGGTGCGGCAGTAGACGCAACGGTAGTTGCAGCGGTCGGTGACGGAGAGCCGCAGGTCGGTGATGGCGCGGCCGTGGCTGTCGCGCAGGCGCGCAGCCTCGTCAGTCCCGCTGTCCACCGCGGGGGGCGGGAGCGGGAGAGACTCGAGGACCGGCAGCAGCGAAGAGGCCATACCCAACGATACATCCGTTCGATGCCGGGGACATACGCTTCGCGGGAGAGTATCGCCAGCTCAAAGAAACAGCAGGTTCTTCCCCTTTGCAAGCTCAGGATGACAATTTTGTGGAACGAGTTTAAGACCTCAGGTCGCTAGATACCAACGCCGAACTCGACGTCCTGCATCTGGTCGCCGGAGTGAGCGTAGAAGTCATAGGGGGTGCGGCGGCTGAACTTATAGCGCTGGCGCACCTCGCGGCCGACGACCAGGCCAAGCGCCACCGCGGTCACGCCGGCCGAGAGCCAGGCGACGTTGCGCAGCAGAATGCGCTTGCGACGCTCGCCGGGGCGGGCGACGTCCTCCATGCGATGGCCGATTTGGCTGAGGGAACGATGCAGCTTCATGGCTTGCATGATAGCGCAGCGGGCGCAGGATTTGCGCGCGGAGCCGAAGCAGTCAACAAGGCATTTCCAATTGGGAATACGGCCGGCGGGACGAGAGATGTGCAAAACTTCAGGGCTTGGCGGCGGTCGGCGCTGCAGAGCTGGCCGCGGGTGCCGACGGGGCAGATGCGGGCGCAGGCTTTGAATCGGCGGCCGGCTTCGATCCGGCTGCGGGCGCCGTGCCTGAGTCCGCGGAGCTGCTTGAAGTGTCGCTGGAGGATGTGCCCTCGCTGCTGCCGGAGGCCGCGGGCTTGGCGGAGGAATATAGGTCCTTGTACCAGCCGCCACCCTGGAAGCTGAAGGCCGCCGCGGTGATGGTGCGCTCCAGCCGGCCGCCACAGTGCGGGCACACGGTCAGCTCGGCGTCACTATACTTCTGGATCTTCTCGATGCGCCGGTGGCAGGTAGTGCATTCATATTCGTAGAGCGGCATGGTCGGTTCCTCGAACCTCCAGGCGCGGAGCGCGGCGCAGCCGGAGCGCAACGCAACCAAGGATTCAAGGATTAGGATACGCGAGCGGCTGGGCGCGCCTTCGTGCCCCCTTTTTGTCTCCCCTTTTGCTTTTTTTGCGTTGATGCGCGCGCGGCAGTAGCGGTGCGATAATCCCGGCAATGGCCACGTCAAAGATCGCAGGCAAAGCCGTCGCGGCGACAGCGGGGAGAAGAATGGCCGCTCGGTTTGGCAGCATGCTGCTTGGCCGCCTGCTGCTCGTTCTGCTGCATATCGCGGCATGGACGTACCTCGCGGCCCCTGCCATGCAGGCGCAGCTTCCGGCGTGGATGGTGCCGACGCCGCCGATGGGCTGGAACAGCTGGGACGCCTACGGGTTGACCATCACCGAGACCCAGTTTCGCGACAACGCCGCGGTGCTGCGCGCCAAGCTGCTGCCCTTCGGCTGGCGCTACGCGGTGATCGACGAGGGTTGGTACTTCGAGAACCCGGAAGACCGCCCCACGCCGGAGAAGCTGCGCTATGCGCTCGACCGCTTTGGCCGCTATGTGCCGGTGCCGCAGCGCTTTCCTTCCGCGGCGACCGGGCTGCGGCCCACGGCGCTGCAGGTGCGGCCGGATGCGGCAGCGACGGCCGGAGCAGACGCGCTGGTGGAAGATGCGGGGGCCCGGCAGCACTGGACCATTCCGGCGACCGTGGAGCCGACCAGCTTCACGGAGCTGGGCCGCTGGGTGCACGGGCAGGGGCTGCTGTTCGGCATCCACATCGTGCGCGGCATTCCGCGGGCCTCGGTGGAGCGCAACCTGCCCATCGAGATGGCCGTGGGCGCGAGTGGCAGCTTCCATGCGCGGGACGCGGCCGATACCGGCGATGCCTGCCCCTGGGACCCGACCAACTGGGGGGTGCGCGACAACGCCGCCGGCCAGGCGTGGTACGACTCGCTGCTGCGCCAGTACGCCACCTGGGGCGTCGACCTGCTGAAGGTGGACTGCATCGCCGACCACCCGTACAAGGCCGATGAGATCCGCATGATCCGGCTGGCGATCCGGCGGGCGGCGACCATCACCGGCAGGCAGATCGTGCTGAGCCTTTCGCCAGGGCCCACCGCGCTGGAGCACGCCAAGGAGCTGACCGGCCTGGCCAACATGTGGCGCATCTCCGACGATGAGTGGGACATCTGGCGCTCGGACGGAAAGTTTCCCCAGGGCGTTGCGGACCAGTTCGCGCGCGCGGCTGCGTGGGCCTCGTGGGCGCATCCGCCCAACTGGCCGGACGCGGACATGCTGCCGTGGGGTGAGCTGCGGCCTGCTCCAGGCTGGGGCGAGCCGCGGCGCTCACGCCTGAGCTTCGACGAGGAGAAGACCCAGATGACGCTGTGGGCGATGGCGCGCAGCCCGCTGATCCTGGGCGCGAACCTGACCCTGCTCGACGGGCCGACGCTGCGCCTGCTCACCAATCCTGAGGTGCTCGCGCTCGACCAGACCTCCACCGGCAGCTTCGAGGCGCGGCATGAGGGCGACTTTATCGCCTGGCGCTCCCACCTGCCCGACGGCCGCGAGGCGCTCGCGCTGTTCAACACCGGCGAGCAGCCGCGGACCGAGCACCGCGAGTTCCGCGAGATCGACCGCGAGCTGGGCGCGCGCGAGTGGAAGGTGCGCGACGTGTGGCAGCAGAGCGACCTGGGCGGCGGCGGCGATAGCAGCTTCTCCGTGGAGATACCGGCGCACGGCTGCGTATTGTTGCTGCTGCGCTAGCTGCACCGGGTGCAAAGCCGAACTGGCGACCCAACGACCGCGACTATAATCCCGCCATGAGGGACATGCCGAATCTGGATTTTGCCCGGTCGCTCGCCGTGATCTCGGTGGTCGTGGAACACACGCTGCTGGCATTGGGCGTTCGCCAGATTGGCCCGTTCCCGATTCCATACCTAGGCGTTCTCGGAGTGATGGTTTTTTTTGTGCTCACGTCGCTTGTACTCATGTGGTCACTGGAACGGAAGCCACACATTCTAGACTTTTATATTCGGCGGATCTTTCGCATATATCCGCTGGCGCTTGCCGCTCTATTGGCCGCATGGCTCTTGCACGCTCCTACTGGTGGTGATCAATTCGGTCACTTCCTGTATCCGTATCCTAATGTCAAAGACATGGTGATCCAGGCTGGGTTGCTGCAATATGTGTTCTCCACGGGGCGCCCGGTGCTTGAAGTGATGTGGAGCTTGCCGTATGAGATGCACATGTACCTATTGCTGCCGTTGCTGTTCTTTTTTGTGCAGAGAAACTTTTCGCTTTGGCCGTTGATGGTCTTCTGGAGCCTTACGGTGCTGTACTGCCGCCACACACCCAGCGATTCACATAACTTCGCGGTGGCGATCGGCTATTTTTTGCCGGGCGTAATGGCTTACGTTGCGTTCGGGCGATGGAAGCCGCGGCTACCGGCGTGGCTGCTGCCGGTGTTCCTAATTGGGATGTGGCCAGCGTTTCTTTATCACTTCAACTTTCACCGTGCCTGGTTCTTCTGCTTGGTCATCGGGCTGGCACTGCCGCTGTTTCAGCAGTTCACCGCGAAGCCCGTGCTGCAGGTGAGCCGACAGATTGCGAAGTACTCCTACGGGGTTTACCTAACGCACCCGTTTGCCATTGCGATTGGTCTACTTCTGCTGCGTAGTCACAGCCTGCCGGTGCGCTTTCTCGGCGAGGCAGTGCCCCTACTGGTGCTGCCAGTGCTGGCCTACCACCTGCTAGAGAATCCTATGATCCGCATAGGATCGCGGCTGGCCGCCCATGCGGAAGATAGGTTCGGGCATAGCGAGATGCTTCGCTATCGAGAGGTTTCCTCCGCCTGACAACGGCCGTAGATCAAGATGTGGCGGATGATCTATGCGGAAAAGTGCGCCAACTAGCCGAACAGGCTGGGGCGGCGGGGCATCTCCAGGCCGAGGTGCTGGTAGGCTAGCCGGGTGGCGACGCGTCCCCGTGGGGTGCGGTCGAGGAAGCCGATCTGGATGAGGAAGGGCTCGTAGACCTCTTCGAGCGCGTCCTGCTCTTCGGCGAGCGCGGCGGCGAGGGTGTTGAGGCCGACCGGGCCGCCGTCGTACTTTTCGATGATGGTGCGCAACAGGCGGCGGTCGAGTTCGTCGAAGCCGTGGGCGTCGACCTCGAGCAGCTCCAACGCAGCGACAGCGGTGGCGCGGTCGATGGTGCCGGCGGCGCGGACCTGGGCGAAGTCGCGGACGCGGCGCAGCAGGCGGTTGGCGATGCGCGGCGTGCCCCGGGAGCGCATGGCGATCTCGGCGGTGCCGTCGCGGTCGATGGGCACGCCCAGCACCTCGGCGGAGCGCTCGACGACGAAGCGGAGTTCGTCCTCGGTGTAGAACTCCAGGCGCAGCAGGATGCCGAAGCGGCTGCGCAGCGGCGAGCTGAGCAGGCCGGGGCGCGTGGTCGCGGCGACGAAGGTGAAGGGGTCCAGGCGCAGCACATGGGTGCGCGCGCCGGGGCCGGTGCCGATCATGATATCGAGCTGGTAGTCCTCGAGCGCGGTGTAGAGCTTCTCTTCCATCACCGGCTGCAGGCGATGAATCTCGTCGAGGAAGAGGACCTGGCGGGCCTTGAGGTTGGTGAGGATGGCGGCCATATCGCCCTGCACCTGCAGGGCCGGCCCGCTGGTCTGCTGGAAGCCGACCTCCAGCTCATTGGCGATGATAGTGGCGAGGGTGGTCTTGCCCAGCCCGGGCGGGCCGAAGAGCAGCACGTGGTCGAGGGCCTCGCCGCGGGTGCGGGCGGCCTGGAGCGCGATGGCGAGCTGCTCCTTGGCCTTGGTCTGGCCGATGAACTCGGCGAGACGCTTGGGGCGGAGCTTGAGCTCGGCCACATCGTCGTCCTCGACGCGGCCGGCGGAGACGAGGCGCTCGGCCTGGGGGGTGCGCGGGGCCGGCTTACGGTTCTGCGCGAAGTCCATCTCAGGCATCCGGGACGCATCCTCCTGCGTGTGCTTTGGCCAGCATCTCACAGCCGCGCCGTGTGCAGATCGAGAGCAGGAGGGTCAGCGTACGAAGGGAAGATGCAGCCAGCGGCCGAACTCACGCAACTCGGGGTGGAACTCGAGGATGAGGTTCTCGGCCACGAAGCCGACCAGCTGGGTCTCGCCGTAGCCGACGAAGTTGCCGCCGGTGCGCTGTAGGGCATGGGTGGGGTCGTCGTAGCCGCGCGGCAGGTACGTGTTGCCGACAAACCCGCCAGCGGCGGCGCCGATGAAGTTGGAGAAGGCGGGGCGGGGCTTGCCGTGGGTGGAGCGGTCGACGAAGGTGAAAATTACGGCGTAGGCGGCGCGGCCGGCGATGTGGGTGCTGGCCGAGGGGTAATAGCGGGGATCTTCCTGCAGCAGGGCACCGGCGAGGTAGCGGCCGGTGCGGGCGGCCTCCTCCTCGGTGAGCGCATCGCCGAAGTTGCGGCCGAAGGCGCCCCCGCCGTCCTTCCAGGCCTTCGGATACTGCCTGGGTGGGTCGGCCAACACCATCAGGGCAGGAACGACCGGCAGCAGCAGGGGCGCGGGCTCGACCGAGCGGCGCAGCCAGAAGCGGGTCTGGTCCTCGAAGAACATGGGTACGATGTAGGTCGAGCCGTAGTCGACGGGGATCTCTTCGTCGCTGGGCTTGACCACGACCAGCGAGGTCGCCGACGCCCCCAACTGCGCGTAGGCCGTCCCCGCGGCGGTCGCCAGCAGCAGGGCCATGACCAGGCGAAGCTGTCGTGTGCGCCCGCTCTCCAAATCGCGCGCCGGGCAGGATGATGCGCCGGAAGGTTCCGAGAGCTTGAAAGACAGCCCGAGGACGCCAGCAGCCCTGCGCCGTGTCCCGTGGAAAACATTTTTCATCCGTGACCAAGAGTGTACCCGCATCGGGTTCGCCGGTGTCACCGGAGTATCCACAGGTCTACACTCCGGTATAGACCGCAAGGGGCCGATAACCGGCGGCGGTAGCCGATCAAAGAGAGATACGGTGGCGATGCGTCTTCCCGCCGTCTCCCACCGTCTGAATGAGGAAACCTGACGGCGGCCCATTTTTAGGGAGCGCCTTCTCCGTCCGGTGGTGTTCTCTTTGCTTCATGCAGGTAAATTTTCTGGCCGGTTTGTCGCAACTATCGTTGCGGGGTCGTGTTACGACGTTGGTTGCGTCTAGAAAACCCGGTTGAATCCTTTGGATAGTTCTCACAGCCGGTACCCCGTTTCATGCTGGATCGTTTCATGCTGGGTCTGTTCCACGCTTGACGTGTTTGTCACGATCGCCCGTCCGCATGGGCCCGCAGAGAGTGAATGGAGTCTATGAATCGAATTCCGTCGCATCCTCGTCCACGCCCCTCTCTTAGCCCACGCTTGGCCGGCGTGGCGCGTCTTCTGCATTGGGGGCTGGGCGCGGCCTGCTGCCTGGGGCTTTTGCTGGCGACCGACCGGCGCGCGCTGGCCTATGTGGACCCGGGCTCGGGGCTGCTGGCGTTGCAGTCGCTGGCGGCGGCGCTGACGGCGGCAGGCTACTTTCTGCGCCGGCAGATCGCGCGCGTGTTTCGCCGCAACGACCGTTGGGGCCATGCAGCGCCCACCGCACCGGTAGCGCCGGCCCGGGTCGCGGTGCCGCGGGTCGCGCTGCGGATGTCCAGCGACAATAAAGAGACGCGCAACGCTGCCTGAGCGGGGCCCAGCCGCTATGACCTCGGGCAACGAATCCACCTCGGATCAGGAAGCCGTCTCCGGCCAGGCGGAAGCCGGGGAGCACGCGGAGGCAGGGGGGCACGCGGAGGCAGGGGGGACGGCTTCGGTTCACGATGCCTCGGCCCACAATCCTGCGGCGAGCTTTCGCGACCCGGCCGGCTCGCTCACGTTTTCCGGAGACCTTGCGGTTCGCACCATCCACGCCTCGGCGCGGGAGGCGGTGCTGGCGTTCCTGGACTCGCCGCTGCGGCTGCGGCTGGAGGCCAGGGGCGATCTGATTCCGACCACAGTGGAGGCGGGGGACACTGCGGGGCCGCTGCGGCTGCTGCATCCGCGGGTCGCGGTGCCGACCTATCCCTGGGAGTGGACACCGGGGCAGTGGCTGGCCGCGGCGGAGCTGACGCTCTCGCTGTGTGAGCAGGCGCTGGAGGACGGCTGGATACTCAAAGACGCGACCCCGTTGAACATTCTCTTTCTCGGCCCGCGGCCGGTGCTGGTGGATGCGCTCTCGTTCGAGCCGCGGACGCCGGGCGTCTCCATCTGGCTGGCCTACGGGCAGTATGTGCGCACGTTTCTGTTGCCGCTGCTGATGCACCGGCTGCTGGGCTGGCCGCTGGCGCTCTCGCTGTTTCAGCGCGACGGCTACGAGCCGGCGGCGATGTATGCGGCGTTGCACTGGCGGCAGCGGCTCTCGCCGGCGGCGTTCTTCCCGATCACGCTGCCGACGTGGCTGGAGCGGCGGGCGGCCGGCAAGGCGAGCGCGGCGTCGGCGAAGTCGATGGCTGCGAAGGACCCGGAGCTGACGCTGCATCTGCTGCGGCGCACGCTGGCGGGGCTGCGCCGGCGCACGCTGCGGGCGGTCGCGCCGGCCGAGCGCTCCGGCTGGGCCGAGTACACGGCCACGCTGACGCACTACAGCGCGGCCGCGAGCGCGCAGAAGATGGCGTTCGTGCGCGAGGCGCTCGAAGAGCTGCGGCCGGCGCGGGTACTGGACATTGGTGCGAACACCGGCGAGTTCAGCGCGTTGGCCGCCGAGGCCACCGCCGAGGTGGTGGCGCTGGAGCGCGATGCGGCGGCGGCGGCGCGGCTGTTTGCGCTCTCGCGTGAGCGCGGCCTGCACATCCTGACGGTACAGGCCGATTTGGCGCGGCCCACGCCCGCCGCGGGCTGGGAGAACCGTGAGTCGACCGCGCTGCTGGCCCGGCTGACCGCGCCGCAGGCACGCTTCGACCTGGTGCTGATGCTGGCGGTCGTGCATCATCTGCTGCTGATGGAGCAGGTGCCGCTGCCGGCGATCGTAGCGCTGCTGCACCGGCTGTGCCGCGGCCACCTGCTGCTGGAGTGGGTGCCGCCAAGCGACCCGATGTTCCAGGCGCTGCTGCGCGGGCGCGAAGCGCTGTACGGATCTTTGAGCGAACGCGACCTGCTGACGGCGTGCACGGGCCGCTTCGAGCCGCTGCGCCGGCTGGAGCTGGATAACGGCAGGGTGCTGTGGCTGCTCTCAAGATTGGACAGTCCTGCCTCCGCATGAGCGTTCAGCCCATCCCGATCCATACCGCGCGCGTGGTGAGGCTGCCCGGCCGGCGACGTCCGCTGGAGCTGGTGAAGACCTTCTGCCAGTCGCTGGGGCTGGCCTCCATCCTGCTGGTGATGAACTACGGCGACCTGTTGGGCGGCGGCGCCGACGTGCGCATGCATGTGCCCTACGCGCTCACCGGCATCTGCATGGCGCAGCTGGCCGACATCTTTTTGCTGGCGCTGCTGCTGTTCGCGGTGTTCGTGCCGCTGCAGCGGGCGCGGTTCTATCCGTTTGCGCGGCTGGCGCTGGCCATCCTGCTGCCGGTCTATGTGCTGTACCGCGACCAGTACCTGGTGCAGTTCGCGGTCGAGGACGGCCTGCTGCCGTTTCTTTCGGTGCTGTGGGCAGTGCTGTTGCTGCTGCTCTACTTCCGCTTCAACCTCTGGTACCGGCGGCTGATGCGGCTGGGCGACGCGATGGGGGTGTTCCTGTTTGTGTTTGCGCTGTGCAGCATCGCGCAGCTGGTATGGGTGATGCTGTGGCGGCCGGGGCCGCAGCAGTTGACTGCCACGTGGAGCGGGCCGGCGACAGGCGCGCATGCCGTTGCGGCCTCCACGGCTGGGCCTCAGCCGCGCGCCCATGCCAAGCTGGTATGGATCGTCTTCGACGAGCTCAGCTACGACCAGGTGTTCGAGCACCGGGCGCACGACCTGGCGCTGCCGAACTTCGATGCGCTGCGCGGGCAGAGCACGCTGTTCACCGATGCGCGGCCGGTCGGGCTGAAGACCGTGCGCATCATCCCTTCGCTGCTGACCGGCCACACGGTCGATGACCTGCGCTTCGGCTTCGACAACCGCTTTCGCGTGCACTACGAGGGCGTGCGCGGCTGGCACCCCGTGACGGGCCGGCAGACGGTGTTCGGCGACGCGGAGCAGGCCGGCTGGCGCACCGCCGCGGTGGGTTGGTACAACCCCTACTGCACCCTCTACGGCGATGCCCTGGGCGACTGCTACTTCATGAACCTGGACCGCATCGACGGCCTGATGAGCCAGCGCGACAGCGTGTGGCGCAATACGTTTTCGCCGCTGCAGCAGATGGTGCGCGAGGTGAAGGCGCCCGCCCGCGCGGACCGCGACATCTGCACCTACGACGTGCGCCAGCGCTACAAGACGAACGTGGACCTGAACCGCGAGGCGCTCGAAGAGCTGGGCCGCGACCAGGCGGACCTGGTCTTCTTGCACATGGCGGTGCCGCACAGTCCAAACATCTGGAGCCGCGCCGAGGACGACTACACCCAGTTCTGCGACAGCTCCTACCTGGACAACCTGGCGCTGGCCGACCGGATGCTGGGCGCATTTCTGCAGCAGCTGGAGGCCAGCCCGCGCTGGAAGGACACCACGCTGATCGTGCAGGGCGACCACTCCTGGCGGATGTTTCTGTGGGACTGGCTGCCGGCGTGGACCGACGAGGACGACGCGGCCAGCCGCAACGGCTTCGACCCGCGGCCGGCTGTGCTGATCCACCTGCCCGGGCAGAGCCGGCCGGCGACCGACGCCGCGCCGTGGCCGATCCTGAACGTGCATACGGTGGTGGAGCAGACGCTGCACGGGCAGCCGGTGCAGTACTGAGTGGAGAAACCGGCAGTTTCGCGGCTGCAGGCAAATGCAGGTCTCTCCACTGCGGCGGCAAAAGCGCCGCCTCCGGTCGAGATGAAAATTTCATGGCTAAGGACAACTGCTCCGGCGAACGATAGGTGCCTACTGCCTACGACGGATCGCTGAGGGCGCGGCGCAGGATGCCGTGGGCGGCGGCGAGGCGGGCCTCGGCGGCGGCGCGGGGCAGCGCCAGCGTCTGCATCGCGATGGCGGTCTTGACGCTGTTGCCGGCGGCTTCGAGCAGCTGCGCGGCGGCGGCGAGGTCGCAGCCGGTGGCCTGCGCGACGATGCGGCGGGCGCGGTCGACCAGCTTGGCGTTGGTGGCGCGGACGTTCACCATGAGGTTGCCATAGGTGGCGCCGTTCTGCACCATGATGCCGGTGGAGAGCATGTTGAGCACCATCTTGGTGGCGGTGCCGGCCTTCAGGCGTGTGCTGCCGGTGAGCACCTCCGGGCCGGTGGCGGGGGTGATGGCGAGTGCGGCCTGCTGCGCCAGCAGCGAGTCCGGGACGCAGCTAAGTCCGACCGTGAGCGCGCCGAGTTTCCTGGCGTAGTCGATGGCGCCGAGCACGTAGGGCGTGCGGCCGGACGCGGCGATGCCGATGAGCGTGTCGGCCTTGCCGAAGCCGGCGGCGGCGAGGTCGCGTGCGCCCTCTTCGGGGGAGTCTTCGCTGTGCTCGCTGGAGAGGCGCAGGGCGCGGTCGCCGCCGGCGATGAGCCCCTGCACCAGCTCCGGGTCGACCGAGAAGGTGGGCGGACACTCGCTGGCGTCGAGCACGCCGAGCCGGCCACTGGTGCCGGCGCCGATGTAAAAGAGCCTTCCGCCGGCGAGCAGGCGCGGGGCGATGGCGTCGATGGCGGCGGCGATGCGGGGCAGCTCGGCGTGGACGGCGGCGGCGACAGTGGCGTCCTCGGCGTTGATGAGCGCGAGCAGTTCGAGGGTGGAGAGCTGGTCCAGGCGCGCGGAGGCGGGGTTGGCGGCCTCGGTGGGCAGGTCGGCGAGCGTGCGCGGGGCGGCCATCGCCCTTCATCATACGGCGCGGGACATTTCCACGCGGCCGCGACAGGAGTGTGGGAGCATAGAGGCAGATGAGCGACGGAGAGCAACAAGGGCCTGGCCCCGCAACGGAGCAGGGCGCGACAGTGCAGGGCGCGGCGGAACGGACGGCGATGGTGGCCTGGCGGTCCCGTGACTTCCGCTTCTACTCGGCGGCGCGGCTGGTGGGCATTATGGGCGCGGAGGCGCAGGCGGTCGGCGTGGCCTGGCAGATCTACCAGATCACGCACTCGGCGCTGGCGTTGGGGTATACGGGGTTGGCGCTGTTTCTGCCTGGAATATTTTTTGTGCTGC
>Ga0116230_10000187_pt1 | contig 49385 bp, 34 predicted proteins | sample S1TSphfallax_3_FD_88678 | JGI IMG/M metagenome (GOLD analysis project Ga0116230, IMG submission 88678) | Host-associated microbial communities from peat moss isolated from Minnesota, USA - S1T2_Fd - Sphagnum fallax MG | ecosystem: Host-associated > Plants > Peat moss > Unclassified | place...
ACACTAATTCGAACACACTAATTCGAACACACTAATTCGAACACACTAATTCGAACACACTAATTCGAACACACTAATTCGAACACACTAATTCGAACACACTAATTCGAACACACTAATTCGGGGACAGTCAGCCCGTTACACTGGTTTTGAAAACCCGTGTAACGGGCTGACTGTCCCCGAATTAGTGTGAAACATGTAGGCGCTCGTTAGTGGGTCGGCATTAGCTTGAAACGTGCGCCCGCCAGGTTTCGAGGAAGCTGGCGATGGCGCTGTGCGGCGGGCGGCGAATCAGGAAATGCAGCAGGCCCGCCACGCTCCAAACGCCAAAAACAAGGGCGATGGGCGTATGCGGCAGAATAAACTGCGCCAGAAACAGCAGCAGCATCGTGATCGCTTCCCACCAGCTAAATTCCATGTTCAGCAGGAACACCAGGCCGGTCAGGCTTTGCGAGATGGTCAGAATCAGTTCGGCCTTCTGTTCGGGATTGAAGACCAGCGCGGTCGGGTGCCCGTGGCTGAGCGACAAGACAATGGGCAGCATGGCCACCAGCAGCGTCCACTGGTTGACGTTGCTCGAAACAATGTTCATCAGCGCGACGGGCGCTTTTTCATCCTGGCGCGCGAAGTAGAAGGTGGAGGCCAGTTCGGGAAATTCCGATATCACCGGCGCCAGCCATTGGATGATGACAAAACTGGGAATGCCGAAAGCCGTGGCCAGTGCCACCATGCTGCCCAGGAATGGTTCCGCGGTGAAGTAAATGAGCGCCCCGCCCGCGAGGAAAAGCCCGGCGATAGCCAGATTGCGCCAGACCGGTTTGGCCGTCACGATGGCGCGCGGAATAGCTTCCAGGTCTTCGATTCCTTCGCTCTCCTCCGGCGGCAATTTGGTCAGCACCAGCAGGTAAACCGCATAGAAAGCGATGAGAACGCCGGCGTCATAGATGCTGAGCGAGCCTTTCCACCAGATCACGAGCGCATACAGCAGCGGCAGAATAAGGCCCATGACTTCCACGCTGTGATGGCGATGCAGACGAATTTTGTAGAGCGGCGTTTTTTCGCGGCGCTGGTGCATGACGGCGGCGGTGAGGTAAATCATGGGCCACGCCAATCCGGTCAGCAGCCGCAAGGCGCCGGTGAGGTTTGCCAGCAATAACGGCGTCTGCTGTTTCCAGGCCAGCACGGCTTCAATGGCAAACTCGGGCAGCGTCTGCATCCACGCCAGAATGGCCAGCGCAAAGCCCTGCGCCACGAAAAATTGCGCCGATTCCGCGCCCCAGGCAATCAGCATGGAAGCGACAATGATGCACGGAGTGGTCCAGAGGACGGCCCAGGGACTTGTGGAGACCAGCGTAGTGGAAGCGGCCGCAGTCAGCAGTAAGAAGCCCGCGCAGGAATGCCTTAAAGCGCTTTCGATAACGTCTAATGGTACAACGGGATCACATGGCAAGATTTGAGGTGCGGACCGCCCAGCGCACCTATGAAAATGTGGTGGAACGGGGTGTCTTGCAGCGCGTTCGCCAGTCTATTCCGGCGCGCACGGGCAAGATTTTTGTGGTGACGACGGAAGATGTCTGGCGGCTGCATGGTGCCGCTTTGGAGACGCAATTATCGGGCCACGATCACGCCGCCTTGTTTTTTGCGGGCGGCGAAAAGAACAAGCGCCTGTCCCATGTGGAAGCGCTGGCCGAACAGATGATGGAGCAGGGCGCGGACCGCACCAGCCTGGTGATTGGATTTGGCGGCGGCATTGTCACCGATATCAGCGGGTTTCTGGCTGCCGTTTTCATGCGCGGCATTCCGGTGCTGCAAATTCCGACCACTTTGCTGGCGCAGGTGGACGCGGCCACGGGCGGCAAAACGGGTGTGAACCTGGCCATCGGAAAAAATCTCGTGGGCAGTTTTCACCAGCCGCTGGCGGTGCTGATTGATCCGGAAGTCCTGGTGACGCTGCCTGAACGCGAGTATCGCGCGGGTTTGTTTGAGGTTCTGAAGTGCGGCGTGATTCGCGACCGCGCCTTGTTTGATCTTCTTGCCACGCGCTGGCGGGAGGTTCTGGCGCTGCACCCGGATGTTGTCGATGAATTGATTGCCGGGGCGGTTCGCATCAAGGCGGAAGTGGTGACGGCCGATGAGCGCGAAGGCGATCTGCGGCGCATTTTGAATTTCGGCCACACCGTCGGCCATGCGCTGGAGGCGGAAACGGAATATGTGCGCATGCTGCATGGCGAAGCGGTGGCGTGGGGCATGCTGGCGGCTACTCGGTTGGCGGAACTGACCGGTCATCTGGACAGCGCGTCGGGCCTGCGGATTGCCGATGCGGTTCGGGCATACGGGCCGCTGCCGGAGGTGAAGGATTTGAATCCGGACCATCTGCTGGCTCGTCTGGCCAGTGACAAAAAGACCATGCAGGGCAAGGTGCATTTTGTCCTGCCGACGGAAATTGGCAGCGTGAAAGTGGTTTCCGGCATTGCGCCCGAGTTGATTCGCACGGCTATCACGGATACTTTTCATGGCTAGCACCGGGACCACGCCGCCGGGAACTTCGGATGAAAAACAGGCCTCGCGCTGGGTGCGGCAGATGTTCTCCGAGATCGCGCCGAAGTACGACCTGCTGAATCATTTGCTGTCCTTCAATATTGACCGGAGCTGGCGAAAGGCTTTGTTGAAGCGGCTGCGCGACGTTTTGGCTGAGCCGGATGCGCGCATTCTGGATTTGTGCTGCGGCACGGGAGATGTGCTGCTGGATTTGCAGCACAAGGCGAAGTCGCGCGTCATTGGCGCTGATTTTTGCCATCCTATGCTGGTTACCGCGGGAAAAAAAGCGCAAGAACGCGGATTTCGCGCGCCGTTAATGGAAGGCGATGCCATGGAGTTGCCTTTGGCCAACGATTCTCTGGACGCGATCTCGGTGGCTTTTGGATTTCGCAATCTGGTGAATTATGACGCTGCGCTGAGGGAGTTTCGGCGCGTGCTGAAACCCGGCGGAACGCTGGCGATTCTGGAGTTTTCTCATCCTCCGGGCGTGTTGATGCGGACTGCGTATGGATTCTATTCGGGAGTTGTCTTGCCTGCGGTGGGGTCGCTGGTTTCCGGCTCGCGCGAGGCTTATGCGTATCTGCCGGAATCAGTGAGAAAGTTTCCGAAGGCGGAAGTGTTGCGGGATATGATGCTGTCGGCTGGATTTGAAGCCGCCAGATTTGATTTGCTGACTGGCGGTATCGCGGCTTTGCATTCGGGCGTGAAGTCGAGTCGGAGAGTGTAGCAAACCTAATCACTATAAAAAAGATACTTGCGCCACTGGTCGTCGCTGCGGCCCAGCAAACGCATCAGATGGCGGCTCGTGTGAAGACTGAACGGCCTGGGCGGGCGGGAGAGCTTCATGCCGGCTTCTTCCGGCGTGCGGTTGCCTTTGCGGTTGTTGCAGCGGTGGCAGCAGGCCACCAGATTTTCCCACGTTGTCTCGCCCGAACGCGAGCGCGGAATCACGTGGTCCAGTGTCATTTCGCCGGCTGGCAGGCTCTTGTGGCAATACTGGCAGGTGTAGCGGTCGCGCATCAAAATATTCTTGCGCGAAAGGGCGCGTGTCTGGTGCGGGATGCGGCGGTATTCCAGCAGCCGGATCACCGAAGGCACACTCAGGCAGCGCTTGGCGGAATGAATCTGCGACGGAGCAATCTCCTCCGCGGAGGCGACGCCCTTCAAAACCAGCACGAGCGCGCGCCGGGCCGCGCAAATATTGATCGGCTCGTAACTCGCGTTTAAGACAAGCACCGGGCGGTGCAGACGGTCTGTTGTTGCCATTGGATACGCTCTCCCATTTATTATTTGGCTCCCGCGGACGTTGAAGCAAAACTCATGTCGGCACCCTGGCGGCGGCGGCCAGGCGCAAAGGCCCGATTATCCACTCTGGCCAGCGTGAGCGCGGTCACGCGCGCCGCGCCGCTGGCTTTCAGGGCCCCAGCGGCGGCACGCAAAGTGGCGCCGGTGGTAAAAACGTCATCAATCAGCAGCACCCTTTTGCCGGAGAGTTCGGCGGGCCGCTTCACCACAAAAGATCCCTTTAAGTTTTCCTGGCGCTGTTTTTCGTTCAGGCCGGCCTGCGCCTGGGTGTAGCGGGTGCGGCGCAGATGATGAGAGAGCTTCAGGCCATAGCGTCGGGCCACCGGCTCGGCCAGAAGCTCCGCTTGGTTGAAGCCGCGCTCCCAGCGTTTGCGCCAGTGCATGGGCAGCGGCATGATGACGTCGAAATTTTCGCCGAACGGAAGGCTTTGGAGCAAAAGCCGCGACAACGGACCGGCCAGGCTTTCCACTTTTGAATATTTGAAGAGCTGAATGAGCTGCTGGAGGGGGCCGTCATAGCTGCCGTAAGAATAGGCGCAGTCGAAATTCGCCTGGCTCTTGCGGCAGACAGTACATAGGTCGTGCTCGTCCAGCGGATAGGAATCCACAAAAGGAGTCCGGCAGATGCGGCAAAAATACTCAAGCTGAAGCGGCTGGGGAGACTGAAGGCAGGAATGACAGACGGGAACGCGCGAGAAGGTGGTTAGGGGTTTTTCACACAGGCGGCAATCGTCCGGGAAAACCGAATTGAGCACAAAAGAGGCTGCGGCTTCTGAGGAAGAAGCCAGCCGAGACCAGTGGCTCTGAAGCGAGATGGCTGTGCCTGTGTCAGGACTAGGGAAGTCACACCCCCACTAAACCAGAATTGTACATCATATGAATTTGAAGTGCGGCCACTCCTGCTAAAGTTGCGAGAAGAAATAGCCGATTTCAGATTAGACGGACGGCCATGAGGCGAATCCCGCTGGCGTCAAAAGTTAGTTTTGAGTTTGGATTTTGTCAAAAAGGCGTTTACTATGAATTCGTTGCGATTTCTCCTTGTGCACCGCAGTCCGGCGCAGTCCGAACAGATTGCAGCACTCTTAGCGCGGGCAAACCATTCGGTTCTGCCGGCATCGGGATTGGCGGAGGCGGCGGACGCTCTTACGGTGGAGCGGTTCGACGCCGTTCTGCTGGCTTCGGAATTCCATGTTCGGGAACTGCGCGAATTCAGCGCCCAATTGCGCCAAATGGAGCAAGCTCAGCGCGCAACCGTTCATATGCCGGTGATTGGCCTGGCTCATATTCATGGCATTCCAGAAGTTTCCGGGGAAAATGGCGCCGAAGGAAGCGGCATCGATGCCTTGATTCCGGAACCGATTGATCCCGCCTCACTGACCGACACCGTCCTGAAGCTTGCGCAAGCCGTGTCCAGTTCAGGCCAGAATGGGGCAGCGGAGGAAGCCCTGGAAGTGCTTGATCCCGAGAAATTCAAGGAACAAGTGGGCTTCGACACCGAGCTGATGGTGGAGATTATCGACCTTTTTCTGGGCGAGCGGCAGCGGCAGGAACCGGAAATGCGGGAAGCGCTAATGTCGGGCAAGTTTGATCTGCTGTGCCGCCTGGCCCATACCATAAAGGGGTCCCTCAGCAGCCTTCACGCCATGCGCGCCCGATCGCACGCCCAGGAACTGGAATTTGCGGCCAAGAGAGGTGACGAGGACGTCTGCTGGCAATCGCTGGCTGCGCTGGAAGCGGACTTGGCGGAATTGGAGCCCGAACTGCTCGCACTGCGGGCCAGCTAGCTAGATGTTGTTACACTTGGGGTGTCCTAAGTCTCGCCACGCCCTATGAGTTCCTCCCCGGTTACCGAAATTGTCTGCGCCCACAGTCCTGATTCAGATGACGCTTTTATGTTTTACGGACTGGCCACCAAAAAAGTCCGTTCGCAGAATCTGGCATTTCGGCACGTTTTAGAGGATATTGAAACTCTGAACAAAAAAGCCACCCAGGGAATTTACGAACTGACCGCCATTTCCTATCACGCTTATGCGTATGTGGCTGACAAGTATGTCATTCTGTCCAGCGGCTCCAGCGTGGGCGACGGTTACGGGCCGATGGTGGTCACCACCAAGCACATGGCGCCGGAGGACCTGAAAGGCAAGAAGATTGCCATTCCTGGCACCATGACCACGGCGTTTTTGACGCTCAAACTCTTTCAGCCGGATTTTGAGCCGGTGGTGATTCCGTTTGACCAGATTATCGGCGCGGTGCAGGATGGCTTCGTCGATGGCGGACTGATTATTCATGAAGGCCAGTTGACCTATAACCATGTCGGATTGCACAACGTGATCGACCTGGGAAAGTGGTTCAAGGCCACGTATGGGCTGCCGCTGCCGCTGGGCGGGAATGCCTTGCGGCGCAATCTGGACGAGGGGGTGAAACTGGAAACATCGCGTGTCATGCGCGAGAGCATTCAGTATTCGCTCGACCATCGCGAAGAAGCGCTGAATTACGCCATGCAGTTCGCGCGCGACCTGGACCCGGCCATGGCCGACAAATTCGTCGGCATGTACGTGAATCATTTCACGGTGGATGGCGGCGAACTGATTCCGCGCGCCGCCCAGAAATTGCTGGATCTGGGTTTCGAAGCCGGGCTGATTCCCCACAAGACAGTGCTAGAAGTAGTTCGGTAAGCTGGGACCTGCGTCCCATGCAGCGTTCTATTCTTCTATTCTTCTGTTCTTTTTTGGCCTTCGCTCAGACTGAGAAACAGGTTCTCCAGGCCATTCGCGATCTGGGCAAGCGCGATGAACAATCCCTGCCAGCGCTGGCAGCTTATCTGACCAACGACGACCGCGCTATTCGCGCCGAAGCGGTCAAAGCCATCGTGAAAATTGACACCCAGCGCAGCATTGACCCGCTGCTGTCCGCCTTGCGCGACACTGACAGCGAGATTGAAAACCGCGCCATCGACGGCATTGTGAATGCCTACGTGCCTGGGTATGTGTCGGGCAGCGGCATTACCGGCTATTTCACAAAGGGTGCCCGGACGGTCAAGGCGTTTTTTTCTGAGCGCAACGACACGGTGGTGGACCCGGACGTGAAAGTACGGCCCGATATTGGGCCGGCGCTGTCGGACAAGATTGCCAAAGGCAGCGATATGGACGTGCGCTCCAACGCGGCGCTGGCGGCCGGTATTTTGCGTGACGCCAGCACGGTTCCGGCGCTGGAGCAGGGCTTGCGTTCCAAAAACAGCGACGTGATTTTTGAGTGCCTGGTGGCTTTGCAGAAAATTCGCGACACCTCCGCTGGCCCCAGCGTGACGTTTCTGGCGCGCGATTTGGACGACCGGGTGCAAGCGACGGCGCTCGAAACGCTGGGTGTTCTGCGCAGCACCTCCTCGGCGGACGATATTCGTTCGGCTTATAAAAATGCGCGCAATCTGAAAATACAGCGCGCCGCTTTGGAAGCGCTCGCGATGATGGCGCTGCCCGCCGACCGGCCTTTGTTCCAGCAAAATCTGCAGCAGAGCGATCCCGAATTGCGCGCCGATGCGCTGGAAGGACTAGCGCGAATTCGGGAACCCGACGACTTTCCCCAGATGAAGGCGGCGTTCGACGAGCCGAATGCCGATTGGCGGGTGCATTCGGCCGCCGCTTTCGCCATGGTCATGGAAGGCGATAACAGCACCGAAGACCTGGGGCCGCTGCGCTATCTGGTGGAAGGGTTTAGCCTGAAGGCGCGCGCGGGAGTTTCGGCCGGTTATTTAAAGGAAGTAGTGCGCAGCAAAGACACCCGGACAGCGCTGGCGAAAATTCTGGCCGACGATTTGAAAGATAGGAAAATTGGCATCCTGAATGCGCTGAGCACGGTGAACACGCCAGATTCCATTCAGATCATGCAGCAATATGCGGCGGATCGCGATAAAGATGTGGCCTTCGCCGCCATGCGCGCGGTGCGGATAGCACAAACCCGCAATCCGTCTTGAAGCCAACATTGGGCGTAAAGAAGAACTGCGGGTTTGCGTGAAAAACGAAAAACCTTACTTGGCCTTTTTCTGCTTCTGCTGACCGACGCGGACTTTGTTCATCTTGTTCTTGGCTTCTTCAAACGCCTTATGATCGTGACGGGCGACGGCATCTTTCAGATACGCATCCACATCGACGCCATTGGGCAGAACCGCCATCAAGGTGAATTCTTCCTTGCAGGTGGGGCAATAAGGCCGAAATCTCTTTACATTCGGGATTGCTGGCATAACTGATTCAGGATAACACGGGCAGGGGCTTTTGTGGCTGAACGCTGGCCTCAAGTGTTTTCGCCGTCTTCGCTGATCCTGGCTTCCAGGGCAGCACGCATGGCGCGGCGGAAGCGCTGGTTCTCGCGTTCGTGGCGTTTGCTGGTTTCGGTTAGTTGGTCGACTCGTTTGCCTAGCTCGGCTATGTCGTGATGCTGGAGTTCGGCGGTTTGGACAAGTGCTTCTAAGCGTTCGTCAAGAGACGGGCGTTGTGGTTCTGACATGGCTGGGATCTCCTGTTGTTGTTTATTGTCGCAAGCAGCGTTGCGGACAGATTCGGCATTCTGCTGAAAACGCGGCTGTCGATAATGGTGCGATGCCTCCGATGGACGTTTTACACGTATCGGCCGCCTGCGCCGCGGCATTTCTGGCTGGCGCGATTAATTCCGTGGCGGGGGGTGGAACGCTTGTGTCCTTCCCTACCCTGCTGTGGCTGGGTTTGCCATCGATCAGCGCCAACGCCACCAGCACGGTGGCCATTTGGCCAGGCACGCTGGGCAGCATCTGGGGATTCCGCCGTGAACTGGCGCAAACGGGCGCCAAGATGAAAATGCTGGCGATTGCGTGCCTGGCGGGCGGCGGCACGGGTGCGCTGCTGCTGCGCGTCACGCCCCCTTCGCTGTTTGATCATCTGGTGCCGTTTCTGATCTTGTTTGCCACAGTCTTGTTCACCGTGCAAGCGCCGATTCAGGCGAAGCTGCGGGAGCGCAGCAGCCGGCCAGTCAGCACCGGCATCTGGATGCCGGGCGCGGCGGTTCTGCTGTTTCTGGTGGCGGTTTATGGCGGCTATTTTGGGGCCGGTTCCAGCATTATGATGCTGTCCGCGCTGAGCGCGCTGGGCATGACGGACATTTTGCAGATGACCGCGCTGACCAGCTTCTATTCGCTTTGCATCAACGGCGTGGCGGCGCTGATTTTTATTTCAGCGGGGATGGTTTACTGGCCGTACGTCTTGCCAATGGCGATTGCGGCCATGATTGGCGGTTATGGCGCCGCTGGAATTGCGCGCAAAATTGGGCGCACAGCGGTTCGCCGGTTTGTGATGGGGGTGGGATTCACCATTTCCGCCGTCATGCTGGTGCGCACTTTTTAGCCGCTAAGGCCCAAAGCCGCGGTTCATGTCCCACAAAGGATAGTGCGGAAGCGCGCCGGCTGGATCGCGCAGGAATTCCTCCGTTTGCGCCGCCAGGTCGCGCATGCGCTGGCGGGCGGCTGGGCCGACGCTGCGCCTTCCCAGCGCGGGCGTCAACGCTCCGGCGCGCGCCACGCCCGGCGGCGGTTCCAATGTTTGCTTCATCGCCAGTCCGCCGCAATAATCGAATAGCGCCAGCAGCAAGGCCCGAAGCGGCCCGAAGCGCTCCCAGCGTTTCTCAATCTCGCAAACCAGATGCCAGTAGTGATGCTGCGCCTTGATGCCTTTGGCGGTGAGAAAGACGAAGGTTCCGCGCGTGCGCCCCGGGTCGCGCTCCACGCGCACATATGGCTTGAGCTGCCAGCCGAGGCCGCTGGTTTCCGGTGACGAACCGGTGACACGGGGAATGTCTGCCAGACGCACCCCGGCGTCGCCCAGCACGCGCAGAGTGCTGGCGCAAAGGGACAGCGGCGTGGCTGATTCGGCATTGAACTCACGCTCGAAGATGAGCAAGGCGTGCGACAGAAGCACGGGCAATTCGGCGCCGGGCTGTTCCGTGATGGCTGCCAGCAGCCGCTTGATCTGGGAGACAGTTTCGCCGAATCGCGCCAGCCAGCGGTTCTCGATTTCAGCCAGCAAGGGCGGCCAAATTTCGACCGCTCTGCTGCCCAGGGCGGTCAGGAGAATGATGCAGTCCGCGCGAATGCCGCGGCCGCTGCCCCAGCCATCGCGCTTCTTCGCCTCTTCCCCGCCCTGAAAACGAATGAAGCGCCAGCGCTCCAGGCAGCCGAGCATCAGTTTGGTTGACGCCGCTGGCAGCGGCGACAGCTTGGCCAGGCTGCCCACCGATACGCCGCCGCCATTCAGGTGGCGCATCAGGTCCAGCCAGACCTTCAATGACAGACGAGCGCCTGGATGGCCGGACCCCAGCATGCGCCATTCAAATTCGTTATCCAGTTCGACCGCGAACGCCACCAGCACCTGCGAAAGCAGCGCCGACAGCGGGCGGCTTGACCCATTCTGGGATGCGGTTGCCACTGTCTTTTATCCTAAGGCGTTTTGGACAATGGAGAGCATGAAGAAGGTCTTCCATTTTGACGCCCCGCGCGCGAAATATCATTGCGACGCCGCCATTGTGTGGTGCTTCGACAACCGCTTCCAACTGGGGTTCAGCAAGTATTTGAAGCGCTTGGGAGTGCTCAACTCCGATCCGATTAAAATTGCGGGCGGCGCGAAGGCTCTGGCCTCTCCCGAGCGGGAAAGTGACCGTGAATTTGTGCTGGACCAGATTCGGAAATCCATTCGGCTGCATGGAACCAAACGCGCGATATTGATGCTGCATTCCGATTGCGGCGCGTACGGCGGGCTGGAAAGCTTTGGCGGAAACTCCCTGGCCGAAGCCCAGCACCATGAGGCCGAGCTGAGAAATGCCTCGGCGTGGTTGCAGCAAGCCATACCTGGCTTGGAGGTGCAAGGATATTTTGTGGACTTCGAGGGAATTTGGCTGGTAGAAAGCTTGTCGTAACGATGGGGCATTTATCGTTCACGGCTGCGCAAAATTTCATAACCCGAATGCATTGAATCACTTCCGAGCTTTTCCGAACCTCCCGCGGAATGCCCCCATTCACCATACCCTCATAAGATGCAAATTCCAAAGACCGAAGCGCCGCTGTCACGCCAAACTTCAGAAACTCCGAAAAAAACACGAAATTACGATTTGAAACTGAGATAAATCAATGGATTCAATAACTTAGCAAAATTGAAACACAGCTTTTTCGCCCCAATTTCGCCCCTGTTTTGCCCCACTTTCGCCCCAAATCCGGGCAAAATCCAAGGCGCGGCACGCTTGCTGGCGTGCCGCGCCCACTTGACTGCGTGAAGCCAGATGCTCTAGAAATCCAGCCGCAAACCCGCCTGCGCCCGGCGCGCGTTTGTGCCATCGGGGAACCCGCCGGAAGCATTCCCGATGCCGACTCCCGCCACCGGGTAAATGGTGCCGTGGCCAGTAACGGCTGCGCCGGTCCAAGTCGCGTCGTAGCCGGTGGTGTTCACGCCCGTGTATGTCACCGAGTTGGTGAGGTTGAACACCTCAAACAACAGCGTGGCGCGCACGCGCTCGGCAAACGTCAGCGTCTTGGACAGGCGCGCGTCCACGCGCGTGGTGTCGTCAGGAAGGCGTCCGGTGTCGATGCCCAGCCATGGCACGGCGCTGGTGCCGTTGAAGCCGGACAGGTAGCCAGTGTTCTCGATGCCGGTAGGATTCGAAAGCACGGTGACCGTTTCGGTGTAGGGCAGCGGCGTGGCGATGGTGGTGATGGCGGATATTTTCCAGCCGTTCAGAAACAGCCGGTCAAACGCGCTGGTGCCGTGCGAGAAAGTCGGGCTCCAAACCCAGTTGATCACCAGGCGCTGGCGCTGATCCAGGCTGGACGTGCCTTTGACGCCCTGGTAGTTCCCGTTCAGAATGGTGGCGCTGGGGCTGCTGAAGAATTCGTTGCTGCTGACGCCGCCCAGGTCGGTGTCGATGGCGTGCGACCAGGTGTAGGCGAGCGAGGCCTGAAAGCCGTGGCTGATGCGGCGCTGTACCTGCACGGAAAGGCCGCTGTAATAGCTGTTGCCGCCATTATCCACTTCGTAGATATGGTTGAACGCCGGATTGAGGCGCTGGGAGCTGAGATAGACGGGCGTGGTGAAGGTGCCGACCGGAGACCCGCCCAGGCCGCTCAGAACCGTGTAGGTGTCGTAAGTGGACGGCGTGTTGGGCAGGTTGGCGTCGCGCACGGAGAAAAATTCCGCGCCGCGCGACCACATGTAGCTGACCGTCAGGCTGGTGTCTTTGTCGATCTCCTGCTGAATGCCGAAATCGGCTTGCTCGGTGTACGGAGTGCGCAGGCCGGGCTGGGCGAATTCAATGTTCGCCGCGCCGGAAGCCGTCAGGCCAGAGGCGCTGGTGAGCAGGTTCGGGAAGCTGGGATACGTGACGCCGGGCAGCGGCGAGCCGGGGCTCAGCGTGTAGGACTGCGTGTAGTTGTTGTTCGAGCTGAACAGCGTTTGAATCAGCGCCGTGTCGTAGCGGGAGTAGTAAATGCCGTAGCCGGAGCGAATCACGGTGCGGTTTTGGTTCAGGCTCCAGGCGAGGCCCACGCGCGGCGCGAAGTCTTTGTTGTCTTGCGGAATGATGCCGGTTTGCGGGTAGGCTGAGTTCACGAATTGCGAAGGCGGCTGCGGGATGAAGTTCTTTTCGTAGCGCAGGCCGTAGTAGAGCGTCAGATTCGGGCGGATGCGGTACTGATCCTGGGCATAGACGCCCAGCGTCGGCAAAGTGGTGTCGATGACGCGATTGCCGAATTCCTGGGTGAAGCTGGAATATTCGGTTCCGCCCTGGCCGTAGGCGAGTGCGAAGGCGTTGGCGCTGGCAAAGCTGTACGACCCGTTGCCGTTGACCAGTTCGTTGTAGTAATCCTCTGTTTGCATGTAATCGACGCCGAACTTGAAGCTGTGCTTGCCGACGGTGTAGCTGAGGTTGTCGGCCATTTCGTAGCGGTTTTCGCTGGGGTCGATGCGCGGAAGATAGTCGGCAAAGCCGATGGATTGGCCGGCCACGCTGAGCGAAATGGTGCTGATGTTGGGGTTGATCAGCGAGTTGTTGACGGAGTCGGCCTGGCGGTCTTTAAACCAGCCGAAGCGGGCTTCGTTGACGGTGCTGCCGTTGGGCACGAAAACCCACTCGGCGCGGCCGTTGCGGACGTTGACATCGTCGTTGCCGTTGCTGTTGAAAGCGCCGCCGCTGGTGACAACAGCGCCGGTTTGGATGCCGTTGGGTGAATTGAAGTGGACGTAGTTCAGGTCAAAGCTCAGCGTATTGCGGTCATTCAAGTGGTAATCGATTTTGCCGAAGGCGGTTTGCTCGTCGGCGGTGCGCGGCAAAGTGGCGAAGAACGACGGCAGCAGCGCGTTGATGGCGGCGCACTGCGCGGCCGTGGCCTGGTGCGGAGCGTATTGCGCCGCGCCGCAGCCGACCCATTTTGCGTTTGCGCCGCTGCCGGAAATGACCGACGGGTTGATGATGCTGCTGACCAGCGGAAACTCGCGCAACTGCTCTTCGGTGTTCAGGAAGAAAAAGAGCTTGTTCTTGATGATGGGACCGGAAAGATCGCCGCCGAACTGATTGCGGACTTCCGGCGGGTTAATGGAGGCAAACGGGTCGCGCGCATCCAAAGTCCGGTTGCGGAAAAACCAGAAGCCGGAGGCGTGAAAATCGTTGCTGCCGCTGCGCGTGACGGTGTTGACCACGCCGCCCATGGCGTTGCCGTATTCAGCGGAATAGGCGTCGGTGAGCACCTGGAATTCCTGCACCGCGTCTTGCGAGATCTGCGTGGCGATGCGCGTGCGGCCGGCGTTCTCGTTGTAGTACTGGTCGGTGGTGTCGTTGCCGTCGATCAAGAACGCGTTGCCGCCCGGAACGCCGCGGAAGCTGATGTCGCCAAAGGTGCCGTCGGGAACCACGCCCGGAGTGAGCAGAACGAACTGGTCGACGCGCCGCCCGTTAATGGGGTTGTTGTTGATCTGGCTTTGATCGATGGTTTGCGAAACATCGGTCTTCAGATCGTCGACAATGGGCGACTGGCTTTCCACCGTGACGGTGGTGGCTGCGCTCTGAATGGAGAGTTTCGCCGGAATGCTGACGTTCTGGCCCACGTGAACGGTGATTTCGCGGTCTTCAAAAGCGGCAAAGCCGGTGGCGTTGATGGTGACGGAATAGCCGTCGTGCGGCTCCAGAGCGGGCGCGCTGAAGACGCCGCCGCCGGTGGTGGTCAGTTCGCGGTGGAAGCCGATGGACTGGTTATCGATGGTTACTTTGGCGCCCGGAACGTTTGCGCCCGTTGGATCGGTCACAACACCGCTGATGGCCCCCACGCCGGCGGAAGTTTGGGCCATTAAAGGACCTAAAGAGAGAGTGAGAGCTAGAAAGAAAACAGATATAGACTTCATAAAAAAACCCTTTGATGCCCACATGGTAGCCATTGAGGGTTACACGCGCGTTAAAGTTTGGCCTCGCCAAGGCTCGTTAAATTACTTGTTTTCAGCAGTATGGCGAATTTGTTGAGGGCTGGCGGCAGATGGCGGGCCTCGCACAAGAGGGGTTCAGAAATCGCCAATTGCAAGTATTACCGGTACAAAAGTTGTGGCAGTTTGCCTCGATAACCGATAGGATTAGGGATAGTCCCAGAGTCGTGGAAAAACTGTTGCGCTTACCGGCGTTGTTTTCATACCTGACGTTTCAAATCGCAGCGTCGACTGCTCTGCCCACCCTCACCACTGCCAGGGCCGTGCATGACATGCGCGTGCAGGACGCCCGCAAGGGCTATCCGGTGCATCTGCGGGCGACCGCGCTGGTGCCGCTGCCGTGGTTTGACGCGCTGTTTGTGGACGACGGCGTAAGCGGCGTTTATGTGGGCATGAGCGCCATTGGCATGGCCCAGTTCCAGGCCATTCAGCCGGGCACGGTTCTCGACATCGAAGGAGTGACCGAAGCGGGGCACTTTTCCGAGGTAATCGGTGCGTCCCAGGTGCGCATTGTCGGCGAGCGGCCCGTGCGGCCGGCGCGGCGCGTCAGCCTGGATCAACTATCGGGCGGGACGCAAGACGCACAGTGGGTTTCCGTGGAAGGCACGGTGAGGGCAGCACGGCTAAAAGAAGGAATTCTGACGCTGGTGATCAGCGCGGGAGACTTCCGCCTGGAAGTGATGGTGACGCAGGGCAGCGAAGAAGAAGGCCGGCGGCTGGTGGATTCCAAAATCCGGGTTAGCGGCTCTATGGGTTCGCAATGGAACCATCGCCGCCAACTGATTGGCGTGGTGATGTACACGCCCAGCCTGGAACAGGTGCAGGTTTTGGAAGCCGCGCCGAAAGACCCTTTTCAGTTGCCGGTGAGGCCGGTGGCCGAAATGATCCGCTACACGCCGGGGGAAGAGCCGGTACACCGGGTGCGCATACAAGGATCGGTCATCGCCTTTTGGCCGTCCAAATCATTATTTGTGAGGGACGGCGACCTGAGCGTGGAAGTGCAGGCCGATGGGGAAACCAGCTTTCAAGTGGGCGATGTGGTGGATGTGGTCGGGTTTCCGGCGGCGAGTGAATACACGTACCAGTTGCAGGATGCGGTGATCCGCAAAGTGGCGGACGGACCTGTGCCCGCCGCCCGGAAGTTAACGCCGCAGCAGGCGCTGAGCGGCAATTTCGACGCGGACCTGGTCCAGATGGACGGCGTGCTGATGAACACCGAGAAATCAGAGCGCCAGTACAAGCTGCTGATGCGGGCCAACGGAATCGCCTTTTCCGCCACCTTGCCCTTGCAGGGAAACGAGGCCAGCTTAGCCGACTTGCGTGAAGGCGCGCTGGTCCGGGTGTCCGGCATCTGCGTGATTGATGAGACGGAAGAAACCAGAAAGTTCCGGCTGTCAAAGTCGTTCCGCATCGTGGGGCGTTCGGCGGACGATCTGGTGGTGCTGAAAAATCCATCGCCTTGGACCATGCGGCGGGTGCTTTCGGCGCTCACTTTTACCCTGATGGCCAGCGCTGCCGTGCTGACGTGGGTGTTTGCGCTGCGGCGGCGCGTGAAGATTCAGACGCGCGTCATCCAGCAGCAGTTGGAAGAGGCCGAGACGCTGAAAGAAGCAGCCGAAACGGCCAACCGCAGCAAGGGCGAATTTCTGGCCAACATGAGCCACGAAATCCGCACTCCCATGAACGGGATCATCGGCATGAGCGACCTGATTTTGCACAGCGCGCTGAGCGAGGATCAGCGCGAGTGCCTGGAAGTGGTGCGCGCTTCGGCCGATTCGCTGCTGGCGCTGATTAACGACATTCTGGACTTCTCAAAAATTGAGGCGGGCAAGCTGGAGTTTGAGCCGGTGGAGTTCAATATTCGCGATTGCGTGGAAGAAGCCACACGCATGCTGGCTTATCGCGCGGCGGAAAAAAACCTGGAGCTGAATTGCGAAGTGCGGGCCGATGTGCCAGAGATAGTGAAGGGCGATCCCACGCGGCTGCGCCAGGTGATTTTGAACCTGATCGGTAACGCGCTGAAATTCACTGACGCGGGCGAAGTGGCGCTGGAGGTTTCCCTTGATGCCAGCCGCGCGGCGCGCCAGGAGGAATTCAGCCTGCTTCATTTCACCGTGACGGACACCGGAATTGGCATTGCGCCGGCGGCGCAGAAGAATATTTTTGAGCCGTTTGTGCAGTCCGACGTTTCCACCACGCGCAAATTTGGCGGCACCGGTTTGGGCCTCAGCATTTGCAGCCGGCTGGTGCGCATGATGAATGGCCGGATCTGGGTTGTGAGCGAACCCGGCAAAGGCAGCCAGTTTCACTTCACCGCGGAACTGGTTTCACGCGGCGGCGGAACGGTTCGAAAGCCCGGCCAGCAACTGGAAATCGCCCTGCTGAGCGGGCTGCGCGTGCTGCTGCTGGACGATCATTCGCGCGGCATTGGAATTCTTTCCAGGCTGGCGGCGGGTCTGGGGATGAATCCTGTCATGGCGTCGAATTCCGAGCAGTGCCTGGAATTGCTGCGCGGCGCAACGGCGATGGGCTCGCCCTATTCGGTTTTCCTGTTTGCGGCGGAATCAGCGCTGGCGGATGGAACGCCGGTGGCCGAAAGAATTGCGCTTGATCCGGAGCTGAGCGGCACCAAGATGCTGGCGGTGGCGGCCAGCGCCGAGCAGGCTTCGCTGCATGGGCGATTGGGCTTTGACGGCTTTGTGACCAAGCCATTCCGGCGGCACGAGTTGGCGCGAGCCATTGCCAAAGCCGTGAGTGGGACTCCTCTCCGGCCAAGAACCGATTCCGCGTGCGGGCTGACAGCCAGGGCTCAACCTGCCTCCGCTTCCGGGCTGCGCATTCTGGTGGCTGAAGATAATGCCGTGAACCAGAAGATTATCCTGCGCGTGCTGGAGCGGCAAGGCCACCAGGTGTTCGTCGCCTGGAATGGCCGCGAAGCCTTGGACGTAATTAGCCGCGAAGCGATTGACCTGGTGATTATGGATGTTCAAATGCCCGAAATGGATGGATGGGAAGCGACAATCGCGATTCGGGCGCAAGAAAAAATCAGCGGCGCGCATTTGCCGATTATCGCGGCCACCGCTTGCGCCATGAAAGGCGACAAGGAAAAGTGTTTGCAGGCGGGCATGGACACTTACGTGGCTAAGCCGATCCAGACCGATCAGCTTTTGGATGTCATTCACCGGTTAATGGGCCAGCAATTAGTTAGTTTTCGGGTTCCTGGACGGTGAGGATTTGGTTGGCCTTCACCTGGGTGAGCACCTGTTTGGCTCCGCTGGGCCATTGAATTTCGATGCGGTCGGCCAGGGTGTCGGGGCCGAGGCCGAAGTGAGCGCGCTTGTCGCTGGAGGAGAGATAGCTGCCGGCGGTGGAGATGGTGGCGAATTGGGTGGCGGATTTGGAGACCAGCTTGACCACTGCGCCGATGGCGTCGCGGTTGCTTTTGTGGCCGATGAGGTTCAGCGTCAGCCAGTGTTTGGCGCTCGGTGTTGTGTTGCGCAGAACATAGGCGGGGCCGTCGTTGGTGGTGATGACGGCGTCCAGAAGGCCGTCATTGTCCAGGTCGCCGATGGCGAGGCCGCGCGCTACCCAGGCCTGGTCGAAGCCGGGAACTTGGACAAAGCCGTGGCCGGTGTTGCGCGCCAGCAGCAGGGGCTGGCGGTAATGCAGGTGGGGATTGGTTTTTTCGATGGTGTCGAGGTCATGGCCTTGCGCCACTATGAGGTCTTTCCAGCCGTCGTTATCGTAGTCGAAGAGCTTGACTCCCCAGCCGGAATAAGGCTGGGTCATGCGGCCCAGACCGGATGTTCGGGTTGTGTAGTTGAAGCTGCCGTCTTTGTTGTTTTCAAAGAGGGCGTAGGTTTCGTTTGACAGGTCGTCGACGATGAGGTCGGGGTAGCCGTCGTTGTTGAAGTCGCTGAAATCGACGCCCATGCCGGCGAAGGTTTTGCCGTCTTCGTCGACGGCGACTTGCGAGAGCAGGCCGCATTCTTCAAAAGTGCCATCGCCCTTGTTGTGATAGAGAAATTCGGGCATGGAATCGTTGGCGACGAAGAAATCGATGCGGCCGTCGCGGTCGTAATCGGCGATGGCGATGCCGAGGCCTTTGCCGGGCTTTTGCAGATGCAGTTTTTCGGCGACTTCGGTGAAATGGCCGTTGCCGTCGTTGTGAAAGACCAGCGGGGCGATGGGCTTGAAGGTGTCGGGATGGCAATAGGCGCGGCCGCCTTCGGTGTGCTCGCCGCAATAGATGTCGTCGAAGTCCCATTGCATGTAGCGCAGGACGATTAGATCCAGGCGGCCGTCGTTATCGAGATCAACCCAGGCGGCGCTGGTGGACCAGCCGCTGCCGCCAATGCCGGATTGCTCGGTGACATCGGTGAAGGTGCCGTTGCCGTTGTTGTGATAAAGCTTATTGCCGCCGAGCGCGGTGACGTAGAGATCTTCGTAGCCGTCGTTATCGAAATCGCCGACGGCAACGCCCATGCCATAGCCGGTGCCTTGCAGGCCGGCTTTTACGGTGACGTCTTCAAACGTGCCGTCTGGTTTCTGGTGATAGAGACGGTTCCATTGCTTTTCGCTGGTCTTTTGCGGGATTGCGCCTTTGGGCATGGGGTCCTGCAATACGGTTCCGTTGACCAGGAAGATGTCCAGGCGGCCGTCGTTATCGAAATCGAAGAGGGCAACGCCGGCGCCCATGGTTTCCGGCAGATATTTCTTGGATGTGTGCGAGGCGACGTGCTGAAAATGGATGCCGCTTTGGGCGGTGATGTCAGTGAATTGGCCGCTTAGATTGGCGGCGGCTAAGAAGAACACGAGAGAATGAATTCGATATGAAAGTGATGCTTGCACTGCTGCTGGTTGCCAGTTTACACGCCGACCCGCGCTGTGTCACTTGCCATGCGAAGGAAGACGCGGCTTATGCCAAGACCGGGATGGCGCGCGCGCTGACGCCGGTGAGCGCTTCGGTTGCGCCGCCGGATGGGCAGTTTGTGCATGCGTTTTCCGGAACGAAATTCGTGATTCATTCGAATGGCGCGGGCATGACGCAGAGCTTGTCGCGCACGGATGAATCGGCGCGGGAGTCGCCGGCGTTTGTGATTGGCTCGGGTAACCATGCGCTGGGTTATCTGGTGCAGATGGGCGACCATTTGTTTCAGTCTCCGCTGGCTTATTACACGGTGAAGAAGGTTTGGGATGTTGCGCCGGGATATGAGATGGAGCGGCGGCCGGATTTTTCGCGGCCGGTGACCAGCGAGTGTTTGTTCTGCCATGCGGGGAAAACGCTGCCGGTGGCGGATTCGCTGAACCGCTATCAGCCAGGGGTTTTTAGCGCTTATGGGATTACTTGTGAGCGCTGCCATGGGGATGTGTCGGCGCATTTGAAGAGTCCGGTGCCGGGGTCGATTTTGAATCCGGCGAAGATGGCGGGGGCGGCGCGCGCCAGTGTGTGTGAGCAGTGCCATTTGACGGGCGAGGCGCGGATTCCGAATCCGGGGAAGGCGATTACGGATTTTAAGCCGGGGCAGGCGCTGGAGGATTCTTATACGACTTATGTTGCGGCACAGTCGAATGGGCAGAGTATTAAGGTAGTCAGCCATGCCGAGCAACTGGCTTTGAGCAAGTGCGCGGTGAAGAGCGGGGATCGGTTGTGGTGCGGGACTTGCCATAATCCGCATGAGGAGAAGGTTGATTATCGCGCGCGGTGTTTGAGTTGCCATGCTGGGACTCTGGACAGCGCGCATGCGGCGCCGGAACGGGATTGCGTGGGTTGCCATATGCCGAAATTGCCGGCTATGGATGGCGGGCATACGGCGTTTACGAATCACCGGATTTTGCGGGTTCCGGGAGCGGAGATTGCGGGCGCGCAGGCGGATACTTTGACGGCTTGGCGCGAGCCTGATGCTTTGGTGAGGGACCGGAATTTGGCTTTGGCTTTGGTGACGGTGGGGCTGGAGAATGGATCTTCGAGCGAGGTGATTCGCGGATATAAGATGATGAACCGCGTGGCGAAGGATTTTCCGAATGATGCGGCGCTTTATACGACGCTGGGTTCGGTTTTGCTGAAGGCGAAGGAGCCGGGTGAGGCGCTGAAGTGTTTTCGGCGGGTGATTGCTTTGCGGCCGGGGTATGCTCCGAATTATGTGAATGAGGCTTCGGCTTTGGCGGCCAGCGGGCAGAGTGCGGCGGCAATTGGGGAACTGGAGAAGGCTCGGGGGATGGATTCTTTGCTGGCGCAGGGGGTGATGTTGCTTTCTCAGCTTTATCGGGAGGCTGGGGAGATTGGGAAGGCGGAGGCGGTGATGGCGGATTACGAAAAGGCTATGGGTGAGGTGCGGACTCAGTGATGGTGGAATAGGCATCTAGCTTAAGATTTTTTTCGGTTTGGGTTTTTCCGCTCGGCCATTTGATGGTGAGGGTGATTGGCTGCGTGCAAGTGCCCAGGCCGAAGTGGAGGCGGGGGTCGTTCGCTGAGATGTAGCTGCCGCCGTTGCGGACGGTGTCGAATTGGCGCTGGCCGCAGGCTTCGACGGTAACGGCGGCTCCAATGGCGTCCCGGTTGCTCCTGGTGCCGACGAGGCGCAGACCGAGCCAGTGATTCTGGTTGGCGGTTTGGTTTTGCAAAAGCACGGGCTGGCCGGAGATGGGCAGCACGACGATGTCGATTTTGCCGTCGTTATCGAAGTCGGCCTGGGCTCCTCCTCGGTAGGAGTTGTCGGGCGTTTGCGGGAATTGATAGGCCGGGGTGAACTTTCCGGCGTGATTTTCGAAAACCAGAAACGGCTGGAAATAGTTGGGGACTTTGGGATAGACGTGGCCGTTGGCGGACCAGAAATCGAGTTCGCCGCGGTTGGAAAAATCGGCCAGTCCGCAGGCCCAGCCGAGATACGGTTTGGTGAGCATGGCCAGGCCGGACTCGCGTGACACTTCGTCAAAATTGCCGGTGCGGTCCTGCGTGAAGAGCGGGAAGAAATCGTCAAAAAAGGTGGTAATGACCATGCTCAGGCGGCCCTGGCGCTGGATGTCGCCGACGGCCACGCCCATGTTGGCCTGGACGCGGCCATCGGCGCTGAAGGCAACGCCTTGTTCGAGGCCGGCTTCTTTGAAGGTGCCGTCGCCGTTGTTCAGGAAGAGCAGGTTGGGGTCGGAATCGTTGGCGACGAAGATGTCGGTTCGGCCGTCCTGATTGAAATCGCCGGCGACGGCGGTGAAGCCGTGGGAAGGCTGGGCGTGGCCCAGGCCGGCTTTCTCGGTGATGTTGGTGAAAGTGCCGTTGCCGTTGTTGTGGTAGAGAATGCCGCGCTCGCCCTTGAGGCCGATGGGTCCGCAGAAACCGTCGACGCCCAGGTAGGGACAGACGGGCGCGGGGTCTTTCAGCGAGAGGGAATGAATGTCGATGTAGCCGGAGACGAAGAGGTCGAGATTGCCGTCGCCGTCGAAGTCGCCGAAGGCGCTGCCGGTGTGCCAGGCGATGCTGCGGCTGAGGCCGGCGGAAGCGCTGACGTCGGTGAAGGTGCCGTTGCCGTTGTTTTTGTAGAGGACGTCGGTGCCGATGCTGGTGATGAGGATGTCTTCGTAGCCGTCGTTGTTGAAATCGGCGGCGTTGGCGCCGGTTCCCCAGGAGGCGTTGCTGAGGCCCGCGCGTTCGGTGACGTCTTCGAACTTGCCGTGGCCGAGATTGTGGAAGAGATAGACGCTGTTTTTGAGCGGCGTGACCGGTTGGTTGGCGACGATTTTGCCGAGCTGGTCCATTGTGGAACCGTTGACGATGAGGAGGTCGAGGAGGCCGTCGTTGTCGTAATCGAGCCATGCGACGCCGCTGCCGTTGGCTTCGGGAATCCAGCGTTTTTCGGGGGCGCCGCAGCGCATTTCGGCATGGATGCCGGCGGCTGCGGAAGTTTCGCTGAACTGCAGATTGCCAGGGCTGGCGAGGGCCAGGGCGGAAAGAAGATAATTGAGAAAAAAGCGCATGCTCTGTATCACAAGAACGTTATTCCTTAGTTTCGTACTGTTGACCGCTGTCTTTGGGCAGGGCGAAGATGACCCGCGCGTGGAGCGGCTTTACAACGAAGCCCGGCAGGCGCAGGGGCAGGGCGATGTGGCGGGGGCGATTGGCAAGTATGAAGAGATTTTGAAGATTGCTCCGAAGCTGGGCGTGGCGTATAACAACCTGGGCGCGCTTTATTTCCGGCAGCGCGATTATGCCAAGGCGGCGGGCGTGCTGCAGCAAGGGCTGAAGATGAATCCGGGGATGACATCGGCGAATGCGCTGCTGGGGATTGCGTTTTTTGAGAGCGGCGAGTACGCGAAGGCTCGGCCGGCTCTGGAGGCGGCGCTGAAGGCGAACCCGGCCGACAAGAATGTACCCATGTTTCTGTCCAAGGATCTGATGAAGCTGGGCGATGATGGGGCGGCAACGGCGGTTTTGCAGAAACTTTCGGCGAGCCAGCCGAATAATCAGGAAGTTTTCTATTTGCAGGCGCGGCTTTATATGCAGATGTCGGAGCAGGCGCTGGCCAAGATGAACGCGATTGACCCAAATTCGGTTTTGTCGCACCAGCTTTCGGCCGAGGTGATGGAGAGCATGAACAATTACGACGGCGCGGTGGTGCAGTTGAAGAAGGCGGTGGACTTAGCGCCGACTCTGGCGGGCAACCATTACAAGCTGGGCGATGCGTATTGGAACATGTCGCAGTGGGATTTGGCAGCCGAGCAGTTTCAGGCTGAGCTGCGGATTGATCCGGGCAGTTGCCAGTCGCATTGGAAGATGGGGAATATTTTGCTGCAGAAGAACGCGGCTCCGGAAGAGGCGCTGGCTGAGCTGGATAAGGCTTTGGCGGGCTGTCCGGCGCTTTCGGATGCGCATGTGGACCGGGCGCGGGCGCTGGTGAAGCTGAACCGGAATCAGGAGGCGGCGGCCGATTTGGAGTTTGCGGCGAAGGCGACTCCGGATGATGCCAGCGTGCATTTTTTGCTGGCGAAGACGTACCGGGCATTGGGACGGGCGGAGGAGGCGGCGCGGGAGATGAAGGTGTTTAGCAGGCTGGATGAGGCGGCTCGGGCGGCAACGGCCGAGCGGGCGCAGGAAGTGATTCAGAACAAGCAGGGGGCGCATTAAAGGATTAGCGGTCCGGCGTCACTTGAGGGCGGTGTAGCGGTCGGTTTCGGCTTTGGCTTTGTCGGGGAGGCCTTGTTTTCGGTAGATTTGGGCCAGCATGAAGTGGAGCGGGGCGTTTTTGGGTGAGAGGTCGATAGCTTTTTCGATTTCGGCGCGGGCTTTGTCTAGCTGGCTGAGGTGGAGGTAGGCTTTGCCGAGTTCGCGGTGGATGCGGAAGTCGGCGGGAGCGATGGCCAGGGCGCGGTTGAGCAAGGGGAGGGCTTCTTCGACGCGGTTGTCCTCGATGAGGAGGCTGCCGCAGTCGAGATAAGGGCCGGGATTGCGCTCGGGACTTTTTGCTTCCAGAGCGATGGCGCGCTGGTAGGCGGCGATGGCTTCGTCGTTTTTTTGGATGGCTTCGTAGGAGAGGCCGAGATTGTCCTCGGCTTTGACGTTTGACGGGTCCAGTTGCAGGGTTTTCTGGAAAGCGGCGATGGCTTCTTCGAATCGGTTTTCGTTGTATTTGGTGCGGGCGAGATCGTACCAGGCCTGGACGTCGGCTGGAGTCCATTCGAGGACTTTGGTGAACCATTTGTCAGCGTCGGCGAAGTCGCCGAGGATGACGTAGTCAGAGGCGACGACTTTCAGATCGCGCGCGCCGGGGACGCGGTATTTTGCGCCTTCGGTGTATTCGGCGAGCGATTCGGTGGCTTTGGATTCGGTGAACAGGACATAGCCGAGGAGGAAATGACCGTCGGCTGAGTTGGGGTGGGCATGAACGTATTCGCGGGCGGTGTTTTCGGCTGCGGTGAGCTGGCCCTGGCGGATGAGGAGGTCGATTTTATTGAAGAATAGGTCGTCGGAGGGGATTTGCAGGAGGAATAGGGCGAGGAGAAAAGGTGTCACGGAAATAGATTGGGCGGAGCCGGTGAAAGCTCCGCCCATCCTTTAGGCTACTTGAAACTAGAAGCGAATTTCAAAGTGGGCTTGGCCTTCGCGCCTGGTGTTGGCTTGGCTGTTGATGACCTTGCCAAAGTTTGTGTCGGTTAGCGTGGTATCGGGAGATCCGAAAATCACCCGGTTGAACAAGTTGAAGTATTCGACCTCGATCTTCAGTTTGACGTGTTCGCCGAGCTGGAAGTATTTCGCGGCCGAGATATTTTCGTTGGCATTGAACGGGTTGCGGGCACCACTGAGTTCGCGCTGCTCGTTGCCGATAGCCCAGACGCCGGGGTTGCTGAAAGCGGCTGCGTTGAGAACGGGCTGACCGCTGTAGACGTTGTTATAAGAGAATTGCTGCGTCACACCGGAGATCACATTCGGACGGTTCGATGTGCAGGTTGGTTCGGCGCAGCCCAGCGGATCGCCGGGAACCGTGACTTGGAGCGGGGTACCGGTAGCGTAGGTCAGCAGCGGGCTGATCTGCCAGCCGCCAGCCAAGGCTTGCACCACTTTGCTTGGATTGCTCATGAAGGTGCGGCCCTTGCCGAACGGCAGTTCGTAGGTGCCGGCGATGTTCAGAGCGTTGGTGGAATCGTTACCATCGATGGACCATTCGGCTTTCTGATTGTTTTTGTTCAGCGAGGACGAGGCGAACGAGGTGAAACCGGAACCGGTATCGGACATCAACCGGGACAGGCTGTAAGCCACCAGGAAGCTGAGTCCGTTGGTGTAGCGCTTTTCCACCTGGACCTGAGCGGCATTGTAGAGAGAAGAGCCGTTGTCATCAAAGTTATTAAAGATGCTGGCAAACTGCGGGTAAGGCAGAAGGGCCTGCAAGACCGTGGCGGAACCGCCGTATTGCTGGACAAAACCGGCGTACGGAATTTTGATTCCAGCCGCGACTGCCTGCGGGGAAGTGACCAGATCGCCCAGGATGGGGCCCAGCGAAAGATAGCTGGGGTTCAACTGGTTGATGGGATTGAGCTGTGAGGTGAGGCGGTTGCCACGGTTGCCAGTGTAAGACGCGCTCAGGAACATCTGATAAGGCAGTTGCCGCTGAATGCCGATGTTCCAGACGAGGTCGTACGGAGCAATGCCGTCGTGGTTCGGATCGAATGCGTCGATGGCCGACGCAGTTCCGAGCGATGAATTGAACGCGATCGGGGTCGGCAGTGGGAGCGAATTTGTATCCCAGTTTCCGAATCCGGGGCTGGTTGTGCCGGTGGTCTTGTAGGTGGTGGAACCGTCCAGCAGGTTGCCGTAGTTGACGGCCACTTTACTGGTGCCATATTCATAAGCTCCGCCATCGAGGAAGTTCATGGAGAAACCGCCTTGCAGCACGGTCTTATCGTTGATCTGATAAGAGACGCCGCCGCGCGGTGTGAAGTGGTCCCACTTGATAGCGGCACGGTCCACGCCAGCGCAGCCGGTGCAGTTGCCGAACTTGGTGGCCGCACCCAGCAAATTGCCGGCTGCTGGATCAGGAATGGTCGAGTTGAAGTAGACAATGTTGTTGCCGATTTCAGTGAACGGCTGCATGATATCCCAGCGGACGCCGAGGTTGAAGGTCAGCTTGGGACTCCACTTGATGTCGTCCTGCACGTAGATGGCGTAATCGCGATTGCGAAGACGCTCTTCAATGGTGCCGATGCGGTTGGCGCTGTCCACTTGGCCCAGCAGGAAGCTGGCGAAAGAGTTGCCGGTGGTGGAAAGATCGTTATTCACAGCGTAGTTGGGATCGGCCGTCGTGTTGTTGCTGAAGTAAAAATTGCCAGCGCAATTTTGGCATTCGTTATCGTCCTGGTAAGTGCGGCGATACTCGATGCCGATGTTAAAGGTCTGCTTGCCCTTAATCCAGAGGTAGTTATTTTCGAGCACGGTGCCGAGCTTACGATTGACGGAATCCGTGTTGGACGCGCCCTCGGTAGTGGGTGAGTAGTTGCCCTGGAAAATCAGCTCGGGAAGAATCGGAGCGTCGGGGGCGGCGGAAATCGTTGGCTGGGTTCCGGTGCGCTCGGGAAGCTGGAAGTTGAGTTCGCCTAGCCAGCTTGCACCCGCCGTGACAACCAAATGCGGTGTGACGGTGTAAGCGTAATTGATGATGAAGACGGTTCCCAGGTCGGGGTAGACGGTTTTGTCGGCCAAGGGGCTGGAAAATGGCAGATCGGTGCCGGTGTTGTCGCCATACGAAGTTTGCTTATCGCGCCACATGGCGAAGTGCAGGGATTGCTTTTCGTTGATGTTGTGATCGATATTGAAACCCCAGGGATCCTGGCGGACGGGCAGAACACCTTCGCCGTTGTTGGCGTTGTTCTGGTAACCGGGCAGGGTGGGGTTGGGGATATATTGCAAAAGGCTGGCGGAATTCTTGCTGAAGCAGAGTGCCGGGACGACGTTGCCGCGGAATGGCATGCCCGGTGTGTTTCCGTTGGCGTTACAGCCGCTGTTGACGGGATTGTAAATGGTGACGCCCAGGCCGCTGAAATCGCCCGCCTTCTCGGCGGCGGTTGGCAGCGAGTAGGTGCCGGTAGCGGTCTGGTTTTCGCGGTACCACTCGGCGGTGGCGTAGAAGAAGGTCTTGTTCTTGCCGTTGTAGAGGTGAGGAATAATCACGGGGCCGCCGATGCTAAAGCCGTAGTTGTTTTCCTGGTCTATGGGAACGGTGGGCTGATAAGCACCCCTGGCGTCAAAGAAGTTGTTGCGGATAATTTCGAAACCGTCGCCGTGCAGGGCATTAGTGCCCGAGGCGGTGTGGTAAGTGACCACGCCCTGCGCCAAACCGTACTGGGCGGAGAATGACGAACGCAATACGTTAAATTCGTTCACCAGTTCGAAAGGCGGGTTCCAGATTGTCTGGTATCCCTGGGTTTCCGACTGTGCCATCGGTATGCCGTTGAAGACCACTTCGCTCTGGAAGTCGACACCGCCGTTGATGCGCTTGCTGAACGTGCCGCCAGTGACGCCGGGCGCCAGGAAAATGAGGCTGTCAATCTGGCGACCGCGGCCGCCGGAGACTTCGTTGGGCAGTTCCTGCACCACTTTATTCTCGATCGTCGTATTCAGATCGGGCTGGGTAGTGTCAAGAGAAATTGCGTTCTCTTGAACGGTGATGGATGTCGAGGCTTCGCCGGTTTTGAGCACAGCATCGACGGTGGCGGCGTGCGCCACTTCCACGCCAATGCCTGTCAGAACGCTGGTCTGAAAGCCGGCATTCTCCACCTTAACGGTGTAGGTGCCGGGAATCAGATCGGTTACGTTATAGGAACCGGCGGAATTGGTGGTGGTGGTTTTCTTGACTCCAGTCGCGTCGTTCGTTACCGTAACCGTGGCGTTAGCCACGACAGCACCGGAGGCGTCTGTTACCGTGCCAGTAATACTACTGATTGTCTGTGCGCTGAGCACGCTGGATAGGATGAAAAAACAAGCGAAAAGACAGGAAAGACTGGCTGTCTTTAAAAAAAAGCCGATGTTGACGGGGGCTTTTATTTTATTAGTCTCTGAATTCAACAAGGATAGGCCTCTCCCAAGGCAAAAATTTTTAGGTGTTGGAACCACTGAAAGCTTTACGAAGTCTACAGCCTTCGAATTACGGGAGTCAATACTTTGGGCCTAGAAATTTCTCCATCTATGTAACCCCCGTAGTTTTGCGTAATCTTTCTTTTATCATTCAGTCTGGCGGCGATGCACATAAAATCGAAAATTTTCGCAATTGTCCTTTTAGCACTATCGGCGCAATCGCAACAATCTGAATCATCGGCGGATTTCGGCGTCATCGTTAGCCCCAGCTTGGCGGGCGCGGGAGACGCGGAAAGAGCTGGAGGCGGGGATGGATTTCGCGGTTCTGGCGAAAGAGAAATCGGGCGATGCGAGCGCGGAGAAGGGCGGGTATCTGGGGCGGCTGACGGTTTCTCAGCTTCGCGGGGAGTTTCAGGGGGCGGCGAAGGGGCTGAAGCCGGGAGAGTTTAGTCCGGTGACTCCGGTTGGTTCGGGGTTTGCGATTCTGACCGTTTTTCGGACGCCGCCGCGCACGCAGGATCTGGATGCCGACCAGATTAAGGCGCTGGCGCAGCGCGGCTCCGTTTTGGACACCATTGATATTTCGGGGATGGCGTCTGCGAATGCGGCGTTTAACGCTTATCCGAACAAGCCAGCCGGCTGGGAGCATGATCCGGAAAAAGTTTGCGAGGTGCGGACGAATTCGTACAACATGGCGGTGGACCGGCTGAGCCAGCAGTTGCCTGAAGCGGATGCACAGCCGGCGGGACGGGTGAGGCCGATTGATCTGCTGCATGGGCATGCGGTGCTGGCGCTGCTTTTTGTTTACAGCGGGGAGATGGAGCAATCCATTGCGGAGTGGAACAAGGCGTACCGGATTGCGATGGAAAGTGTTCCGGATTCAGTGCCTTACGTGGAAGAGGCGCTGGGCGTGACGTATCTGCACTGGGCGGAGATGGAGAATGGCGTTTACAAGAAGCCGGATGCGGCGCTGCCTTTCGCGAAACAGGAGAACGCCCAACTGGCGATTCAGTATTTTTCGAAGTTTTTGGCGCGGCAGCCGGAGAATCTGGAAGTGAAGTGGCTGCTGAAGGTGGCGAGTTCAGACATTACGCAGAAGGAGAAGCCGGGGAGTTTCAAAGACATTGCGGCGAAGCTGGGGCTGGATGTCTTCACCGGCGCGGGCGGCGTTGTTGTGGATGATTTTGACAACGACGGTTTGCTGGACGTGGTGACGTCGAGCATGGATATGTGCGAGCCGCTGCATTTTTTCCATAACAATGGCAACGGGACGTTCACTGACCGGACGGAAAAGGCGGGGCTTTCGAAACAACTGGGCGGGCTGAATATTGTTCATGCCGATTACAACAACGACGGGTGTTTGGATCTTCTGGTTCTGCGCGGCGGGTGGGAGGCGGCGAACCGGAAATCTCTGCTGCGCAATAATTGCGACGGCACGTTTACGGATGTGACGGAAGCGGCGGGCCTCGGTTCTGTCACGTCGACGCAGACGGCGGTGTTTGCCGACATCGATAACGACGGATTTCTGGATTTGTTCGTCGGCAATGAGAACACGCCGAGCCAGCTTTTTCGCAACCGCGGGGATGGGACTTTTGAAGATATTTCGCATAAGGCGGGCGTGGATAAAGTGGCCTTCACCAAGGGCGTGACGGCGGCCGATTACGACAACGACGGGTATGTGGATCTTTATGTGTCCAACGTGACGGGCGCGAATTTTCTTTATCACAACAACCAGAACGGCACGTTTACCGAGATTGGGCGGCAGGCGGGCGTGCAAGCGCCGTATTTCAGTTTTGCGACGTGGTTTTTTGATTATGACAACGACGGCTGGCCGGATCTTTTTGTGAACTGCTACTACAGTTCGATGGAAGAGGTGATTCGCAGTTCGATGGGTCTTCCCTTCTCCACCGAGACGCTGAAGCTGTACCGGAATTTGCATAACGGGGCGTTTGAAGATGTCACGGAAAAAGTGGGATTGAACAAAGTTTTCATGCCGATGGGGGCGAATTTCGGGGATGTGGATAACGATGGCTGGCTGGATGTTTATCTGGGTGAAGGGCAGCCGTCGCTGGCTTCGCTGATGCCGCATGTTTTGCTGCGGAACAACGAGGGGAAGAGTTTTTCCGACATTACGGAAGCGTCGGGCACGGGGGATTTGCATAAGGGGCATGGGATTGTTTTTGCGGATTTGGAGCGCAGCGGGCATGAGGACATTCTGGCGGGGATGGGCGGGGCGGTGCCTTCGGATAAGCATGTGATGCGGGTTTATCGGAATCCAGGAAACGAGAATGGCTGGCTGACAGTGCGTCTGAAGGGTGTGAAGACGAACCGGTTTGGCGTGGGTGCGCAGATCAAGGTGACGCTGCCGGGGAGGGTGATTTATCGGACGGTCGGGGAGACTTCGTCGTTTGGGGGGAATCCGCTGGAGGAGCATATTGGGCTGGGGAAAAATGCGCGGGTGACGGCGCTGGATGTCTGGTGGCCGGTTTCGAATACGCGGCAGCATTTTACGGGGATTGCGGCGAACCAGCGGATGGTGATTCAAGAGCCGGCGGGGCGCGGGATTGTGCTGAAGTCGGGCGGGCATGCGCTGACGGTTTCGTGTGAGGCGATTCCGGGGTATATGGACGCGATGGAGATGGAATTTTCCTTGCGCGCGGAGAAGGCTTTGAAGCCGGGGACGGCGATTCGGTTTTCGATTGTGAAGCGCGGCGAGACGCTCTACGCGGAGGATATTCAGGAAGCGACGACGGCGAACTTTGAATCGGAACCGATGGCGGCGGGGCAGTTGACGGCGCTTAAGAATGTTTTTGAGCCGGCGGCAAAAGTGCTGAATGTGGGCGATGCGGTTCCGGATTTTAGCTTGACGGATCAGGCGGGGAAGACGGTAAGGCTGGCGCAGTTTCGGGGGAAGGTGGTGGCGCTGACGTTTGGTTATTCGCGGTGCCCGAATCCGAATTATTGTTTCCGGTTGTCGAGCAATTTGCAGAAAATTGAGCCGCGTTTTCGGGATTTGGTTTTGGTGACGATTATGATTGACCCGGAGCATGACCAGGGGGCTGCTTTGGCCGAGTATGCGCAGGTGTTTGGGGCGGATGCGGCGAAGTGGCATTTTTTGACTGGGCCGCTCCAGGAGATTCAGCGGATATCGGGGGAGTTTGGGGTGAATTTTTGGAGCGTGGAGGGGTCGCTGACGCATACGCTGCATACGGTGATTTTGGACCGGCAGGGGCGGGTGGCGGTGAATTTGGAGGGGAATCGGTTTACGGCCGGACAGTTGGGGGATTTGGTGCAAACGGTGATGGAACTAAAGTAATGCGGAGTAATGCGGGGACAGTCAGCCCGTTACACTAGTTTTAAAAACTAGTGTAACGGGCTGACTGTCCCCGCATTAGTGGATTTTGGGGTCGATTAGGGCGGCGAGAGCGAGGGCGCGTTTTGCGCTGGCGGCGTCGCCTTGCTGCTGCAGGGCCAGGCCGAGATCGAAATAGAGAATGGCGGATAAGGGATCGATCTGCAGGCCGGCGCGGAAGGTTTCGATGGCGGCGGCGGGCTGGCCGGCGGCGTAGAGCGACGCGCCCAGGCTTTGATAGGCGGCCACCATGTCGGGGTCGAGTTCAATGGCGCGGCGCAGGGCTTCAATCTGTTCGGACGGGTGTTTGGCCAGCGTGAGCCCCAAGTTGAACTGGGCGAAGGCGTCTTTGGGGTAGATCTGGGTGGCGAAGTGCAGAACTTCCGAGGCGCGGTCGGCGTTGCCGGCTTCGGCCAGAATGCTTCCCATCAGAATCAGGGCGCGCAGGAAATAGGGATAGGCGGCCAAAGCTTCCTGGTTTTTGGCGACGGCCTGGGCGCGCTGGCCCAGATTGTTCAGGCGCACGGCTTCGGTGTAGAGACGGTCGGCGTCCCATTTGAAATCGCGCGGGAGACGCTCGAAAATGATGCTGCGGGCGCCGGTTTTGACCACGGGGCTGACGGCACCGTGCTGCAAATGCGCCACGGCTTCCACAAGTTTGGGGTCCATGTCGGCGAGGGCGGTGTCGCCGAGGAAACCTCCTCCGGGGGCGGTGGGGTCGGAGGAGAGGCCGTGCGCGACGGCGGAAAAGGCGTCGCCTTTGGCCAGGCGCGCGGTGATTTGCGCGAGTTGGGCGTCGTTTTCGGCCACAATCAGGCGCAGGTATTCACGCTTGGGGATGACTTGCGAGCGCAGGGCGGGATCGGCGGGCATGGGCTTTGCGCCGGGTTCGGCGTGAACGCGAATCCAGTGGTCGGTCAATTGAAAGGAATCGGACGGCACGGTGGGCATGTGGCAGCCGACGCAGCCGGCGGTGCGGTTTTTGGGACAGATGGCGGCGTGCCGGGGATTGCTGAGTGAATGGCATTGCAGGCAGACGGCGACGGATTTCTGGGCGACGGCGGCGGAATCTTCATGCGGGTTATGGCAGGCGGTGCAGGTGAGGTTTTCGCCGCTTTGGATGAAGCATTCGGTGTTGCGCAGGGCTAATACTTGGCTCGAGACCAGCAGATCTTCGGGCATGGGATCGATGTGGTGAGTGCCGCCAGCCAGGCTGCTGTGGCATTGGGCGCAGGCTTCGAGGCCGCTGGCGCCTTTGAGGCTGGCCGGTTTCAGGCGCGGATCCGACACGTGCGCGGCAGCGGGACCGTGGCAGCTTTCACAGCGCACTCCGCCCTGCGCGCCTGCGCCGAGGGTTTGCGGTTTGCCGTGGCAACTGAGGCAGCGCTCCTGAAACGAGGGGCTGAGCGTTCGGCCGAGTTCGTCTTCGGCGTCGGCGGGCATTTCCTTGCGGAAACCGGGGGACAGGACCAGCGCGCCGGTGTGCGAAAGGGCATAGCGGGCTTCGAGCATGGCGGGACGGTCGAGCGGGAGACCGCCTAACTGGTTGAGCGTCAGCAGAAAGCTGAGGCCGTGGCGCTCGCCGCCGACCATGGCTTCAACCGGGACGGCCAGCTGGGCAACGGAAAACTCGTTTCCCTTGACTTGGTAGTGCAGGGCGCCTTCGTCGAAGTGGAGCGGCGGCGCGGAGTTGGGACGCCAGGTTCTGGCCATGGCGGTTTTGCTCTGTGTTTCAGAAATTGCTTTATGGCAGCGCGCGCAGGCTTCCGGACCGGCGTATGGCTCGCTTCCCGAACAAATCAGTGTCAGGCTGAGGGCCAGCCAGAGAAGACGAAAATGCATCTCCCCTGATTAGACCGTAACCAAACTCTGGCGAAACGAAAGCTTTCCGCCGATACGTGAATGTGGCACTAAGGCCCAGAGTGTGTTTGCTGCTCATCCTGCTCCTGGAAGCGGGGTGCCGGCGAGTGCCTCCCGTGCTTACCACCGTTGAGCAGATCAGGCAGCTAAAACAGGACGACGCGCCCGACCGCCCGGTGCAACTGCGCGGCCGGGTTCTTTATGTGGATGGCTTGGCGCGGACCATGTTCTTCCAGGATTCCACCGGCCTCATTTTTCTGGACAAGCAAATCTGCACGGACCGCTTTGGGGGCGGCGAACTGGCGGTGGTGACGGGCGGAGTGGTGCAAGGCGGGCAGACGCCATCGGTGTTTGCGCCGCAGGTGAATTTTTTGCCGGCCAAAGACGTGAAGTCGATGAAACTTCCCGCGCCAGTTCGCTTCGACGCGCGGCGGCTGAGCCCGGATGCGCCGCAATATTCCCTGGTTCAGGTGGAAGGCAGGGTGACGGCGGCGTCGCTGGACACCTCGCAGGCCATCCTGCTGGTGGTGAATGACGGCGGGACCAGCGTTCAGGCGACCATTCGCACCTGGCAGAATTTCGACAAAAACGCCTGGCTGCATGCGCGTGTGCGCCTGACCGGGGTGCTGAGGACGGAGTACGACGCCACGGGGCAGTTGGCTTCGCTTCGGCTCTATGTGCAATCAGATGGGGATGTCAGGGTGCTCGAAAAATCGCCTGACCGGCAGAATCGCTCGCCGGCCGAGGCGAAGCAAGCCACGCTCACCGCTATTTCGCAGATCCGCGCGCTGTCGGAGGCGCAATTATCCACTTACCCGCCGGTTGACCTGCGCGCGGTGATTACCTATGCGGAGCCGGAGAACCAAGACACGTTTGTCCAGGATGCGGGCGGAGGAATCTTCATCATTGCGCCGCAGAGCCACCGGTCCTGGCGGCCGGGCCTGGTGCTGCATATTCAAGGGCACGCACGGCCGGGCGGCTTTGCCCCCATCGTTCTGGTGTCGAAATACCAGGAGGCGGGCCAGGCACCCATGCCGCAGGCGCTTTCGCTGTCGGACGAAGAGCTTTTCAGCGGAGAAGCCGACAGCGACTGGGTGACGGCTCAGGGCACCATTGATTCCTTTGAGAGGGGGCCGACCGGCGTCAATCTGGGATTGAATTGGGGCGTGCATCACTTTCAGGCGCTGGTGATGAATGCAGCCGGGCTTTCCGATTCGATTGTGGGCAGCCGGGTGACGCTTGAAGGAGTTTGCAGCGTGGTCTCGAACGTGAAGGGGCAATTGACGGGTCTCGAAATCAATGTGCCGAGCCCTGCCTTTCTGCACACGCAGCGGGCCGGCGGAGGTGAGCTGGCTATTACCAGCATTGATCACTTGCGGCGCTATCGGGCGGGGAAGGATTTTAGCGAATGGTCGAGAATTCGCGGCGTCGTCACGCTGACACATGAAAATGGCCCCACCTATATCAGTGATTCGACGGGTGGAATTTTGATCCGGCATCACCAGCGCATCAAGCTGGCGGTGGGAGACATTGCCGATGCGTTTGGCTTCCCGTTAACGGGCAGCCTGAACCCGGTGTTTGATAACGCCGCCATCCGGCGGGTGAAGGCGGGCCGGCCGCCGGCCGGGATTCCGCTGATGCCGCGCGAGGTGCTCGATGACGGGCGCGATGCCGAACTGGTGCGGATTGTGGGTGTCGTGCTGGACGAGGTGAATAACCGCGCCGACCAGGAACTGGTGCTGCAGGCCGGAGGGATTGTTTTCGATGTGAGAAACGATGGCGGGCCGCTGCCGCCGATCGCGCGCGGCACCGTGATTGCCGTGACCGGCATCACTTCGCTGCGGGCGGGGGGAGAGGAGAGTTACGGCGGCGCGGCGGGGCTGTCCCTGCTGCTGCGTTCAGCCGCCGACATCAGCATTCTGCGCGGCGCTCCGTGGTGGGATTCGCGGCGGATTTTGCAGGGGGCGGGCGGCGCTTCGGTGCTGGCCTTGCTGGCCTGCGCCTGGGTGGCGGTGCTGCGCCGCCGGGTGCGGGAGCAAACGGCCGAACTGCGCCTGGCCAAGGAAACGGCGGAGGCCGCCAGCAAGTCGAAGAGCGAATTTTTGGCCAACATGAGCCATGAGATCCGCACGCCCATTAACGGCATCATGGGCATGACGCAACTGGCTTTAGAGGCCGATCCGACGCCCGAGCAACTGGAATATCTGTCGGCGGCGCTCACGTCGTCGGAATGCCTGCTGACGGTGATCAACGACATCCTGGATTTTTCGAAAATCGAAGCCCAGAAACTGGACCTGGAATATATCACTTTCGATTTGCGCGACACCGTCGGCGACGCTCTTCGCACCATTTCAGTGCGCGCGCACGACAAGGGGCTGGAGCTGGTTTACGAAGTGGCGGACGATGTGCCGCAGTCGATGAAGGGCGATCCGGGACGGCTGCGCCAGGTCATTCTCAACCTGGTGGGCAATGCCATCAAGTTCACGCTGCGCGGGGAGGTGGCGGTGAAAGTGGAGCTGCAGTCGCAGATGGAATCCGGCTTCCGGCTGCGTTTCGCCATTCGCGACACCGGCATCGGGATTGCGCCGGACAAGCAGAAACTGGTGTTTGAAGCCTTCTCGCAGGCCGACGGTTCCACCACGCGGCGCTTTGGGGGCACCGGGCTCGGTTTGTCGATTTCGCGGCAATTAGTGGATCTCATGAATGGCAGGATTTGGCTTGAAAGCGAGCTGGGGGTGGGAACCACGTTCTTTTTCGAAGCTGAGTTTGCTCTTCCCGACGTGCTGGCGGAGGGTCCCGTCCACGCCAGCCAGGAAGCGGCCGAATTTCATCCCGAAGAACTGCGCGTGCTAGTGGTGGACGATCATCCGACCAACCGGCGCATTCTGGAAGGTTTTCTGACCAAGCGGAAGATGCTGGCCACGCTGGCCGAAAGCGGCGATCAGGCGCTGGCGCTGCTGGAGAAGAATTCGTTTGACCTCATGCTGCTGGATTTTCAAATGCCCGATATGGATGGCCTGCAGTTAGCCCAGGAAATTCGCCGCCGCTGGCCGGCGTCGGCGATGAAAATTGTGGTTCTGACTTCCATCGGAGAGCGCGGCGAGGCCGGACGTTTTCGCGATCTGAATATTCACTCGTACCTGCTGAAGCCGATTAAGCATTCCGAGCTGTACAGCGTCATTCAGAAGCTGTTCACCGACGACGCCGGGCGCGCCGCTCCCGCCCATCTGAGTGATGACAAAGAACCGGCTTTGCGGATTCTGCTGGCTGAGGATAATGCGATCAACCAGAAAGTGGCGCTCCGCATGCTTGAAAAGCGCGGCCATGCGGTCACGGTTGTGTCCAATGGCCTGGAAGCGGTGAAGGCGTTTCAGGAAATGCCTTTCGACTGCATTTTGATGGATGTGCAAATGCCCGAAATGGATGGGCTGCAAGCAGCCGCGGCGATACGCAATCTGGAGCGGGAAACGGGCGCCGGGCAGGCCAGAATTCGCATTATTGCGCTAACCGCGCACGCCCGGGGCAGTGACCGCGAGCGCTGTCTGGCGGCGGGGATGGACGATTTTATTTCAAAACCCATTCAGGCAGGGGAACTTTCGAGAATGCTGGCGAAAAATGTTGTGGAAGAAAATGTCCCCATTCCGCTGAGACAGGGCTGAGAAAATTTCAGATGCAATTTCGCTATTTCAGCGGCAAAAAAACACTAGTTTCGGCATGATCCTGCCCGATAAGCACCTTAATGCGACTTTTGTGCTTATTACTCCTATTGGCGGTGCCCAGGGTGGTCCTGCGCGCCCATGGTCTTGCCGACGATATTGCAGGCGCCCTTCCTGACTTATCGACGGAACGCCCCGGATTTTCGGTCCCCAGTTCACCGGTTGGTCTGGGGATATTGCAACTGGAAACGGGCTACACCTTTGAATGGGCGCGGCTGGGCCCGGCGCAGTTGCGCACCTACGCCGCGCCGCAGGCGATGATTCGCTTTGGCTTGACGAAGACGCTGGAGCTGCGCTTTTCAACCGTGGGGTATGAGTGGCAGTCGGCGCACATCGCGGGCCAGCGCAGCGTGGTGAGCGGCGGAAACGATTTTGTGCTGGGGGCCAAGTTCCGGGTCATCCCGCAGGCGGAAAAAGGCATCCGGCCGGAAATTTCCGTGATTTCCGGCCTGTCCATTCCGGCGCGCGGCCAGCCTTTCACCAGCGGCGGCTGGGACCCGTATTTCACGCTGGCGGCCGACAAAGACCTGCCGAATAAATTCAGCCTGGTGGCGAACATGAATTACGCCTCAGTCAGCGACAGCGTGGGGCGGCTGTTCAGTTCGGGCGAGAGCGTTTGGGTGACGCGCCCGCTGAAGCCGTTTGGGGTCTTCGCCGAGGTTTTTCGCACCACCATCGCGCGCGGCCTCGGCAGCGAGGTGGTGGCCGATATCGGCTGCTATAAGGGCATCGGGAAACACATGCAGATTGATGTGGAAGCCGGGCATACGGTGGCCGGTCTGCGGCCGAGCATGTATGCGTCGGTGGGGCTGGTGATTCGCGCTCCGCGGGCTCTGCTGGGGCCGAACCGGGCGGGATTTCACCCCTCGGGAAATTGACAGCAGGACTTTGGTTGGACGTTTCGCGCCCCGGCGAAACCCCAGGGCTTTCTGATGAGGACTAAGGTGCTTTTGTTTGCAAGTGACTAATGTTTCGGCGATTTTAAGCCGAACTTGGTCTTGAGCCTGAGTAAAAGCCAGGCAGAACGGAGAAAGACTATGGTTATGGAATTGACGCAGTTCATGACGTTCAAGCTGGGCAATGAGCTGTTCGCCATTGGCGTGGGCCAGGTGCGCGAGGTGCTTGAAGTGTCGACGATTACGCGAGTTCCGACGGCGCCCGAATACATGCGCGGAGTGGTGAACGTGCGCGGCAAGGCCATTCCGGTGGTGGACCTTCGGCTGCGCTTCGGCTTGCCGGTGGTTCCCGACACGGTGAGCACGCGCATTGTGGTGATGGAGCTGGTGCTGGACGGCGAAGTGACGGTGCTGGGCGGCATTGCCGACAGCGTGCATGAAGTGATTGAGCTGGATGAATCGACGATGAATCCGCCGCCGCGCATAGCCATGCGCTGGAAGACGGAGTTTATCCGCGGCATGGGGCGCCGCGGCGACGATTTTATTATCGTGCTGGACGTGGATGCGGTGTTCGCCTCCGATGAAATTGCCCTGATCGGGCAGGCGGTCGGAGAAGAACATGCGCCTGCCTAGGGATCTCCGGCTTGCAAACTGTCTGGAAACAATGGCGGGACAGGCGGCGCCGCCTGTCGCCTGATCGTCCAAAAAAGGAAAACAACAACAAATGCAGATCTTGAGAAACGCAGGCAGCGGCTACTGGGAAGTTTCCGGCGGCCTGGATATTGAATCGGCCGGAACGCTGAAGACGGCGCTGCTCGACTGCTTTTTGGAGCCCGGCGAGGTGGTCATCAATTTGTCGGGCGTGGATCATTGTGATGCCAACGGCTTGCAGTTGCTGATTGCCGCACAGCACACGGCCGAGGCGCTGGGGCGCGCGTACCGCATTCAGCAGCCATCTGATGCCGTCAGCGGACTGGCGCGCAACCTGGGGCTGCTGCGGGACGGCTCGGTGTTCGACCAAAGGCGGCGCTTTCCAGAAGACGGCGTGCCCGTGACGACTGACACCGAAGGCGGCGAGTAACGGTGCGGCAAAGGGCGAGGAATAAACGATGACAAAAGGTGGCGAATAACAACATGGATTTCAACCCGGCCGAAACTTTCATTCAGGAAGCCGAAGACCTGCTTGCCGAAATCGAAGCCTGCGCGCTTCAGTTGCAGGAGGATTTCTCCTCCACTGAAACGATTCACCAGTTGTTCCGCGCCTTTCACACCATAAAAGGTTCGGGATCGATGTTTGGATTCGACGCCGTGGCCTCGTTCACCCATCACGTGGAGACACTTCTCGACCAGGTGCGCGAAGGCCAGGTGCCGGTGAGCGAGGAGCTGTGCCGCATCATTATGGAGAGCGGCGACCAGATCAAGGCGCTGTTCAAGGCGTCGCAGGGCGGCGCTGCGGCCGACAAGGTGGAACAGGCGAAGCTGCTGGCGCGCGTACACAAATTATCGGCCACGGCTTCTGGCCAAGCGCCGGGCCAGGCGCATGGCCAGGGAGCGGGGAAAGCGGCCGAGGCGGACGGCGGGGAAACCAGCGGCGGCGCGGCCCGCACCTGGAATATACGCTTCGTCCCCGATCCTTTAATGCTGGCGCGCGGCTGCAATCCGGCGTTGCTGTTCCGCGACCTGAAAAAGCTTGGAAAATGCTCCATCGAAGCGCATACAGACCGTGTGCCGGCGCTGGACACGCTTGAGCCGGAGCACTGCTATTTGTGGTGGACGATCCGGCTGGAGGGCGACACGGACCGCAACACCATCCGCGAAGTCTTCCTGTTTGTGGAGGATGGCGCACAGCTCGACATCGAGCCGGACGCGGCCGAGGCGCTGATTGCGGCGGCGGGGGGCGGACAGAATGCCGTCAAGGCGCCGGAAGAGGCAAAGACGGCGGTGGCGCCGGCAGCGGGCGCCGCGGGCGCGGGCACGGTGAAAGTGCCGGCCGCGCGCCTGGACCGGCTGGTCAACTTGGTGGGCGAACTGGTGATGAACCATTCGCGCCTGGCGACCGCGGCGGCGCGCTTTGCGTCACCGGAAATTGCCGGGCCGGTGGAAGAGATTGAGCGGCTGGTTTCGGAGCTGCGCGATGATGTGCTGCAAATCCGCATGATGCCCATTGGCAGCATATTCGGGCGCTTCCGGCGATTGGTGCATGACCTGTCGCAGCAGTTGGGCAAGGAAATCAACCTTGTCACCGAAGGCGAAGAGACGGAGCTGGACAAAAGCATTCTCGACCGGCTGGGCGAGCCGCTGGTCCACCTGCTGCGCAACAGCATTGACCACGGCATTGAAGCGCCGGACGACCGCGCCGCCAAAGGCAAATCGCGCAAGGGCACCATTCGGCTGGTGGCCACGCATCGCGGATCGGATGTGGTGGTCAGCATTGCCGACGACGGCAAGGGCCTGGACACGGCCGCGATCCGGGCCAAGGCGGTGGCCCGGCAGATCATTTCCGCCGACGCCACTTTGAGCGACAAAGAGATTTTCAACCTAATTCTGCTGCCCGGATTTTCAACAGCACAAGCCATCACCAGCGTTTCCGGCCGCGGCGTGGGCATGGATGTGGTCAAGCGCCAGATTGACGCCTTGCGCGGCACGCTGACGATCACGAGCGAGGCGGGGCGCGGCTCCTGCATGGCACTGACGCTGCCGCTGACGCTGGCCATTATCGACGGCCTGCTGGTCGAGTGCGGGCATGACCAGTACATCATCCCGATGGCGGTGGTGACGGAAAACGTGGAGCTGCCGCTGACCGAGCGCGAGCGCAATAATGGCCGCAATCTGGTGGCGGTGCGCGGCGAACAGATCCCTTACATCGACTTGCGCAAGCTGTTCGCGATTCAGGGCTCGGCGCCCAGTATTTCGAAAATTGTTTTGGTTCGTCACGAAGACCAGCGCATTGGCCTGGTGGTGGACCGTGTCATGGACACGCATCAAACGGTCATTCAGGCTCTGGGGCCGTTTTTCCGGAACATTGAAGTGGTTTCCGGATCGACGGTCATGGGCGATGGCCGGGTGGCGCTGATCCTGGATGTGGCGGGTGTGGTGCGTCTGGCTGACAATCCGCGGCACAGGCGCTCGGCGGGTCAGGCTGCGGAAGCGGCGTAGAAGTGAATAGTTCATTCATCTTATAAAAAAAATCAGAAAGAGAAGCTTCAAAAAACATGAACAACCTGAAAATTGGCACACGCGTGGCGGTGGGATTTGCCTTGACCACTTTGGTGACGGCCGCCCTCGGGATACTGGCTTACACACAGATCTCCAACATCAACAAGGCCTCCTTCGAGGTCTCCGATAATTGCCTGCCCAGTGTCAGCGTGATTTCCGGGATCAAGGCGAACGTGCAGGGGGTTTACGGGCTCATCCTGCAGCACGCCATGAGCACCGACGCGGGCCATATGGCGGAACTTGACAAAGAAATCTCGGACCTGCGCTCGGACACCAACACCCTCTTCCAGAAATACACGGGCATGTTCACAAACGACGAAGACAAGCGGCTGTATGCGGCGATGGATGCCGCCCGGAGCGCCTTCTGGAATCAGGCCGACCAGGTCCTGACGCTGAGCAGGCAGAACACGCCGGCCTCGAACAAGCAGGCGGTTGATCTCATTACGGGCCGGCTGAGGGAACTCCAGGCGGAGGAAGTGAAGGCCACCGAGGCGGAGGTGAAGTTCAACGAGGATGTCGCGGCCGAGGATTCGAAGGCTATTACCCAGGTGGTTAGCAGCGCGCGCACCGGCATCATCAGCAGCCTCATCGCGGGCATCACACTCGCCATCGTCATTTCAGTGTTCGTGATTCGCAGCTTGACGAAGCCGCTGGCGCAGGCGGTTGGATTTGTGAACCATGTGGCTGAAGGCGACCTTGGCCATCATGTGGATGTCACTTCGCAGGATGAACTGGGGCAAATGCTGAGTGCTCTGAACCGAATGGTGGAGAACCTGCGGGCGTCGTCGGATGTGGCCGAGAGCATTTCTCAGGGCGATTTGACGGTTCAGGCACGCGCGCTTTCAGACCGAGACTCGCTTGGCAATGCGCTGATTCAGATGCTCGAAAGCCTGCGCCGGACGGTGCATCAGGTGACGGGCGCTTCGGCGAATGTGGCATCGGGCAGCCAGGAAATGAGCGCGACGGCGCAGCAGCTTTCGCAAGGCTCAACCGAGCAGGCGGCGGCGGCGGAAGAGAGCACCTCAGCCATGGAGCAGATGGCGGCGAGCGTGCAGCAGAATGCGGAAAATGCGCGCCAGACGGAAAAGATTGCGTCCACAGCGGCGGAAGATGCCAAGTCGGGCGGCGAGGCGGTCATCCGGACGGTGGAGGCGATGAAGAAAGTCGCCGAGAAGATCAACATCATTGAAGAGATTGCGCGCAAGACGGATCTGCTGGCCTTGAATGCGGCGGTGGAAGCGGCGCGCGCGGGCGAGCATGGCAAGGGCTTTGCGGTGGTTGCCTCGGAAGTTCGCAAGCTGGCCGAGCGCAGCCAGACGGCGGCAGCCGAGATCAGCCGTCTTACTATTGATGGCGTCAAAACGGCCGAGGGCGCGGGCCAGTTGCTGGTCAAACTGGTTCCCGACATTCGCAAAACAGCCGAACTGGTGAGAGAAATTTCGGCAGCCAGCAGCGAGCAGAGCAGCGCCGCCGCGCAGGTGAACAAAGCGATGCAGCAATTGGATCAGGTGATCCAGCAGAATGCCACGGCTTCTGGCGAAATGGCTTCCACTTCGGACGAACTGGCCAGCCAGGCGGAATCGCTGCAGGCATCCATACGGTTCTTCAAGCTGGACCGGGGGGCATTTGGCGGCGCGCCGGAAAGCTCATCGGTCGCCTTGAAGCCGATCCGCAAAAAACAGCCGCTGATGCGGCCCGCAAAAAGCACAAGCACCAGTCTGGTGAAGATGGACCAGGCTGTGCGGTTCTCCGGACCGAGCATTGAACTGGGCTCCAATGCGGGAGAAGCCGATGCCCGCGATCACGATTTTGTGGCGTTCCAGGATTAAGGGAAACACCGACCAGGGAAACAAGCAGGGGGGCCCGGCGCAAAACAACGCCGGGCAGGGGCCAGGGGACAAGACATGAATAATCTGAAAATCGGCACGCGAGTGGCAGCAGGATTCGCCATTACAACACTGTTGACGGCAGTCCTCGGGCTGCTGTCATATAGTCAAATCTCAAATATAAACAAGGCTTCCGCGGAAGTCACCGAAAACACTTTGCCCAGTGTCAGCATCATTTCGGAAATCAAGGCGGTAGTGGAGTCTCAGCAGGGGCTTCTGCTGCGGCACGCTTTGGCCGCCGACAGCGGCCAGAAGGCTGATCTTGACAAGGAAATTGCAGCCAGAAGAGCCCACAATGCCGCACTCCTGGAAAAATACCAGGGGTTGTTCAGCAACGACGAAGACCGCCGGCTTTTTGCGGTGATGCAAGCGGCCCGGAGCGCTTTTTGGAATGCTGGCGATGAGATTTTGCGGCTGAGCAGGCAGAATACGCCGGCATCAAATAAGCAGGCGATTGACCTGGCATCGGGCCGCCTGAACGACTTGCAAACAGACTATGTGAAGGCGGCTGACGCCGAGGTAGCCTTTAACCAGGCCATTGCCGCCGAAGACTCAAAGACAATCACGCACGTTGTCGGCGGCGCGCGCACCAGCATCGTGGTCGGCTTGATCGTGGGGATTGTGCTGGCTATCGGCATCTCAGTCTTCGTGATTCGCAGTTTAACGGTGCCGCTGGCGCAGGCCGTCCGGTTCGTGAACTACGTGGCGCAAGGCGATCTGGGGCACCATGTGGACGTGACATCGCAAGACGAATTAGGGCAAATGCTGGCGGCGCTGAACCGCATGGTGGAAAACCTGCGCACATCGTCGGATGTTGCCGAGAGCATTTCCGAAGGCGATTTGACTGTTCAGGCGCACGCCCCTTCGGCCAACGACTCGCTGGGCAACGCGTTAATTAAGATGCTCGAAAGCCTGCGGCGGACCGTGCATCAAGTGACCGGCGCCTCGTCCAATGTGGCTTCCGGAAGCCAGGAAATGAGCGCCACCGCGCAGCAGCTTTCACAAGGCTCGACCGAGCAGGCGGCAGCGGCGGAAGAAAGCACTTCGGCCATGGAGCAGATGGCGGCGAGCGTGCAGCAGAACGCGGAAAATGCGCGCCAGACTGATAAGATCGCGTCGACTGCGGCGGAAGACGCCAAATCGGGCGGCGAAGCGGTTATCCGTACCGTGGAGGCGATGAAGAAAGTCGCCGAGAAGATTAACATTATTGAAGAGATCGCGCGCAAGACGGATTTGCTGGCTCTGAATGCGGCAGTGGAGGCGGCGCGCGCTGGCGAACATGGCAAGGGCTTTGCGGTGGTTGCTTCGGAAGTTCGCAAGCTGGCCGAGCGCAGCCAAACCGCAGCAGCCGAGATCAGCCGCCTGACCGTGGATGGCGTCAAAACCGCGGAAGGCGCGGGCCAGTTGCTGAACAAACTGGTTCCCGATATCCGCAAAACAGCCGAACTGGTGAGAGAAATTTCTGCCGCGAGCAGTGAGCAAAGCAGCGCCGCCGCGCAGGTGAACAAAGCGATGCAGCAGTTGGATCAGGTGATCCAGCAGAATGCGACGGCCTCGGGCGAAATGGCCTCCACTTCCGACGAACTGGCCAGCCAGGCGGAGTCGCTGCAGGCCTCCATCCGGTTCTTTAAGCTGGACAAGGGCTCGTTTGGCGGTTCGCCGAGCGGCACATCGGTCGCGTTAAAGCCAATGCGCAAGAAACAACAGTTGGTGCGTGCCAGCAAGCCCGCCTCCACTAGCACCAGCCTGACCACTATGGACAGGGCGATCCGGTACGCCGGACCCAGCGCCGGACCCAGCATAGATCTGGGCTCAAACGCGGGCGAGGCGGACGCCCGCGACAGCGATTTTGTGGCATTCCAGGACTAAGGAAACGCGCAGTGGCGCAATGGGCCGGCGCATTGCCGCCGATAAGGAAGCAGAATGCCTGACCTCGCAATTGAAAATCCGACTGTTAAGATGTCTCGCGGGAGCTTTGACCGCTTCGCCGAGTTCATCACGCGCGAACTGGGCATCAAGATCGAGCCATCCAAGATCTCGATGATACAAAGCCGCCTGGCGCGGCGCGTTCGGGAACTGGGGCTTGAGTCGATTGACGAGTATTGCGATCATTTTTTTGGCGCGGAAAGCGACGAGCTGGAGCGGGTTCACTTTGTCAACGCCGTCACCACGAACAAAACCGACTTTTTTCGCGAAGTCGAGCATTTCAATCATTTGACCAAAAAGGTCCTGCCGACGATCGAGCGTCAGATAGCCGACCGGGCGGGGGAGCGCAATCTCAAGCTTTGGTCGGCGGCCTGCTCATCGGGAGAAGAGGCTTACACGATGGCCATGGTGCTGAGCGAATATGCGCTGACGCACGCGCCGCTCACCTTTCAGATTCTGGCCACCGATGTGTCGACAAAGGTTCTGGAGATGGGGAGAGAGGGGATTTACTCCAAGTCGCAGATTGCGCCGGTGCCCGATGTGATGCGGCGCAAGTATTTGCGCATGGGGATGGGGAAACATCACTCGCTGGTGCGGGTGGTGCCGGCGCTGCGCCAGCATGTCAGTTTTTGCTACCTGAATTTCATGGATGCCAGCTACGGCATTCGGGAAATGTTCGACATTATCTTTTGCCGGAACGTGCTGATTTACTTTGACCGGCCGACGCAGGAAGCGGTGATCAACAAGCTGTGCCGGCATTTGCATCCAGGCGGCTTTCTGTTCATCAGCCATTCCGAATCGCTGGCTGGATTGAATGTGCCGCTGGAGGCGCTGGGCGCGGCGTGCTACCAGAAGCGAGCTAAGGAATAGTTATGGCGGACGTAAAACAAATTCGCGTGCTGATTGTCGATGATTCGGCGTCGGTGCGGCAGGTGCTGACTCAAATATTCGAGTCGGATCCACAGATCAAGGTGGTGGGGGCGGCAGCCGATCCGTTTCGGGCGGTGGAAATGATCCGCCGGGACCCGCCGGACGTGATCACGCTGGATGTGGAGATGCCGCGCATGGACGGGCTGACGTTTCTTGAAAAGATCATGAGCCAGCATCCGATTCCGACGGTGATGTGTTCCACCTTGACCGAGGCCGGGTCGGACGTGGCGCTGCATGCGCTTGAAAAAGGCGCGGTTGAAATTATTGTGAAGCCCAAGGTGGGCGCCAAGGAGTTCTTTGAGGAATCGCGCGTGCGGATGTGCGAGACGATCAAGGCTGCGGCGCGCGCGAGGCTGAAAAAACTGGCCGTCAGAGCCAAGCACGACCCGGTCAAGGCCAAGCTGAGCGCCGATGCGATGCTGCCGAAGCCGGGCCGGAACGCGATGATTCAAACCACCGAGAAGGTGGTGGCGATGGGCGCATCCACGGGCGGCACCGAGGCTCTGCGAGTGGTGCTGGAAGCGATGCCGGCCGACAGTCCCGGGATCGTCATCGTGCAGCATATGCCGGAGAATTTCACGGCGCGCTTCGCCGAGCGGCTGGACATGCTTTGCCAAGTGACGGTCAAGGAAGCGGCGGACGGCGATCCGGTTCTGCGGGGCCAGGCGTTAATCGCGCCGGGAAATAAGCATATGCTGCTGCAGCGCAGCGGGGCGCGTTACTACGTGGAAGTGAAGGACGGGCCGCTGGTCAGCCGGCACCGGCCCAGCGTCGATGTGCTGTTCCGCTCGGCGGCCAGCACGGGCGGCAGAAATGTGGTCGGCGTGATCATGACCGGCATGGGCGACGACGGCGCCAAGGGGATGCTGGAGATGAAGCAGGCGGGCGCGGTGAACGTGGCGCAGGATGAAGAGACGTGCATTGTTTTCGGCATGCCTGCGGAGGCCATCAAGCTGGGCGGCGTCGACAAGATTTTGCCTTTGGACCGCATTGCCAGTGAAGTGGTGCGGCTGAGCCGCTAATTTTCGGCCGCGTCCGCGCGCGCAGGCGCCTCCAAGACTCTCTCGATTTTTCCTTCCAACCTCAACAGGTTTTGGGTTGCCTGCGTATATCTTGCAGAGCGCAGGATCTTCTCCGCCAACTGATTCAGGACGCGAAGGCGGGAGATGCGCGGGCGTTTGAGCGGCTGGTCACTATACATGAGCGACAGGTGCTGCGGTATGCTCAGCGCACTCTGTTGCGGCGCGAGGCGGCGCAGGAGGTTTTTGCTCCGGCTGCACAAAACCTGGGCGCGGTGGATAAAAAACGCAATGTTGGAGCGTGGCTTGTTGCGACATTTTGCGGCGGACGAAACCGGATCTGACGATTGACGGGTTTGCCGAATCCCGCAGAACTGATGGGCGCTGCGCAACAGCGCCTGGTGCTTCTGGCGTTGCGAGAGTTGACGGTTCGGGAACGGGAAGCGATTGTTTTGCCGACCTGGAAGGCCATTCGAAGGCCGAGGGCGCATCAAGATCAAGAACTTTGTGATGGCCCGGATCAGGAGGAGCCAATGAAGCGCTGCGTGAGCGAAGAAGATTTGGCTTTGCATGCGAGCGGCGATTTGGGCAGCGCGGTGGTGGCGGCACATATCCAAGAATGTGAGGACTGCCGGCGGGCCTTGGCGGAGTTTCAGTTGGCCGCGCAGTTTTTTGCGGATGGGTTTGCCGATCCTTCGGAAGAAGAGCTTCGCGCGGTTCGGCTGGGCGTGCGGGAGCGGCTGCATGCGGAAGCGCGGCGGATTCTGTGGAAGCGCCTGGCGGCGGTTGCGGCGAGTTTGGCTTTGGCAGCTTCGGTCTGGCTGCATCAGCAGGGTGACGGGCCGTCGCCGCAGGTTGCCATTAGTGACCCGCCGCGTCTTTCGGCGACAGGCAGAAGCGTTACCGTTGTCAGCGTGGTTCATCATCGAAGACGCCGGGTTGCGATTAAGCCGGGCATTCGGAATTTATTGTTCAGCACAGATGAGAACGGCAAAGCAGATAAGATGCCTGTTGTTGTTTTGGCGGTTTATCCGCTGCTGTCTGCGCAGATTGTTCCTCAGGGGCCGAAGATCACGAAGATACCGGCAGCGGCAAAGACGTGGAGTTGGTGGCTTATCTTGTCGGCGGTCCCATGGAGACGGCTGATTCTGGAAAGGAGATCCTGGCACCCGTGTATCAGCAATTGCATGCGATTCCTTTCAAGAGCTATAAACTCTTGGACACGATGCTGCCGCGATCCGACCAGAACTGGGAAGCGGGAGCTTCGGGAATGCTAAAGTCCCTGCAGAATAGCCCAGACCTCACGGCCGCAGCACCCACTTTCTTCATTAAGATTCAGCCTCTATTCCGGCTGATTTTTCGGCATTGATTCATCTGGCGAAGCTTAGGTTCAATGCGGAAATTCCAGATGGAGTCTGGCGTCACGGCATCACCAGCACCTTCACGCGCGTTCCATCCCTGCCTCCTCGATAAACATGTTCCGTGGCTTTGACGAAGTCGGCCGATTTGGGGTGGGGATGTTTTCAAACTGCTGCGGCGCTCCGTGGGGTACGGCTGAAAAAAATCTTTGGGAACATAGATGGAGTGAAGAGCTTGACGCCGTCGCGCATGGAGATGCGGAATTCATATTTGGTGCAATGAGACCGTGTAGCCAACCTGTTTCGTGGCTTCGGGAGTTACAGTTGGAGATTGGGTCAGGCAGCAGAGGAGGGCGATCAAGCACAGATGCATTGGCTGATTGTACTCAGTGGAGCGCGCGGTATTTGCGGAGGAGTTCGTACATGACGATGGCGCCGGCGGAGGAGACGTTCAACGAGTGCTTCAGGCCGAGCATGGGAAGGCGGACGTGTGTGTCGCAGGCGGCGAGGAGTTCCGGCGAGAGGCCATCCACTTCGTGGCCGAAGAGGACGCAGACGGGGAAGCGGGGTTGCCAGTCGAAGATATCGACAGCGCGGTCGCTGGTTTCGATGGCCGCGATTTCGTGATTGTTTTGGCGGAGATGAGCGATGGTGTGGGCGGCATTTTCGACCGGTTCCCAAGCCACGCGGTCTTCCGAGCCGAGCGCGGTTTTGCTAATGGATTTCTTGGGCGGCCGCGCGGTGATGCCGCTGAGCAGCAGCCGTTCGATGCCTGCGCCGTCAGCGGTTCGGAAGAACGAACCGACGTTGTACATGCTGCGGATGTTGTCCAGCAGCAGTGTTACTGGGAGGCGCAGATCGGCGTAAGGCGCCGCGGCTTCGGTGGCGCGAAATGGGAGGCGGTCCATTTACTTCAGTCCGGATTTTTTCCAGAGGGCGTCAACACGCGAAACAATTTCGGGCGACATCTTGATGGCGTTGGGCCAGCGGCGGGTGAAGCCTTCGGAGGGGAATTTCGTCGTCGCGTCGACTCCCATTTTTGAGCCGTAGTTGGGCAGGCGGCTGGCGTGGTCGAGAGAATCAACAGGGCCCAGGCAGAATTCGATATCGCGCTGAGGGTCGATGTTGTTCAGAGCTTTCCAGGCTACTTCAGCGACGTTTTGCACGTCCACATCTTCGTCCACGACCACGATGCATTTGCTGAACATGGCCTGGCCCAGGCCCCAGATGGCATGCATCACTTTGCGCGCGTGGCCGGGATAGGTTTTGCGGATGGAGACCAGGATCAGGTTGTGGAAGACGCCTTCGGCGGGCATGCAGATGTCGCGCACTTCGGGCAACTGCATTTTCATC
>Ga0116230_10000188_pt1 | contig 49318 bp, 43 predicted proteins | sample S1TSphfallax_3_FD_88678 | JGI IMG/M metagenome (GOLD analysis project Ga0116230, IMG submission 88678) | Host-associated microbial communities from peat moss isolated from Minnesota, USA - S1T2_Fd - Sphagnum fallax MG | ecosystem: Host-associated > Plants > Peat moss > Unclassified | place...
CGGTTTCTGACGGCCGGCAACGGCGGCTATCGGGTCGTCACCGAGCGGTTGATCGGCGCCCGCAACCCGTGAACGCGATGGCCCCGATGCGCCTCAGAATCGCCGTGCAAAAGAGCGGACGGCTGACCGAAAGTTCGCTCGAATTGCTGGTCCGTTGCGGTCTCAAGTATAGCCGCGGCAAGGACCAGCTGATGTGCTACGGCGAGAACATGCCGCTGGACGTGCTGTTCGTGCGCGACGACGACATTCCCGACCTCGTTCAAGAGGACGTCTGCGACCTAGGGTTGGTGGGCTTGAACGTCGTCGAGGAAAAACGACTCGCGTTTGCGACGCGCGGCATCGCGCCCTTGTTCGAACAGGTGCAGCTCATGGATTTCGGCCGCTGCAAACTCTGCATCGCCGTGCCCGATGGCTTCGACTATCGGGGCGCCGCCTCCCTCGCCGGCAAGCGCATTGCGACCACTTATCCGAACATCCTCGGCCGTTTCCTCGCGGAGCGCGAGATCCGCGCCGAGGTCGTCGTGCTCTCCGGCTCGGTCGAGATCGCGCCACGCCTGGGTCGCGCGGACGTGATCTGCGATCTGGTCTCGACCGGCTCGACGCTTGCGGCGAATCACCTGCGCCAGGTCGAAACCGTGCTCGAGAGCCAGGCCGTGCTGATCCGCACGCCGGTGCCCATTCCTGCGGAAAAGCAGGATTGGACACGCCGCCTGCTGATGCGCATCGACGGCGTCGAGCAGGTCAAGGGCAGCAAGTACATCATGCTGCACGCACCGCGCTCGGCACTGGCCGCGATCGCGAAACTGTTGCCCGGCAGTGAGGCCCCGACCGTGATACCGCTCGACGGCCTCGGTGACCGTGTTGCCGTGCATGCCGTCTGCCGCGAGAACGTTTTCTGGGAGACTCTCGAAGAACTCAAGAAGGTCGGCGCGAGTTCGGTGCTCGTGCTGCCCGTCGAAAAGATGCTGGCCTGAACGATGCGACTGCTCCACTGGAATACGCTGAACGACGCCGAACGCCGGCAAGTCCTGGAGCGTCCCGCGCTGCGCGACGAGGCCGCCGTCACGGCAACGGTTCGGGAGATCATCTCGACGGTACGCCGCGATGGCGATGCGGCACTGATCGCTTACACCGATCGCTTCGACGGCGTACGCCTCGAGTCGCTGGCCGTGACGGGCGCGGAATTTACCGCCGCCGAACGCGCCCTCGCACCCGCCGCGCATGCGGCGATCGAGATGGCGATCGCCACCGTGCATCGCTTCCATGCGGCGCAGAACCCTGCGCCGCTGCGCGTCGAAACGTCGCCGGGTGTGCTCTGCGAACGTTTCAGCGTTCCGATACGCGCCGTGGGTTTATACGTGCCGGCCGGTTCCGCGCCGCTGCCGTCGACCGCGATCATGCTGGCCGTCCCGGCCGCGATCGCGGGCTGCCCCGAACGGAGCTTGTGCACGGCGCCGGGGGCCTCGGGTGCGGCCGACCCGGCGGTCCTCGTCGCCGCGCGCAAAGCCGGCATAGAGCGGGTTTTCAAGGTTGGCGGCGCCCAAGCAGTCGCCGCCATGGCCTATGGCACGGCGACGGTGCCGAAGTGCGACAAGATCTTCGGCCCCGGCAACGCCTGGGTGACGACGGCCAAGTTGCTCGTGGCGAACGATGCGGCCGGCGCGGCGGCGGATTTGCCCGCGGGCGTCACGGAAGTGCTCGTGGTCGCCGACGATACGGCGCGCGCGGATTTCGTCGCCGCCGATCTGCTCGCCCAGGCCGAGCACGGCCCGGACAGCCAAGCCTTGCTGGTCACGAACAGCGCACGCCTGCAACGAGCCGTCGCCGCCGAAATCACCCGCCAGAGCGCCCTCCTGAGTCGTTCCGCGATTCTCGCCGCTTCCATCCCGAATATCCGCTTGATCGTCGTCGACTCGCTGGAAGTGGCGCTCGAGATCGCGAACCGCTATGCGCCCGAACATCTGTTGCTGGAATTGCACGACCCGCGTCGCTGGTTGTCGCGCGTGACTGCCGCGGGCGCCGTGTTCCTCGGCAGTTGGTCACCGGAATCGATGGGCGATTACTGCAGCGGCCCGAACCATACGCTGCCCACCTATGGCTATGCCCGCGCCTACAGCGGGCTCTCGCTCGAGGACTTTCAGAAGCGCATCACCGTCCAGGAATTGAGCCCGGCTGGATTGCAGGGATTGGGACCGACCGCACAAGTGCTCGCCGGACTCGAGGGTCTCGATGCCCACGCAGCCGCGGTCACGATCCGGCTCGCTGCCTTGCAGAGCACGGCACGATGAGCCCGCAGGCCGCGATGAGTCCCCTCGCCCGCTTGGCACGACCCGAGATCGTAGCGCTCAAGCCCTATGCGCATGCCGCCTGGCTGCCGAGCCTGACGCGCCTACACGCGAACGAGGCGCCGTGGCGTCCCGCCGACGATCGCAGCGAGGGTGGCCTCAACCGGTATCCCGAGCCGCAGCCGCAAGCCTTGCTCGAGCGCCTCGCCGAGGTCTACGCGGTTCCGGCGCGGAACATCCTCGCCACCCGCGGCAGCGACGACGCGATCGACGTATTGTCGCGAATTTTTCTGCGTGCCGGACAGGACGCGATCCTGCAATGCTCGCCGACTTTCGGCATGTATCAAGTCGCGGCGCGGCTGCAGGGGGCCGAGGTCATCGACGTGCCGCTGGAACGCGCCAATAATTGGCGGCTGGATCCCGAGCGGTTGCTCGCCGCCTGGACGCCGCGGGTGAAGCTCGTCTATCTCTGTTCGCCAAATAATCCGACCGCGAATTTGCTCGACAGGGCGGCGGTCGAGACCGTCTGCGACGCGCTCGCGGGCAAGGCCATGGTCGTGATCGACGAAGCCTATATCGAGTGGACGACCCAAGCGAGTGCGACGACCTGGCTCGACCGCCACCCGACGCTCGCGATTCTGCGCACGCTGTCGAAGTCCCATGCACTCGCGGGCGCGCGCGTTGGCGCATTGCTCGGTCATGCTGAGTTGATCGAGATCGGCAGGCGCGTGATCCCGCCCTATTGCCTCGCCCAGCCGACGATCGAAGCGGCGCTCCGCGCGCTCGCGCCGGCCGAGGTCGCGGCGACGACACGCCGGATCTGCGGCTTGCTCGTCGAGCGCGACTATCTGCGCGCGGGCCTCGCCGAGTCCCGTCTGGTCGCGCAAGTCTGGCCCAGCGACACGAATTTCCTGATGATCGACAGTCCCGCGGCCGAAAACTTTTTGCGCGCCGCCATGCGCGGCGGCACGATCGTGCGGGATTTACGCGCGTATCCGGCACTGTCGCAGTCGCTGCGCATCTCGGTCGGCACTCGCGCGCAGAACGACGCGCTGCTGACGAGCCTGGAGGCCTGATGAGCGGCAAACGCGTCGTCTTCGTCGACCGCGACGGCACCTTGATCGAGGAGCCCGCCGACGAACAGGTTGACCGGCTCGACAAGATCCGGCTCATGCCGGGGGTGATTGCCGCGATGCTCGACTTGCGCAGGGCGGGCTTCGAGTTCGTGATGGTGACCAACCAGGATGGTCTCGGCACCGCGAGTCTGCCGACCGCTGCCTTTGAGTCAGCACAAAGGTTCCTGCTGGACTTGTTCGCCTCTCAGGGCATCGAATTCGCCGCCGTCTGCGTCTGCCCGCATTTCCTGCGGGATGACTGTGGCTGCCGCAAGCCGAAGCTCGGGATGCTGAGCGAGTACCTCGCCGCCAACGCGATCGACCGGTCGCACAGCTATATGATCGGCGATCGCGACACGGACCTGGAATTCGCCGCGAACCTGGGCGTCGCGGGGCTGCGAGTGCTGCGTTACGGCGGCGCGGCCGAGACTTGGGGCGCGCTCGCGGCCCGGATCACCGGGACGGTCCGGCGCGCGCACGTACATCGCAAAACCAAGGAAACGGACGTCGAGATCCGGGTCGATCTCTCGCGCGAGGGCCCGACCCATGTCGCGACGGGATTGGGCTTCTTCGATCATATGCTCGAGCAGGTGGCCAAACATGGAGGTTTCGCGCTCGAACTCGGCTGCCGCGGCGATCTACACGTCGACGAGCATCACACGGTCGAGGATTGCGCGCTTGCGCTGGGTCAGGCGCTGCGCGAGGCGCTTGGAGAAAAACAAGGCATCGCGCGCTACGGTTTCCTGCTCGCGATGGACGAGGCCGAAGCTCAGGTAGCGCTCGATCTGTCGGGCCGCCCGTATTTCACCTGGGAAGGACGACTGCCGCGCGACCGCGTCGGGGATCTGCCGACGGAACTGGTGCCGCATTTCTTCCGCTCCCTGGCCGAAACTCTGGGCGCGGCCCTGCATCTGCAGGTACGCGGCGAGAATACGCATCACATGGTCGAGTCGTGTTTCAAGGGTGTCGGACGGAGCCTGCGCCAGGCCATCCGTATCGAGGGCAGCGAACTCCCCAGCACCAAGGGCCGTTTGTGAACCGGCCGGCCGCATGAGCGCAAGCGACGTCGTGCTGATAGCCACGGGCGGTGCGAACATCGCTTCGCTGCAGTTCGCGCTCGATCGCCTCGGCGCCAGCTCGCGCGTCTCCGTCGACCCGGTCGAAATCAGCGCGGCCTCGCACGTGATCCTGCCGGGCGTGGGTGCGGCGGCCGACGCCATGCAGCGGCTCCACGCTGCGCAGCTCGAGCCGGTGATCCGCACGCTGACGCAACCGGTGCTCGGCATCTGTCTCGGAATGCAACTGCTGCATGCGGCTTCCGACGAAGGCGCGACGCAGTGTTTGAGCGTCATGCCGGGCTGCGCCCGGCGTTTCGCGGATCTGCCTGGCCGTCCGGTTCCGCACATGGGCTGGAACACGCTCACGGTGGACGGCGGGTGCGCCCTGTTCGACGGGCTGGAGACGGGCTGCTATGCCTATTTCGTCCACAGCTATGCGCTGCCGGTCACGGCCGCGACGATCGCGACGACCGATTACGGGATCAGCTTCAGCGCCGGCGTGCGTTGGAACAACTTTTTCGGCGTGCAATTCCATCCGGAACGTTCCGCGACGGTCGGCGCCCGCATCCTGCAAAATTTCTTGAATCTCTGAGCCATGAAGGCCAACTTTCCGAAACCATGCTGCTGATTCCCTCCATCGATTTGCGCGGCGGCCGATGCGTGCGCCTGCTGCACGGCGATTTCGCCGCGGAAACACGCTACACGAACGACCCGCGGGATCTCGTCGTGAAATACCGCGACCTCGGAGCCGAATGGATCCACATCGTCGACCTCGACGGCGCGCGCGACGGCGCCGGCGGCAATCGCGCGATCATCGGGGAACTTGCCAAGGTCGAGGGCGTGCGACTGCAGGTCGGCGGCGGTCTGCGCGACCATGCAGCCGTCGGCGCGATGCTCAGCCTCGGTGCCGGGCGCATCGTGATCGGCAGCGCCGCCGTGACGCAGGTCGACGCCGTGCGATCCTGGCTCGCGGAATTCGGACCGCAGCGCGTGGTCCTCGCGTTCGACATCCGGCTGGACGCCGCGGGCCGACCCTGTGTGGCGACGCACGGGTGGCGGGAACAATCGACGCTGAGTCTCTGGGATGCGATCGCCAATTTCTCCACGCACGAACTCCAACACGTACTGTGCACGGACGTGAGCCGCGATGGCGCGCTGGGCGGCCCCAACGTGCCGCTCTACCGCGAAGCGGTCAAGCGGCATCCCCGGATCCGGTGGCAGGCCTCGGGCGGAGTGCGTGACCTGCACGATCTCGCTGCGCTCGCCGACACCGAGGTCGCGGCGGCAATCTCAGGCAAAGCCTTGCTCGATGGCTTGATTCCGACCGAGGAGCTGCAAGCATTCTTGCCAAACGCATAATCCCCTGTCTCGACGTGCGCGACGGCGTCGTCGTCAAAGGCGTTCGCTTCCGCGATCACCGGATCGTCGGCGACATACTCGAACTCGCGCAGCGCTACCGTGACGAGGGAGCGGACGAACTCGTGTTTTACGACATCACGGCCAGCCCGGACGATCGGGTCGTCGATCGCGGCTGGGTGAGCCGTGTCGCCCGCCTGCTCGACATCCCGTTTTGCGTCGCGGGCGGAATTCGCTCCGTGGCCGAAGCAGAGGCAGTGCTGGCGGCGGGCGCCGAGAAAATCTCGGTCAATTCGCCCGCACTCGCTCAACCGAAGCTGATCGACGCGCTCAGTGCTCGCTTCGGATCGCAGTGCGTGGTCGTCGGGGTCGACAGCCACACACAGGACGGTGACTACCGAGTACAGCAATTCACCGGCGACGTGCAGCGATCGCGCGATACCTTCCGTCGCACGGTCGACTGGGTCCGCGAGGTCCAACAACGGGGCGCGGGCGAGATCGTGCTCAACTGCATGGCCAGCGACGGCGTGCGCGGCGGCTACGACCTCGCGCAATTGCAGGCCGTGCGGTCGATTTGCAAGGTGCCGCTGGTCGCCTCCGGCGGCGCCGGCTCCGTGCAACACTTTCAAGAGGTATTCACCGGCGCGGGCGTGGATGCAGCCCTCGCCGCCAGCGTCTTTCATTCAGGATCGATCGCGATTCCCGAGCTCAAGCGGCAGTTGCGCGGCGCGGGCATCGAGGTGCGGCCGTGACCGCGTGGCCGGCGGCCGCCCTGCCGGAGCTCGATTGGAGCAAGGGCGAGGGCTTGCTGCCGGCGATCGTGCAGCATGCGGCCACGGGTGCCGTTCTGATGCTCGGCTACATGAACCCGGAAGCCCTCGCAGCTACCCAGGCGAGCGGCCGGGTCACGTTCTGGAGCCGCAGCAAACAGCGGCTCTGGACCAAGGGCGAGAGCTCCGGACATTTCCTCGAGCTGCGTGCAATCGCCGCCGATTGCGACCGTGACACCTTGCTGATACTGGCCGAGCCGCACGGACCCGCCTGCCATGCCGGCACGCCGACCTGCTTCGGTGCCGATGCGCCGCAAGCCGCCGCGACGGATCTCGCGTTCTTGGGTGAGCTCGAACAGGTGATCGTGCGGCGCATCGCCGAGCGCCCCGCGGGGAGCTACACCGCGAGCTTGCTCGACGCGGGCATTCTACGAATCGCCCAGAAGGTCGGCGAAGAAGGATTGGAACTCGCGCTCGCAGCGGTCGCGCAAGCCGACGACAAGATCATCGGCGAGGCGGCCGATCTCCTCTATCATGCGATGTTGCTGCTCGCCGCCAAGAACCTCTCGCTGCGGGAAGTCAGCGCCGAACTCGCCCGGCGACACGTATCCAGATCCTGAGCCTCCTCAAGCGTCGGCGGCGGGCACGAGCGGTTCGAGCAGCGCGCGCAAGGCGGAAACGTCGATCGGTTTCGTCAAATGATCGTCCATTCCGGCCGCAAGACAGCGAACGCGCTCGTCGGTGGAGGCATGTGCCGTCAAGGCGATGACCGGCATGGAGCGCGCCTTGGCGCCCGCAGCGCCGGCCCGGATCATCCGGGTTGCCTCGTAGCCATCCAATCCGGGCATTTGACAGTCCATCAAGACGACATGCGCATCCGCCGACGTGAGGTGGTCGATCGCGGCTCGTCCATTCTCCACGACCACCACGCTCGCGCCCATTTTTTCCAGGGTCTTGCGTCCGATCATCTGGTTGACGACGTTGTCTTCCGCGATCAGCACCCTGAGCCCGCGCAAACTCGCGGTCGACGCCGCGTCCAGCGCGGGCTTCGGGTGGCGGCGACCCACGAGTTCCGACAGGCAATGCTCGAGGGCAGACGCCTTCACGGGCTTGATCATCGCCCGGTTGATCAAATATCCGTCCACGGCCTCCCGGGGTTTCGCGCTGAGCGAAGTCATCAGGACGATCGGCACCCGCGCACCGGCGGGATGACGCCGGACCCGATCGCCGACCCAGGTACCGGGGTGATCGGGCAGAGCATGGTCGAGGATGACGACGTCGGGGACCTCCCCCGATGCGAGCAAGGTGTTCCAGGCGGCCTCCGCTTCCAGCGCCCTGGAGGCGCGCGTAACTCGGCAACCGAGCGCCGCGAGCTGGGCCGCAAGGATCCGCAGGCTCGCGGGGTGAGCATCGACGAGCAGCACGCTGCAGCCTTTCAACTCCTGCGCCGGCCTTGCGCTCGAGGGCTGTTCCGCAACCGGCAGCGTCAGCTCGAACCAAAAACAGGACCCGTGGCCGACCCTGCTGTCGACACCGATCGACCCGCCCATCAGTTCGATCAAGCGACGGCAGATCGACAAACCCAAACCGCTGCCCCCGAACCGTCGAGTGGTCGAGGAGTCCGCCTGGACGAAGGCCGTGAACAGTTTTGCGCTCTGTTCGGCGGATAGTCCCACACCGGTATCGACGACCTCCACACGCAAGCCGACCCCTGCCGGCGCCACCGTCAATACGCGCGCGCCGATGCAAACCTCTCCCCGGTCGGTGAACTTCACGGCATTCGTCAACAGATTGAGAATGATCTGCCGCAGACGCGTCGGGTCGCCGCAGAGTCGCAGCGGCAAGCTCGGATCGACGTCCACGATCAGTGTCAGCCCTTTTTCGGCCGCCTGTAGCGCAATCGTATCGACGGACTGATCGATGATCTCGCGCAGCTCGAGATCGGTGCGCTCGAGGGTCATCCGATTCGCTTCGATCTTCGAAAAATCGAGCACATCGTTCAAGACGGCGAGCAGTGACTGGCCGCTGGAACGCGCAATGGCGACGAGCTCCCGCTGGTCGGCGCTCAAGGCGGTGTCGAGCAGCAAGCGCGTCATCCCGATCACTCCATTCAGGGGAGTGCGGATCTCGTGACTCATGTTCGCCAGGAACTCGCTTTTGGCGCGGCTCGCCGATTCCGCGGTGCGATGCAATTTTTCGAGCTGCGCATGCGCGATCTTGAGATCCGAGACGTCGCTGATCGTGCCGACGAAACCGCGCTCGCGCTGCGCACCGATGACGACGACATGTTCGCATAGATGGCGCCAGCCCCCCGCAAGCGCCCGCGCAGAGTACTCGAAGTGCATCGAGTTCGAGTCCGAGCGGAAGAATTCCTGCCAGAGCGCCTCGATCCGCGGTGCATCGTCGGGGTGCATGGCCTGCGCCCAATCGTCGAGACTTTGCTCGGGAGCAAGATGAAACATCGCCCGGTACTGCGGATTGGCGTAGGTCAAATGACCAGCCCGATCGGCGTGATAGATCGCGATCGGCGCACTGTCGACGAGCGCAAGGATCAGGGGCAGGTCCTCGGCGCCCTCACCGGGCGCCCATGGGGCGCGCTTCATGAGCCCTCACGCAGCCGCGCCGAGGTGGGCATAGATTTCGCTGACGTCACGATCGCTGAGACCGGCGCCGCGCGTCCATTCCCAGCGCTCGCTCTGGTCGATCACGGACTGCGTTTCCAGCAAGGACAAGGTGCCGAGCAGTTCGCCGACCTGGAGCGCGGTCGCAAGTTCCGACTCACCCGAGCGCTCGAGGGCGGCGACGAGCCGTGGCGAGGTCTCCCAATGGCGCGCGATGCGCTGTGACATGCCGGCGCCCAAGCTCGAGATCAGCGTCATGCAAACGGCGGCATTCGGGCGCAGCGCACGCCGCTGCGCGTATTCGTCGAGAGCGACCCCATAGACGATCAGGGGCCCCAATGCGCTCAACAACGCCAATAATTTCGCCTCGAAACGGTCCACCGGCCGGTTGACGGCGGCATAAAGTTCGGCGGCGCGCGCCGCGCGCTCGGTGCGCTCCCACAGCAGGCGCGGAAAACGCGGGAAGTTCGTGCGGGTCGCGCGAAACACCGGCTGCATCATCGCCGTGGCGACCAGGCCGCGCAAGGCATCGACGCCGAGCACCAGCAGTGCGCGTTCAATCGTTTCGAGCGGAGCGGCCGAGATCCGGTAGAGACTGGAGTTGGCCAGTCTCAGCACGTCGGCGGTCAACACCGGGTCATGTGCGATCATGGTCGCGAGCCGGTCGGATCCGGCACCGGGGTCATCGAGCGCACGCAGCAGCTGCGGCATCAACGTGGGCCGTCGCGGCAGCCAGTGGCTCTGCAGTGCCTCGCTGCGCAGGACGGCACGAATCGCATCCTCGACGTGTTCGTGGGCGTCGCCGGCCGTCTCGGCCGGTGCCGCGAATGCGATCCGCCAGACCCGCTCGGTCGCGAGTCCATTGGCCGTTTCGACGCGGTCCACGTCGACCGATGCCTCGCTTGCGGCCGCTATCGTCGTGGCGACGACCCCGAGTCCGGCGAACGCAGGCGACCGACGCCGCGCGAGCCGCAGCGCGAGACGCAGCGCAAACCAGCCGCAGAAAAACGCGATCAAGACTCCGACTGCGAGCATCCCGTGCCACCTCTCGATCCATTAGAAGATCGGCCGGAGGAGGGATTTCTTGAGCAGAACGGGTATCCTGCCAGCGATTCCAAGGAGGTCATCGCATGCGCGGAAGAGCTGGATTGTTGGTCTCGCTGGCAGTCATCGTGGCGGTGCTCGCCGGCACGCTCGGTCTGTCGCGACCTGCCCTCGCGCAGTCCCCGACCGATATCTCGGTGAACGTAGAGCCGCCCGATCTGTTGGCCGACGACCAATCGCCGATTCCCGGCGACGGCTACCTCTGGATCCCGGGCTATTGGGCCTGGAGCGAGGATGATCAGGATTTCTACTGGGTGCCGGGAGCCTGGGTACCGCCGCCGCAGGTTGGATTTCTCTGGACACCGGGCTACTGGGCCGCCGATGGCGATAACTTCGTCTGGTACGCCGGCTACTGGTCGCCTCACGTCGGCTTCTACGGCGGCATCAACTACGGGTACGGTTTCGGGGGCAGCGGCTATGAAGGGGCGTATTGGCAGGGAGGCGGGCTGTTCTACAACCGCGCCGTCAACAACGTCGCCGGCGCGAGGCTCGCCAACGTCTATGTAAAACCGGTGGCCGCACCCGCCGCCGGCAACCGGACGAGCTTCAACGGCGGAGCGCGGGGCACGCGCGCGCAGCCGACCGCGAGCGAACTCGCCGCCTCGCGCGAGCCGCATTTACCGGCGACCCCGCAACAACTGCGCGCCGACGATCACGCGCGCAGCGTGAGTGTGCGGCCTAGCCGCCCGCCCGCGATGCGCAATCCCGTGGGCTCGCCGCCACCGCCGCCGGCGGTGCGCGTGCCGGCGCTTGCGCCGCCACGGCAGCCACCGCAGCCAGCCAAGCCGCAGCCCAAACCCGTCGATAAAGACGAGCAGGAACACCATCCCGCATGAGCCCAATGGCGCGGTCCATGCTATTTTACGCTCGGGGGCGAGTCCGAGAACGGCAGTGGGAGTCAGCATGAAGGACCTGACGGAAAGCTCGGTGGCGAAACACATCGTCCAGATGTCCGTGCCGATCGCGGCCGGCATGTTTTTCCAGACTCTCTATTTCTTGATCGACCTGTACTTCGTCGCCCGGATCGGCGACGCGGCCTTGGCCGGCGTCGGCGCAGCCGGTAATTTCACGTTTCTGGTATTCGCGCTGACGCAGGTCCTCGGCGTCGGTGCCGTGACGCTGATATCGCAAGCGGTAGGCCGCAAGGATCGAGCCGACGCGACGCTGGTCTTCAATCAAAGCCTCGCGCTCTCTGCGCTGTGCGCACTCGTCACATTGGCTGCGGGTTATGCGTTCGCCAGACCTTATATGGCGAGCCTCGCCGCCAATGCCGCGACCGTGGCAGCGGGCGTGGATTACCTGCGCTGGTTCCTGCCGAGTCTCGCCCTGCAGTTCGCGCTGGTCGTCATGGGATCGGCGCTGCGTGGCACCGGGATCGTGCAGCCGGCCATGGTCGTGCAAGTGTTGACCGTCATCTTGAACGCCATCCTCGCGCCCGTGCTGATCGCCGGCTGGGGAACGGGCCATCCGCTTGGCGTTGCCGGCGCCGGCCTCTCGAGTTCGCTGGCGGTTGCGGTCGGCGTACTTATGTTGGGCGTCTATTTTTTACGCCTCGAGAAGTACGTGTCCTTCGACTCAGCGCTGTGGCGCCCACGACCGATCGTCTGGGGTCGACTGCTGCGCATCGGCCTGCCGGCAGGCGGCGAGTTCGCTCTGATGTTCGTGTTCATGGGCGTGATGTATTCCGTAACGCGGCGTTTCGGCGCCGACGCCCAGGCCGGTTTCGGCGTCGGGATGCGTGTCATGCAGTGCTTGTTCCTGCCGGCCATGGCCGTGTCTTTCGCGACCGCACCCATCGTCGGGCAGAACTTCGGCGCCGGCAAATTCAACCGGGTGCGCGAGACCTTCACGATCGCGGCGCTGACCGGGGGTGTGATCATGGCGCTCCTGTCCTTACTCGCTCAATGGCGTGCCGGCTCCCTGATTCGTTTCTTCACGTCGGATCCGGTCGCCCAAGCGGTCGGCGCGCAGTTCCTGCACATCTGCTCCTGGAACTTCGTCGCGACCGGCCTCGTCTTTACCTGTTCTGGTGTCTTCCAGGGACTCGGCAACACGATGCCGGCCGTCATCAGCTCGGCGACGCGCTTGTTGAGTTTCGTGATCCCGGTGCAATGGCTCGCGACACGAGCGGACTTTCAGATCATGCAGATTTGGTACGTCTCGGTCGCGAGCGTGACGCTGCAGGCGCTGATCAGTCTCTGGTTCGTGCGCGCCGAATTCCGCAAGCGCCTCACCACGAGTCCGGCCGCCTCGACCCTGCCCTCCGGAGCGGCAGCCGAAAGTTGACGCTCGCCGGCCAGCCCGTCATTCAAGGTATGCGCAAGGCCGCCGCATCTCGGGCCAGCGCCTCGATCGCGGCCCAATCGCCGGCCGCCATCAGTTCCGCTGGGGCAAGCCACGAGCCGCCGACGCACACCACGTTCGGGAGCGCGAGAAAATCGGCGGCGGAAGCGCGGGTGATCCCGCCGGTGGGACAAAAGAGCACGTCGGGGAATGGCGCGCCCAAGGCTTTGAGCATCGCGATGCCGCCAGCCTGCTGGGCCGGAAAAAGCTTCAAGACGTCGTAGCCCAGAGCGCGCGCGCCGATCAGCTCCGTGGGTGTCATCACCCCCGGCAGCAGCGGAAAACGGGCGCCGCGAGCCGCCGCGGCCAACTCGGGCGTGAGACCGGGCGTCACACCGAACTGCGCACCGGCGCGACCCGCACCCGCAAAATCGACCGGCCGCGTCAGCGTGCCGACACCGACGATCGCTTCCGGCACGGCGCGACGCATCGCCTCGATCGCAGCCAGCGCGACCGGCGTGCGCATGGTCACTTCGAGCACACGCAAACCGCCGGCGGCCAGCGCACGCGCCAAGGGCACGGCCGCGTTTAAGTCGGTGACGGTGAGCACGGGAATGACGGGGGCGAGGGCGACGATGTCACGAATGTTCACGAGAACTCCTCACGCGTTCAAAGCAGCGAGATCGCGCCGGCCTCGGCATCGCCGGCGTTGCGGCGGAACGCGGCGAACAGTTCGCGACCCGTCCCGAACGCGCTGTGTGCGGAACTTGGGCGCACGGGCTCCCGGGACTGCCAGACCTCCTCGGGCACGCAAGCCTCGAGCAGCCCAGCCTCACAATCGAGCCGCAGCAAATCACCGTCGCGCACGCGCGCGAGGGCGCCGCCCGCTGCACACTCGGGCGTCACGTGGATCGCGGCGGGCACGCTGCCCGAGGCGCCGGACATGCGTCCGTCCGTGACGATCGCGACGCGGAAACCGCGGCTCTGCAAGGAGGCGAGCGACGGGGTCAACTGGTGCAGTTCGGGCATGCCATTGGCGCGAGGACCCTGGAAGCGCACGACGGCGATGAAATTCCGATCGAGGCGGCCCGACTTGAACGCGGCGATCACTTCTTCTTGGTCGTCGAACACGATTGCCGGTGCCTCCACGATCAGATGGTCCGCAGGCATCGCGGAGGTCTTGATCACGGCGCGGCCGAGATTGCCGCACAGCAGTCGCAATCCGCCATGCGTGCTGAACGGATTCGCGGCCGACCGCAGCACGTCGCCATCGGCGCTGTCGGACGGCGCCGGCCGCCAGGCAAGCGTCCCCTCGTGCAGCCAGGGCTCCGCGGCGTAGGCACGCAAGCCCCGACCCACGACCGTCTCGACGTCCTCGTGCAGCAGGCCCGCATCCAGCAATTCGCGGATCAGGAACGCCATGCCGCCGACGAGATGAAAGCGATTGATGTCGGCCGCACCGTTCGGATAGATCCGCGCGAGCAGCGGCACGACCGCCGATAAATCGCTGAAGTCGTCCCAGTTGATGGCGATACCGGCGCAACGCGCGATCGCGACCAGGTGCAAGGTATGGTTCGTCGACCCCCCGGTCGCGAGCAGGCCGACGATGGCATTGACGATCGCGCGTTCGTCGACGATGCGCGCGAGCGGCAAGTAGTCCGCGCCGAGCGCCGTGCTGCGCGCCGCGCGGTGTGTGGCGGCCGCGGTGAGCGCATCGCGCAGCGGTGTGCCGGGCGCGACGAATGCTGCCCCGGGAACGTGCAGCCCCATGACCTCCATGAGCATCTGATTGCTGTTGGCCGTACCGTAGAACGTGCAGGTGCCCGCACCGTGATAGCTCGCCGCCTCGGAATCGAGCAACTCCTCGCGGCCGACCTTCCCCTCGGCATACAGCTGCCGGATGCGTGCCTTCTCCTTGTTCGGAATGCCGGACGGCATGGGTCCGCCTGGCACGAAGATCACGGGCAAATGCCCGAAGGCGAGCGCGCCCATGAGCATACCGGGCACGATCTTGTCGCAGATCCCGAGACACAGAGCGGCATCGAACATGTTGTGGGCGAGCGCGACCCCGGTCGACATCGCGATCACGTCGCGGCTGAACAGCGACAGCTCCATGCCCGGCTGACCCTGCGTGACGCCGTCGCACATCGCCGGCACACCGCCCGCGAATTGAGCGACGGCACCCGCTTCGCGCGCAGCGCGTTTGATCAAGGCCGGATAGCGCTCGAACGGTTGATGTGCGGACAACATGTCATTGTACGCCGACAGGATCGCGATGTTCGGCCAGGCTCCCTGTCGCAGCACCGTCTTGTCTTCGCCATCGGCAGCGGCAAAGCCATGCGCGAGATTGGTGCAAGACAGGGACCCGCGTGCCGTGCCGCTGCGGTGCGCCTCGTCCATGCGGTTCAGGTAATCGCGACGCGTCCGGACACTGCGCGCGCGTATCCTTTCAGTGACCTCGGCGACTTCCCGCTGCAACGTCGTGTGCATCATGATCCATTGTGCCATACCGTGCCGGCTTACAAGAAGGCGGCGCCAGGTGCTACGCTGTCCCCAAGGTCATCAAGGAATCGGCTGTGGCGGGGATCCTTCCCACTTTCGACATGTTGTTGTTCGGCGGAACCGGCGATCTCGTGACGCGCAAGCTCCTGCCGGCCCTCTACCGCCGTTACGCCGACGGCCAGTTGACCGAGGAGTCGCGTATCTACGGCATCGCGCGCTCGCCGCTGACCCCGGAGGAATACAAAACTCAGGCCGAGTCCGCCTGCCGCGAATTTCTCGGGGACGAGTTCGATGCGGTCAAATGGTCCGCGTTCAGCCGCTCCTTGCACTACGCGCGTATCGATGCGGACACGCAGGCCGATTACACGGCGCTCGCCGCCTCCCTCGTGGACCGGACGGACATCGTCCGCGTGTTCTTTCTCTCGACCGCCTCGACCCTGTTCGCGACGATCTGCGCGAAGCTCGCCGCCGCCGGCATGGTAACCGCCGCTTCGCGCGTCGTGCTGGAGAAGCCGCTCGGCAATGACGTGGCCTCGGCCGAACTCATCAACCATCACGTCGGCATGATCTTCAACGAACGGCAGATCTACCGGATCGATCACTATCTTGGCAAGGAAGCGGTGCAGAACCTCATGGCGCTGCGCTTCGGCAATGCCTTGTTCGAGCCCCTGTGGCGCCGCGGACTGATCAAGCACGTGCAGATAACCGTCGCCGAGGAACTGGGCGTCGAGCGGCGCGGACAGTTTTACGACAACACCGGTGCGCTGCGCGACATGGTACAAAATCATCTCCTGCAGCTGCTCTGCATCATGGCGATGGAGCCGCCCGCGAGCAGCGATCCGGACGCGGTTCGGGATGAGAAACTGAAGGTGCTCCGAGCGTTGCGGCCCTTGCGCGACCGTGACGTGTTGCTCAAGACCGTGCGCGGGCAATATCGCGCCGGCTCGGTGCGCGGCGTGGCCGTTCCGGGCTATCTCGACGAGGCCGACATCGCACCCGACAGCACGACCGAAACCTTCGTCGCGCTCAAGGCCGAGATCGATACCTGGCGCTGGGCCGGCGTGCCGTTTTATTTACGCACGGGCAAGCGTTTGCAGGACCGCCTCACGGAACTCGTGGTGACCTTCGACGACGTTCCGCACCCGATATTCGAAAAGCCGCCGCCGTCGGAGGCCGCCAATCTGCTCGTCATCCGTCTGCAACCGGACGAGAGCATCACCTTGACCATCCTCGCCAAGAACCCCGGAGAAGGAATGCGACTGAAACCCGTGAATCTCGCTCTCGATCTCGGCGAAACCTTCAAGAGACGCAGCCTGGACGCCTACGAGCGCCTGCTCATGGACACGGTCAAAGGCAATCTCACGCTGTTCATGCGCCGCGACGAACTCGATGCCGCCTGGCGGTGGATCGATCCGATCATCGACGGCTGGCGCCAGTACGACGAGAAGCCCAAGAGCTACATCGCGGGCGGTTGGGGGCCGTCCGCATCGAGCACCTTGATCGGCCGCGACGGCTTCGAGTGGCACGATGAACATTGAGCCGGTGCCGGGCGAACCCGTGCTGCAATTGGACGACGAGCGTACCGCACTCGGCAAGGAAGCGCTGCAGACGGCCTTCCTCGACGATCTGTTCTACATGCAGGGCAAGTTTCCCGGCTTGGCGACCAAGCAGGACTATTACCTCGCCCTCGCCTTTTGCATCCGCGATCGCATGCTGCAGCGCTGGATCAGCACGGCGGCTAACTACACGAAGAACGGCTCGCGCACGGTCGCCTACCTGTCCGCGGAATTCCTCATGGGTCCGCACCTCGGCAATAATCTCATCAACTTGGGGATCTACGATCGCGTCAAGGAGGGCATCAACGAGCTTGGTCTCGACTTCGACGAACTGCTCGCGCAGGAAGCGGAACCCGGTCTCGGCAATGGCGGGCTCGGGCGCCTCGCGGCCTGCTTCATCGATTCCCTCGCCACGCTCGAAGTGCCCTCGCTCGGCTACGGGATCCGCTACGAATTCGGCATCTTTCAGCAGATCATCGTCGACGGCTGGCAGGTCGAAAAAACCGACAAATGGCTGAGTTCCGGCAACCCTTGGGAGCTCGTCCGTCCGGAGTGGACCGTGGACGTTTATTTCGGGGGCACGACCGAACACTATACGGACGTCGATCACAATCTGCGCGTCCGCTGGGTGCCGAAGAAGATCGTCAACGGCGTGCCCTACGACACGCCGATCCTCGGCTATCGCACCAACACGGCAAACACGCTGCGCCTGTGGAAGGCCGAAGCACCGGAATCCTTCGACTTCGCGATCTTCAACAGCGGCGACTATTACGGCGCCGTGAACCAGAAAGTCACCTCGGAGAATCTCAGCAAGGTCCTCTACCCGAACGACGCGCAGTTGCAAGGCAAGGAATTGCGTCTGGAGCAACAGTTCTTTTTCGTTTCGTGCTCACTGCAGGACATGTTGCGCATACTGCGCACGCAAAAGATACCGGTCGACCGCTTCCACGAGAAATTCGCGGTGCAGCTCAACGACACGCATCCGGCGGTCGCGATCCCCGAACTGATGCGCCTGCTGATCGACGTCCATCGCCTGTCGTGGACGGACGCCTGGAGCGTCACCTCGAAGACCTTCGCTTACACCAACCACACGCTGCTGCCCGAGGCCCTCGAGCGCTGGCCGATCGCCGTATTCGGCAGTATTCTCCCCCGGCACTTGGAGATCATCTACGAGATCAATGCACGCTTTCTCGACGAGGTCCGCATCCGCTTCCTCGGTGACGAGTTGCGCATCGCCCGCATGTCGCTGATCGACGAGAGCGGCGAGCGCTACGTGCGGATGGCCCATCTCGCCTGTGTCGGCAGTCACGCGATCAATGGCGTCGCGGAACTGCATTCGGAGCTCCTCAAGACCGATCTGCTGCGGGATTTCCACGATCTGTGGCCGCAGAAGTTCAGCAACAAGACCAACGGCGTGACCCCCCGCCGCTGGATCGCGCTCAGCAATCCGCAGCTCACCGACCTCATCAGCGAGCACATCGGGGAGGAATGGATCAAGGACCTGTCGGAACTGAAGCGGCTCGAGCCGCTCGCCGACGATGCCGGCTTTCGGGCACGATGGCGCGAGATCAAGCAGGTGAACAAGCGCGAGTTCGCCGAGCTGGCGTTCGCCCAGACCGGCATCACGGTCAATCCGGACACGCTGTTCGACGTGCTGGTCAAACGCATCCACGAATACAAACGTCAGCACCTGCAGGTGCTGCACATCGTCGCGCTCTATCATGCGATCAAGTCGAATCCGGCGCACGAGGTGCTGCCGCGCACCTTCGTGTTCGGCGGCAAAGCCGCTCCTGGCTACAAGCAGGCCAAACTGATCATCAAGCTCATCAATTCGGTCGGCGACGTCGTCAACCGCGACCCCGACGTGGGCGGTCGGCTCAAGGTCGTCTTCATCCCGAACTTCAGCGTGACCAACGGCCAGCGCATCTATCCGGCGGCGGATTTGTCGGAGCAGATCTCCACCGCGGGCAAGGAAGCTTCCGGTACGGGCTGCATGAAATTCTGCATGAACGGCGCGATCACGATCGGCACGCTCGACGGGGCGAACATCGAGATCCGCGAAGAGGTCGGTGCGGATAATTTCTTCTTGTTCGGCCTGAGCACGCCCGAGGTTTACGAACTGAAGGCGCGCGGCTATCGGCCGATGGACTACGTCAACGCCAATCCGCAGCTGCGCGACGTGATCGACCTGATCCGCACCGGCTTCTTCTCGCGCGGCGATACGGAACTGTTCAAGCCGCTGATCGACGACCTCCTCTATCACGATCCCTACATGCTGCTCGCGGATTTTCAGGCCTACGTGAATTGTCAGCAGCTCGTCGCCGAAGCCTATCGGGACACCGAGCGCTGGACGCGGATGTCGATCCTGAACACCGCTCGATCGGGTAAATTTTCCTCGGACCGCACGATCCGGGAGTATTGCCGGGACATCTGGAACGTCTCACCCGTGCCCATCCAATTATTCACGCACGCGGACGTGCGTGCGGGGCTCATGCAGTGAGCGCGCCCAGCAAAAAACGCAGCGTGCGCCGCAGCGGTTCGGCCGCGCCCCAGAGGAGCTGATCGCCGACGGTGAAGGCCGATAGATACTCGCCGCCCATGGCGAGTTTGCGCAAGCGCCCGACGGGAATCCGCAGCGAGCCGCTGACCGCGGCCGGCGAGAGTTCCCGGATCGAGGCTTCGCGTTCGTTCGGCACGACCCGGACCCAGGCATTGTCCGCCGCGATGACGCGCTCGAGCTCAGCGAGCGGCAGATCGCGGCGCAGCTTGATGGTGAGCGCCTGACTGTGGCACCGCATCGCGCCGACACGCACGCAAATGCCCTCGACGGGCACGGGATCGGCGGTCGAGCCCAGGATCTTGTTCGCCTCAGCGCCGGCTTTCCACTCCTCGCGGCTCTGTCCGTTGCCGAGGTCCTTGTCGATCCAGGGGATCAGGCTGCCGGCGAGCGGCACGCCGAAATGCGCCGTCGGGAAATCGGCGGCGCCGAGGGCGCCCTGCACGGAGCGATCGAGTTCGAGGATGCTGGCGGCAGGGTCCGCGAGCGTCGCGGCCGCCGACGCATGCAGCGCGCCCATTTGGGCAACCAGCTCGCGCATGTTCTGTGCGCCGGCGCCCGACGCGGACTGGTAGGTCATCGCCGTGATCCATTCGACCAGTCCCGCGCGCAGCAAGCCACCCACGGCCATGAGCATCAGCGAAACCGTACAATTCCCGCCGATGAAGTCGCGCACTCCGGCAGCGAGCGCCGCCTGCATGACGGTGCGGTTGACCGGATCGAGAACGATCACCGAGGAGTCAGCCATGCGCAGGGTCGAGGCGGCATCGACCCAGTAACCCTCCCAGCCGGCGGCGCGCAAACGTGCGTGCACCGTCTCGGTGTACTCGCCGCCCTGCGCACTCACGAGGATCGGCAGCCGGGCAAGCGCCTCGAGGTCGTGTGCGTCCTCGACCGGACCCGTCGGTCGGCCGATTGCGGGCGCGGCAGCGCCGGCCCGGGAGGTGCTGAAAAAACTTGGTTCGATGAGCTCGAAGTCCCGCTCTGCACGCATGCGCTCGAGCAGCACCGAGCCCACCATACCGCGCCAACCGATGATGCCGACTCGATGCATTGTGGCCTTCAGATCACGAACTCACGCGCTGGGGGGCGCCGATTGTAATGGGAACCCATCGCATACCCATAGGCCCCGCAGTTCGCGAGCAGCAGCACGTCGCCCTCGTCGGTCTCGGGCAGCCAGCGATCCGTACCGAGCTTGTCCCCGGACTCACAGATCGGCCCCACGATCGTGGCCCGCAATGTCGCAGGTTCCCCGAGGCGCGTGAGATTGACGATCTCGTGATGCGCGTCGTACAGCGCCGGGCGGATCAGTGAATTCATGCCGGTCGCGATGCCGACGTAATGGATTTCGCCCTTGCTCTTCAATTGCGTGACCTCGGCGACCAAAACGCCAGCTTTCGCGACGAGAAAACGGCCCGGCTCCATCCAGAAGGCGATCTGCGGGAACGTTTGCTTCAAGCCGGCGACGCCCTGCTCCAGTGCCGTGAAATCCATTGCCTCATGACCGGGACGGTCGGGCACGCCAATGCCGCCGCCGAGGTCGACGATCCGCACCTCGGGAAAGCGGGCCGCGAGTCCGGCGAGCAAATGCCCGGTATCGGTCCAATTTGCGACGTTGAAAATCCCGCTGCCGGCATGCGCGTGCAGACCCGTGACGCGCACGCCGTGCCGGGCGGTCAGGCTCGCGAGCTCGTCGAGCTCGCCGACCGAGACGCCGAACTTCGAGTAAGCGCCCGCCGTGCGCACTTTTTCGTGGTGGCCCCGACCGACCCCGGGGTCGATGCGCACGAACAACTCGCGGCCCGCGAATACCTCGGGCCAGCGTCGCAAGGGGTGCAGGTTGTCGAGCGTCACGCGCACGCCCAAGTGGTAGCCGAACTCATATTCGGAGCGCGGCGTGAAATTCGGCGTGAACAACACGCGCTCGGGGGAAAGACCCGGCACGACGGCAAAGGCGTGCTCGAGTTCGCCCTGCGAGACGCATTCGAGCGTCAGACCCGCCGCATAGAAGCGCCGCAAGATGTCGGCATGCCAATTGGCCTTCATCGCGTAGGCCCAGCGGTCGATCGACCTCACGCGCAGCAAGGTAGCAACGGCCGCGTCGAGCGTATCGGTATCGTACACATACCCCGCGGAGGCCTCGGCCGCGATCTCGAGCAAGCGGCGCCGCTTTGCGGGCTGCTGCCACCATTCGCTCGGGACCGGCTGGAGAACCCCCTGCTGCGCGAACAAGTCCTGCCACGTCGGCCCGAGAACGCGATCCGAGCCGATGCGCTGGATCAGTCGCTCGTGTAGTTGCTGGACCAGACGATCGCCCTCAGCCTCGTCGATCACGAACGTGAAGTTAAGATCGTTCGCCGCCTGACTGACCAGGTGGATCTTTTGATTCTGGAACAACTCGAAGGCTGCCCCCAATTCCGGCAAGATTCCGCGGATGTTCTGGCCGAGCAGGCTCAGCGAGGCGCAAGGTCCGAGGATCTGCACGCGGCAAAGCTGCGCAAGCGCGCGCGTCAAGCGCTCGACCGCAGCCGCGTCCAAGGTATTGGCCGCGGGATCCAGCGATACGGTGACGTTGGTTTCCGACGTGGAGATCAGATCGACCGACAAGCCTTGCTGCTTGAACACTTGGAAGGCATCGGCGAGGAAGCCTACCTGATGCCACATCCCCGGACTCTCCATCGAGACCAGAGTGATGCCCTTCTTGATGGCGATCGCCTTCACCTGCGCGGCGCTGCCTTCTGCTTCCCCCGAGATCACGGTGCCCTCGAGGCCGGGAGCTTGCGTGGCATAGACGTGCAGCGGAATTCCGTACTGACGCATGGGGCTTACGCAGCGCGGATGCAGTACCTTGGCGCCGTTGCTCGCGATCTCCTGAGCCTCGTCGTAGTGCAGCGCTCGCAACAGCCGCGCCGTCGGTACGTCGCGGGGATTGGCGCTGAACATGCCCGGCACATCGGTCCAGATCTCGAGCCGCACGGCGGCAAGCTTGGCCGCAACGTAGGCGCCCGAGGTATCCGATCCGCCGCGCCCGAGGAGCACCGTATCGCCGGCGTCGTTCGCGGCGATGAACCCCTGGGTGAGGACGACGCCCTGGAGCGCGCCCCAGGCATTCTGCAGCTCCGCATCAGGGGCGTAATCGCAGGTCGCGGATAAATAGCCGGCCTTGGCGGAGACGCCATCGCGCGCCTCGGCGCGCAGCACACGGCGAGCATCGACCCAGACCGTCGCAATGCCCGCCGCGTTCAAATAGGCTGCGCCCAGCGTGGTCGCGAGCAGCTCGCCCATCGCCATGACGCGCGCGCGCACGCGCTCACTCAGTTCCCGGTTCTCCGCGAGCGAATCGGCGATGCGCCGCAGTTCGGCGAGAAAAGCTTCGAACGCCTCGCCCGGCAAGACATTCAGACTTCGGGCAAGATCACGGTGCTTCGATTCGATGCCCTCGAGCACGCCGCCGTGTTTGCCGGCGAGCGCGGCTGCGAGCAAGGCCTCGAGTCGATCGGTGATCCCCGAGAGCGCGGAGTGAACGACGACGGGGCGCAGCTTCGCCGCCTGTCGCTCACGGATGACCGATGCGATATTGGACCAATTCTGAGACGTCGAAACGCTGGTGCCCCCAAACTTGAGGACGACCCATGAGGCGTGCTGACTCACGAGAGCGGCCGGTCGGCTACTCGTCTTCGAAGATGTCGCGCAGTTCTTTTTCTAACTGACGCTCGGCAAGCACGTCCTCGACGCGGCTCCAAGCGGCCTTCCCGCGCTTGCCCGGAGGGGCCGCCTTGGGTCGCCGCTCGGCGCGTTCGATGAGAGGATCGAAGTCTTGTGACTCCTCGGCCTCGCCGAGGAATTCATCGTCGATATCGAAATGTTCGTCTTCGCGTTCACTCATTGTTCGAGAAAAGCCCCTGGAATCAACGGGATCGATCCGCCCGGATGGCGTGAAGCTGCGCACTATAGCCGATTCTGCCCGGCATTCAACTGCCGCGACGCAATTGCCAGACCCGCGACGCGTTTGCCCGACCGGCGAGCGCTTCCGTACTCACGTCCCGGTGCGTGCATTCTCCGCGGTGTCAGCCAGCGAGCCGCTGCGAATGGCTCGATTGACCGCGGAAATGACGGCCAGCAGCGAGGCGGTGATGATATTGGGATGCATCCCGGCGCCGAACAGCGTCCGGCGAGAGCGGGTGGTGATCTCGATATAGGAAACCGCCTGCGCCGCACTCCCCTGCCCGCGCGAGTGCTCTTCGTAAGACAACACGTCGAAATCCAGACCGATCGCCTTGACGATCGCGTCGATGGGACCGGATCCCTGACCGATCAGTGTCTCGAGTCGCCCGTCGCGTTCGACCTGGAGGGACAAGCGTTCGCTGTCGGCGCCATCGGTGGATGCGGCAAGCTGATGCGAGCGATACACGAGCGGTCGTGTGGGGAGCAGGTATTCCCGGGTGAAGAGATCCCATAACTCCTTAGAAGTCAGTTCTTTACCAGTGATATCTGCGGCTGCTTGTACAACCTGGCTGAACTCGATTTGCAGGCGGCGCGGCATCAACAACTGATAGTCACGCTCGAGCAAATAGGCGACGCCGCCCTTGCCGGACTGACTATTGACGCGAATGATCGAATCGTAGGACCGACCGAGATCCGAGGGATCGATGGGCAGATACGGAACCTCCCAGAGTTCCTCGGGCGTCCGCGCGGCAAGGCCCTTCTTGATTGCATCCTGGTGAGAACCGGAGAAAGCCGTAAAGACCAAGTCCCCGACGTAGGGGTGCCGCGGATGGATAGGTAGTTGATTGCAGGCCTCCGCGCAGCGGGCCACTTCATTGATGTTAGAAAAATCTAGTTTTGGATCAACGCCTTGGCTATACAAGTTAAGAGCCAACGTGACGATATCGACGTTCCCGGTCCGTTCGCCGTTGCCGAACAAAGTCCCCTCGACCCGATCGGCGCCCGCCATGACGGCGAGTTCGGCGGCGGCGACGCCCGTACCGCGATCGTTATGCGGATGCACGCTGATTACCTGACAATCGCGCTGGGCCACGTGTCGGATAAACCATTCGATCTGATCGGCATAGATGTTGGGAGTCGCCATCTCCACGGTGGCCGGCAGATTCAAGATGGTCTTGCGTGTCGGCGTCGGCTCCCAAACCGCATTGACGGCATCGCAAATCTCGACCGCGAAATCGAGTTCCGTGCCCGTGAAGCTCTCCGGACTGTATTGAAACACCCACTCGGTGTCGCGCTGCCGCTCGGCCTCTTCGCGGACCGCCGTGGCGCCCCGCACCGCGATGTCGACGATGCCCGCCCGGTCCAGCCGGAAGACGACCCGACGCTGGGCGGCCGAGGTCGAGTTGTACACGTGCACGATCGCCCGGCGCGCGCCGCGCAAGGACTCGTACGTGCGGGCGATCAATTCAGTTCTGGCCTGGGTCAAGACCTGGATCGTAACGTCGTCCGGGATGAGCCCTTGTTCGATGATCTCACGGACGAAGTCGAAATCCGTCTGCGACGCGGCCGGAAAGCCGACCTCGATCTCCTTGAAACCGATCCTGACGAGCATGTCGAACATCCGCCGTTTGCGGGCCGCATCCATGGGTTCGATCAGCGCCTGGTTGCCGTCACGTAAATCCACGCTGCACCACAGGGGCGGCGCGGTGATCACCCGGCTGGGCCAGGTACGGTCGACGATGTCGATTGGGGCAAAGGCGCGGTATTTGGTCGAGGGCTCTTGCAACATGATGTTCTCGCGATGGCAACGCCGACGGCGTCACTGGTTGATGTTCTTCTCGGGTTTCGCGGTCTTGTCAGCGCCGACCGGTAGCGCATGAATTGCGCGCCTAGCGGCGCAGCAGCAGGGCGAGCGAGGCCGGCCCGGTGAGCCGGGGGGCGTTACGGACACAAGCGATGGCGCAGGCGCTCATGGCTTGCGAATTTAGCACCGTGGCCGCGGTCGGCGCAAGGCCGACCCCGCATCGCCGCTAGAAGCGGTAGTTGATCTCCGTGCCGTAGGTTCGCGGCTGGTTGGTCGAAATACGCGTCAGCTGCGGCACGTTGAACTGGAACTGGGTGTTGTTCGAGGTCAGCTCGGCGACCTTGTTCGCGAGGTTGTCGACGAACAAGCTTGCGGTCCACTTGTCGTTGCCGAGGCCGACCCGCGCATTGGCGAGGCTGTAAGACGGCAAGGAGACGCCGAACTGGTAGGCCTGGTCGTAGGCCTGACCGACGTACACGTCCGAGATACGCGCCGTGAGCGTGTAGTCATTCCAGACCTTGTCCGTATAGATCACCGAGAGGCTGGCGCCGTCTTTGGGAACGTTCAAGATCGGGATCGTGCAATTGCTCGCGTTCGGGCAACCGGGGATGCCGCCGGCGACGGCATTGCCCAGCACCGTGTTGACGAAAACGGCCGCCGGCTGAGTGATCTTCGCATCGGTATAGCTAGCGCTCGCCGACAGTGACCAGTTCGCCGTGAGCTTAGCGTTGATTTCGATTTCCGGTCCGAAAGAGCGGGCGTTACCGGCGTTCGTCTCGAAAGTGTAGCCGCAGGAGATGGCCACGGTCTCTTGCACCGCGGACCACTTGATATAGTAGAAATCGCTGTTGATGGTCAACCAATTATCGAATAGCTTCGCCTTCTCGCCGATCTCGTAGTCCCAGATCGAGTCCGGCCCGTAGGCCGGCGGCGTGCCGGCGCCGCAGCTGGGCGGGAACGGTCCATAAGAGGGCCCGCCGGGCCGATAGCCTTTCGAGGCAGAAATATAGGCCGTTAGGTTGGCATTCGGTGCATAGGAAAGATCGAAGCGCGGATTGACGCCGCTATCGGAAACCGAGTCGATGAACGTAGAGCCTTCGGAGTTCGGGGCGAAATAGCCATAGCCGAACACGTTGGTCAGGCTTGCGTAGTGATACCAGCGCACGCCGGTCTCGAATTTCCACTCGTCGGTGAATTTGTAGGAGCCGTCGGCAAAGACCGCGGACTGACGCACGCGGTAGAACTGGTCGCCCGCATAGACCGTCCCATTGGCAATACCGGTGCCTGCGAAGGCGGAATTCGAGCTGAAGCTGAACTCGTCCCAGTCGGAACGGTCATCGCTATAAAACACGCCGGCCACCCAGTGCAAGGCCTCATTCCCACGCGAGCTCAGGCGCAGCTCCTGGCTGAACTGACGGGTGATGTCGAGTTCCGAGAATGGGATCGCAAAATAAGGATAGTAGCCCGCCCCATCGTTGTAATCCTCGGGGATCGATTCCGAAGCGTCCTGCGTCTGGAGTTCATGACGCTGGAAGTAGCCCGTCGTGCTAGTCAGATCCGCGAACCCCAAGTTCGCGGTCGCCGTCAGGTTGTAGAAATGGAACCAGTCCTCGATCGGTTCGGGCACGTCCGCAACCTCGTAGTGCGCGAGATACTGGGGTCCGGGCGGATCATCGAATTCATCGTAGCCGCCCATTTTCATGTGCTGATACAGCGCGGTGGCGACGACGGAAAAATCCTCGTCCGGCTTGAACAGCACGCTCAGTCGCGCGCCATCGAGACTCTCTGTATTGACTTTGGTGATCACCTGCTGAACAGGGGCGGCAAGAACGTTCCCGCGACCGCTCGGGGAGGTGGCCGAGGGAGCGCCATCCTGAGGGAACGGGTTCAGCACCACCCGGTCGATCCAGCCGCTGCGGTACGTGTCGGTGCCGACGAGGCGCAACGCAAGCGTGTCGCCGAGCGGAATGTTCAGCATGAGGTTGCCGCCACCGTTGCCGCTGCCGCCCTGGGTATCGGACAAGGTGCCCTGCACCGATCCTTCGAAGGTGTCGAGTTTCGGTTGGTTCGTGATCACACGCACCGTGCCGCCCATGGAACCCGACCCGTACAGCGTTCCCTGGGGACCGCGCAGCAGTTCGATGCGGTCGATGTCGTAGAGATTCGGATCGATGACGACCTTGCCGGTCTGTGAGGTTGCAGGCGGCGCGAGCGGCACGTCGTCGAGGTAGAACCCCACGGTCGGCGAGGATCCGCCGCTGGAAGCAAGCCCGCGAGCCTCGTACTCGGTCTGGCCGGGACCGGCGGAACGCAACGACAGGCCCGGGATGTCGTGCGCGAGTTCCTCGACGCTCGTGATGCCTGCGGCATCGAGCTGCTCACCCGTGATCGCCGACAGACTGATCGGCGTGTTTTGCACGGTCGACGAGAAACGCTGTGCCGTCACGACGACCTCGGTGAGGCCGCCTTCGTCCGCTTCCGTGCCCGCGAGGGCGGTGGAGATCCCCAGTACCATCGGCAGCCCGATGATCGGCAGGCCGACGAACAGCATCGATTTCAATGAACTCACGTGCTCCCATCCCTCGCAAAAATTTTTGGCGACGTCGGGCACGCAGCAGCATGCACGACGCGCGCTGTTTTCGCAGGAACGCGCGCGCCAGGCAAATACCCAATCGGTATTTGCTTAGCAAATTCCGAAAGGGTCTAGGTCCAGCCGGCGAGCTGCTTCTTGATCACGTCGCCGAGCAGTCGCGCATGTTCGTCGTCGTCGTTGAGGCAGGGCACGAGCCCGAAGTACTCGCCCCCCAATTCCAGGAACTGCTCGCGGTATTCCATCGCGACTTCCTCGATCGTCTCGAGACAGTCGACGGCGAACGCGGGCGAGATCACCGTCAATCTACGCACGCCCCGCTTCACCAATTCCTTGAGCGTGTCCTCCGTGTAGGGCTGCAGCCATAAGACGGGACCGAACCGGGATTGATAGCAATGAGAGTACTCGCCCGCGGCGAGTCCCAGGCGCTCGACGACCAAGCGCGTCGTCGTCTCAGCCTGTTGTTGATAAGGGTCGCCCTCTTTGACATACACGGCGGGAATGCCGTGATAGGACAGCAGCAAATGCGTCCGCTCGCCGGCCGCCGCCCAATGCACTTCGATCTGGCGCACCAGTGCCTCGATGTAGCCGGGATGCGCATAGTAGTCGTTGACGAACCGGGTCTCCGGCAACCAGCGCCAACGCTTCAACACTTTGCTGACCCCATCGAACACCGAGCCGGTCGTCGAGGAACAGTACTGGGGATAGAGCGGCAGGACGAGCAAGCGTTTGACGTTTTGTTCGGCGAATTTTTGGATCACGTCCGCAATGCTGGGATTGCCATAAGTCATGGCGAGTTCGACGCGCACGCGGTCGCCGAGCGCGCCGTCGAGCAACGCCGCGATCTTCGTGGTCAAACGCTGGGAATAGACGAGCAGCGGCGAGCCGCCCTGCATCCAAACCTTGCGGTAGTTGCGCGTCGTGCGAACCGGACGAAACGGCAGAATGAATCCCCAGAGCACCGGCAGCCAAAACAGGCGCGGGGAGTCGATGACGCGACGATCCCCGAGGAATTCGCCGAGGTAACGCTGGACCGCGAGGTACGACGGCGAATCGGGGGTACCCAGATTCACCACGACGACGCCGATACGTTCCGGTGTCGACGCCGCCGCCTGCGCCACGGCGCGATAATAGGCCATTGATCAGATCCTTATTGGAGCCTCTACAGCCAGTATACTGCCTACCGAATGATGCTCTGCACCGCCCTGTAGACTTGCCCCGATGACCTGGCTGAGCTCCGGCGAACTCTCGGCTCTACATCTTAGCCTGATCGTGGCCGGCCGCAGCGTTTTACTCGATCTTCCCTTCGCGATCGGCATTGCCTGGCTGCTGACCCGCCGGCGTTTCCCCGGCCGACTGTTGCTCGATGCCTGTGTGCATCTGCCGATGGTCCTCCCCCCGGTCGTCGTCGGCTATTTATTACTGCTGATTTTCGGGCGCCGCGGGCCGGTCGGGGCGTGGCTCGCCGAGGTCTTCGACTTGACGCTCGTCTTCAGCAGCAACGGCGCCGCGCTCGCGACCGCGGTCATGTGTTTTCCGTTCATGGTGCGGGCCATTCGCCTGTCGCTCGAAGCGGTGGACCTTGGCCTCGAGGAGGCAGCACGCACTCTGGGCGCCGGCCCGCTCGACCGTTTCTTGACGATCACCCTGCCCTTGATGCTGCCCGGCATCGTGGCCGGAGCGATCACCGCATTCGCCGCGGGACTCGGAGAATTCGGCGCCGTCATTACCTTCGTCTCGAACATACCGGGCGAGACACGCACCTTGCCGCTCGCCCTGTACACGGCCTTGCAAGCACCCGGCGGCGGTACGGAAGCGGCCCGGCTCGCCGCCATATCCTGTACCTTGGGACTCGGCGGACTCGTGCTCGCCGAATGGCTGACGCGTCGACTGCGGCGCGGCGCGGCGACCAACCCTGAGCCACGGCCATGAGCTTGCATGTTCGCGTCGACAAACGCCGTGGTGCGTTCCGGCTGCAGGCCGAGTTCGTGCTGCCGACGCCGGGCGTCGTCGCCCTGTTCGGGCGTTCGGGCTGCGGCAAGACGAGTTTGAGCCATGCAATCGCCGGTCTCCTCGAACCAGACCACGGACGCATCGAGTTGGATGGTCGTGTTTTGCTCGACACCGCAGCCGACGAGGCCGTGCCGGCCGAGCGGCGTCAGATCGGCTACGTCTTTCAGGATGCGCGCTTGTTCCCGCACCTGAGCGTGGCCGGCAACCTCGCCTATGCGCAACGGCGGGCCGAGCGCCGTGCCCGTATCGGCGGCGCTGCCATCGCTGCTGCCGCAGCGAGGCGGCGAGCGGGTTACCCGAGCCGGGAAACCGTCGTCGAATTGCTCGGACTACGATCGCTGCTCGAGCGGCGGCCCTACAGTTTGTCGGGCGGGGAACGCCAGCGGGTAGCGATCGCGCGCGCGCTGCTGTCCGAACCGCGCTTGCTGCTGCTCGACGAACCGCTAGCCTCGCTCGACGCCGCGCGCCGCGAAGAGGTTCTGCCGTACCTCGAGATACTGCGGGACGAGATCGCGGTGCCGATCATCTATGTCAGCCACCAATTCGACGAAGTGTTGCGACTTGCGACCCATGTCGTGCTGCTCGAGGCCGGTCGCATCCTCGCACAGGGCGATCTCGGCGCGATCAGTTTGCTGCCGGAGCTGCGCGCGATCATCGGACCCGACGCGGTCGGCGCGATCCTCACGGCGGAGGTTCTCGGCCGCGACGCAGACTCAGGATTACTGCGCGTACGCATCGGCGCGGGCGAACTGCAGTTACGCGCCGGCGGTCACGACGCTGCCGGCCCCGGCGAGATCTTGCGCGTACAGGTGCTCGCTCGCGACGTGATCATCGCGAGCGAAGAGCCCCGCGCCATCAGCGTGCGCAATCATTTGCGCGGCGTCGTCGCGGCCTTGGCCGGCGACGATGCCGAGACCGATCTGATCTCGATCGACATCGGCGGCGTGATATTGCTCGCGCGGGTGACGCACGCGGCGACGCGTGCCTTGGGATTGCGACCTGGCCTGCCGGTGTGGGCACTCGTCAAGAGCGTCACGCTGCGCGGCCGAACGCCGCCGAAGCCGCCCTTACTGCAAGCGCGTGCCTAAATGCATGATGCCGACGATGTGATCCTGCGGCTGCAAACCGACCGCGGCCTTTACTTCTTCGTCGTATGCGGCCCAGCCGGTTTTCCACATCACGCCGAAACCAAGCGCATGCGCCGCGAGGAATAGATTTTGCGCGACCGCCCCTACACTCAGCACCTGCTCGATTTCGGGCACTTTGGGGTGATCCTTCTGCACGGCGCAGCCGATCACGACGATGGTCGGTGAGCGCCAGATCTTCTCGCCTTCGATCCGCAGCTGTTCCGCGGTCGGCGTGGGCGAGCGCCGCGCACGCGCGCTCATGACCGCATCGGAGTAGCGTCTTTTGGCGGCGTCGTCGAGCACCGTCAAGCGCCAGGGCTTGAGCCGACCGTGGTCGGGCGCATGCGCCGCTGCGAGCAGGATGCGATCCAATTGAACGGGATCCGGACCCGGCGCAATCAAGCGTCCGGCCGAGGACCGCGTCTCGATCGCTTCGAATAAGTCCATCGCAACCCCTTGCCGGAAGATCGGCTATGATTCGTCATGGAGAATTATACCGACACGGGCCATTCATGCCCAATCATCAAGGAGTGTTCCATGAATCGACTGATCACTGTTTCGCTGGCGGCATTGCTGAGTACGAGCGTTATCGCAGGACCCGTCACCTACGTGCTCGATCCCTCGCACACCTACCCCAGCTTCGCGGCCGATCATTTCGGCGGCGTCTCGGTTTGGCGCGGCAAGTTCGACAGTTCCTCCGGCAAGGTCGTCCTGGATCAAGACGCGAAGACCGGCTCGATCGAGGTTACCGTCAACGTCGACTCGATCGACTTCGGCAATGCGAAGCTGAACGAACACGCAAAGTCGCCCGAGATCTTCGATGCGGCGAAATATCCAACCGCGACTTACATCGGCAAGTTCACGAAATGGGACGGCGCGACACCGACCCAGGCCGAAGGCACGTTCACGCTGCACGGGGTGAGCAAACCGCTGACGCTCACGATCGACTCGTTCAAATGCTTCCTCAATCCCATGTCGAAGAAGCAAGTCTGCGGCGCGGATGCTTCGGCAACGCTGGATCGCAGCGACTACGGCGTCGATTTCGGCAAGGCCTACGGCTTTCAACAATGGGTGAAGCTGCAGATTCAAGTCGAAGGCAGTCCCGCAACCTGAAACGCCCGGCGGCCGGCTCGATCCGCTGAGGCGCTTTGCGGCGCCGCAGCGGCGGGCCGGACCGCGCTGGACTCAATCGGCGAAGAACTCCCTCAAGACTCCCGGAAGAAGATCAGGCAGGTCCTCGGCCAGTAGTCCGGGGCCGAACGAAGCCGCCGCCGCGCCATGCAGCCACACCGCCGCGGCCGCCGCAAGAAAGGCATCCATGCCCTGCGCCAGCAAGCCGAGCACGATGCCGCTCAAGACATCCCCCGAACCCGCCGTCGCCAAACTCGGCGGAGCGTTCGAGTTGATGATCGCGCGACCGTCGGGCGCGGCGATCACGGTATCCGCGCCCTTCAAGACGATGATCGCGCCGCTGTGCGCGGCGGCGCGACGCGTACGCGCGAGCTTGTCGCCGGTGGTGTCGAAAATCCGCGCGAATTCCCCTTCATGCGGCGTCATGACGCAAGGCCCGCCGATCGCCTCCCGCAGCGCTTCCTGGCTGTCTTTGAATGCCGTGATCGCGTCTGCATCGATCAGGGTGGCGCGCCGCGTGCGCAGCAACGCGAGCGCTCGCGTGCGGGTCGTCTCGCTGACGCCCGCTCCTGGTCCGATCAAATAGGCGGTGATCCGCTGATCGTCCAATAGCGCGTCGAAATCTGCGGCTGAGGCTAGCGCTGTCACCATGATGCTGGTCAGCGCGGTGGCATAGATCGGCAGCGCGACTTCGGGGACGGCAATCGTGGTGAGTCCCGCACCCGCCCGCGCCGCCGCGCGGGCGGCCATGCGCGCGGCGCCCGTCATCGGATAGCCGCCGAAGAGCACGGCATGTCCACGCGTATACTTGTTGCCGCTGCGTCCGGGCCTTGGCAGCGCCTCGAGCCAGAGCGGCGGATCGTTTTCGAACGTGAGTGGTCGAATCTGGTCGAGCACCTCGGCCGGTGTGCCGATATCGCAGACCACGACCGCTCCGCACAGTGCCCGCCCCGGGTACAAGAGATGTCCGGGCTTCTTGCGAAAAAACGTCACCGTGACCACGGCGGCGACGGCGCCGAGATTCTCACCGGTGTCGCCTTGCAACCCACTGGGGACATCCACGGCGACGACGGGAATCCCTTGCGCGGCGGCGGCGGCCAGGGTTTCCCTGGGCAAATCCTCGAGCGGGCGATTCAATCCCGCGCCGAAAATGGCATCGATGATCAACTCCGCACCGGCGATGACCGAGGGCGTCAGCGCTGCGATCTCGGCGCGCCATTTTTCCGCGTGATGGCGCGCGGCCTCGGGCAGTCGATCGAGTGAGCCGAGCAAGGCCACGCGCACGTTCCAGCCCGCAGCGTCGAGTTCGCGGGCGGCGACGAAACCGTCGCCGCCGTTGCTGCCTGGCCCACAGAGCACCGTCACGCGTCTTGGCGACCAGCGACGGATGACCTCCTCGGCGACGCCGCGACCGGCGTTCTCCATCAACCGGACCACCGCGGTACCGGCAGCGACCGTCAATCGATCCGCCTCAACCATCTCCCGCACATCGAGCAGGGCGGTTGCGAACGACATCGCCACCCTCGCGCTCAGGCTACGGCGCGGTTGAGCGGCTCATGCCAATAACCGACGCGGCCGTAGTGGCCATAGAGCGCATCTTCGTAGTCGCGACCGAGGCTTGCGTCGGGATCGTAGACCGGCGAGTCCTTGACGGCTTGGCGATCGAGCGCAACCGTGACCACCGATTCCATCCAGTCCACGTCCGAAATCCACTCCGGTGACAGCAGCACCTGATGTCCAGTCCACCAATTGCTGGTGTCGACGATCAAATAGCGCAGCGACCACGTCGTGTCGTCGAGCAGAAACCCCTGCACGTGGCCGATCTCGCCATCGCGCGCGCGAATGTGATAGCCCTTGACGGCGTTGCAACTGCGCAAGTGCGGATCCTGCTTCTCGGCCTCGTCCGTGGGCGAACGCAAATATCCTTGATATCCCCGGTATGGCTGGGCCCCCATTCCGGTCAGCGAGGTTCCCGGATAATAGCCGTTACCCCACAGTCCCGTGCCGCCCCAATAGTAGGGGTAGCCGTAGTAGCCGAAATAACTGCGCTCGTATTGGCGGGATACCGGCAACGCGGTATCGATGCCGGGACTATTCTTGACCTGTTCCTTGGTGACGCTGACCGGCAGTGTCTCGGTCGACCAGTCGGGTCGCGTGATCGCGTGCGGCGAGATCAGGACCTCGCGACCACCGAGCCACTTGCTGGTGTCCACGACCACGTAACGAAGTACCCAGGCCTCGTCATCGAAATAAAAATCCTTGACCTTGCCGATCGGGCCGTCGCTGGCGCCGATGGGCAATCCTTCAAGCTGCTTGACGTTGCGTAACATGATTCAGACCTCTTGATCGATTGAACGTTGCGGGGAAAGCGGCGGACTCTAGTGGCGATCCGGGTGATCGTCTGTACGCAGTCAAACAGAGCCGAGGTGCTCGCGAACCGGCAGCGCCGTCGGCGCTTAAGTGTGCCGACGCACCGATCTTTCGCGCGAGCTCCTTTACGGTGTCGATCATGCCGCGCTCACACACCGATTTAAATGCGTCCTTCATCGCTAGTCAACGACTGAAGTTGCTGAGCGCGCGTGAAGCACTGTCCAGTTCGATCGCGCGCGACGGCGATGAAGATCACTTGCTCGAACAGGCCGCCTCGGGCCAAGCCAACGAGCCCGCGGATCGCGCCCAGGATGCGAGCGTTTCGGACAACAATCGCACGCTGATTGCTGTCCTGCGGGAGAGGCGAATCGCAATCGATCGCGCACTCGCGAAAATCGACGAGGGCACGTACGGTTACTCGGACTCGAGCGGCGAGCCGATTTCTATCGAGCGCCTCGAAGCCTATCCTGAAGCTCTACGCTCGGCCGGCGAGAGTTGAGCATGCGCAGTTTATTCGATCCAGTTCGCTTCGGCAGCATGACGGCTCGCAATCGCATCGTCATGGCGCCGCTGACCCGGAATCGTGCCGGCCCACAGCAAGTGCCGACTGCCTTGATGGCAGTCTATTACGCGCAGCGAGCGTCTGCGGGATTCATCGTCTCGGAAGCGAGCCAGATCTCGGCCCAGGCACAAGGCTACTACGATACGCCCGGAATCTACAGCAACGCACAAATCGCCGGCTGGCGCGGCGTGACCGCGGCGGTGCACGGCGCCGGCGGGACCATCGTCGCGCAACTCTGGCACGTCGGGCGAATCTCGCATGTCTCGCTGCAGCCCTACGGCCAGGCACCGGTTTCGAGCACGGCGCGGCGCGCCCGTGCGCAGACCTTCACGGCGCTGGGGTTCGAGGACGTCTCGACACCGCGGGCTCTACGCCTCGAGGAGATGCGTGGCATCGTCACACAATTTCGACAGGCGGCACGCCATGCGATCGAAGCAGGTTTCGACGGCATCGAGGTACATGGGGCGAACGGCTATCTCCTCGAGCAATTCCTACGCGACAGCATCAACGACCGCACGGATGCCTATGGCGGGGTGGCCGCGAATCGAGTCCGCTTGCCGGTGGAAATCATGACCGCGATCGCCGCAGAAATCGGCGCCGACCGCGCGGGTATCCGCATCTCCCCGGTGACGCCGGTGAACGATGCCGGACAGGACAGCGACGCCCAGGGACTATTCAATCTGTTCATGGATCGCTTGAATCCCTTGCACTTGGCTTACGTGCACGTCATCGAAGGAGTCACGGGCGGGGCACGCGACGCGGTCGCTTTCGATTATTCGGCCTTGCGGCAGCGGTTCCAGAGCGGGCATGAGGGGGGCGTCTGGATCGTAAACAATGGGTACAGCCGCCGCATGGCGATCGCTGCCGTGACGAACAGCGCCGCGGACATGGTCGCGTTCGGTCGAGCCTTCGTCAGCAATCCGGACCTCGTGAACCGATTGCGGCGCGACGAACCCTTGGCCGCCGTCGATGCCGAGACGCTGTACGGGGGTGGAGCCGCAGGCTACACCGATTATCCAAGCTACGAGGCGCCACAGTCGCCTACCCCGCCCCACGGCATGCTGCGCCCGACGGTCCAGAACGCGAAGGAGCTGAGTCATGAGTGAATATTTCGACGCCATCGTCTTCATCGATCGCCGCGAGGCGAAGGTGTTCCACTTCGGCGCGCGCGACGACGTCAAGCTCGCGTTTACCCATGCTTCGGCGCAGCGTCCGCATCACGCCGTCGACGAGGCGTTCATGCATACCGTCGTGGGATCTCTCGATCACACAGGCTATACGCTGATCGTGGGTCCGGGGAACGCCAAGTTCGAGCTACAGACCTACATCGGCCGCACGCGACCCGACCTCGCCGCCCGCATCAGCGGCATCGAGACGCTCAGCAATCCCGCGGACGCCGGCATACTCGCGGTAGCCCGGGAATTCTTCCGCAAGCGCGGCCATCGTCATGCCGTTGCGCCGGAATTCAGCTTTCGCCACAACTGATGTGAGCGAACTGCGGCGCGCGTGAGTCGTTGGCGGCAGTGGCCGGCGGCTAATCCTCGCCGCCGAACAACCCGCCGAGCAGCCCACCTACGGTCGCCGCGGTAGCCACGCCGGTCAAGGCCGATCCGAGCGAGGACCCCGAGCCATCGTGGCCGCCCGAGCCGGGCAGGTAGCGACCGATCTCCTCCGCGAGGTTCATGATCGGCATGCTTTGCAGCCACACGCGGCCCGGTCCCGTGAGCATCGCGAGGTATAGCCCCTCGCCGCCAAAGAGGATGTTGCGAAATCCGGGCACGAGCCGGATGTCGAACTGCACGCTTGGTTCATGCACCCCGATGTGGCCTGCGTGCACGAGCAGACGCTCGTTCGGCGCGAGAACTCGCTCGATCACTTCGCCGGACAAATCAAGCCAGACCACGCCCGGACCGGTGACTTTTTGCAGAATGAACCCGGCGCCGCCGAAGAATCCGGCGCCGATACGTTGCTGCCATGCGAGTTCCAAGACTACGGATTTTTCCGCGCACAGAAAGGTCTCTTTGCGGCAGATCAGCGATTCACCGGCCTGCAGTCGACGCGCGAGGATCGCGCCGGGAAAGCGTGGCGCAAACGCAATGTGGGCAGGCGCCCGTGCGGTGAAATCGGTGACGAAAAAACTGCCGCCGCTCAAACTCCGTTTGATGCTCGCGAACAAGCCGCCGCCGGTGTGCGTGTTCATCTCGACGGTATCGGACATCCAGGCCATCGAATTGGTCTGACTGTAGACGACCTCGCCGGGTGCGAGATCGATGGCCACGGTTTGCATCACGGTTCCGGAAATCTCATAGCGCATGGCTTGCTCCTTGAACGAGGGTCGGACGAGTGGATTGTACCGCGGTGCGGGCGGCTGGCGCGGCTTCGGATGGAAAGGCGCGTTCTCAGGCCGCCGCAGGCAGCATGCCGCGGTCCAGCCAGCGCGCGAGCACGTCGACGAGTTGCTGCCGCTCGAACGGCTTGGAGAGAGAATCGTCCATGCCCGCCTCCCGGCAAGACTCGACCGACTCACGCATGACGTTCGCGGTCATGGAGATGATGGGGCGCCGACCGACCAGCCGGCCCGCAGCCTCGGCGGCACGGATGCGCTGAGTCGCCTCGATTCCATCCATCACGGGCATGTTCATATCCATGAGGATCAGGTCGATGCGTTCCTGCTCGACGAGGTCCAGCGCGACGAGGCCGTTCTCCGCCTCTAGTACCTCCAAGCCCAATCGCTTGAGGGTCGTGCGCGCCACCAGGCGATTCACCACATTGTCCTCCACCAACAGCACGCAGCCGCGGAACCGTTCGTGCCGACTGACCTCGACGCCGTGGCCGGACGCGCTCGTGAGTGTCGCGGCGAGCGCGCAGCGCATGGTGAACGTGAACGTGGAGCCGGCCCCCGGTTTGCTCTCGACGTGGAACGAACCGCCCATCAATTGCACGAGGCGCTGACAGATGGAAAGGCCGAGGCCGGTGCCGCCATAGCGCGCCGAGGTGGCAGCGTCCGCCTGTGCGTATTCGCGAAACAGCTTGGCCTGTTGTGCCGGCGTCAGACCGATGCCCGAATCGACGACCGCAAACGCCAGCACCACGGCGTCTTCGCTACGCTCCCTCACCTGCAATTCGATCCGTACGCAGCCGTCCACCGTGAATTTGAGCGAGTTACCGATGAGATTCGAGAGTACCTGACGCAACCTCCCCGGATCTCCGATCAAGGCGCGGGGCAGGTCCGGCGGGACTTTTGCCTCGAGCATCAAGCCTTTCGCAGACGCGCGCGGGCCGAACAGGGCGATGACCTCGTTGAGCGTCTGCACCGGATCGTAGGCGATCTCTTCAAGATCGAGCTTGCCCGCGTCGATCTTGGACAGATCCAGGATGTCGTTGCAAATCGCGAGCAGGGATTTTCCCGAACTCAAGATGGTCTGAACATAGTCGCGTTGCTCCGGATTCAAGGGCGTGTCGAGCAGCAACTCGGTGAGGCCGAGCACGCCATTCATCGGGGTACGGATTTCGTGGCTCATGGAGGCCAGGAATTGTCCCTTGGCACGCTCCGACGACTCGGCGAGCAGACGCAGGCGGTGCTCGGCCTCGTGCCGATCACGCTGACGCTGCCCTTCCGCCTCGAGATTCTGCTTCTCGATCGCCGCTTGGCGGAACGTCGCCAGCGAGGAGGCCATCTGACCCAACTCGTCATCCCGATCCCGCGCCGGGATCTCCGTGTCGAGATCTCCCGCAGCGAGTCGCCGCATCGCGAGCGACATCGCACCGAGCACGCGCGCGACGGTGCGGTGCATCAGCACGACGATCGCCAGAAAGCCCGCGAAGATCGGCAGAAAAATCTCGGCGAGTCGCACGACGCTGTCAAGCAGCGTCGAATTCAGATCGTCGGCGAACGATCCCGTGGTGACGTCCCATTGCCACGCAGGAATGCCGATGTTGTAGGACATCTTCAACTTGGGCTTTTTTTCCCCGATCTTCAACCAGTGAAAGCTGGTGAAACCCGGAGTGCCGGACTTGCCGATGCCGATCTGTGCAGCGGTGATGGGTGCTCCCATGGAATCCTTGAGATCCATGATGTTGTGGCCGATCAGAGTCGTGTTCGCGTTCCAAAGCGAAGTACCGTCGAAGTTCAGGATGGCGACGTAGTTGACGCCGTCGAAGCGGATCGCGCCCACGGCCTCCAAAGCGCGCTTCTGCGCAACTTGGCGGCTGAGGGCCCCGCTTTTCTCCAGGTCGACGAAGTGCTGAACGATGGCTGCACCCGCTTCGCCCTCGTGCTGAATTTCGGCGCGCTTAGCCTCATAGGCAAGGGTTTGGGCTCGCTCGAGCGTCAGAGCAAGACCGGTGACGGTCATGATGACTCCGAATATGCCCAACAACCTGAATTGACGCGTGATCGACATTCGGCAAAGAGCGGAACTGACAGGCCCGATCGCCGAATTTTGCCGCATCGTCCGATCCATAGGGGATTCCGCCGAGTTGATGTGCTGAGGCCGGCGATTTCCGAGATGACGGTGCCGAATTTGTAGGCGTCAAATCGCTCACGAGGAGGGTCTAACGGCAACGCGGCGGATTTCCGAATAGCAAAAGACGCGAAACCGGAAACTAAATGAGGATAACCATATTCGGCTGCGCCAGCGAAAGTCGCGTGCGCCGCTGGACCGCGCTACAGTAGCCACATGTCGCCGACGATCCGCGCGTTCCGAAGGCCCCGCGAGCGATGAAACACCGGTTCGCGTTTCGGTGCGTGTTTCGGTGCGCAACTCTGGCCGGGGTGCTGCTCACGACCTCGGCGGCCGCTGCGGTCACGTGCGCGGCGTCAGCCGGCGGCATCGCCTTCGGGACCTACAATCCGCTCAGCACGGCAGCTCTCGCCTCGACCGCAACCGTGACCGTGCAATGCAACGGTGCGGCCGGGCCGATAACCGTCGTGAGGCCGGTCGTCAGCTTGAGCACCGGAGGCAGCGGCAGCTACACGAACCGAGCGCTGCGCTTCGGGACTGGGACCCTCAGCTACAATATTTACGCAAATCTTGCGCGCAGCCAAATCCTTGGCGACGGCACGGGCGGCTCCAGCACCCTCGATCTTGCGCCGATCGACATCATCCTGACCGGCAGCGGCCAATCCTCGGGGACGCTCTACGGCTATCTGCCGGCCCTGCAAAACGCCGCGCCCGGCGCCTATATGGACACGATCACGGTCACGGTCAGTTACTAACCCGGCGCATGCCTGCCGGCACCGGCACATCCTCTATAATGTTAAACCATGAACATTTCCGGAACCCCCTATCGCGGTATCTGGCATACGGCGGCCGGCGCCGTGCGCGTCATCGATCAGACGCGGCTGCCGTTTGAATTCACGACGCGCGATCTGGACACCCTCGAGGACGCCGCTCAAGCGATCGCCACGATGGTGGTGCGCGGCGCACCGCTGATCGGAGCGACGGCGGCCTATGGGATGGCGCTCGCGATGCGCGCGGACCCTTCCGACGGCCAAGTTACAGCCGCCGCGACGCGCTTGATCGAGACTCGTCCGACGGCCGTAGATCTTGTCTGGGCAGTCCGGCGCATGCAGCATTCGCTGTTGCCGGTCGTGCCTGCCCTACGTGCCGACATCGCTCTGCGGCTTGCCGCGCAGATCAGCGACGCCTACGTCCAACAATGCATTGCGATCGGCGGTCACGGGCTGGAACTCATCCGCGCGCTCGCCGGAGCGAGCGACCGCATCCGTCGCCGCATCAATATACTGACGCATTGTAATGCCGGTTGGCTCGCCTGCGTCGACTGGGGCACAGCCTTGTCGTCGATCTACCGGGCGCACGATGCCGGCATCGCGGTGCACGTCTGGGTCGACGAAACCCGTCCGCGCAACCAAGGGGCCTCGCTGACCGCCTTCGAACTCAGCGCGCATGGCGTGCCACATACGGTGATCGCCGACAATCTCGGCGGACATTTGATGCAGCGGGGCGAGGTCGACCTCGTGATCGTCGGCGCAGACCGGGTCACGGCCGCCGGCGATGTCTGCAACAAGGTCGGCACCTATCTGAAGGCGCTCGCGGCGCGCGACAACGGCATTCCTTTTTACGCCGCGATGCCGGTGAGCACGATCGACTGGTCCGCGGCGGAGGCGAACGACGTGCCGATCGAAGAGCGTTCGGCGCGGGAACTCACGCACATCACGGGCCGGACCGAATGCGGCCGCAGCGAGACGGTGCGCGTGATCCCGGAGGGCAGTCCGGTGCTCAATCTGGGTTTCGACGTGACGCCCGCGCGGCTCGTGACCGGCTTGATCACGGAGTTCGGTATTTGTGCGGCGAACCGCGCGGCGATACACCGCGCCTACGGCAGGCCGGAGCAAAGCCATGCGTGACGAAGCGGACGCGGCCCCGCGCGCGGCGATCGTCGCCGCCTGCCGCGAGCTCTCCCGCGCCGGGCTGACCCACGGCACCTCGGGCAATGTGAGCCTGCGGCGCAACGCGCACGAGTTCTTCGTCAGCCCATCAGGTTTGCCCTACGAGACTCTGGAGCCCGAGGACGTGCCGCTCGTCACGGTTGACGGCCGCTGGTATGGACGGCGACGGCCCTCGACCGAGTGGCGCTTTCACCGCGACATCTTGCGCATGCGCGGCGACGTCGCCGCGATCGTGCACACGCATTCCGAGGCCGCGACCGCCCTCGCCTGCACGGGGCGCGGGATACCCGCGTTTCATTACATGGTCGCGGTCGCGGGCGGCATCGATGTCCGCTGCACAACGTATCATCCGTTCGGATCGCAGGCGCTGTCCGACGCCGCGCTCACGGCGCTCGACGGTCGCAAAGCCTGTTTGCTCGGTAACCACGGCGTCATTGCCTGCGGCGCGGACCTACCCGCGGCGCTGCGGCTCGCGGGGGAGATCGAGAATCTCGCCGCACAATACTGCGCGGCCTTGCAACTCGGCGACCCGCGGATTCTCGACGAGGCGGCAATGGCCATCGTCCTCGAACAATTCCGAACTTATGGTCAACAAGATGCGGTCGATCCCGATCTCGCGTTCGCCGCCGCGTCGCTGCCCGCGACGCGCGGCCCGTCCGCCTGAGTTCGGCGCGCTCTCCGATGACAGCATCCTACGAAATTCTCGATTTGCATACGGTCGCGCCGCGGCTCGCGGATCTGCCCGACGTGCGCAGCCGCCTCGGTGGCCGAAGCGTGGACTGGCGCATACGCGAGGTCGGCGACGGCAATTTGAACCTCGTCTTTCTGGTCGACGGCCCCGAGGGCACGGTCTGCGTGAAACAGGCTCTGCCCTATGTGCGTGCAGCCGGACCCTCGTGGCCGATGTCGCCCGAGCGCGCGTCCTTCGAGAACGCCTATTACCGGGCAGTCATGCCCCATGTCGGACGGCGCATCCCCGAGATCTACCACTATGATCCGGATGCCTACTGCACGGTCATGGAGCGCCTCAGCCCCCATGTGATCCTGCGCCAAGGCTTGCTCGCCGGCATCGTTTATCCGAATCTTGCCGAACACATGGGCGAGTACCTTGCGCGCACCACGTTTTTCAGCTCGAGTTTAGCCCTGCCCTGTGAGCTCAAGATGGGCGCGGTCGCGCTGTTCGCGGCCAATCAGGCGCTGACGCGCATTTCGATCGACCTGATTTTTTCCGATCCTTACCGAGTTTGCGAACGCAATCGGCATACCTCACCACACCTGGATGGGCTTGCCGCCGAGCTTCGTGCCGACACCGACTTGAAGCTTGCGGTCGCACGCTTCGGGACCCAATTTCTGACCCAGAGCGAGGCCCTACTGCATGGGGATTTGCATTCCGGCTCGGTCATGGTCACGGCGGACGACACCCGCGTCATCGATCCGGAGTTCTCGCTTTACGGTCCGATCGGCTTCGATCTCGGGGCATTTTTCGGCAACCTCTTGCTGAACTATCACGCCCAGCCGGGTCATGCGGGCAAGGACGACGATCGTTCGGCCATGCAAGCCTGGGTCCTCGCGCAGGCGCGGCAGTTCTGGCTCAGTTTCCGCGCGCATTTTCTAGGGCTTTGGCGCGAGCATACGCGCGGCGCGTCGGGAGGATACCCCGGAGTGATGCTCGCTGAAGCCATCGACAAGGCGGCCGTCGAGCGGGCGCAAGAGGCCTATCTCGACCGTCTGTTCGGGGACATGCTCGGTTTCGCGGCCTGCAAAATGATCCGGCGGATCTTGGGCTTCGCCCACGTCCTCGATTTCGAGTCCATCGAGGACGCTGCGCGGCGTGCCGGCTGCGAGGCGCGCGCGCTAGACTCGGCCCGTCGCCTGCTGACCCATCCGGAGGTCTTCCCGACGATCGACGCCGTCATCGATTTCCTGAGCACACCCCCCGGCAGTCGCTTCGCGAGGTAGAGCCGCTTTTCTGCGATCCGTTTCAAATAATCTCGATGCCCGCTCAGCGGTCCGGGCAAACTGGGCGTGTATCACAGCGCCTGCCGAGTCGATTGTGGATCCTGTCACCCCAGGAAGCGTCATAACGCTTCGAGTGGTCCACAGGTACGGCAAGCGACATATTATGAAACACTCGATCCCGGTTCGCATCGCATCGTCCAAGGCGTCCTCGCTCACGGCGGCAAGGGGGTTCACCCTGATCGAACTCATGGTCGTCATCTGTATTACGGCGATCCTCGCATCGATTGCGGTGCCTGCCTACTCTTCTTACATAACGCAGAGTCGCGCCAAGGGCGCTTCGTCCGACCTCGTGGCTCTGGCCTTGGTGTACGAAGCGGACTTCCAGACCGCCCTCCAGTATCCACTGTATAGCGCGAACACGACGGTGCCGGGACTGCCGGCCAACCGCACGGGCACCCAGGTCAGCGACTTCGGAAGTTGGGCGGCGGCAGAGGCCAGTTACTACACGTATTCACTCGTGAGTTCGACGGCGACCGCATACACGCTGAAGGCTTCCGCCAATGCGCCCAACACCTGCGTGCTAACACTCACCAGTACAGGGACACGTACCGCCACAGGCAACTGTGGGTTCACGAGTTGGTAGACCCGCATGGCGCCGGTCCGCGGGTTCACGCTGATAGAGCTCCTCATCACGATCACGGTGGTGGCTTTATTGGTATTGGCGACCGCGCCGCTCGCGAAGAACTGGGTCTACCGGTCGCAGACGCACTCCGGCAGCACCGCCTTGCAGGAGGCCTACAGCGTCGCGAAAGCGCTGGCGCTCGAGAATCCGACCGCCATCGCGGTGCCGGGCACCGCGGCGGCCGGGCTCAGCATCGCGACGGATGGGACTACGACGACCTTGCTCGTCTGCACGGGCTCGGCAGCGGCCGCCACTTGCTCGGCCTCAGGGACGGCTTTTTATTGGTCGGCCACCTACTCGGGCCTCGTCACCACGAGCGTGAGCTCCGCGGTGAATTCCGCGACGGGCGCGACGACGACGACGCAAACAGCGGTCGCCGGCACACCGATCACGATCGATTTCGACGACCGTGGCGAGGCGCTGCCGCTCAACACCAATTACACCTACACGATTACGCGCGGCACGGCCCCCAATACCAATAGTGAAAGCTATGCGCTCTATTGAGTCCGCCCCGACCCGAATCCGTGACGCGCTCCGCTGTCGCCATCGGCAGCGGGGAGATGCGCTCCTTGAAGCTCTGGTCGGCGTCGTGATCGCGTCCGTCGTCGGCCTCGGGCTTTCGTACACGGCCTCGCGCATGATGGTGAGCCAGAGTTACGCAACCGGCCAGTATGCGGTCCTCACGCAGATGACGAACTCGCTGACCTCGCAGGGAGTCTCGACGCTCTGCGGCGGCACCGCGCCCACGGGCATCTCCGTGCCCGGCCAGACGGCAAGCGGAACGGTCACCACCAATACCATCACCTTGTCCGCGCCATCCTGCTCCAGCCCGCTGCTCACGGTAAGCGGTCCCGGCAATACCCCGACGGCGACCATCTCGGCCGGCAACATCTATTCGACGATGACTCTGTCGACGCCCACCCAGAACACGACCGCGCAGACGCTCATCGGCGGCAACGGCGTCATGACGATCTCTTCGCAATGAGCGCCATACGGTCGATGAGCGCCGTGCGGTGCGCACGCGGCAAGACGGCGCAACGCGGCGTGACCATGCTCAGCCTGATGATCGGTTTGGCGATCTCCTTGATCGCCACGGTTGGATTGCTCTCCGTCTATCAGGGCGCCGTGCACACCACGGTGAACGCGCAGCAGCGCACCACGACGGACAGCCAGCTCGCCGGCGTCTTGATGCGGGCGGCCGCGTCGGCGGAGGACGCGGGCTACGGCATCGCCAGCCCGACATACGCCACGCACCTCATCGCCATCAACGGGGCGGCACTCAGCGCCGGAAAATTGTCCGGCACGGCGGTCACGGCCGCATCTCTGCCCGCCACTGCGGCCAATGCCGTCGTCTGGGCGACCGTGAACTCCGCGTCGGTCACACAATGCTCCGGTTTTTATATGTCGGCGGCGGTCGGACTGGAGTATCTGAACCCGACCACATGCACGGACGCAACCGCGTGGAGCACGCTCTCATGGGTCGCCACACCCGTCACGGGCACGGGGCTGCTGACTTCCCCGGTGAGCGTGAGTTTTACGATCGCCCAGACCAGCTGCGCGCCCTATGGCATCACGAACACCCAGGGCAATTACCTCCTGACATTGACTTCGACCAATAGTCTCGGCAACGCGGTGACGTCGCAGCAATGTTTGCTAAATTTCCATTGAGGACAACGCGCATCATGGGCAATCGCAACGTGAGACAAACCCAGCGCGGCTACGTCACGGTCCTGATCGCCGTGCTGTTCGGCATGGCCTTTACCGCCACCGTGCTCGGATCGGCGGCCTATATCCGCAGCAACCAGGCGGTGACGCTCGCGAGCCACGCGCAGGTTCAGGCGCAACTCAAAGCGTGGACCGGCGTGGAAATCGTCCGCCAATATCTTGCCTCGCTGGAATCGACCGGAGCCTTGACGACCTTGGCGGCAACCGTTGCGGCCACGCCGAATCTTGCCTTGACGATCAACGGTACCACCGGGATTGCACCTGTTCTCGTGTCCGTCGACAGCGCGTCGAATCCGACGCAGTTCACGGCGAAGATCACCGGCACGACGGCCACGGGCACGCGCGCCGCGTCGACCGCGACGATCCAGGCGGTCTACTCGGTGAGCGGCGGCGGCGGGGCGAGCACGATCCCGGCCCTGAACTTCAACCGGAACCTCCAACTCGGCGGCGCGATCACGATCACGCCCGCGAACGCCAGCACGCAGTACTCGATCAACGTCCTCGGCGACGTCTCGACGACCGGCAATTCCATCACCGGCGTCAGCACGATCAATGCGACCGGTTCGATCAATATCGGCAGCGGCTCGGCGTTCCTGCAGCTCAATTCCAACTGCGATGTCTCGATCACGGGCAGCGTCTCGGCGGTATCGATCAACGCCCAGCGCAACATTTGCGAGACGGGCGCGGCTGCGAGTTCGAGTCTCGCCCTCGCCAACGGGTCGGTCTCGAGCCAATCGGCCGAGACGGCCAACGGCACGATCTCGGCGCTCGTCCATCCGACGCCCGCAGCGAGCTGTTCGGCCGAGGGCGCAAATCAGAACGGTACCTCCGCGGCGACCTGCCCCGTCCCGTCCGTCAACGGGGTGGATTTGAGTTCCGGCGCCGCGGGCGCGGCAACAGTCAATACCGAGGGCAACGTCGTACTCGGCGCCGGCACGATCAACAAGCTTTATGCCATGGGCAATCTTTCCGTCGTGAATAACGGCAAGGTCGCCAACCTCGTTCCCGGCGGCGGTACCGCCATAGTCGGCGGCATTGTCACTCCCCACTCACTGCTTGCAAATGGTGTACAAAACACGCCCGGTTACACGGTGAACATCACCGCGGCGACACCGGTGTCGCTCAAGACCGCTCAGTTCACTGCGACCACGCTCGAGAACGAGGCCAACTACGACTTCAAGCTAGATCAGTACAACAACCTCACCGTGACGGTCTCCGACGTCAATGGCATACCGAATGGAACGTATTACGTGGGGTATTACGTGTCGGCTTATCAAACTTACGAAAATTATCTGTGTAGCAACATCGCCAACCCGACAACGGTCAAGGGATTACCCTGGTCACAGCCGGCCTGCACGGTGCCCGCCACCAAAGCCTCCGCATACCAGATCTGCAATGCCGGCGTCTCATCCAGCTGTTTCTCAGTGAACATCACGGGCGGCATCACTACCTTCACGATCAACGGCACGGGCACCGGCATAAGCATGCCGCCCGGCATCGTTTATATCAATGGCAGCCTCCAACTCGGAACCGGCACGTTTTTCGACACTTTCATCGCAACCTACAACATTACGACCTACAACTCCGATACGGACTATGCACCGAACTTCGCGGGCACCAACGGAACTAATGCGGGCGTGACCTATGCCCCCACCGGCATCTGCACGAACAGCTATTTCCCGACCTACTACCCCCTGGAGTTCTGTTCGTCCGCGACCGCGCCCTTCAACACGACAGCCGCGGCCGGCATCGGCAACTATGCCTTACTCGCCGGCAGCACGGGTACCCCGACTTATAACGGCGGCAACATCCTGGTCGGCGCCTCTAACTATATCTATGGCGACATCAAGGCCGGCAACGAATTCCAAAGCGGCGGCAACTCGAACATCGCCGGCATCGTCACCGCGCTCGCACAGGGAGCCGCGGCCGAGAACAATATGGGCGGAAGCACCACGTTCAACTTCTCGAAGATCCCGCCGACCGAGGACATCTCGGGCGGCGCGACGAGCAACGAGACCACGACCTCGGGAACAGGCACCGTCACGGTCGAGTGGACGAAATACCTCTGACGAAAAACCGGTAGCGAGTCCGCCACGGTTCAACGCCGCTGCACGAACCGCGCTACGTAATCGTCGGCGGGATGTTCGAGGATCTCCGCCGGCGTGCCCACCTGGACGACCCGGCCATCCTTCATCACCGCGACGCGGGCGCCGATCCGGATCGCCTCGTTCAAGTCGTGCGTGATGAATACGATCGTCTTCTTCAGGCCGCGCTGTAGCTCCAAAAGTAAATCCTGCATCTCCACCCGAATCAAGGGATCGAGTGCGCTGAAGGCCTCGTCCATCAGGAGTACGTCGGTGTCGGCGGCCAGTGCCCGTGCGAGACCGACGCGCTGGCGCATGCCGCCGGACAACTCCGCCGGGTGCTTGGTTTCATAGCCGGCAAGCCCTACGACCTCGATCCAGCGCCGCGCCTTGGGGAAGGCCTCGCCGCGCGACTCACCTCGTGTCAGAAGCCCGAATGCGACGTTTTGCAAGACCGTGCGATGCGGTAAGAGTCCGAATCCCTGGAACACCATGCTGACCGTGCGCCGCCGGAAGGCACGCAAGCCGTGAGCATTCAAGGCCATGATGTCACGGCCATCGAACAGGATCGCCCCGGTCGAAGGATCGATGAGCCGGTTCAAATGCCGCACGAGCGTGGACTTGCCGGAACCGGAGAGTCCCATGATCACGAAGATACCGCCGCTCGGAATCTCGAGACTGACGTCGTTCAAGCCCAAGCTGCAGCCGGTGCGCGCGAGGATCTCGAGTTTGTCGATGCCTTGTCGCGCGAGGGCGAGGGCCGCGGACTCGTTGCGACCGAACAGCTTGCTGACGTGGCGAACCTCGATGCTAGCCATTCTTTTCACCAGAGTCGGATCCATCGGATGCACGGCGGGCGCCGAAACCCTGGGTGATCCGGTCGAGGACGACGGCGAGGATCACGATGCCGATGCCCGCTTGCAAGCCCTCGCCGACATCGAGCGATTGAATCCCGTTCAGCACCTGCTCACCGAGTCCGCGCGCACCGATCATCGAGGCAACCACGACCATCGACAGAGCGAGCATGATCGTCTGATTGACTCCGGCCATGATGCTGGGTCGTGCCAACGGCAATTCCACGTTGACCAGCAGTTGGACCGGTGTCGCCCCGAACGCGGTCGCGGCCTCCTTGATCTCGGGATCGACGTGATCGATGCCGAGCGCGGTGAGGCGGATCATCGGCGGCAAGGCGTAGATCACGGTTGCGAGGATGGCCGGCACCTTCCCCAAGCCAAAGAGCATCAAAGCGGGGATCAAATAAACGAAGCTCGGCATCGTCTGCATGATATCCAGAGTCGGCAAGACGAGCGCGCGCACGAGCTTGTATTTCGCGGTGACAATACCGGCCGGTAGGCCGATCGCGAGCGCGACGAGACTCGAAAGCAGCATGAGCGTCAGGGTCTGCAGCATCAGGTCCCAGAGACCGAGCACGCCGACGGTGAACATCAGCACGCCGATCGTGATCGTGAGCCAGGGACGGCGCGATCCGAGCCAGGCGAGACCCATGAACAGGGCGATCATGAGCCACCAGGGAATGTGGCGCAGCACGAGGTCGAACAGCACGATGACGCGCAGCGCAGCGTGTGAGGCGGCGCGAAAGGCTGCGCCGTTGTTCGTAACCAGCGTCTCGACGGCCGCATTCACGGGTTGCCGGATCGAAATCACGAGGCCGGGCGGAAACAGTGGCGTGGCGTCCCGCGAATCGAG
>Ga0116230_10000189_pt1 | contig 49313 bp, 46 predicted proteins | sample S1TSphfallax_3_FD_88678 | JGI IMG/M metagenome (GOLD analysis project Ga0116230, IMG submission 88678) | Host-associated microbial communities from peat moss isolated from Minnesota, USA - S1T2_Fd - Sphagnum fallax MG | ecosystem: Host-associated > Plants > Peat moss > Unclassified | place...
CACCCTGGACGACCTTCGGCGCGCAGTCGCCCTGACCCGCGCCGGCGCGGGGGCGTCCATCCGCCTCGAGGCGTCAGGCGGCGTCTCCCTGCAGACCGTTCGCGCCATCGCTGAGACAGGCGTGGACGCTATTTCCGTCGGCGCCCTGACCCATTCCGCGCCCGCCCTCGACATCGGGCTAGACGCCGAATAACGACGCCGGGTCCCTCCACACGCGCTAGACCCGCGCTAGAAACGCCTCAAACACGACCCAGACGCGTCTTGGCGGGTGCTCAAGCGGGCGAAGGGCCAGATCCTCCTCCCGGGCTTTGGGGCCGCGGCCGTGTCAGGACGTGGCGGGGCTCGCCGGTTTTTCCGCCGGACCGCCTGCGGGCGCCGTCTTGACAACCGCCGGCTCTTCCGGCGCGGGGGCGGCCGGGTGGGCCGGCGGCGCGGCGGCGGGGACGTCCTTAGCGGGGGCCACACCTTTGGCGGCATTCTCCACCAGGGTAGCGGCGTGCTCCACCGCGGCGGATGCCGAGGCGATAAAGGTCGCCGCCGACGGGCCATGGCCCGGGGCGGCGGTCTGCGGCGCGCCGGCTAAAGACAGGCTGGCGAACAGGGGACGCGGCGCGGCGGCGGGCGTTGAGGGCTGAGCGTCGGCGTGGAACATGGCGGCCGACCCGGCGTGGCCGCTGAAGCGATAAAATACGTGGGCGCCGATCTGGGCCACTTTCAGCAGGCTTGAACTCCAGTCCTGCCGCGTCCGGGCCACATGAAAGTGGGTCGCGTCGCCGACTTGCGACATGACCTGGCCGTCGAGGGCGTCGGCGGCCACGGCTTCGGCCCGCCGCCACGCGGGATTATCCAGGGGGTGATGGGGTTGGCCGTCGCAGGCGAAGGAAAATTGGCATCCGCCGGTGGCGACGCCCTGAAACACGACGCCGCAAATGGTCTTTGGAAACGCCGGATGGCGAACGCGGTTGAGGATCACCTGCGCGACGGCCTTCTGACCCGCCTCGGATTCGCCGCGCGCTTCGTAATAAACCGCCTGGGTGAGGCATTCCAAATCTCGGGACTGATCCAGGGCGCCGCGTAAATGGAAGGGCTGAGCGCCCATAATTTTAGAATGGGCGAGGGCGACCTTGATCACGGGCGGATGATCCGCCGCCGGCGTGGCCGGCGCCGCCGCCCGGGCGTCGCGGCGCTCCTGCAGCCGCTCCAGAAGGGCTGCGACCTGTCGGTCCTGGCCCGTAGGGTCAGGAACGGCGAGAGGATCATGTTGCCGCGCTATAGCCAGAACGCCGGCGTCGCCGTCCCCCGTCGCCGCATGCAATGCGGTTTCGGAAAATCCGGCGGATGCTGCGCCCGCTAAGCGCTGGATCTGGGCATGGACCAAGGTGGCCCGCGCCAACCCTCCTGCCAGGTAAGCCCCGCCGATCGCCAGGCCCACGCATGAGCCGAGCGCCGCCGCGCCCACCAGCGCGCGAACATTTTCGCGCGCCTGCGGTTTCATCAACAAAATCGTCTTTCCCCTTCGGCGAGGGCGTTCGCCCCCCGACAGATGCGTCCCCCACGCCGTGCGTGTTTCGGGGGACGGAGGTTGGTCTGCTCACTCTGCCTCAGACCATAACAGAATGTAAACGGGCGAATACGGCGAAATTGCGTCAAACGCGCCTCGAAGATTGTGCGCTGCAGCAGAAAGGAATGACGCATTGGGGACGTAATTCCTTTATAGCCAACGCGTGGGGGAGGCGTCGCAACGGCCGTGGGGTCGACATCGTCGCACCTCGCCAGCGCCAATCGGGGGTGGACCGAATTGAAATCAGACGGCAAAACACTCCCGTCACAGACAGACACGACGGCTATTCGGTCTCCTTCCTCCCAGTCCCCTTCGGCGAACAACACCAAAATGCGTAAGAAATTGCTCGCCGCGGCCGCGCTGGCGCCTTTATGGTTCCTGGCGAGCCAGACGTCTGCGGCGGCGCAGACGACCATATCCAACTCCACGTCCACCCCCGCCACCACGGCCGCCGACGGCGACATCACCCTAACGGGCACCATTACGGCCAATGCGCCGAACACCCAGCTCATCACGGTGAACAGCAACAATAGCGTCACCGTGACCGGCTCGCTCTCGTCCACGGGCTACAACAATGTGGTCGGCATCGCCATCCAGGGAGGCTTCACCGGATCGGTTCTGGCGGACGGGACCATCAACATCGGCGAAAGCTTCACGCCCTCCAACCTGAACAACGTCAATGAAGAACCCTTCGCCTCGCCCACGTCCACGGGTCGGTACGGCATCCGCCTGACCGGGACGCAGCCCTTCACCGGCGATATCAATAACGAGCTGACCATTTCGGTGCAGGGCAATCAGTCCTACGGCGTCTCCCTTGAGGCGCCGCTCAACGGGAACCTGATCAACTCTGGAACCATCACCCTAACCGGCAATGCGGGGGCGGGCATTCAGGTCCTGCAGCCCGTGTCCGGGGGGATCCTCATCAACGGCGGCATCACCGTTCTGGGTCAAAACTCCTACGGCGCCAACATCGCCGGCGCTGTCAGCGGCGCTCTGGAAATCTATTCAACCATCACCACCACCGATTACGGCCTGACCACGCGCCCGGGTCCGGGAACCGCGCTCCAGTCCATCCAAGCAACGCCGACGGAAGTCGATCCTAAGGGCGGCACGGCCCTGGCCGTTTCCGGCAGCGTCGCGGGCGGCATCTTCCTCGGCGCACCGCCGCCCTACACCAACGCCAGCGACACGGTCTCCGAATCGGACGGGTCCGGCGTCCTCAACAGCGCCGAAACCACCTCCACCATCTCCACCTACGGCGCCGGTCCGGCCATGATCGTGGGCGGGCCCCAGGCCATCACCATCGGCGGGTTCCAGACGGTCCCCACCGGGACGCCCAACGCCAACAACGGCTATGGGATCATCGTCGAGGGCGACGTTTATGGGTTCGGCGTCTACGACAACGTCACGTCCACAGCCTTGCAGATCGGCGGCCTCGGCGGCGCGGTCACGGTGGCCGGCGGCCTGAGGGTGGTTGGAAACATCGAGGCGACGGGCTATGGCGACGTCAATCCGACCGCCATCGCCATCGGCGCGGGCGCCTCGGCGCCCACCATCGACAACGAGGGCGCCATTAGCGCCTCGGTGAGCCCGCCCAACAGCACAACCTCGACCTTCCCCTCGTTCAACGCCACCGCCACCGGCATCAGCATTGCAGCCGGCGCCACGGTGAACACCCTGATCAACAACGGCGTCATCTCCGCCACCATCAGCGGGGACGCGAACGACGTGGTCTCAACCACGGCGGTGGTGGACCGGGGCGGCGGCATCTCCACCGTCACCAACACCGGAACCATCGAATCGGGGTTTCAGGCCGACCAGGTGGGCGCCGTGGTCACGGGCACACCCATCACCCTGGCCAACGGCAGCAAGGTCAATGCTTCGGGCACCATCGCCCTCGACCTCAGCAACAACACCACGGGCGTGACCCTGACCCAGTCCGAGCCGCCCATCACCGTGGTCACCACCGTCACCACCTCCGGCGTTCCCGTGGTGACCGTCTCCACGACGCCGGTGCCGGCGGGCACCTATCCCATCGTCACCACCATCACGGAGACCACGACCACCACGGGGAACACCACGGTGGAGACCATCGTGCCTGTGTCGCCCAGCATCACCGGCGACATCTATCTTGGCAACGGACCCAATGTGGTCAACATCCTCGCCGGCACCGTGGTCGGCGCCTTGAGCCTGGGCTCAGGCCCGACGGCGTCGGTGACCATCGACAACGGCGCCGTCTACGCCGGAGATTTGAGCTACACCGGCACCAGCGGCGCGGGTCTGACCCTCAACGTCAACAACGGCACCCTTGAGAGCAGCGACGTTGGAACCATCAAGACGGCGAGCCTGTCTGTGGGTTCAACCGGTCTTTTGTATTTCGGCATCGATCCGGCCAATAACCGGGCGGTGGAGTACGTCGATTCAGGAGCGGCCACCGTGGCCGCGGGGGGGAAGCTCGGCCTTGTGTTCGTCTCCAATTCGGCGACGCCGCAGACCTTCACCCTCATCTCGTCGCCAAATCTTTCCGCCGCAGGAACAAACGCCGCCCTCCTTGGCCCGGTTCCTTACATGTTCAACGCCACGCTCAACGCCAACCCGACCGCGGGCACGGTGACGGTGAGCATAACGCAGAAAACCCCGGCCCAGCTGGGTCTGAACCCGTCCCAATCCGCCGCGCTCAACGCCACCTATCAGGCCATAGCCCTGGACGGCCCGGTTCAGACCGCCTTCCTTGATCAGTACTCCAAGTCCGGGTTCCTGGGCGTCTACAACCAAATTCTCCCCGACTACGCCGGCGGCACCTTCCAAGCGGCCAACGCCGCCTCCCTAGCCATCAGCCGGGCGACGTCTGAATCCAACGACATCGAAAACCCGTCCGGCTCACGCGGCGCCTGGGCCCAGGAGCTCTTCATCGGCGTGAACCAGGGCTCGGGACAGACCGACGGCTTCCAGGGCGGCGGCTTCGGCTTCGTCGGCGGCCTGGAGACCGGCGGCTCCGGTCTCGGCGCCTTCGGCGTCACCGCCGCCATCATCGAGACCACGGTGGCCGACCCCCATGTCCAGGGCAACAGCTACACCTCCATGTCCGAGCTTGAGGTGGGGTCTTACTGGCAGGGCGAGATCAACGGCTTCACCCTCGATGCCCGGGTGGGCGTCGGCTACACTTGGATGGGCGCCAAGCGCCAGCTCATCGAGACCAATGCGGACGGTGACATCACCCTCGACCGAGAGGTGAAGGACAACTGGAACGGCTATACGGCCTCAGGCCGGTTCGGCGTCGCCTACAAGGTTAAGTTCGGCGAACGCTTCCTCGGCGGCGGCTGGTTCGTGCAGCCCCAGACGCATGTCGACACCTTCATGCTGTATGAGAACGCCTACAATGAGAACGAGGCCGAAGGCGGTCCGGCCCTGGCCATGGGCTTCAACAGCGTCACCGGTCAGGAGACGAGCGCCACGGCGAGCATCCTTGTGGGGCGGGCCATGGGCACCGGCGTCGTCTTCCGCCCCGAACTCGAGTTCGGCGTGCGCGACGTCTTTACCGGAAACGCCGGCGACACCACGGCGCGCTACATCTCCGGCGGCCCGTCCTTCGTCCTGACCCCCGCCGATATTGAAGGCGCCGCCGGCGTCGCCCGCTTTAAGCTGAAGGCGTCGAGCGAATATTACGAGCTTGGCTTCGAAGCGGGCGGGGAGGTGCTCTCCAGCCGCTATGAAGAAGGCGATATGCGCCTTTCCGTGCGGGTCCTCTTCTAGGGCGCAGCCTCGGCTTGCCGACGCCCGGGGATCCGGCCAGATTGCCGCTCTGACGGGGATAGGGCGTATCGATGGTGATCCTGGACGACGTGCGCGGGCTGACCCCCGGTCAGAGGGCGGCTTTTCTCGCGGCGCTCCTGGGCTGGACCCTGGACGCGTTCGACTTTTTTCTCCTGACCTTCGTCGTCAAGGAGGTGGCGCACGACTTCCACGCTTCGGTGTCCGCCGTTCTCGTCAGCCTTACCCTGACCCTAGCCGCTCGCCCATTCGGGGCCCTTTTCTTTGGCTGGCTCGCCGACCGCTTCGGGCGTAAGCCGATCTTGCAGATCGACGTGGCCCTTTACGCGTTTTTCGCGTGCCTTTCCGCCTTCTCCCCCAATCTTGTGGCGCTTCTGATCCTGAGGACCCTGTTCGGCTTCGCCATGGGCGGGGAATGGGGCATCGGCGCCTCCCTGGTCATGGAGAGCATTCCCGCCCGTAGCCGTGGGGTCATTTCCGGGCTGCTTCAGGAGGGCTACGCCCTGGGCCAGCTCCTTGGGGCCCTGGTGTTCTGGTTCCTCTTTCCTCACTTTGCGGTCTGGTTCCCCGGGTTGGCGAGCTGGCGCGTCCTCTTCCTCCTGGGCGTGCTGCCGGCGCTCTTGGTGCTCTATATGCGCCGAAATGTGGAAGAGTCGCCCGCCTGGACCGCGGTCCAGGGAAAGACCAAACGCCCCGTCAACGCCCTGGCCGCCATCGCCGCCCACTGGCGTCGGGCGCTCTACGTCATCATCCTGATGACGGCGTTCAACTTCTTCAGCCATGGCACCCAGGATAACTACACCACCTTCCTGCGGGTGCAGCACGGCTTCTCTCCGGCCATGTCCGGCATGCTGACGGCGGTGATGGATGTGGGGGCCATCCTGGGCGGCGCCCTGTTCGGCGCCTGGTCGCAAAGGGTGGGGCGGCGGCGCGCCATCGCCGTGGCGGCCCTCCTGGCCCTTCCCATCATCCCCCTCTGGGCGTTTTCAGCCACTCCGCTGCTCCTGGGCGCGGGCGGGTTTCTCATGCAGATTTCCGTCCAGGGCGCCTGGGGCATCGTGCCCGTCCACCTGAACGAGCTGTCGCCGCCTGAGGCGCGCGGGACCTTCCCTGGGGCCGCCTATCAATTCGGCAACCTCCTGGCCTCAGTGAACGCCGTCTTCCAGGGCCGCCTGGCGGAGACCCATAAGGACGGGGCGGGAAAGGACAACTGGGGCCTGGCTCTGGCCCTCGTGGCCGGCGCCATGAGCCTCGTCATCGCTCTTCTGGCCCTGTTCGGGCCTGAGGCCCGAGGCGTCGCCTTCGCCGCTGGGGAGGCGGCGCCAAGCCCGCCCGATGTTCAAGAGGCCCCGGAACCCGCTTAAGGCGCCGACCCGAAAGGTCAGCTGGCGTCAAGGCGCCGGATCAGCGGGAGATCACGACCTCGACCCCCGCCGCCTCGGCGCCGTTGATCGCCATGGGCTTCTCCACCCGCACCCGGGCGGAGCGCGCCCGCCCAATGGCGAGGCACGCCCGCGCCAGATCGTCGGCGAAGGTTTCCACCAGGTCGACATGGCCCCGGCTCGCCAGGTCCCGGGCCTTGCCGGCGAGGAGTTCGTAGTTGACCGTCTCATGGATCGACCGGACCTGGAGCGGTTCAAGAACGAGGTCGATGTCCACCGTCAGGGGCTGGGTGCGCCCGCGTTCATGGGGATGGACACCGATCTCCGCCTCGATGCGAAGGCCCCGGACGAAGACGGTGAGGTGGGGCGAGGACGGCGAAGGGGTCATGGCTCAAGGATGTCCGGGGTGCGCCACGCGAGGTGTTGTCCGGCGTCTACGGCGATCATCTGGCCGGTGACGGACCGGGCGCCCGCGAGATAGACAACGGCTGCGGCGATGTCCCCCGGTGGGCTGGGACGGGCGAGGGGCGTGGCCGCGGCTTCTCGTTGAAAAAGGTCCGCTGTCTGATGAATGGAGGCGAGGGTCGGGCCGGGTCCTACGGCGTTGACCCTGACGCGGGGGGCCAGGGCCTGGGCCAGGGTCACGGTGGCGGTCAACAGCGCCGCCTTGGAGATGGTGTAGCTGAAGAACTGCGGGTTCAGCCGCAGCACCCGCTGATCCAACATATTGATCACCGAAGGGTCCGCCGTCGGCGCCAGGGCTTCGACGCCGGCGGCGAAGGCCTGGGTCAGGAGAATCGGCGCGAGGAGATTTGTGTCGAGGTGAGCGCTCCATCTCTCCCGGGTCAGGGTCTGGATGCGGTCCTCAAGGAACACCGAGGCGTTGTTGACGAGGAGCTCCAAGGCGCCCACCAGGCGGCTCGCCCGTGCGGGAAGGGTTGCGGCGGCTTCGGGGTCGGAAAGGTCGGCTTGAACCGGTTCGGCCCGGCCGCCGAGGCCGACGATCTCGCGGCATAGCGCCTGCGCCGCCGTGGGATCGGACCGATAGTGAACCGCAACGGCGTAGCCGGCCTCAGCGAGGGCTAGGCATAAGACCCTGCCGACCCGTTTAGACCCCCCCGTGACCAGGGCGCCGCCGCGGAGGGGGGCGTTCAAGCGCCGCGGCCTAGTCGAGCCGCTTGAACTCGATGAGATTGATCGCCGCGATGGCGATCACAAAGATAAGAATAGGCAGGATGGCCGCCATGAGATGCGTCTCCACAATCGTCTCTGGCATGTAGCGGCCGCATCCCCGCCGCACAAGTCCCGTCCCATCCCTCAAGGGGAGGCGCGTCGTCACGCGCGCCTCGATCGTGGCGCGAGGATCGCTATATTGCCCCGATGGACCATGCTCCCCCCCCTCCCACCGCGCCCGAGGTCCCCGCGACGGCGCCGGACGCCGGCGCCGCGCCAGCCCGCGGCGCGCCCCAGGGGCCCCTCGGCGGCGCCATTGACGGTCCCTTGGATGCGGCCAAGGAGGGCGCACGTCTCTCCGGCATGGCCCTCATCCATGATGAGGCGCGCCGGCTTCCCGATACGCCGGGGGTCTACCGGATGATGGGCGAGGATGGAGAGGTTCTCTACGTCGGCAAGGCCAAGAGCCTCAAGAAGCGGGTGACCCAGTACGCGCAGGGCCGTTTTCACACCCAGCGCATCGCGCACATGGTGCACCTCACTCGGGCCATGGAGTTTGCGGTCACCCGCAGCGAGACGGAGGCGCTGCTTCTTGAGTCCAACCTCATCAAGACCCTCAAGCCTCGCTTCAACGTGGTGTTGCGGGACGACAAGAGCTTTGCGGAAATCCTCCTGCGGCGCGACCACGCCGCGCCGCAGATCCGCAAGCATCGGGGTCAGCACGTTCTGGAGGGGGACTATTTTGGACCCTTCGCCTCCACCTGGGCGGTGAACCGGACGGTGAGCATCCTACAGAAGGCCTTCCTCCTACGCTCCTGCGCCGACGGCGTTTACGAAACGCGCACCCGACCTTGCATGCTGCACCAGATCAAGCGCTGCTCGGCGCCGTGCGTCGGCCTGATCACGCCTGAGGCCTACATGACCCTCGTGGAGGAGGCCCACGACTTCCTTACCGGCAAGAGCCGGGCGGTGATGGCGCGTCTCTCTGCGGAGATGACGCAGGCCGCTGAGGCCCTGGAGTTCGAGACCGCGGCGCGGGTGCGCGACCGGATCCGGGCGCTCTCGTCCATCTCCCTTGAGCAGTCCATCAATCCCGAGACCGTGGTGGAGGCGGACGTGTTCGCCGTGCACCTGGAAGGCGGACAGGCGTGCGTGCAGGTCTTCTTCTTCCGCGCCGGTCAGAACTGGGGCAATCGGGCCTACTACCCAAGGATCAGCTCCATGATCGAGGACGCGGAACTGGGCGGCTTCGGCGAGGAGGGCTGGATTCTGGATGCGTTCCTTGGCCAGTTCTACGAAGACAAGCCTATCGCGCGCCTCATCCTCCTCTCCCATGACGTCCCCAATCGCACGCTTCTGGCCGAGGCGTTTAGCGATCGGCTTCAGCGCAGGGTCGAGATCGCAGCCCCGCAACGGGGGGAGAAACGCGATCTTGTGGCCCACGCCCTCTCCAACGCCCGGGAGGCTCTGGGACGCAAGATGGCGGAAAGTTCGGCGCAGACCCGCCTGCTTGCGGGCGTGGCGGAGGTGTTCGGTCTTGAGAGCCCGCCGGAGCGCATTGAGGTCTACGACAATTCCCACATCATGGGGACCAACGCCGTCGGCGGGATGATCGTTGCGGGCCCCGACGGCTTTGAGAAATCCCAGTACCGCAAGTTCAACATCAAGAGCGTTGAGCTCACCCCTGGCGACGACTACGCCATGATGCGCGAGGTTCTGCGCCGCCGCTTCGCCCGCATGCAGAAGGAGGAGGAGGCCGGATCGGCGCCGCCGCGGCCCGACCTGGTTCTCGTGGACGGCGGCCTGGGCCAGCTTGACGCCGCCCTTGAAGTTTTCGCCGATCTCGGCCTTGACGACGTGGTGGTGGCGGGCGTCGCCAAGGGGCCTGATCGGGACGCGGGCCTTGAGCGCTTTTTCATTCCCGGCAAGCCGCCGTTCATGCTCGAGCCCAAAAGCCCCGTGCTTTACTACCTCCAGCGTCTGCGGGATGAGGCGCACCGGTTCGCCATCGGCGCGCACCGGGCGCGGCGCGCCGCGGACATGACCAAAAATCCCTTAGATGAGATCGAGGGCGTGGGCGCGGCGCGCAAACGCGCCCTCTTGCATGCGTTCGGATCCGCGCGGGGCGTCAGTCGGGCCGCCGTGGCCGATCTCGTCAAGGTGGCCGGCGTCTCAGAGCCCTTGGCGGAACGGATCTACAACCACTTCCATCGGAGCTGAGCCCCGCCCTGACCTTAAGGCGCGGACGCTGGGTCCGCGGAAGGGGGACGGGGACGTCCCTCAGCGCCGCTCCGGGGCGGAGAGGCGTTCGACCAGGAACTGCGTCAGGGCCGCCACCCGGGCGGGTCTCGGTTCGCCGGGCGGCGTGACCAGGTGCAGGGCGGCGGTGGGAAGCGCCCAATCCCTCAGGATGATTTCAAGAAGCCCCTCCGCTACGGCCTCGCCGATGATGAACTCGGGAAGGATGGCGATCCCGAGGCCCGCCACAAGCGCGGGGGTGAGGGCGTCTCCATTGCTGACGCGCAAGGGTCCCAAGGGCCGCACGTCCACTTCGGCGCCGTCCGCGCGGGTGAAGCGCCAGACGTCGGACGTCTGTTGATAGGCGTATCGAAAGCAGGCGTGGTTCACGAGATCTGTGGGATGCGTCGGCCGTCCGGCCTGGGCGAGATAGGCCGGGGCGGCCACCACATGAATGGGTATTGAGCGCAGCCGGCGGGCGATGAGGGAGGAGGAGGGAAGGATCCCGATCCGCAAGGCGGCATCGAACCCCTCGCCGATGAGATCCACCAGGGCGTCGCTGAGATGCACGTCGACGGAGACGTCCGGATAGGCGCGGAGGAACTCCGCAAGTAGAGGGGCCACCTCGCGAAGACCGAAGGACATGGGCGCCGCCAGGCGCACAAGGCCCCGGGGCGCGGTGGACTGGGCCAGACATTCGCTTTCCGCCTCTTCTCCCGCCGCAAGGATCCGGGCTGCGCGTTCGGCGAGGGTGCGGCCCGCATCCGTGAGGGCTAGGCGTCGGGAGGTGCGGTTGAAGAGCCGCGCCCCGAGGCGTTGCTCAAGGCGCGTCACCGCCTTGGAGACAGTCGCTTTGGAGAGTCGAAGATCCTCAGCTGCGGCGGCGAAGCCTCTGAGCTCAGCCACCTTGGCGAAAATGGCGAGGCCTTCCAGGTCCGGTAATCGAGACATTTTAGAAACGATGAGTTTCAAAGGTTTCTATTTATGTCTCAATCTATTCCACTATGGTCCCTTCACGCAACCTCTGAGGGGCGCCAGCCCAGGGGGCGCCCGGCGGCGGCGTCGCCCAGGGATGCAAGATCGGAGCAGTGAGATGATTGAGCACAGACCCTTCGCGACGCTCGGCGGCGCCGACCATGGGTGGCTGAAGGCGCGCCACCATTTCTCCTTCGCCAACTACTATGATCCCCGCCGCATGGGCTGGGGACCGATCCGGGTTTGGAACGACGACCAGATCGCCCCCATGACCGGCTTCCCGCCCCACCCGCACGCCGACATGGAGATCATCACCTACGTCCGAGAGGGCGCCATCACCCACGAAGACAGCCTGGGCAATCGCGGCCGCACGGTCGCCGGCGACGTCCAGATCATGAGCGCAGGGTCTGGAATCCGCCATTCGGAGTATAACCGCGAGCCCGGAACAACCACGATCTTCCAAATCTGGATCGAGCCGACGCAAAAGGGCGGCCCGCCGGCCTGGGGGGCGAAACCCTTCCCCAAGGGCGACCGATCCGGCCGCTTCACCGCCCTCGCCAGCGGCTTCGAAGAGGACGTAGACGCCCTTCCCATCCGCACCAAGGCCCGCGTACTCGGCGCGACCCTGAAGAAGGGCGAACGCATCGAGTACGCCATCGGCGCGGACAGGCGCGGCTATCTCGTACCCGCCGTCGGCACGGTGCGCGTCAACGGAACCCTGATCGGGGCCCGTGACGGCGCCGCCGTGGCGAACGAGGCGCATCTGGCCATTGAAGCGGTTGAGGACGCCGAAGTGGTCCTTGTGGACGCCGCCTGACGCGTCACGCACGCCGCGCCCCGCCCCTGACCCACCACCCCGACCCCCGTAAAACGCAAGGAGACGAAAATGGCTAAGGTTCTGGTGCTCTATTATTCTGCATACGGACATATTGAAGCCATGGCCAAGGCTGTGGCCGAAGGCGCCCGGTCCGAAGGAGCTGAAGTCGACATCAAGCGGGTTCCAGACCTGGTGCCTGAGGCGGTCGCCAAGGCGTCGCACTACAAGCTCGACCAAGAGGCGCCCCTCGCTACGGTGGAGGACCTGGCCAACTACGACGCCATCGTCTTGGGCGTCGGCACCCGCTTCGGACGCATGGCCTCCCAGATGGCGAACTTCCTCGACCAGGCTGGCGGCCTCTGGGCCCGTGGCGCCCTCAACGGCAAGGTCGGCGCCGCGTTCACCAGCACCGCCAGCCAGCACGGCGGCAATGAAACCACCCTCTTCTCCATCATCACCAACCTGCTCCACTTCGGCATGATCATCGTCGGCTTGCCCTACAGCCATGCGGGTCAGATGACCCTTTCGGAGATCGTGGGCGGGTCGCCCTATGGGGCGACCACCATCGCCGGGGGCGACGGATCGCGTCAGCCGAGCGAGATCGAACTCGAAGGGGCGCGCCATCAGGGCGCCCTCGTCGCCCGCACGGCCGCGAAGCTGTTCGGCTGATCCTGCAGCCGCAGGGCCGATGAGGGTTCACGGCGGGGGCTGGCGGTCAACACCGGCTCCCGTCGCTTCCCCCGTCTTTCCTTGTCTCTCTCTTTTTGCTTTGAGGCGCCGAGCCTTGGGCGTGGACGCAAGCACTCGGACCTGGCTATGGTCATAGGCCGCCCCTGTTTCGGCCCCGCCCTTAAGGACGCCCCCACCGCGTGTACGTCCCCCCTCAATTTCAGGAGTGTCGGCCTGAGATCCTCCGGGCGGCGGTGCGGGACATTCAGTTGGCCGCCCTGGTGACCCCCGTTGATGGGGAGATCCACGTCACCCACCTGCCGTTAAGCGCAGGCTCCACGCCGGATCTGATCCTCGAGGGACACGTGGCGCGCGCCAATCCCCACCATCTCGCCGCCGGCCGGGGCGCCGCCTCCATTGCGATTTTTCAGGGACCGCACGCCTATGTCTCGCCCGCCTGGTACCCGAGCAAAGCGCTCCATGGAGAGGTGGTTCCGACCTGGAACTACATCACCGTTCACGTCCATGGCGTCCTGGAAGCCGTTGACGACGCAGCCTTTCTTGAGGCTCAGGTCCAAGCGTTGACGCGGACGAACGAGGAGGGACGGCAGGATCCCTGGTCGGTGGACGACGCCCCTTCGGCCTATATCGCGCGGATGCTTGGCGCAATCGTTGGTCTGCGGCTTAAAGCGACCCGCATGGAGGGCGCCTGGAAGATGCAGCAGCATCGGACGGCGACGGACCGGGCGGGACTGATTGCGGGCCTCTGCGCGGACGCCCGTGGGGACGCCAATGCCGTCGGGCGCATCATGGCGGCGCTGGAGCAAGACCGGCGCTCTGCGGAAGCGAGCCGAGGCGGACCTGAAGCGCCCTAGGGCGGCGCCCCGCCGGGCTTGAAGGTCCCTAAGCGGACGATTTCGTCGGCGGCCTGGGCGGCGAGGGTGTCCGCCTCCTCCGCAGTAAGGCCGAAGCCGCGCAAAAGAAGCGCGCCCATCTGCTGCGCCAGGGTGACGGCGGCGGCGAGCCTTGGGTCCTCCACCGTGCGAAGAAGCGCGATTTGGGCGACGCCAAGGACATAAAGGACGCCCGCTTCAACGGTGGCGACCCGGATCCGTCCGCTTGAAAGGCCCGCGGCGACGTCGTCCACAAGCCCGCGGTTCATGGAAGCCTCGGGATCGGCGCCCCGCGCGTTCAGGCGGCTGAGGACGCCCGCCCGTTCAGGATCGTCCACGGCGAAGCGCAGGAAGACGAACACGGCCCGGACGATGCGCTGGGCTGGATCGTCAATCTCCGCATTAGCCGCGGTGACCGCGGTCTCCACCGCCGCGCGCACATTGCGGCTGACAGCCTGCACAAGGGCGTCCCGGTCTTTGAAATGCGTATAAAAGCTGCCCTTGGAGACGTTGGCCGCCTGGACGATCTCGTCAATGGTCACGCCCTCCACAGCCTGGCTGGCGAAGAGCCGCCTGCCTGCCTCCAGGAGGGCGTCTCGGGTGCGTATGGCGCGCGCCGGCATCGTCTTCGGCGACCCGGTCAGGGTCATGTCCTCTTCAGCGCTCGGCAACCTTCCCACGCGCCTTTCGTCGGCGTCTTGCGGTTCATGCGCCTCCTCCTCCGCGCGTGACAGCGCCTTCATCCCGCGTTGGACGCGCGCGTGCGGTCCGGGGTCTCAGGCGGTCGGCGTAGGCCTTCATCAGGACGGCGGGATCTCCCGTCGCGAACACATAGCGGTCGGGGCGGACAAGGACGCCTTTGGCCTCATGCTGGTCGAGCCAGGCGCGAAGGGCGGCCCGGAACGGATCGAGAGCGACATCGGCGAGGTCCCACGCCTTGACCCCCGAAACGCGCGCCACATCCCTCCCGGCGTGACATCCCAGGTCGGCGATGAGCCATGCGCCCTGGCCCAGAACGTCGTCGAGGCGCACCATGCTCCCGCCATCCTCACCCCAGGGTTGGGGAAACAGCACGCCCGCGCCGGGGCTCGGCATGACGGCCGCACCGGCGCCGAAGGGCGCGGGCGCCGCCGGGGTCAGGGGCGCTGCTCCAGCCTCTCTCCGGGTCGTCATGGCCGCGTCCCGCGCGGCGACCACGGCGGGGTCGAGGGCGCACACCACCCGCCCCATGCCGATGGCGAGGTTGATGTAGTCGCGAACGTGCGGCGCGCGTTCAGGGCCGTAGGTGTCAAGGAGCGCCGCGTCAGCTTCGCCGCGCACCACCGCAGCGAGCTTCCAGGCGAGGTTGGCGGCGTCGCGCACGCCCGAACACATGCCCTGACCCGCAAAGGGCGGCATCTGATGGGCGGCGTCCCCCGCCAGAAGGATGCGCCCGTCTCGCCATCGCTCCGCAAGCAAACCATGGAAACGGTAGACGGCCTTCCGCTCGATGACGACGGCGTCCGCGCAGTCCCAGCGCGCCAGACGCGCTTGGATGAAGGCGTCGTCCAGGACCTGATCGGCCGTCTCCCCGTCCAAGAGCATGAATTCCCACCGGTGGCGGCCCGGTCCCATGAGCACGCAGGTGGTGGGCCGGGCGGGGTCGCAAAGCTGCAGGTTGACGTTGGGCAGCCGGTCGGGTTCCAGCACGCGCACGTCCACCACCAGCCAGGGCTCGTCGAACTGAAAGTCTTCGAGGGCCACATCGAGGGTTTCACGCACGCGGCTGGAGGCGCCGTCGCACCCCACGGCGAAACGGGCGGTGATGCGCGTCTCGCCCCCAGGGCCGACGGTGAGGGCTTCAACGCCCTCCAGATCCTGCCTGAGGGCCTCAAGGCGCGCCCCAAGGCGGATCTCCACCGTGGGCAGATGCGCCAGTTTGGTCCGAACCGCTCTCTCCACGCCCGGCTGATGGAACATGTAGCCCGTCGCCCAACCCGAGGGGCTCGTGCGGGAGGACGCGTCCATCCTCAGCAGCACCGTCCCGTCGGCGGCGCGAAATTCATAAGCGGGGGCGGGTCTTGCATGCTCGAGCACGGCCTCGCCGACCCCGAGCTGCTGGTAGACGCGCATGATCTCATGATCAAAGTGGGCGGCCCTTGGAAGCGGGTAGATGTCGAGGTCTCGCTCCACCACGATTACCCTGACGCCGTGCGCGCCAAGAAGGCCCGCCAGGACCGCGCCCGTGGGGCCCAGGCCCACGATGAGGACGTCGCCGTCGCGATCCCTCATGATCAGGGCCCTCGCGCACAGGGGTTCTCGATCGCGCCAAGGGTGTCGATCTCCACCCGCACCCTGTCGCCCGGCTGCAGGAAGCGCATCGGCTTCATGGCCGCGCCGACCCCGCCCGGCGTTCCGGTGAAAATCAAATCTCCCGGTTCGAGGGTCATGGCCTGGGAGAGGTGTTCGATCTGGTCCCAGAGATTGAAGACGAGGTTTTTCGTGTTGGAGTTCTGCCTGAGCTCGCCGTTGACGGAGCACCGTACGCCAAGGGCGTGGGGATCAGGGACCTCATCGGCCGTGGTGATCCAGGGGCCGAAGGGCGCGTGGCTGTCGAAAGACTTTCCAAGGACCCACTGCGACGTCCTGTGCTGCCAGGCGCGTTCGGTGGCGTCGTTGCCGACGCAGTAGCCGAACACGGCCGTTTGCGCGGACGCCTTGGAGAGGTTTCGGCCGCCAGATCCCACAACGGCCACGAGTTCGGCTTCATAGTCGACGGCCGCCGCCCCGTGCGGGATCATGATGGGATCGAACGGGCCGCTCGCCGCCGTCGCGGCCTTGGAGAACCAGACCTGGTGCGGCGGCGTCTCCATCCCGCTTTCGGCGATGTGGTCGGCATAATTGAGGCCGATGGCCATGATTTTCCCCGGCCGCCGGATCGGCGCTTCAAGCCGCACCGCCGTGAGAGCCAGGGCGTCGGCTCCGGCGGCGGCGATCCGTTCGACCTCGCCTCTCAGCTCAGGCCAACGCGAGATCAGATCGATCATAGGGCCGGCTAGCTGCGGCGCCGCCCGGGAGATGGGAATGATGGCCTCGCCCGCGACGACGCCAATTTCCGCGGCGCCGCCAACGGTGAATGTTGCAAGCTTCATAGGACGCCCTCTTCCAAGTCAGGCCATGGTGGGAGGCGCCGCGGGCCCCCATTGCACGGCCAGAAGATCTTCAAGGCTGGCGAGGTTTGAGCCGTCGGCCACGGTGAACCGGTCGCCGTCGGTCCAGTGCTCAAGGGTCGCGCCCCAGGGATCGCGCCAGTAGTCGAACACCTGGCTGCCGAGGACGTGGCGTCCAACGCCCCATTCCGCCTCCCGGCCGGCCGCCTTTAAGGCGGAATGACCCGCCATGAGGTCGTCCATATCAAGGACTTCGAACGCGGCGTGATTGAAACCCCGACCCTTCGGGCTCTGAAGCAAGAAGAGCGTGTGATGGTCCGTGGGCTGATCGCCGCGGTCACATCGCAGGAAGGCTCCGATGGAGACGTCAGGGGATAAGGCTATCTCATCGGACGTGATGAAGCCGAAGCGCTCCTTGTACCAACGCTCGCAGGCTCGAAAGTCGGCCACGTTGAGCACGCAATGCCCGAGGCGGACCACATGCGCCGGCCCCTTGCCGGTCCGCTTGACCTGGCTGACGCGGGGCGTTGCGAAGGCCGTGTTCCACCCCGCTCCGCGCAGCGGCGTCGGGGATGTCTCCGCCTGGTCGGCCACGACCTCCACGCGTCGACCGTCAGGGTCGTGAAGGACCACCACATAGCCCCCGCCAGGGGCGTCTAGGGGCTCAATCTTAGCCGCCTCCTGTTCAGCCAGGCGCTCAAGATCCGCCTTGGAGGCTGCGCGAAGGCCGAGGGCGGCAAAACCGGGCGGACCCTCGTCGGTCCAGTGCAGGAACGGCGCGGGCCCCCATCCCCTCGCGAAGAGCCGCGTCCCCGAGGCCTCTACGATCAGGCCGAAGTCCTCCAGGAAGGCCTGCATGACGCCGAGGTCGGGCGCCGTGAAGCGGACATAGGCCACGTCCTCTATCTTTAGGGTGCTCATGATCATTCGACCAATTAGTCAATTCTTGAAGACGCGCTTGGGTGCGGCGAAACTAAAAAAGACCGATTATTTGGCGCGCCGTGACCTTTAGCCAATCACAGAATGACTAATTAGTCAACTTTGATCGCTCCAGGGCCGACGCCTCGGCGCTCGCAGGCGACGCGTTGCGATAGCGGCCGGGCGTGACGCCGAACTGGCTGGAGAAGGCGGCGATAAAACCCGCGGCTCCGGCGTATCCGCAATCCAGCGCGGCCGAGGTGACGCTCGCGCCCTCGGCCAGGCGGGCCATGGCCAAGATGAGACGCGCCTTGCGCCGCCACGCCTCGATGGTGAGGCCGGTCTCCTCAGGAAAGAGACGCTGCAGGGTGCGAAGGCTCGCGCCCGCGTCCCGCGCCAGGGCGGTCAGGGAGCGGGGATCGTTCGGGTCCTTGGCCAAGAGCCCTGCAAAGGCCGCCGCGCGCGGGTCGGCGGGAAGGGGTAGGGCCAGGTCCTCCTGCGGGGCGGCCTTGAGAAGGTCGGTCAGGACGCCGGCGAGGCGGTCCTGGTCCGGCTTTCCCGGCGACAGCATCCCCACCTCGACAATATGCAGAATGAGCGCCCTCAGGAGAGGCGACACCGCCAGGGCCGCCGGCGTTTGTTGCAGCGCACCCGCGCGATCCGGCGCGATATAGAGGGTGCGCAGGGCCACCTCGCCGTGAATGTGGATCTTGTGGCGCGTCTCGGGCGGCATCCAGATGGCCTTGGTGGCGGGAACCATGAAGGCCGCCTCGTCGGTGACGACGCGCATGACGCCGGTGAGGGCGAAGACGAGCTGACCCCACCGATGGCGGTGCGCGCCAAGAAAACCTCCCGCCCGCAGGGACATGGCCAGGGAGCGGACGTCGAAGACCTCGTCCCCCGCCATCAGGCGAAAGCGCCGGGCTCGTACTGCATGACCCCGACGACATTGCCTTCGGTATCCTCGAAATAGGCGAGTTCGCCCACGCCCTCCAGGCGCATGGGCGCCATCAGGAGGCGGCCTCCGCCGGTCTTGACGGCTTCGAGGGTCGCCTTGAGGTCCTCGACGCCAAAGGTCGGTTCAAAACTACGCAGCCTGGCGTCGGGCAGGAGGTCGCGTCGATCCTGGAGGGCGCCCAGAACACCGTCTCCAGCGTTGGTGATCTGGAAGAAGTCTGGCGGGCCCCACGGCTCGAAGGTCCAGCCGAACGCCGCCTCATAGAACCGGCGCGCCCGCGCTGGATCGTCTGCGTTGATGGCAAAATGTCGGAATGTGGCCGCCATGGGTCAGCTCCCTTTCTGTTGGTGAAGACTACAGGAATTGACGTGGCGCGCTGCCGCTAGTGCGCCGGTTTATGCCTATTATCCGCCAAAAAGAGGGTGGCGCGGAGGGCGCCGCGTCCGAGGGAGGCCACGGTCATTCGATGCCGGCCGCAGGCGCCCTTGCGGGCGCGACGCGCGGCTTTTGACAGTCCTTGAGAAGGCGGACAATCCGTGTCAGGTCGAGGGGCTTGATCCACACCTCATCCGCGCCCGCCGCCTTGAGCCGCGCCGCCAGCTCCGGGTCGTCGTCTCCCGTCAGGGCCACCAGCGGGACTGCGCCGGCGGGCGCCGGCATGGCGCGAACGGACTGGACGAGGTCCACCCCGGAGGCGTCGCTGGACCCGAGGTGCATATCCATGATGATGAGGTCCAATCGCGTCTCGCGCGCCAGTTCTAGGGCGCCGGACCCATCGCCGGCGGCGATCACCCGATGCCCGAGGCTCTCCAGGAAGGCTTTGGAGGCTTCACGCGCAATTTCGTCGTCCTCCACCAGAAGGATTTTTGATCGCAAGGCCGCCTGCGCCTCACCGAAGGCGCTCTTGTCGATGAGGTGGGGGGCGCGATCAAAAGGAAGGGTCAGGTGGAAGTGGCTTCCCCGCCCCGGGCCGCCTTCGTAGGTCACGGCGCCGCCCATGAGATCGACGAGCCGGGAGCAAATATGAAGGCCGAGGCCCAGGCCCGAAGACAACGGGTCGGTAAAGGGAGGCTGGCGGTTAAACGCCGATGGGGTGAGCCCGCCAGGAAGGCCGGGGCCCGTGTCCATGACGTCAATGATCAGGGCGCTGTTCGCTGCGTCCCAGCAGGCCTGGAGGCGCACCTCGCCCGCGTGCGTGTAGGCGATGGCGTTGGTCAAGAGGTTGCCAAGGATCTGCTCGAGCCTCGTCCGGTCCCCAAGAACCGCCTCGGGGAGGGGCTCGCGGATCTCCAGGCGCATGGCGAGGCTCTTAGCCTCTGCGCTCGGGCGGGCCAGGTCCACGAGATCCCTCAGACACTCGTCGGGGGAGAAGGGCGCGCTCCCCAATCGCATCCGTCCAGCGTCCACCCGGGTCACGTCGAGGAGATCGTTGACCAGGGTTGTCAGGCTCGATCCGGCCCGAAGACCGAGGGCGATGCTTTGACGCTGCTCTGGGGACAGGGGGGTCAACGCGAGGCCCTGAAGGACGCCCATTATGCCCGATAGGGGCGTGCGGACGTCGTGATTGAGCATGTTCAGCAGGGCGATCCGATCGGAGTAGGCCTTTTGAATGGCGTTCCTAGCCGTCCGTTCCCGTCGCACCGCGATCTTGAGGTCCTCCAGGGCCGCGGCGAACAAGAGGCCCGCCGCCGCCTCGGCGAAGAGATAGGCGTGCACCAGGACGAACCGGTCATAAAAATCGCCCTGGGCGAAGGGGCCGACCGCCAAGCTGGTGGCCACCACCGATCCTACCGCCATGACCACCGTCACCGCCGCCGGCCCGAGCAAGCCGAACCGGGCCCCGGCCCAGAGGCTGAGGAGGAAGGTGGAGAGTTTGCAAAGCTCAAGGGCCCAAAGGGGTTTGCGGATCAACAAAAGCCCCGCCACGGTGATCAGGGCCAGGAGTGCGAAGAGGGCCGCCTCAGCGGCGCCCTTAAGGTCCGGCCGCTGGGTCAGGAGGCGGCGCGCCAGAAGAAGGGGCGGTGCGGCGATAAGCACGCCCATGGCGTCCCCCATCCACCAGATCACCCAGGTCGACGACACGGCCGGGTCAGACGGAGCGGCGAGATGAACGACGAGCGCCCCGACGCTTGCGCTGAGAACCGTGGCGCCGAGGCAGGCGACGAGAATGAAGGCGAGGACAGTGGGAAGCTCGCCCATGCCCTCAAAGCGCGTGAGGATCCGCCGAAGCGCCGTCCGCGCCGCAAGGCCGGGCAGGATATTTCCCACAGCGACCATCACGGCGGGATAGGGAGAGCCGAACACCTCAAGGTTCAGGCCGAACGCCGCGAGGAGCACCGCGGGCGCAAGGCGCGGTCCCCCAAGCCACAGGGCGGCGAAAGCGATCCCCGAAGGCGGCCAGAACAGGGTCGCCGCATGGGCGACGAAGGCGAGCTGCAGGCCGGCATAGCCTGTGACGGCGTAGGCCGCGCCGACAGCGAGATTGAGGAGAACAAGCGCGGTCAGCCCTGGGGCTATTTTCGGCGCTAGAGGATCGAGAAAGGCGGGGCGGTTAGGGTCCATCACCGCCTCACCGCCCCTTGTGTCTGCAGGCGACGCGGGTCATCTCAAGGCCTTGCTCGTGTGCGGGTCTCCGCGCTCTACTTCGGTCGTCCTTAAGGGTCCCTGGGAAAGCCGCTTTGGAAACCCATGTCGCCATGGATGAGGAGCGCCTCGTCGCCCTTGCCCAATTGCTGGGCGTCTCGCGCCTGTCCAGCCTGATGGGCGTTCTGGAGGCCCGCATTAAGGACATTTGCGCCGCCCCCGCCGCAGGACCGTGGGACGAGGCGGAGCTATCGCGGCGCCTGCATACGGCCCTCGGGTCATGCCGGTCCCTGGGGTTCCTCACCCTCGCCGACGACATAGGGGTCCTGCAGGCGCGCTTGAAGCGCGGGCTTGAGGATCGCTCCGAACGGCGCCGTGGCGCGCAGGCCATGGGGGCTGAGGTTCGGCGGTTGGGGCCTTGTCTTGAGGCCTCCCTCGCCGCAGGCCGGCGCATCATCGAAAGGCGTGCTTCGGGCTAGGCGTGGGCCGCAGCGAAGCGGTAGCCGAGGCCGTTGATGGTCATGATCTTCGGCGCCGGATATGGCCCTGAAGAGAGTTTTTTGCGGATCTTGCTGATCATGACATCGATCATGCGAATGTTGGTCGGCCCGTTGGCGGAGCCGGCCACCTCGAGCAGATAGTCTCGGGTAAGGGCGGTCGGCGCCGCCTGAACCAAGGCGGCGAAGAGATCAAATTCGCCGCGGGTCAGTCCGACCACGCCGCCCGTGGGATCGGCGAGCTCGCGGCGGACAAGGTCAAGGGTCCATCCGTCCAGGTCGATGACATTGCGCCGGGCGTTGGCGGCGGCGTCCGAGCGCCTGTAGCGCCTCATGACCGCCCTGATGCGGGCGAGGAGCTCACGCGTGTCGATGGGTTTGAAGAGGAAGTCGTCGCCCCCGTTCTCAAGGCCGTAAATGCGGTCTTCTGGGGTCTGGCTGGCGGTGACGTAGATGACGCCGACGTCCTGATTGCGTTTGACGCTCTCCACGAGCTTGAAGCCAGGCTCGTCGGGAAGGTTGAGGTCGACGATGAGGAGATCCACGCGTTCTTTTGTTGCGAGGGCGTACCCGTCGCGGACCGTCTCCGCCTCGAGAACGTCATAGGTCTCCCGGCGCAGGAATTCTGAGAGGATCTCGCGAGTGACGACGTCATCCTCAACGATCAGAACCCGCGACGGAGGGGGAGCCGACATCATGGGTTCCATGGAGGGATTTCTCGAGCCGCTGTCAACCCGAAGCTGAAATTCGGCTTCGCGGCCGCCGCCCTAGGGCTCAAGGGTCCCTGCTTTTTCGGCAAAGCGCCTGGGAAAGCAGGGATTATTCTCAGAGCCGCCGTTGCCCCTGGCCGGGCGCCGCCCCCCTGGGCGCCCGGCTTCCTGCACGATTGTCCGTAACCGGATAACCGTCCAGCGTTGGGACGCCGTCAGCTTGGCATCAGCACGGCGTTCACCACGTGGATGATGCCGTTGGATTGGTAAACATTGGCGATGGTCACTTCGCTAACGCCGCCCTTGGCGTCGGTGAGAAACACGTGACCATGCTTGGCCGAGACCTTAAGGGGCTCGCCTTCCACCGTCGTCAGAGAGCCGCCCTCTTTGGCCAGCTTGATGAGGTCTTTCGCCGTATAGCGGCCTGACACCACGTGGTAGGTGAGGATCTTGGTCAGGGCGTCCTTATTCTCCGGCTTGACGAGGGTGTCGACGGTCCCCGGGGGAAGCTTGTCGAACGCTTCGTTGGTGGGGGCGAACACGGTGAAGGGGCCGGGACCGGAAAGGGTGTCCACCAGACCCGCCGCCTTAACCGCCGCCACCAGGGTGGTGTGGTCGGGGGAATTGACCGCGTTCTCCACGATGGTTTTGGAGGGGTACATGGCCGCGCCGCCGACCATGGGGTCGCGCGAAGGCGCGTCGCTCATTTGGGCGAAGGCGGAGGGGGCGCCCAGAAGAGCGATGGCGCACGCGCCGGCGAGGGCGCGCGCTGTGAGGGAGCGGAGTTGCATTGGCGATTCCTTGGAATGCGTCGGCGTCAATAACGGCGACTGAGCCAGATACGGGCGGCGCCGCCGCGCGGATGCGTCCTTCCTCCCGGCGCTCGCCATATAAAGCCTAGTCCACTAGATAAGGGCCATGTCCGCAGGCCTCGCCCTTGATGAAAGCCCTGCGCGCCGCGAGGCGGCGCGCGCCGTTGCCCTGCCCGCGGGCGCCCGCGTCCTGGCCGCCATGTCCGGCGGCGTCGACTCGACGGTCGTGGCGGCCCTCCTCAAGCGGGCCGGCTATGACGTCCTGGGCGTGACCCTTCAGCTTTACGATCATGGGGCTGCGGTGAAGAAGGTCGGGGCGTGCTGCGCAGGTCAGGACATCCGCGACGCGCGCCAGGCGGCGGAGACTTTGGGGATCCCCCATTACGTCCTCGATTATGAGAGCCGGTTCCGCGAGGCGGTGATCGATGAATTCGCCGACGCCTACTTGCGCGGCGAGACGCCGGTGCCGTGCATCCGCTGCAATCAGACGGTGAAGTTCCACGACCTTGTGGAGGTGGCCAAAGACCTCGGGGCCGAAGCCATGGCCACGGGACACTATGTGCGGCGCCTTGAGGGGCCGAACGGACCCGAGCTTCACCGCGGCGCCGATCCGTCGCGGGACCAGAGCTATTTCCTGTTCGCCACCACCCGCGAGCAGCTGGCGTTCTTGCGCTTTCCCCTGGGCGCCCTCGCCAAAACCGTCGTGCGCGCCGAGGCCGCCGCCCTGGGTCTTGGGGTTGCGGAAAAGCCGGACAGTCAGGACATCTGCTTCGTCCCCGAGGGCAAATATTCGACCCTCATCGATAAGATCCGTCCCAACGCTGCTGGACCGGGGGAGATCGTTCATGTGGACGGACGCGTCCTTGGCCGCCATGACGGCGTCACGCGCTTTACGGTGGGGCAAAGACGCGGCTTGAGCGTCGCCTTGGGCGACCCGCTTTATGTCGTCAGCCTCGATCCCGACGCGAGGCGGGTGGTCGTCGGCCCCCGGCGGGCGCTTCTCACGCGATCCCTGCGTCTTAAGGAGATCAACTGGCTCGGCGACCAGGCCTGTCTGGACGACGCCGCCGCGGCCCAGACGCCGGTTCTGGCTCGGGTCCGCTCAACCCGCGATCCCGCCCCGGCCCGCCTTCTCATGGCTGAGGGCGCAGCGGCCGTTGAGTTCGATACACCCGAGGAAGGGGTCTCCCCGGGACAGGCGTGCGTCCTCTATGATCCGGCCACCCCAAGCCGGGTCCTGGGCGGCGGATTTATCGCCAGCGTGCGCCGCGAGGCCGATCCCCAGTCCTACTGACGATCAACCCTCGCCGTCCAAGCCGAGCCGGAGCCCATCAGGGCTGGGGCGCACCATGGTCGGGACGGCTGTCAGCCGGACGGCGCTCATGGGCTTCGGGGGGACGGGCGGGGACGGCCGGCGCCGCCGCCTTAGCGGGACGCGCCGGCGCGGGGGGAGGGGCTTTGGGCGCTGGAGGCGCGGGCTGACTACGAACGGGCGCCTCCACCGCGCGAGGCTCCGCCCCTCGAGGCTCCACGGCTCGCGGCTCAGCCGCTCGAGGCTCCACAGCTCGAGGCTCCAGGGCTCGAGGCTCCAGGGCTCGAGGCTCCATGGCCCGCGGCTCCACGGCCCTCGGTGCGGCGCCTGGCGCTTCGGCGCGCGGGGCGGCGATCCTGTGCGTCTCCGGCGCGACGGGCGCGACGGGCGCGACGGGCGCCGCGCGCTCTCGCATCGGCGGAGCGGGGCGCTCTGGACCCGCCGCCGGGGCTGCGCGGGCCGCCCGAGCGGGTTCGGCGGAAGACGCCGGCGCCTGTCGGGGGGAGAGGCTGCGCATGGGCGCGGGCTGAGGTTCTGAAGGGCGCGTCAGCGGTTCTGCCTTGCGGGGGTAAGCGCCCCGATCCTCCACTCCCGCCGCTGCAGGCGCCGCACCGGGCGGCCGAACCATCGCGCCCATGGGGCCCCGGCTCGGCGGGGTGGCCGGCGCCGGCCCCTCCACGGGTCGGCCCGGCCTTATCTCTCCGGTCGGGGCCTGGGACTGGTCGCGGTGATGGGCGTTCAGAAGCGCCCCGGCGGCGCCAGCGGCGACCACGCCCACGGCCGCGCCGGCGACCACGCCGGGATGCGGCTGGGGAGCGAACCCTGGAGCGCCAGGCGGCGGAGGCGGCGGCCCCTGGAAGTCTGAGGCCCGCCACGTGGCGAACTGTTGGGCGGCCTCGTGACGCTCGGTTCGGTCGGGCCCGTAATAGGCCTCAAACTGCGCTTGATGTTGATCGTGGTAGGCGCTCCACTCCAGGTCGCGCTGTTGTTGGCGGCTCCAGGCGGCCTGCAAGGCCAGGAGCGTGGCGCTTCTCTCCGCCCATGCCTGGGCTGCAACGGCTTGGCGGTCCGCGTGCAGGGCCGCGTCATGCAACGCCCGGGCGCGGGCGAGGTAACGTCCCGCCTCTTCGGCCAGCTGTTGCATGTATTGATCCGGGAGAAGCGCCCCGGACGGCCCGTAGACCGCCGCCAACTGTCCGTCATCAAACCCGTAGGCGTACCGCGGATCCTGGATCAGATAGGGATAAGCGGCGCCGCGGCGGAAATAATAAACCCGATAGCCGCCCTCAATGGGCTCGGAGAGGCGCCAGTCGTCCTGGGAGGTGCGCCACACCCAGGGGCGCACCCCGTCGTAGTCGTAGGTGTAGTCCGGCGGCGCCGCGTCAAGGGCCTCGCCCATGGCCTCGGCCTGATCCACATAGGCGTATTCGTCCGACGCGCTCGCCACCCGCACGATCCGGGGACGGGGCGCCTTGGGGAGTTGAGCGGCCAAGGGCGCAAGGGCGGACGCAGGCGTCGCGGCGGTGGTGAGGGGCAGGGGCGGCGGGGCCGCCGTCGCGGCGGGCGCGCCCGCATCGCCGGCCTTCTGTCCGCAGGCCGTGGCCAGCAGCATGAGGGATGCCCCGATGAGGGGGGTGAACGCTGTATATTTATTCATGTTTGAAACGTTGCCGCTTTGCGTGTTGCAATTGTGGCGCGATCTTGGACCGCGTCCTGGCGGAGAAGCGGGAGGCCGCCCTCGCGCCGTCGCCGGTTTTCGCCTATAGGCGGCCCGGCGCAGGATCCGGCTGCGCGCGCCGCCGCCGGTTCCTCGCTAAAAACGCTAAGAACTGGAGGACCTTTGTCATGGCCGCCGTCGCCGATCCCGTCGTCATCTGCGGATACGCCCGCACGCCCATGGGGGCCTTTCAAGGCGCCCTCGGGGGGGTGAAGGCCACCGCCCTCGGCGCCGCCGCCGTTCGCGCCGCCGTCCAGCGAAGCGGCCTTGATCCGGACGCCGCGGATCAGATTTTCATGGGCTGCGTCCTGCCGGCCGGTCTGGGCCAGGCGCCGGCGCGCCAGGCGGCCCTTGGGGCCGGTCTCTCCCTGCGCGTCGAAGCGACCACGGTGAATAAGATGTGCGGGTCGGGCATGCAGGCGGCCATCCTCGCCCACGACGCCCTAGCGGCCGGATCCTGCGACGTCGCCGTCGCAGGCGGAATGGAGAGCATGACCGGCGCCCCCTATCTGCTCTCCAAGCACCGCGGCGGCGCGCGCATCGGCCACGACGCCGTCCTCGACAGCCTCTATCTCGACGGTCTGGAGGACGCCTACGCCCCAGGAAAGCTCATGGGCGCCTTCGCCGAGGAGACGGCGGCCGCCTATCAGTTCACGCGCGAGCAACAGGACGACTACGCCGTGCGCAGCCTGTCCCGGGCCAAGGCCGCCCAGGGGTCCGGCGCGTTTGAACGCGAAATCATCGCCGTCGAGGTTAAAACCCGCAAGGGCGTGGAGACCGTGGCCCTGGATGAGCAGCCCCAAAAAGCCGATCCGGCGAAGATCCCCACCCTGAAGCCGGCCTTCTCAAGGACGGGAACCATCACGGCCGCCAACGCCTCCTCCATTTCCGATGGCGCTGCGGCTCTCGTCATGACCCGCGCCTCCGTCGCCGAACGGCTCGGCCTCATGGTCCTCGCGCGGGTCGCCGCCCACGCCGCCCACGCCCAGGAGCCGGGACTATTCACCACGGCTCCGGTCCCGGCCATGCGCAAAGCCCTCAAGCGGGCCGGATGGAGCCTCGGCGAGGTTGATCTCTTTGAGGTCAATGAAGCCTTCGCCGTCGTCGCCATGATCGCGCAAAAGGAGCTTGGCATCCCAGACGACGCTTTGAACGTCAACGGCGGCGCGTGCGCCTTGGGTCACCCCATCGGCGCCTCCGGTGCGCGTATTCTAACGACGCTCTTGTCCGCCCTTCAGGCCCGCGGCGCCCAAAAAGGTCTTGCGAGCCTCTGCATTGGCGGCGGAGAGGCGGTCGCCATGGCGATTGAGCGCGTGTGACGCTCTATTAAGCAGCAGAGGCGCTGAGTTTTTAAGCGCAATACCGTCGGTCTCGGCCCCGTCCGGACGAGGACGCGTAAAGAACTTCGCACGCCAGGCGAACCGAGCGATGAAGGGAACGCCTTCGGGCGTTTCCTCCCTACTTGAACTGGCCGCGCTCGGTAGCGCGGCCATTTTCTTTTGGGGACCAGCCTTGGCGGGTGGGCCAGCGCGTTCAATCCTCCCCCCGCTCCCCCAGGATGGTTTCGGCGGCGCCCGATCGCTCCCACGCCCCTTGAGGGGCGAGCGGGCGGGGGTCCGCGCTATGGGCTTCAAAGGCGCTATCGTCTCGAAAAAACAGCGGATGCGTCTGCATCCGCCCGTCCCATGCCCTGACCGAAAACGCCCGGCGATCGCCACGCTCGGGAGCCAGAGACAGCACCGCCGCCGCGTCGACCCTCAAAAACCTTAAGCTCGGCGCCGGATCGATCAAGCCTCATCAACCTCAGAATGGCGCCCTTCGGGTCTAAGTCCCGCCTGCCGCGCCGATGCGGTCGGCGCCCCTCCCCGTCAAAGCGGCGCAGGGATGCTTTCGCCGTCGTCCGACGGGGGAAGCGACATGCGCCCGGCCGTCCAGTCCGCCTTGGCGTCTTCGATCCGCGCCTTGGACGAGGAGACGAAATTCCACCAGAGGAAGCGGCGACCCACCGGCTCTCCGCCAAGGAGCATCACCTCCGCGTCCTCAAGCGCGGTGAAGAGCACCGGGGATCCCTTTGCGAACACAGCCATGTCGCCGGCCTGGAGGCGATGGCCGTCAGCCTCCACGGACCCGGAGGTCACGAACGCCGCCCGCTCCGGATAGTCGGCGCCGAGCTGTGCGCGAGCGTCAGCCTTCAGGCGCCAATGGACATAGAAGAGAGGCGAATAGGTGCGTACCGCCGCGCGGGCGCCGAACGCCTCGCCCGCGATGAGGCGGGCCCAGAGCCCGCCGCCCTCGTAGGTGGGCAGATCGGCCCCTTCGTGGTGGTGGAACGCAGGATCAACCTCCTCTGAGCCGTCCGGGAGGGCGACCCAGGCTTGCATGCCGTGAGCGGGTCCTCCCGACGCCCTCAGGACAGGGTCCGTTCGCTCGGAGTGGACGACGCCGCGTCCGGCGGTCATCCAGTTCACCTCCCCCGGTCTAATGGTCTGGACCGCTCCGAGGTTGTCGCGATGGACGATCTCCCCCGCGAACAGATAGGTGACCGTCGAGAGGCCGATATGGGGATGGGGCCTGACGTCAATGCCTGCGCCAGGTTCGAAACGGACGGGTCCCATGTGATCGAGGAAGATGAACGGCCCGACCATCTCAAGGGGCGGATGGGGCAGGATCCGCTCAACGGAAAAGCCGCCAAGCTCACGATGCGATCCCCGAAAGACGGTCTGGATCATGGTCAGCTCCTGGGAGAGACGTAGGGAGAGACGAGGCCCAAGGGCACGGCGGTGGAGTTTTTCACGCTGCGGATCACGATCCGGCTCTCCACGTTGGACACAAGGCCGAGGGAGAGCAATTTATCCCTCAGGAATTCGTCGAACGCGCGCATGTCGCGGGTGACGATGCGCAGGACGTAATCCATTCCGCCGGTCACTGTCGCGCACTGGGCGACCTCGGGCAGCTTCACCACCACCGCTTCAAAGGCGTCGAGGTTCTCCTTGGTCGGCAGGTTGAGCTTGACCTCAGCATAGACCTCGAAGGAGAGGCCGAGCTGCTCGCGGTCGAGGAGGGTCACCCGACGCTGGATCACTCCAGCGTCTTCAAGGCGTTTGATTCGCCGCCAGCAGGGCGATGAGCTCAGTCCGACCCGCTCGGCTATCTCGGCGACGGAGAGACCCGCGTCGTGCTGGATCAGGTCAAGAATCTTCGCGTCAACCGCGTCGAGGACTTCAGGCAAGGCGGGTCTCCTGGTCGAATCCGACCGCGCCCCAAGGAGATTGGGGCATTATTTATCCGAATTAGCCAGTATGGCGGGCCGCAACATGGCAAAATCAGCGGAACATTAAAAGGGGCGGCAAGATTTTCCCAATGCCCGCCGTTCAGGCGGGGAGCCTGACCACGGCGCGCAGGCCGCCGAGGGGGCTGCGATCGAGGGTGACGTCGCCCCCGTGACCCCGAGCCACGTCCCGGGCGATGGCGAGGCCGAGGCCCACGCCCTTGACGTTTTGGTTGCGCGCTTCGTCCAGTCTTGAGAAGGGCCGAAACGCCTCCTCATAGCGGTCTGGCGGAATGCCGGGGCCGTCGTCGTCCACGGTGATCTCCACGCCGCCGCCGCTGCGAGCCCGGGCCGCCACCGCCACCTGACGTCCGTGGGCCGCCGCGTTCATGATGAGATTGGACAGGGCGCGGCGGAAGGCGTTGGGGCGCAGGCTCGCCTCGAGGTCTTCGCTGGCCTGCACCTCAATGTTGGCGCCCACCTGAGCTGCGCCTCGGCTGACGGATTTGATCATGCTGCCGAGATCCACCACCTCCACCGCCTCGCCTCCCTGACCGCGGGCGAAGGCGAGGTACTCGTCGATCATGTGCTCCATTTCCGCAAGGTCCTGCTTGATGGCCTCCACCCGGGGGGACGGGGGCGCCAGCGCCGCCTCAAGCTTCAGCCGTGTGAGGGGCGTTCGCAGGTCGTGGCTCACGGACGCCAGCAGCACGGTGCGCTGATCGATGTGGCGTTGCAGCCTGACCTTCATGTCCAGGAAGGCCCGACCGGCCTGACGCACTTCGCGCGCGCCGTGGGGTTTGAACTTTTGATCCTCGCCCTTTCCGAAGGCCTCGGCGGCCTGCGCCAGACGCTCGATGGCGCGGACCTGATTGCGGATGAAGAGGATGGCCACCGCCGTCAAGGCCAGGGTCGCGCCCGTGAGCCATAGGATGAAAATGTGCCCCCGGGCGGCGAAGGCGCGGTCTCGCGGCGCGATGATGCGCAACACGCCGTCCTTCACCTTCACCCGGATGTCGATGTAGGCGGGGTAGCGCACGCTGTCGATGAAGAAGGGTTCAGGCAGATGGTCGTCCACCGCCGACCGCAGGGCCTGATCGAAGGCGGGCAGGAGGGAGCGCCGGCCTCCCGTGGGCAGGTTGGCGCCCGGCAGAAAGACGATGGACAAGGACTGGTCGCGCTCGGCCTGGTCGGCGAGGGCGGCCATGGCCATGGGCGAGGGATCCCTCTGATAGAGGGAGACGTCCCAGGCGATGTCCCCGGCGAGGGCCTCGGAGAGCTGGCCGGTGACGATACGCCAGTGGGCTTCGAAGAAGGCCCAGGTGACCGCCGCCTGCATGATCACGATGGGCAGGAGAATGATCAGGAGGGAGCGGCCGAAGAGGGAGGTGGGCAGGAGGCGCTTAAGGATTCGGGGGGTGATGAAGCGTCGCGCCAGGCGCACGCGTCGCCACGTCTGGCGCAGGGGAATGCGGGAAAAGAGCGTGTTGTCGGCCATCAGTCCGGCGCCAGCATGTAGCCCACCCCGCGCACCGTCTGCAGGTAGCGGGGGTTTTTAGGGTCGGCCTCAATCTTGCGACGAAGTCGGGTCACCTGCACGTCGATGGCCCGCGCCGAGGCGTCCGCAGCCGATTCGGTGAGTTCTTCTGCGAGGGCGAAACGATCCACGGCCATGTCAGGGCTCTGAGCCAGGCGCTTCAGGAGCTTGGCCTCTCCCTCTGTGAGGCGCACCGGCTCCTCCCCGCGGAACAGTTCTGTCCGGGTCATGTCGAACGTGAAGGCGCCGATGGCGACAAGGCTCCTTTGGCCGCTTCGCGACTGGCTCCGCCGCAAGATGGCTTCAATGCGCAGGAGGAGCTCCTGCGGCTCGAAGGGCTTGGCGAGGTAGTCGTCCGCACCCGCCGTCAATCCGCCGATGCGGTCGTCCGCCTCGCCCTTGGCGGTGAGGATGAGAATGGGCGTCGCGTCTCGCTCACGCAGCCAGCGCGTGAGGGACAACCCGTCCTCCCCCGGCATCATAAGGTCGAACACCGCCAGGTCGAAGGCGAGGCTGGCGAGCATCCGCCTCGCCCGGGAGGCGTCCGGGGCGGTGGTCACGCGGAAACCGGCCCGGGCCAGATACTCCTTCAGAAGCGCCCGGATGCGGTCGTCATCGTCGACCACCAGAAGGTGACGCTGCGCCTGTCTCACGGCTCCCCCCTGGGACGGCGTCCGCCCCGCGGGCCGGCGACGGCGGCGAGGATGCGCCGGGCCCCCATGACCGCGTCAAGGCCTCCAGCGCGATAGGCGGCGGCAAGATGGCTGCGCATGGCCTCCGCAACCCGGGCCTCGAACTCGGCGCCCTCGGGGGTGAGCACGAGGGGGCGGCGGCGGGCGTCCTCCTCCGCGGGGGCGGCCGCGGCGTAACCGGCTTTGACAAGGTCCCTTAGGGCCCGGCTAGCGCCTTGCTTGGAAAGTCCCGTAAGCCGAGCCAAGTCCTTCACGCCCAGGCCTGGGCGGCGCTTTAGGAGAAAAGCCGCGCGGAAATGGCCGCGTCCGAGGGGGAGGGGTTCGGCCTCAAGGGCCGGATCTCCGGCGGACCACAGGGCGGCCTCGGCCAAGAGGAATTGCTCGAGGGCGGCGTCGAGCTCTTCAGAGCGCAGAATAAGCCGGGCGTCCGCCGCCGCCGGGGGCGCGGACGCGTTCACGAAAAACCCCCCAGCGGAGCCGTTGACGTGGGAAGACGCGAGGCGTCTAAAGGCATGGTTTGCCCTAAGCGAAAGGTGGAAAGTTGCCTGGAACGCCCTTGCCCTTCGACGATCGAGACGGGTGGATCTGGTTAGACGGGCAGTTTGTACCGTGGCGCGACGCGAAAATCCACGTCCTGACCCACGCGCTACATTACGCCTCCAGCGTTTTTGAGGGCGAACGGATTTATGAGGGGCGGATTTTCAAGCTCACCGAGCACACCCGGCGGCTTTTTCGATCCGCCGAACTCCTGGACATGACCATCCCCTTCACGGTGGAGGAGATCGACGCGGCGTGCCGGGAGACGGGCGAGCGTATGGGCCTGAGGGACGGATATGTGCGCCCCTTCGTCTGGCGCGGCGCCGAGGTCATGGGCGTGGCGTCCAAAGGATCGCGCGTTCATGCGGCCGTGGCCGCTTGGGAATGGCCGAGCTATTTCGATCCGGAGGAGAAGAAAAAGGGGATCCGCATCGGGCGCTCCAAGTGGCGCCGGCCGTCCCCGGAGACCATACCCTCGGAAGCAAAGGCGGCGGGTCTTTATATGATTTGCACCCTCTCCAAGGACGCGGCCGAGCGAGAGGGGTACGCCGACGCCCTCATGCTGGACTATCGCGGCTATGTCGCGGAGTGCACGGGCGCCAACATCTTTTTCGTCAAGGACGGGGTCATCCACACGCCCCTGCCGGACTGTTTCTTGAACGGCATCACCCGGCTGACGGTCATCGACCTCGCGCGGTGGCGCGGATTTGACGTGGTGGAGCGGCATATCCGGCCAGAGGAGCTCGCAGACTTCACCGAGTGCTTCATCACCGGATCGGCGGCGGAGGTGACGCCGGTTTCAGAGATCGGCGAACACGTTTTCAAGCCCGGCAACATCAGTCTGTCCCTGATGGACGACTACGCGCGCCTGGTCCGCGGCGCCCTCGCCATGGCGACGTAAGCGCGAGGGCGCCTTTCCCTCGCTTTTATTTTACTCACAGCGGCCATTGTGCGGCAAAAAAGGTTCATACGGACGAAATGCCGCGCCTTGGCGGGCGCGCAACCGTCATCTACCCTATCGCGGCTTTTCACCGTGCCTTGCATTGTGTAGAGCGACAAAATCAAGGCTGACGGATCTAGGACGAGGATAATGCCTACGGGTACAGTAAAGTGGTTCAACCCGACTAAAGGGTTCGGGTTTATTGCGCCCGAGGATGGCGACGCAGACGTCTTCGTTCACATCTCCGCAGTTGAGCAGGCCGGTCTTTCCGCCCTACACGACGGGCAGATTGTCCGATACGAGCTCGAAGCTGATCGGCGCACAGGCAAACAGAGCGCGGTGGCCCTAGAGGTCATCGGCGTCGGCGAGGCCGCTCCGCGCGCCCCGCGTCCTCCGCGGGACGGCTTCCGCTCCGCCGCCCCACGGGCCGGCGGCGGCGATCGGGCCTCCCAGGGTCCGGGCGCTGGGGTTGTGAAGTGGTTCAACCCGACCAAGGGCTTCGGCTTCATCAAGCCGGACGACGGCGGCGAGGATCTCTTCGTCCACGTGTCGGCTGTGGAGCAGTCCGGCCTGCGGGGGCTCGAAGAGGGCCAGACCGTGGCCTACGAGGTCGAGTTGGACCGTCGCAAGGGAAAGACCTCTGCGGTCAACCTGCGCGTCACCGGTTCCGCGCCGCCTTCTGCGTCCCGGCGTCCGCCGGCGCGCTGGTGATCTTGCGCTGGTGATCTTGCGCGGGTGATCTCCAGGCGGCCCTGCGCCGCCTGAGCGGTCACTGGCCCGCCCATCCCGCCAGGGCGGAGACGCCGTGCGCGCGCCTGGGCCCCCGTCCAGGCGGCGACGGGAGTTATTTGCGGGAGATCAACTGGAAGCCGCGGTCTTGACCTGACGCAGAGCGCAGGTCGTGCGTCGGCCCTTGATGGCGCAGGTGTTGACCACCGCCCCCGCCACGTTGCGAACCTGAACCGACCAGCGGCCCCGGCCGCGCCGCTCCAGGGTCATGAAGCCAAAACCGTCCACCCAGCTGGAAAACGCCGCCGGCGCCGCCCCTGGCGCGGGCGCGTCCGTCGGGCCGAGGGTCTCCGGCAGGGGTACGATGTCCTCCTGGGTTCCGGAGAACCCGGTGACGAACTGGCTCGGCAGATCGCCCTTGAAGCTCAGCGCCTCCCAGACGTGGACGTGTCCTGACAGGAGGGTCTGAACCCCGGGCGGAACGAGGTCTGGGCTCTTGCGCTGATAGACCGACTGAAGGGCGAGGTTCCCAGGCCGGAGGGCGGGGAGCCCATCGCTCCCTTTGACCGCGGCGAAGGCGAGGATGGGTTGGTGATTCACCATAAAGGAGCGGGGACGCCGCGCCGCCAGGACGGCCATGGCGTCCCAGTCTCCGGCGAAGAGCGCGGCCTTGGGATCCTCCGGGCTCAAAGCCTTATTGGGCGCGGCTGCGGTGTCCATCATGATCAGCTGGTCGCCGCCGCCCAGGGCGACGGCGTAGGGGGCCGTGTGGTCGCCCGCAGCGTCGTTCTCAGGATCGACGCAGTCCTGGCCCGGCCGGAGGGGCCCTGCGTCCAGAAGGCGTCGCCAACCCTGGCCGGCGCGGTTGCAGGTCTCGTGATTGCCCCGTGCAAGGGCCAGGGGCGCCGCCGCTAGGAGCGGGGCGGCGGGGTCGAAGAAATCCGCCCGCCAGGCGTCCCAACCGTAGCCCCAGGGGCTCCCTGCGCACCCGGCGACGCCGTCAGGGCAGGGGTTCTCCCGATAAAGGTAGTCGCCCACGTGGACCACGAGATCGGGCGCGAAGGCGGCGGCGGCCTTCGCCAGGGCGGCGAAGGGGTAGGCGGCCGGGTCGTTGCACGCCTGAGCGGCCTTGTCGCTCGCCTTAACCCGACATCCGGTGTCGCCGATCACGAGGATGCGCCGGATCAGGGCGGGGGGCAGGGCAAGGCGGCGGCCGTCCAGAAAAGCCCGTCGGACGCCGCGTTTCAGGTCCGCCTCACACACCGTGACCGGAAAGCGCGACGGTTTGGCAAGGTCGGGAGCGGAGGCCGTGGGGCGCAGGGGCAGGGTCGCCGGGGCGGCCCGGACGCGCATGGGCAAGGGGCGGCTATCCACGTCAAGGACCGGGCAGGGCGAGGAGCCTTCTAAAATCGCCCGCACCCCTACGCCGCCGTCGGGGGACATGAGGGTGAAGACCGAAAGGGGTTCAGCCGCCAGGGCCGCCTGGGCCCCGGCCGCTACGACCATGACGGCGAGGCCGTGCTGAGAAAGACGCTTGACCAGGCGGCGCATCGCTTGTCCGAAGAAAGAGTGAACTGAAACTGGGATCGAGGACCCGGGGGAGGTCGAGTGGATCACGCCAACGTGACAGCAGTATCTCAGGCCGCCGCGTCCGCCCCGGCTGAGGGCGGTCGCCACCAGCGCCTCATCGGCCTGATGATGTCGTTGTTCTTCGCGTTCGGGTTTTGCACCGTTCTGGTGGACACCTTGATACCCAAGTTGAAGGCCGTGTTCGCCCTCTCCTTCACCGAGGTGATGCTGACGCAGTTCTGTTTTTTCGGCGCCTATTTCATCATCTCCATCCCTGCCGGCTGGCTCCTGACACGGATCGGGTATCTGCGCGGGATCACCGCCGGCCTCGCCGTCATGGCGTTGGGGTGCCTTCTCTTCACGCCCGCAGCGCGTCTTGGCGTCTACGAGGGCTTTCTTCTCGCCCTCTTTATCCTAGCGAGCGGCGTGACCCTCGTCCAGGTGGCCGCCAATCCCCTCACCGCTCGTCTCGGGTCCCCTGAGCGCGCACCAAGCCGGCTGACCCTGGCCCAGGCGTTCAACGCCCTGGCGACCATGATCGGCCCCGTGGTCGGATCCGCCCTCATCCTCAAGGGGGCCGTGGCCGGCCCCGACCCGCGCACCCTGGCGCCCCCCGTCCTGGCCGCCGCCCGGGCCCAGGCGGCGGCCGTGGTCCAGGCGCCCTTTTTGGGCATTGCGGCCGCGCTTCTTGGCCTGGCCGCCCTCTGCTTTGGGGTGCGGCGCTGGGCGCCCGAGGGGCCGAGGGCCGCCTCCGGTTCGGTATTGCCCCTCTTGATGGGGCGGCGCCTGACCCTTGGGGCGGTCTCCATCTTCGCCTATGTGGGCGCGGAGGTTTCCATCGGCAGCGCCATGGCGAGCTATCTTATGCTGCCCGCAGTCCTTGGGGCGGCGCCCCAGGCGGCCGGGTCCCTGGTGAGCGTCTACTGGGGCTTCGCCATGGTCGGCCGGTTCATCGGCGCCGCCGCCCTTCGCCGCGTCCCGCCAGGCGGCGCCATCATGGCCTGCGCCCTCGGCGCTGGCGTCCTGGCGACGGCGTCCTCAATCTTAACGGGCGTTCCCGCGGCGGCCTGTCTTCTTCTGGTGGGCTTGTTCAACTCGATCCTCTTCCCGACCATCTTCACCGTTTCCATCGAAAATCTCGGACAGGACGCGCCCCAGGGATCGGGTCTCCTCTGCCTCGCCATCGTGGGCGGCGCTGTGGTGCCGCTGCTGACAGGGGTTGTGGCTGATAGGTTCGGCCTGGCGCGCGCCCTTCTTGTGCCCGTGGTTTGCTACGGCTGGATCCTTACGTACGGCGCCCTCGCTCACTTCGGCCTCGCGCCGGCGCCCGAGGCTGCCGACGCCTCCAGTGCGGATGCGCCCAGGAGCGACGGCTGAGGCCCCGTCCAAAGGCTTCCGAGCCCCCGGCCGCGCCCCGCGATCTCGGGCCTGCGGGGCGGCGGGCGGCCGCCCCGCCCCTCGCCCCTCGCCCCGTGCCTCCCCCGCTTAACGGCCGACGTTGTCCGTGCGCCGAATGAAGTCCGCCACGTTGTCGTGCAGGGCCTTCAAGGAGGGTTCGTGCGCATAGACCATATGGCCTGAGGGGTAATATCTGTACTCGATGTTGGCGCTGAGGCTGTCCGGGATGGGCAGGTGGTGCATCTCGTACCAGCCCTCGAAATAGGGGGTGGCGAGATCGTAATAGCCGCCGTTCACCATCACCTTGAGGCGGGGGTTGTATTTGAGGGCGTTGGCCATGTCGGGCATGAGGTTGAGGATCCCGGGAATGGGATCCGAAGCGCCCGGCGGCTGGTGAGTGTTGTCCCAGTATTTGCCGGGATCGATCTCCGGCTTGTAGATCATGCCCTCGCCGAACCCGAGGGTTTTGCGGGCATAGTCATTGAAGGCGGAGACGTAAGCCGAGCTAATGGCGGCGGACTGCGGATCGTATTCGGCCTCCCGGCTCAGAGGGTCGAGGCTCGGGCCGGCGAAGCGGGTGTCGAGGCGGCCCGTGGTCATCCCGTCCGCGTCGAGGAGCGTCTTTTCAAATTGCCCGCCGTTGACCCGCAAATTGGACTTCAGGATGTAGGCCGCCGGCAAGCCCGTATAGTCGCTGAGGGTCTTGGCGATCTCCGCCTTGCGGGCGGGCGCCAGGGTCGAGCCGGCCTGTAGGGCCAGGGCGTAGTCCGTCAGGGCGAAATGCTCCACCTGGTGCAAGAAGGCCTCAAGGTCCGCCGGGCGCTCGCCGGGAAGGCGGTTGTGGTACCAGGCGGTGGCGGCGTAGGTGGGCAAGGCCACGATGTACGCTTCATCGGTGCCCGGATTGAACTGGGGCCCGTCGGCGGAGAGGTCGAAATTGAGGATCTGAGACAGGAGGATGACGCCGTTGAAGTCTACGGACCGCTCCGTCTCGAGGGCGTTGATCAGGCCCGCCGATCGCGGGGTCCCATAGCTCTCTCCAAATAGATATTTGGGCGAATTCCAACGCCCGTACTTGGTGAGGAAGCCGGTGATGAAATCGCCGAAAGCATGGATGTCCTCATCCACGCCCCAGAAGGCCTTCTCCTTGTCCTTGCCGGCCAGGCGTCCAAACCCCGTGCCCGGCGCGTCGATGAAAACGAGATCGCTGGCGTCGAGGAGGCTGTAGGCGTTGTCCACGAGGCTATAGGGGGCCGCCGGGCTGTGGCTGTCGTCCAGGGTCACCACCCGGCGGGGACCAAAGGCGCCCATGTGCAGCCAGACCGTGGATGAGCCCGGGCCGCCGTTGTAGATGAAGGTGATGGGACGGTCCGCCGCTGGCGCGCCCTTCTTGAAATAGGCGACATAGAAGACCGAGGCCTCCGCCTTGGGGCCGTCATCGGCGCCGGCCTTCGCGTCCTTATCCGCCGAGGGTTTCACCGCGTCGTCCCAGCCCTTGGGGTGGACGATGAGGGTGCCGGCGACGGCGCGATAATCGATCTTGACGCCCGAGACCGTGACCACGCCCTCGCTCGTCGCGCTCTTGGCGTCGAAGAGGGCGCCGTGTTCGAAAACGCCCTCGGGGATGTCCGCGGCGGCGGGGGGCTTGGGGGCCTCAGCCCCGAGGGCGGTCCCCGCCCAAAGGATCGCCATGGCCGTCGCATACGCTGCTCGTCTCAAACGTCTCTTCCTCCGCCTCGATCGCCGGCGCCGGCCGGGGATCCGCATCACTGGCGGCGGACAGTAGAAGCGGGCTCGGCCAAGGCCAAGCCCGCATCCTCCGCTAGCGCTACTTTGGAGCGTGCGCCGCGGTGAGCTCGATCTCCACTAGGGCGCCGGGCGAGGCCAGACCGGCCACCTGAACCGTCACGCGCGACGGGCGATTGGGCTCGCCCTCGGCGCCGAACACCTTCTTGAAGGCGCTGTTCATGCCGGCGAAGTCCATCTTGCCGCCAAGGGCGGGGTCTCCCACCAGATAGACCTTCACATTGACCACGTCGGCGAAGGTGTAGCCTTGAAGCTTCAGGGCGTCGCCGAGCTTGCTCAGGACCTCCGTCGTCTGGGCCTGGGTGTCGCCGGACGCCGCGGAACCGGGAATGCCGGAGACGAACAGGACGGTGGATCCCGCCGGAACCTCGACCGATCGTGCGATGAAGGCGGTGGGATTGGCGTAGTCGTATTTCACGGTCGGGGCGGCGGCGGCGGCTCCGGCCATGGCGAGGACCGCGAGGAGGGCGCCGGCGAGGGGCGGTCCTACGCGCCTGAGGACGGTCGGCGCGGACGGGTCCGAGGCGGATGGGCTGTGGCTCTTCATGAGGTCTTCTCCGGGCGGAGCGATTAAACCGGCGCCCCATCCCTCATGGGCGCGCCGTCGTCGCCGCCGTGGGAGACCCCACAGACCGACGCGTCGATGCCGAACTCCGCCGTCCGTCCGGATCGCGGACGGGACACTGGCGCGCGGGCTTCCAATAGACAAACTAAAACCTCGGTCCGCGAACGAGCCTCGCCCCCTGCGTCGGCAAAAGGCGGGCGCCTCGCAAGTCGCCCGAAAAATCCTCACCGCGCACCGGGGCTAGCGTCCGGTGGCGCCAGGGCGGGTCAGCGACCAGACTCCACAAAGGCGTTCCGGGCGTAGCCTTGAAAATAAAGCAGCGCCGTCAGGTCGCCGTGCGCGATGCGCGCGTCGGCTTTTGCGGCCACCACAGGCTTGGCCCGATAGGCGACGCCGAGGCCCGCGGTCTCGATCATGGCGAGATCGTTGGCGCCGTCGCCCACCGCCGCCGCCGCCGCCGGCTCGAGGCCGAGGGCGCAGAGCTCTTCAAGGAGGGCGGCGCGTTTAGCGTCGCGCCCCAAGATGGGCTCGGCCACGCCGCCGGTGAGCTGGGCGCCGTCCTTGAGCAGGACATTGGCCCGGAAGGCGTGGAACCCGGCCTCAGCCGCCACGGGCTCGGCAAAGACGTCGAAGCCGCCGGAGACCAGGACGGTGCGTCCGCCGTGGGCCGCCATGGTGGCGGTGAGGGTGCGCGCGCCCGGGTTGAGGCGCACCCGCTCATCAAGGCACGCCTTCAGGGCGGACACGGGAAGACCCCTTAACAGGGCGACCCGTTGGCGCAGGGCCGATTCGAAGGGAATTTCACCGGCCATGGCGCGTTCGGTGACGGCGGCCACCTCGGCCTTCACGCCGGCGTAGTCCGCCAGCTCGTCCAGGCATTCGCAGCCGATGATGGTCGAATCCATGTCGGCGACAAGTAGACGTTTGCGCCGCCCGGCGACGGGTTGGAGCGCGAAATCCACCGGCAGATCCGCGACGCTCGCCTCGGCGCCGGCGCGCAGGCCGGGGGCCTCACGGGGCCCCGGGGCCTCGATGAGAAGGTCCAGGGCTCCGGGGCCGAGGGTCAGGGGCTCCTTGACGCGCCCGCCTGCGGCGGCCAGGGCTCTCAAAGCCTTCTGGACGGCGGCTTGGGTTGCGGCGGGATCAGGAGAGACGAGGGTGAGCACGAGGAGCATGGAGACCACGGTCTGGATGATCGCCGGACCGACCGCAAGCGGCAAGTCGGCCCTGGCGCTGCGCTGGGCCGAGGCGCGGGGCGCGGAAATCGTCAACGCCGATTCCATGCAGATCTACGCCGGTCTGCGCCTACTCACCGCCCGGCCAGGGGAGGTCGACCTGAAGCGGGCGCCCCATCACCTCTACGGCGTGGCGGATCCACGCTCGGGGTGGTCGGCGGGCGTTTGGCTCCGGGCGGCGCGAGCAGTCCTTGAGGCGGTCTGCGCGCGGGGCCGGGAGGCGGTGGTGGTGGGGGGCACAGGGCTCTATTTTCGGGCGCTTACCCAAGGCCTCGCGGAGATCCCCGAGATCGCTCCTGAGACCCGGGCTGCGGCCCGGGCCCTTTGGGCGGAGACGGGCGAGGCCTCCGTTCGCGAACGTCTGCGGGCCCTGGATCCCGAAAGCGAGGGACGCATCGCGTCCGGCGACCGTCAAAGACTGATCCGCGCCCTAGAGGTCGTGGTCGGAACTGGAAGGACCCTGGGCGCCTTCGCAAGGGAGGGCTCCCAGGGCCTTGACGCGAGGCGCTGGCGCGGGGTGGTTCTCGAGCCCCCGCGGGACGTCCTTTACGCGCGCTGCGACGCCCGCTTGGCGGCCATGGCCGCGCACGAGGTGCTGGGAGAGGTTCAAGGACTGCTGGATCTGGATCTTTCCAAGGACGCGCCCGTGATGAAGGCTTTGGGGGTGCGTGAATTTGCGCGCTGCCTCAGAGGCGAGGGCGACTATGGGGCCGCCCTATCTGCGGCGCAGGGGGCGACGCGGCGTTACGCCAAGCGTCAGACAACCTGGTTTCGCGGTCAGGCGCCGGAGTGGCCGAGACTATCAGATCCCGACCCCAAGGCGGCGTTCGAGGACCTTTCAGGGCTCTTTAGCGCGCGCCAGAAAGGCTGATGGCGCCGGATGCGCGCCTCAACGGTCTAGACCTATGGCGCGACCTTGAGGCTTGAACGCCTGATGGGGAGCATGACGCTGACGGCGTTTTCCGCCGGTGCGGTGGGGCGTCTTGTTCCCTTGCCGCCTTCGCGCCTCTTGGCTGCGGCGACGTCTGCCGGTGTCGATTCGGGCCTCGTCGATTCGGGCCTCCTCGCTTCGGCCCTCATCACCCCAGCCCTTGCGGATCGGATCGTCCTCAAGACCGGCGACCCCATTACCGGCAGGATAGGGGGCGCCGACGGCGGGTCGCCCACCGTCAGGCCCGATTTCGTCAAGACCCAGACCCTCGATCCCAGCCTCGCGGGCGTGGCCGCCTTTACGGCGAGGACGCCTCGCGCCCTAAAACTCAAGGGCGGCTCGATCGTCAATCACCCCATCCAGCCCCGGGGCGGCCGGCGCGGCGCGCATCGCCCTGGGGCGGGATCCTCGCGGGCCAAACCGTGGCGGCGGCCGGGATCGACACGATCAATCCAACGGCGCCTCCGGCGCGCCATGGGACCATGGACGCCAACGGCCTCTCGCCAACCCGCCGCCCCTCGATTAGTCCGCCGCCGCCCCGTTCGCCGTGGGCCTCGCCTGGACGGATTAGAGGCAGGCGTCCACTTGGCCGGGCGCTTGGCCGCGCCTTGAGGGGGCTGACCGGGCCAAGCCTTGACCCCCGCCCGCCGGCCGGATCATTTTCCGCCATGGCGCGGACCCAGACCGTCTATCTCGCCGGACCCGATCCGTGGGTCCCGGACGCCGACTTGGTCCTGGCGCGCAAGCGCCGTCTTGTGGCTGCGGCCGGCCTTGAGGTCCTCTACGGGCGGCCAGCGGCGGAGGTGGGGGCCGAGCGGGACGAAGCCAGCGCGCGGCGCATCTACGCCGACGCCCTCCAAAGGCTGCGTCAGGCGGATGTGATCATCGCCAATCTCACCCCGTGGCGTGGGGTCGGGTGCGAGCCCGGCGCGGCTTTCGAAGCCGGGTTCGCCGCGGCCCTCGGCAAACCCATCTTCGCCTACATGAACGTTCGATCTGACCAGGAGGCGGAGCTTTTAGGGCGCATTGACCGCCACGGCGGCGCCCAGCTCGGCCCGGATGGGCGTTGGCGCGATTTTGAGGGCGCGGAGATTGAGGATTTCGGCCTCCCTGAGACCGTCCTGTTGTGGGCCCAGGCCCGGCGCTTCTTCGTCATCGTCACCGACGAGCCCCTGAGCGACTGTTCGGGTCTCGACCTCTGCCTAAGGGCACTTCGCCTATACGACGCCTGAGGGGCGCCCGCCCTTCGGTTGCGCCTGACGGCCCGCCCGCCTATCAGACCCCATCCTCCGGCCCGCCGCCGTCCGACGCCCTTCTAGAAGGACCCCCGCATGAAGACCAAACGCCTCGGTAAGAGCCCGATCTACGTTTCCGACATCTGCATGGGCACCATGACCTTCGGCTCCGGAGCGGACGAAGCCATGGCCTTTCAAATTCTCGACAAGGCCTTCGATGCGGGGATCAACTTTTACGACACGGCGGAGAACTATCCGGTTCCGCCCAAGCCTGAATGGGCCGGCCGTACGGAGGAGATCGTCGGGCGCTGGATGAAGACCAAGGACCGGGACGCCCTGATCATCGCCACCAAGGTGTCCGGGCCCTCCCATGGCTGGCTGAAATCCTCCCAGCGCGCGGGCATGACCGCCCTTGACCGCCACAACATCACCCGCGCCGTGGAGGCGAGCCTTCGCCGCCTCGGCACGGACTATATCGACCTTTATCAGACCCACTGGCCCGATCACGGCGCCCGCTACGAGGACGCCCTGGACGCCCTGGACGACCTGGTTCGCCAGGGAAAGGTCCGCATCATCGGCTGCAGCAATGAGACCACCTGGGGCCTGACCAAGAGCCTTGGGGTCAGCGAACGTCTGGGGCTCGTGCGGTACGAGACCATCCAGAACAACTTCAGCCTCAACAATAGGCGCTTTGAGGATGAGCTGGCCCAGGCCTGCCGCCAAGAGGGCGTCAGCCTTATTCCCTATTCTCCCCTGGCGGGGGGCGTTCTGACGGGCAAGTACGACAAGGGCGCCACGCCGGACGGCGCCCGCTTCTCCGCCTATCTGGCCATGGGGGGACGCCAGGCGGCCATGGCGCGCCGCTTCGTCAATCCAAAAACCCTTCTCTCCACCGAGCGGTTCGCCGGCGTGGCGGCCGAAGCGGGCCTGTCCTTGACCACCCTCGCGGTGGCCTGGAGCAAACAGCATGATTTTGTCGCCTCCACCATCGTCGGGGCGACCCATATCGATCAGCTCGAGCCCATCCTCGCCGCGGCGGACGTGACCCTGGGGCCCGATGTCTTGAAGGCCATCGACGCCGTCTCCAAGGAGATCCTCTACCCCATGGGTTAAGGGACCGCGGGCGGGGCTAGAAGGCGGCGAGGTCCGCTTCGCCGCGAAGGACGGCCTGCGCCCGCTCGGTGGAGCGCACCCCGCCCGGCGCGTCGGGCCGGCGTTCATGCAGGACCAGGGGCGGACGGATCACCAGGGGCGCCTTTCCGCTATGGATCGCCCGCACCAAAACCCGCTTGGCCGGCGCGTCGGCGAAGGGGTGCACCGGCAGGATTTGGAAGGATCCCGCCGCGCGGCCGAGAAGGCTGAGGATGTCGCCGAGGCGGTCCGCCCGATGGATCATGAGGATCCGTCCTTTGGGCTTGACGGCCTTGAGGAGGAACTCCGTCCAGGCCTGGAGGCCGCCGTCGGCCAACCAAGCGCCGCGGCGGGAGGGGTGGGGGCCGCGCAAGCTTGCGGGGTCGTCGAAGAACGGCGGATTGGCGAAGGCGACGTCGAAGGGGGCTTCCTCCAGGGCCGCGAACCCGTCTTGCACATCGCCCTGGCGCCCCGCAGCCCGGTCTTGAAGGGCGTTGAGGCCAAGGTTGCGGCAAAAGAGCTCCAAGGCAGCGCCGTCCCGCTCCACCCCCACGAACGCCGCCTCGGGCGCGCGAAGGGCCGCCTGGATGAGGGCCGCGCCCGCCCCCGCGCCCGCCTCCAGAACGCGCTCTCGCCCTTGTGCGCCGACCGACGCGCCCAAGAGCGCCGCATCCAGGCCCGCGCGATAGCCCGACCGCGGTTGAAGCACGCGGGCCCGGCCGCCAAGAAGGCGCGTCTCGACCCAGTGGTCCCCCGGGCCGCCGGGCTGTTGGTTCTCCATGGCGCCGCGCTATTTAAGCCTATATGGAACGACGAAGCGGTGCATTGTGCCCCGTCTTGGTCTATCCGCGCCAGAGCGGCGCGCGCAGGAGCCTTAGCTTGGACGCACTGGTCGCGCCCGTCTCCCGGTCCGAGGAGCCCTCCGTCGAGCGGCTCTCGCGTTTGGCCGGGCCCGACATGGCCGAAGTGGACGCCTTGATCCGCGCCCGCATGGACAGCCCCGTCCCCGTGATACCAGCCCTGGCCGAGCACCTCATCGCCGCTGGCGGCAAGCGTCTTAGACCGCTCCTCACCGTGGCCGCCGCCCGTCTGGCGGGCGCCCGAGGGGGAGGGCACCTCAAGCTCGCGGCGGCGGTGGAGTTCATCCACACGGCGACCTTGCTGCACGACGATGTGGTCGACGGCTCCGAGCGGCGCAGGGGCAAGGTGGCGGCCCATCTCATTTGGGGCGCCGCGTCCAGCGTTCTTGTGGGCGACTTTCTGTTCGCCCGGGCCTTCGAGCTCATGGTGGAGACCGGGTCCCTACCGGCCCTGGGCATCCTCGCCCGCGCCTCGCGGGTCATCGCAGAGGGCGAAGTCATGCAGCTCACCGATTCCCATGACCTCAATCTCAGCCAGGCCCTTTATCTGCAGATCATCACCGCCAAGACCGCCGAGCTGTTCGCCGCGGCCGCTGAAGCCGGCGCAGTGGCGGCTGAAGCGCCCACGGCGGAAATCGCAGGGCTGCGCGACTATGGTCTGAAGCTGGGGCTGGCCTTCCAGCTCGTGGACGACGCCCTGGACTACGGCGGCGTGTCCGAGCGCCTGGGCAAGGACGCGGGGGATGATTTTCGCGAAGGCAAGGCCACCTTGCCCCTGATCCTGGCGGTGGCCCGCTCCGGACCCAAGGAGCGCGCCTTCTGGACGCGCACCATCGAAACTCAGGACCAGCACCCGGAGGATTTCAAGCGCGCGCGGGAGATCGTCCTGGAGACCGGCGCCCTTGAGAGCACCATCGCTTTCGCCCACGAGCACGCCGAGGCGGCCAAGGCGGCCTTGCAGCGCTTCTCCCCAGGCCCCTGGCGCGAAGCCCTGTGCGACCTGGCCGATTTCGCCGTCGCCCGCGCGGCCTAGCCCCCGGTCAGGCCCCGTCAGTCCGCGGCCGCCCGCCCTGCGCCGTCCGCCGCCGCCCCATCGGCCCTCGCCTTAAGGATCCGCGGAAACCGGCGGCGAAGCCGCCTCCATCCGAGGGCGGCTAGGGCCACGCCCCCCATGAGGCCCGCGGCCTGAACCCCCAAGGGCGCGAAGAGAGCCAGAAGCGTCGCCGCCAGGGCGAAGGCTGCGACGAGCCCCCAGACCCTGACCGCCAGCGCCCCGTGGGAGGCGCCGGCGCTCGCGAGCCAGCGCTGGTAGAGGTGGTCCGCATGTGCCTCCAGGAGCGGCGCGCGCCCAAGGGCGCGCTCCAAAAGGGTGAGGAGAACATCGGTGAGAAGGGGCGCCAAGGCGAGGGGCGCCAGATATAGGGGCGCGGCTCCGTCGCCGGACCGGCCCGCGCCGATGACGGCGAGGCTCGCTAGGAAGACGCTGGAGAAGAGGGCGCCGGCGTCGCCCTGGAAGACCCGGGCTCTGGGCGCGTTCCATGGGAGAAAGCCCGCCTGGGCGGCGGCGCAGGCCAAGGCGCTAAGGCCGAGAACGCCGTCGCCCCGCGCCAGGGCGCAGGCGCTTAGGGCGAGGAGGACGAGGCCCACGGAGCCTGAGGCGAGGCCGTTGGCGCCGTCCATGAAGTTGACCGCATTGCCCACAACGACAAGCCAGAGGGCCGTGCCGAGGACGCCCACGGCGTAGCCGAGCACGAGGCCGGCCCCTGGGGCGGTGGGAATGACCTCCACGCGCGCCACGCAGACCGCGAAGAGAAGGGCCAGGACGGTCTGGACGAGGAGCTTGAGGCGGGCGCCAAGGTCAAAGAGGTCGTCCACGGCGCCAAGGATCCCAAGGCCGGCGCTGATGGCGAAGGCTGCGGCGACCCTGAGGGTCTCAGGTGAGCGGGTGGCGCAGAGGAAGGGGATGAGGAGAAGCCCCGCGCTGCAGCCGAGGATAATGCCGAGGCCGCCTGAGGTGGGGGTCGGGGAGGCGTGGGCGCTGCGCGATCGGGGTCGATCAACCGGGCCCGCCGCCGCCGCAGCGCCGGCGCCCAGGGCGGCGACGCCGGCGGAGACCAGCGCCACAAGGACGCCGCCGAGGATGGTGGGATGGCCCCCGGCCGAAAGGGTCGCCGCGGTCAACGACACCCCATGCCCCCCGCTTCAGGTCAGACTGGCGCAGAAGCGCTGGATGCGGGCGCAGGCGTCCTCCAATACCTCGGTGGCGGTGGCGTAGGAAATGCGGAAGAACGGAGACAAACCGAAGGCTTCGCCCTGAACCACCGCCACGCCCGTGGCGCCGAGAAGTTCGGAGACGAAATCCCCGTCGGTCGCGATGACCTTGCCGGTGGGGGCGGTCTTGCCCAGGAGCGCCTCACAGCTTGGGTAGACATAGAAGGCGCCTTCAGGCTTGGGGCAGTGTAATCCGGACGCCTGGTTCAGCATGGACACCACGAGGTCGCGGCGCTTCTCGAACACGGCGCACCGCTCGCCGATGAAGTCCTGTGGACCGGTCAAGGCCTCGACGGCGGCCCACTGGCTCACCGAACAGGGGTTGGAGGTGCTTTGGCTCATGACCTTGGCCATGGCCTTGATGAGGGGCTCGGGGCCGGCGGCGTAGCCGATGCGCCAACCCGTCATGGCGTAGGCCTTGGAGACCCCGTTCATGGTGAGGGTGCGCGCGTAAAGGGCGGGCACGACCTCGGCGATGGTGGCGAACTCAAAGCCGTCATAGAGGAGGTGCTCGTACATGTCGTCGGTGAGCACCCAGACCTGGGGATGACGCAGGAGCACCTCGCCGAGGGCCTTGAGTTCGGCCCGGCTATAGGCCGCGCCTGAGGGATTGGACGGGGAGTTGAGGATCAGCCACTTCGTCCTGGGCGTGATGGCTCGCTCCAGGATCTCCGGCGTCAGGCGAAAGCCCGTCTGCGCGCTCGTGGGGGCGAACACGGGCTCTCCGCCGGCGAGGTAGACCATGTCCGGGTAGGAGACCCAGTAGGGGGTGGGGATCACCACCTCGTCGCCGGGCGAGAGGGTGGCGACGAAGGCGTTGTAGAGCACAGGCTTGCCCCCGGGAGAGACGTTCACCTGGGTGCGGGCGTACTCAAGGCCGTTCTCGCGTCTGAACTTGGCGCAGATGGCCTCCTTCAGCTCCGGGATGCCGTCCACGTCCGTATATTTGGTCTTCCCCTCGCGGATCGCGCGGATGGCGGCCTCTTTGATGGACGCCGGCGTATCGAAGTCCGGCTCGCCTGCGGCGAGGGCGATGACGTCCACCCCCTGGCGCTGCAGCTCGCGCGCCTTGGCGCTGACGGCGATGGTGGGAGAGGGTTTGACGCGTCGCAGCGCCGCAGATTCCATCGACATGGCGGTTCCGTGGGAGAAGGTTCGGCCAGGGACCCATAGGCAAGAGGGTGCGCCGTGTCCATGGCGAGGGCGCCCCCTCGGGCGGTTTGGCGGCGGGGGGCCCCTGCGCCCGATTAACTGGGGGGTTTGGCGCCCGAGGCCCGCGTCCCAGGACCGGTCGACGCGGCCGCCGGGGGCGGGGCGTCCGACGCTTCGGTCTTCAGAGCCGCGCCGAAGAGGGTCGAGCGGTCGTAAAGCCGCTGCGCCGCCTTCTGGCAGTGGGGCGGGACCTCCCAGTTGCCCCAGTCCACCATGCGCCAGATGGGGGGCTTGTTGCGGGTGGGGCCCCAGATCCGGTAGCCCTTGAGCTCCGCCTCCACGCCCTTGTCGTGGATCGCCACGGGGCTGGCCTTCTCGGCGGCGGCCAGGGCCTTCTCATAGAGCGCCAGATAGATCTTGTGCTGGCGCGCGATCTCCTGATCCCCCGCCCGGCGCTGGGCGGCCTTGGCCTTGCCCTCGATGGAGTCCATGTCCTTCTCGACGATGGGGTCGAGCTCCACCTGGCCGGCCAGGGCGCCGTGGCACCAGGCCACAAACTCGTAATCGTCCGTAGGCGCGCCGTCGGGAATGACGTCCTCGAGGGCTTCGCGCGAAGGCACGGCCGCGGCGGGCGCGGGCGGTGAAGGGGCGGGCGGGGGAGGTGGATCTTGCCCGGCGCCGGCGAGGGCGAGGGTCAGAAGAAGCGCCAAAGGCATCTTGTGCTGTCCGTCAACGGCCGTGAAGACCAAAAAAACCCCGCCCCATCGCGCCTTCTACCCAGACCGGCCAGCGCAAGCAACCATGGCGCGGCGAGGCTTTGTCTCAGGGCCCGGGACGGGGCGATGAAAAAAGCGGCGTCGGCGGCCTTGGTCTCACCCTTCGGGCGAAACCGCATTGACGCGGGTGGGCGACGCAGGAAGAGTGAGGGTGAGGCGCGCTGGCTTTTCCCGGGACAAGGGAGGGTGACCATGGTCGGAGACGTGGACGGGCGCGGAGCCCTCGGTTCGGCGGGCCGACGCAGGATCGGCCTGGCGCGCAATCCCGTGGCCTGGGTCGCCGGACTTATGGCGACCACCGCCGCCGTCGCCCTGGCGGCCGTCCTGGTCGTGGTGTTCGCCGCAACCCTCGCCCTCGTTCTTGTGCTCTCCGCCGCCGTCCTCGCCTCCGTGGCGGCGGCTTGGCGGCTTGGACAGAGGGGTGCGGCGCGGGAGAGGCTTGAGGACGGGGCCGGCGGCGCCCTTGCTTCAACCCTAGCGCCGCGGGTGGGCGGCGGGCGCGTGGGCCATTCCTGGGTCGCCTACGGCTGGGACCGCCAAGCCTGA